>Ga0247841_10001768_pt1 | contig 45995 bp, 43 predicted proteins | sample LaCruzMarch2015__2_FD_192410 | JGI IMG/M metagenome (GOLD analysis project Ga0247841, IMG submission 192410) | Freshwater microbial communities from meromictic Lake La Cruz, Castile-La Mancha, Spain - LaCruzMarch2015_18m | ecosystem: Environmental > Aquatic > Freshwater > Lake | place: Spain... | reverse complement strand
AGTGCTTACCGTGAAAAGAGATGACGAAGATTTCGCCCGAGATAATGCTTAGAAATTGTCCGTGGGTGCTACTATTCAACTTAGCACCTCGATTTGTCGCTTAAGTGCATGAAAAACCTGATTAAAACTCCATTTTTCTTCCCGTCTCTTTTACTGGTCTTGGCCATAATGTCGGTTACTGGGTTGTTCATTACGACCACCGATTACGAAGGCCAAGGAGAACAGGTGCGCTCCCCAGTTCGGCAGCTTGACTCCAACCGCGATGCCAAGCCAGCTGCACTCCTTTTGTCTAACACCGCCGATATCAGCAAAACGGAGTCTGGCGATTTGTTAACCCGCGGATTTTCTACGGGCGCAGTCGCGCCATCGTCGGCCCAATCGGGTAGGTCGGCTTCGCCCTTGCCATCCAAAACTTCTGAATTCAATGCGCCCGAAACCGAGACGGGTATTGGAGGACGCAGTGATCCGGGCATGGTTTCCAAAGTATCAACCGCCAGAGAAGCTCCTCGCACAACCGAGGGAGTTGGTTTTGTCGTTGGCGCCCCGCAAGGATCGGAATTGGTTATCCCGGTGCCGCCCGGAGAAAAAGTTCCCGCCTTGTTTCTCGACGAGGCTCCACGACCACTCCCTCAACAAAAAATGCTCGACCGTATGGCGGCGGAATTCAATGAAGCCGTGTCTAATCCACCTCCAGGGGTCAGTGTCGAGGAGGTATGGGAGCAAGCCCGGCTCAGTGCCGATGAGAAATACCGCATTCTTTTCGGGTATGCTGCCTACAATGCTCACCACTTGCAGGCGGCCAAGGAAGCAGTGCGTGAGAAGAGGGCTCTTCAAGCGACAGCACCACCAACCCAATGAACGCATTCTGTTAAACCCATGCGTGAGTAGATGCCGCTGTCAGTCAATTTTGGGATCAGCTGTTTTGTTTTCTGAAAGCCCCTTAGTAGGCTCTTTTTTCTGAGCGTCTCCCCGAGCTTTATTGCGGATCAACTGGCGAGCGACATCAGCACGAGCCCGTTGGGCCAGATCAGGGGGAAGAGACATAAAGATTTCCTTGAGTGTCTTATCAGCCAGAGGCTCGCCTTGGTCCACGGCCATATAGAGCCACATCAGGGCCTCTTGACGGTTTTCGCTGGCCGGCGATTCAACTCCCATCAAATGAGCGAGGTTGGATTGACCCTTGGCATCACCCTGCTCAGCGGATCGGCGAAACCATAGCATGGCTCGCTCGCGGTCCTTATAGCGCGCTTCTGGTCCCAGACCTTGCCGGCAGATGATACCCATCTTGTTTTGGCAGGCAGGATTTCCCGCCTCGGCGGCTTTGAGGACGAGGGGGTAAGCCTTCTCGCGGTCAGGCATCATGAGAGCGTCTCCGAGAAAGTAAACTTGCCCAACGGTTGCCACCGCATCCGGGTCGCCAGAGGCAGCGGCTTTATCGAGCCATTCAAGGCTCTCCTGGTGATTGCGCTCGATGGACTTGCCCTGCCGCAGCATGAGGCCGAGATTTAGTTGCGATTTGGCTGAACCGGCCTCGGCGCCCTTGCGGAACCATTCCACGGCTCTTGCTTCACTTTTATCCACGCCAATGCCATGGAAGTGGAAATAACCCATGCTGGTGATCGCGTCCGTGTTGCCTTGTTCGGCAGATTTTTCGATCCACTCGAACGCTTTCTTTTCGTCCTTCGGCATACCCTCTCCCCGGAAGTTAGCTCGGCCCAGTTGAAATTGGGCCCCCGCGTCTCCGGCCGCCGCGGCGGCCGCGAGCTCTTGCAGGTCGGTTGAGTCGGCGTCCTTTGCTGCGTGGACAAGCTGCACGGACAAGACGGCCAAGGCAACGGCGAGGGTTCCTAGATTCATCGGTAAAGGATATAGCCGATTGGGCCGCCCTTGTGTTGTGACTTTTTTGTCACTTCCATGCCAAGCTTGACTGCACCGTAGCAAAGGAACCGGGGTCGAGGCTCCGAGCAGTTTTCTTGCGCCCAGATGATTGGGACCAGGGATGGTTTGGGCCGGCCGACAGAGACCAATTGTGACAAAATGTTCACGAATTGTCGCTGGTGGTTACTGGTTAAAGTTGCAAAAGTGTCAAGGTTTATGAAACATACCTTCCGTTCCATCGCCTGCTTGGTCGCCTTTACTTGGCTCGTGTTTTCCGCGCAGGGTAAAGCCGCCCAAGCCGGCGTTTATGCCCCCAACGACTTGCTTATGTTCGTCCAAAACCCAACAGCAACCGGAGGAACAGTCGGTCAATCAGATGTCGTTTACTTCAATCTCGGCAGCACGTTCAATGTGTTCCGCGATGCGGCCACGCCAAGCTCGGGAGCTTTTGGTTCCACCATCTCCTTGGGCAACATCAACAGCATTCTGACCTCAAGTTACGGAGCGGACTGGACGGGTCTATCCTCCTCGATCTTTTTCGGGGCCAATGGTCAGAACGGCTCGACGTCGGCAGCCAACACATCCACGTCAAACGGCGATTTTGCGCGCACTGTGTACATCACCAAGGCGCGCACGTCCGTTGGTTCCGTTGGCCAAGCCAACTCGCTTTCCCCGCTGTACGCCCCCTCGCAGACGGCTGTGGCCGGCCAAATCGCAGGAGCCAATAATATTAGTCGCATGACCCAACCCGGGGTAGCGCTTTCGTCAGGCATCGGAGCAACTCTGCTCTCAGGCTACAATCCGTTTTTCAATGGCGCTCCGGCCAACGCTTACAGCGACGTCATTCCCGGCGGCTTGATGAATAACATCAGCAGCACACGAACTTCATTCGGTTCTATCTCCAATGTTGTGGGTATGCTTGACCTTTATCGTGTCGCCAAAACGAGCGGAACCGGAACGACAGACGCGTCCATCTGGCAAAACTCCAACAACATCACAGCAACATATTCCAACAACTTCGGGGCGGGCGGGGGTGGCTCCGCTGCCGCTTTTTACCTTGGGACAATCACCCTCAGCTCCGATGGAGCAGTGAACTTCGTTGCTGCTGGGGGCTCGAGTGTCAGCGATTACACCGCATGGGCCGAGGGATATCCTGATGCCGACCTGACCGACAAGGAGGGAGACTACGACAAAGATGGCTTCAAGAATGTCGATGAATACGCCTTTGGGACCAATCCTACGTTGGGGAACACTGCGCTCTCTTCTGCCACGGTTGTGTCGAACAACCTGACTGTTGGCTTTTTCCGCCGCAGCACGGCCAACAACCAGGCGCCGGCCTACGCCGTGTTTTCCAGCACCGATTTGGGCAACGCATTCACCAACAATGGCGCGAGCATCTCGATCCTGACCAACGTTGCCCCCGCCGGATACCAAGCTGCCTCAGTTACCCAACCGGTGTCCGGCAGCAAAATCTTTTACCGCATCAAGGCGACACTGCCGCAGGAGAACTAACGCCCGCCGGTATTAAGGAAAAGGTTCCCAGTCCGTTGTGGCCGGGCACTGACGGTTTTGGTAGATTTGGTCTTTTCTTGAGCATGCCTTTGCCAGCCACGGCCCGGTTATCGGTCATCATGCCTGTTTTCAACGAGGCAGGGACTCTGGCGCGTGTGGCGGAGGTTGTTCTCGCCCGCCCCGAAGTGGGCGAATTGGTCGTGGTCGACGATGCGTCGTCGGATGGCACTTGGGAGGAGTTGCAACGGCTGGCTGCGGCGAACCCGGAACGGGTGAAGGCTCTGCGTCATGAGGGCAATCGGGGAAAGGGGGCCGCGCTGAAAACAGGATTCGCTGCAGCCACGGGAGATATCGTCCTCGTCCAGGATGCCGACTTGGAATACGATCCCGGGGATTATCCGCGACTGCTCGAGCCGGTCCTGCGCGATGCGGCGGACGCGGTCTTCGGCTCGCGCTTCATCGGCGGATCAAGCCACCGCGTGCTTTATTTCTGGCACTCGCTGGGCAACCGTTTTCTCACCTTGCTCTCGAACATGGTGACAGACCTCAACCTCACCGACATGGAATGCGGCTACAAAGTGTTCCGCCGCGACCTGCTGCAAAAGATCACCATCGAGGAGCCGCGCTTCGGCTTCGAACCGGAGATCGTGGCCAAGGTGGCGCGGAGCGGCGCGCGTATTTACGAAGTCAGCGTGGCCTATTACGGCCGCACCTACGCCGAGGGCAAAAAGATCAACTGGAAAGACGGCGTCAGCGCCATTCGTTGCATTCTCAAATACGGGCTGCTGAGGCGAGGGCAGGGATGAGGAGTTTTAAGTTTTAGGTTTGTAAGTTTTAAGCGTGCGGACTCTCCGCTTTCCGCCGATTGACGGGCGGCGGCCGTTGGAGGCGAAGCCGGTCAAAGGCAAGCCACCGATGCGGGAAGATAAACGGCTAGGATAAGCCCAGGCGCGGGACCCGCGCCCGGGCAAAGTGCTTCTCCGGAACCTCATCATCTTCCATCTTCTTCCATCCGTGGCCTATCTTGGTTTCTGTGGTTCGCCTTTTCCCTCCCACTCAAACTCCAACTCAAGTTTGCCTTCGGCTGAAGCTTCACGCTATCTCCGTCCGCCGATTGACGGGCGACGGCCGTTGGAGTAGGGATTGGGCATGGCGAAAAATCGCAAAGTCCGCGAATTCAACGTGGTCATCGAGCGTGACTCCGGGGGTTTTTATGTCGCCTCGGTGCCTGCTCTGAGGGGTTGTCATACCCAGGCGCGCACTCTCGACCAGTTGACCAAACGCGTCCGCGAGGCGATCGAGCTTTGTCTCGAGGTGGACGATGCCGGTTTTGAAACTTCCGATTTTGTCGCCGTGCAGCGCATTGCGGTCTGATGCCCAAACTGCGCAAACTCAAGGGCAGGGAGGTTATCAAGATCCTCAAGGATCACGATTTCGAGGTGGTTCGGGTCAAAGGCAGTCATCATTTTCTTCGTCATGCCGACGGTCGTTGCACCGTTGTTCCCGTGCACGCCGGAGAAATCCTCGGCCCCGGCCTACTGCTGCAAATCCTCCGCGATACCGATCTGACCAAGGACGATCTGTAATAGTTCCCCTCATCGGACCACTTTCAACTTTAGCCTTAGGATAAACGGCTAGAATTTCCCGGAGAAATTGTTTCCCGCCGGGTCTCCAGTGGGAAACTTATCTTCGGCTATCTTCTTCCATCGGTGGCCAGCCTTGGTTTCTGTGGCTGGCCAGGCGCCGGACGCACACTCCGATGTCCTCTCCGCCATTGGTGGCCTGCGGTTACTTACCGTCTCAGCACGCGATTTCTCTTTCAAAACTCCTCGGCGAGCCCGGGCCTTGCGCGGTAGGGAGCGAATGCGGGGTCGGCGAGGAGGTAGTTGTAAAGCTCGGGAGGCAAGGAAGCTCTTGCTTTCTGCAGGAACGCAGTGGCTTGTTCGTCTTCGCCAAGTCGCAATCCGAGGTAGGCGGCGGCAAACAGGTCGGCAGGGGCCGCAGCTTCCTGAGGTAACTGCGGCAGGGACCCGTCCTCCATCCCTTGCAACTCGAGGAGGCGCAAGGTCACGTCCACCGCGGCATGAGCGTCGACCGGTTGTAGGCGCAAGCGTGCCGATTTGAGCATTTCTTTGGCCCGGGCGTTGTCTCCGCGCAGGCGCCAGCGCATGGCCAATTCGAAGTAAGGAAACGGATTGGCCGGGTCTGCCGTGATGGCCTCGTGCAGCGAGCGCTCTGCAGCCGGCATGACATCACCGATCGGCGTCCAACCTGCATCTCCCTCTGCCTGGGCTTCAAGAGATGCCCGCAGGGCGAGCGAATCGGAGACCCGCTCTCCTTTGGCCAGAGACATGGCGATGGCCTCTTCGGCCTCTTCAATCTTGCCAGCTTGGAGAGCCGCGAGTCCGAGGAGGTAGTCAAGGGAAGGAATTCGAGGGTTTTCGCTCTGCACGCGGCGCAAGGAGCTAAGCGCGTGCGTGGCCATCCCTCCTCGCAGGTCGGAAAGGGCGCGTTCGATGGCTTCTTGTTGAGGACGGGTGATGAGTAGAATGCCCTCAGAGGGTGCTGCATTTCGGGCTGTGGAGACAGGCGGGTTCATGCTTCCGCTTATGGCGGCAGCGGCAAGCCACCAGGCAGTACCCAAGCCGCACGCCATAGAAAAAAATACCCCGGCAAGCACCCAAGGGAGGATTGGTTGCGGACGTTCCACCACAATGGGAGGCGCATCGGTGCCGGAAGCAACCATTCGGGGGGGAGTCGTGGGCGGAGTCGCTCGCTGCGTGTTGGCGCTTCGCGCCCGCCGCACTTCCTCCAATGGTGCCACGGTCATACGAGGTCTACCTTGGAGCGTTGGTTTGAATGAATCGGATCTCAAGGCTGTGGTTTTCGAATCATAATTTCGCCTTTCTACGTACAGGTCGGAAAGGTTGCCGTGGTGAAATTTTCGTCACATGAAGCCAAGAGGCGGGTTCATTTTGCTTGAGGGCATCTAGGGCTGCTGCATAAAGAGGGTCCGTTCGTATGGAGGGAAGTCGTCGAGGTAAGCTCGACATTTAGCCGTTGGCCCGTCGTCCGACTTTGTGCCCTTTTCGACACACGTCACCCTGGCATGCCGCGCTTTACTGGAGCCAATTTCTCAAAACTCCTCGGCGAGCCCAGGCCGTGCGCGGTAGGGGGCGAATGCGCGGTCTGAGAGAAGGAAATAGTAAAGTTCAGGCGACAGGCGCGCGCGCGCGGTTTCGAGCAGGCGGGTGATCAAAGCGTAATCCTCCCGGCGCATGGCGACGTAGGCTGCACCGAGGAGATTGGCGGTACTTTTGTCCGGATCGAGGTCGGTCGGAAGCAGATCAGTCGGCCTTCCCTCAAGCTCGCTGAGCAGCAGGATCGTGTCGATCGTGACCGCCGGATCCACCGGGTGCAGCCTGAGTCGGGCGGAGGCGAGCATGGCCCGCGCGGCTTCATGTTCGCCGCGAGCGCGCATCTGCAGTCCCAGCTGCAACCGCGGGGCCGGATTGGCTTGGTCGGCGACAATGGCTTGGCGCAGGAGGACTTCGGCCCGCTGCACCTGTTCGTCCGCAGCCCCGGGCTTCAAAGTTTGCAACGTCGCATCCAGCGCGTAGACATCGGAAACTTTTTCCCCGGACTGCCGGGCTGCCGCTACTTCAGACGCCGCCGTCTGCAAGTCCCCGCCTTGTAGGGCGGCGATCGCGGTGAGGTAGGACAGCGAACTCAGGCGCGGATTGGTCAGACGCAGGGTGGCAATAATTTGGAAGGCCGCTTCTTCTTGCTTTTGCCGGAGCAGGGTCAGGGCTTGGTTGATCGCTTTTTCCTCCGTCTCGCTGGCCGCGACAAAGGGCTCTGGGGTACTGACCGGAGGCGGTTCCGGCTTGGCCTTGCGCCGGTCGCCGACTACCAGACCAAGGGCGAAGGAGATCGCGACGCAACCGACCGAGATGGCGCGCCAGGCTAATAGACGGGAGCGCTTCTTCGCGGTCTGCGATCCGTTCCGCGTACGATCGGCGGGCTGCCCGGTTGGAGGGAGCGATTTTCGCTCTTGGGCAATTCTGGCCGCGTGGTAGGCGATGTCTTCACCCTCGGGTGGAGGTTCCCAAGCCGGCGCTGGCCGGGTAGGGAGAGAAAGAACGGGCTCTGCTGTCGTTCTGCCGACCTTGTTCGCCGGGAGCCATCCGGCAGGGCGGATGGGCAACGCTGCGGCTGCGGGGGACTGCCCCTGATCATCGCCGGGTTGCGGAGACTGATCGTTTTCTTCGTTCATCGTCCCGGCCTGGTGGGTTGTGGGGTAGGACCCGTCCCTGTGGGTGGGCAGGCTGGGTTCCAATATCCCGGGAAGCGTGGACTTTCAGCCCGGCCGGGGGGCACGGGCGTCTCGCGGCAAAGGTCATTCCATCGCACCACAGGGTGGTGTCATGTCACTTCAAGGCATCAAGGGCAAGCTCGTTGACCGAGATGGGTTGGCGCTGCAGGAGGTTGGAGACGTGCGATTCGCGGTTGAGTGCGGCGCGCTGGTTGCGCAAAAGGGTGGCAATTTCGCCTCTCACCTCGTCAAGCGGCGCAGGGCCTGCCTCGCGCACATCCTGGAGCAGAATAAGATGAAATCCGGCCCGGCCTTCAACCGGAGCGGAAATCCGTCCTTTGGACAGTCCGGTCACGGCGGTGCGGATTTCGGGGGTAATTTCGGCCTCGGCCAGCCAGCCCAGTTCCCCGCCGCGTGCCGCGGAGGCCGTATCGTTGCTGTTGCGCTTGGCTAGGGCGGCGAACTCGCCGGGTTCGTCTTTCAAGGTGTCGGCAATTTCCTGCGCCCGCTTGCGCGCCGCGTTTTTGTCGCCGTCGTCGGCGATGAATATCTGCGAGAGCTGGTAACGGCGGGGCAGCTGCAAACGTTCTTTTTCCGCTGCGTAAACTTTCGCGATTTCCTCCTCGGACGGATAGCCCTCCGGCACCTTGCCCACTTCGGCGAGGTAACTTTCGACCACGTATTGGTCACGGAGTCGGGCCAGACCGGCGACGGTCTGCGGTTTTTTGTCCCACCCGGCCCCGGTAGCGTCTTGCAAGACGGCGTCGTTGACCAAGACCGAGCGGACGAAGCGGGTCAGGGCGTTTTTGTCGCCGGTCAGGGCCGTGCGGTCGGCGGCCGGCAGTGTCTCCAAGTAGGGACGGACTTCGGAGGCTTTGACTTCGCGGTCGCCGATTTTGGCCACCACGGCATCGTCGGCTTGCAAGGGAGAGCCCGGGCCGAAGGCGGCCATGGCTAGGGTGAGAAGGGAGAGCATTGGTGGGTTTTTCATGGGTTGGAAGGTGCCGGGGGCGCCGGGGTAGTAGATGGTGCGCGGGGCAAGCCGGTGGCCCGGACCCGCGTTTCGAGATCCTGCATGATGGTCTGGAGCGCGGCACGGTTGACGCTGATGAAGGGTTCGCGGGACAGCATGGTGCGGCCGAGGCTGTGCGCGGCGTAGCGGTCGAGGATTTCGTCCGCGAGGGTTTTCATCTCGGCCAGCCGCACCTGTTGTTCGGCCACGGCGCGCTCGAGGACGGTGATCCGACCTCTCGCCTTGGCCAGCTCGTGCTCCGATTTGCGGGTTCTTTCGGTCAGGGTGCGGTAATCCTTTTCCCACTTGGCCACTTGCGCGCCGAGCGCGAGGGCTTTGTCTTCAATCTGGGTCATGGCGGCGCGCAGTTCGGCCGTTTGGTTGGCCGCGGTGTTGCGCTCGTCAACCAACTGCGCCTGCACCGCGGCAGTTTCCTTTTTGGCTTTGGCCGCCGCCATTTCCGCCTGCACGGCCGTGCCTTCCATTTCCGCTGTTTTAGCCTGCGCCTCGCGCAATTGGAGCATGGTATTGCGCAGTGCTTCCCTCAACTGGGCTTCGACGGCACCTTCTTCCTCGGCTGCGAGGGGAAAGGGGGAGACGACCAGCAGGAGCAGAAATAAGGCAATGGCACGCATCATAGAGGCTAAAATTTCGCTCCCAGATCAACCTGGAAGATGTTCATGTCATATTGAGGCCCGGCAATGCTTTCCGAGCCATACCAGCGGAGGCCGAGGTAAACCCGCGGTGAGAGGGCGACCCGGCCCGCCAAGGTAAAGCCCTTCATGTTGGTGCCGCCCAGCCCGAAGTCCGAATCGTTGAAGCCGTCGACCACCGCGTCGGAACCGACATAACGGTAGCCGAAGGAGAGCTGCCAGGCACCCAACTTGTCGAGTTCGGCATGGCCGGCTTCGATGTCGACCAGCCACGCATTGGGGTCGCCCTCATAGGTGCCGTCACTCTCCAGATTGTCATCGACGCTGAGGTTGTTCACCGCCACCTCGTTGATCGCCGACGAGTTGAAGGCGAGATTGCTCACGAATTCGCCGATCAGGGAAACGGTGATGGGATCCCAGCCGTCGTAGCTGAGCTTGCCGGTGAAGGCCAAATTTTGGAACGGGGTGGCCAGTCCGAAATACTGGTAATCCATGAGCAGCTCGGACGAACCCGGAGGCGGAACAACGTTACGCAGCGTGCGGTAGGTGTTGCCCTTTTGCGCGAAGGACGGACGGCTGTTGTCGGTATCGCCGGCGTCATCCTCGGAATACTGGGTGTAGGGCGAAGAAAATTTTCCTTCGATATTGTAGAAAGAGTAATAGGCCGCGGCGACCTGTGTGCTCCAATTGCGGGTGATATTGACCTGGGTGCCGCCTTGGATGGCAAAAAGATATTTGTCATAACTCGGATACTTCTCCGCCTGGTTCGAGGAGAAGTTTAGGTCGGTGTTGAAGACCGGGAACGCGCCCGCCACGACCGAGGGAAGAAAGACGTCATTGTAATTGTAGGTCAGGCGCAGGGCCGCACCGTCGAAGCCAAGGTCGTTGTCGAAAATGATCGGGGTGGAAAAGAAAGGATTGTCGAAGCGTCCGACCCAGAGAGTCGCCCCGGCTCCGCCCCCCGGTTGACCCGGGCCGACCATGGAGTAAGGGGCGCCCACGGCAAGCAACCCGGTCTCCGGCCCGCCGCCCCCGATGTCGTAGCGGATGTAGGCGCGGTCGAGCCAGATGGCGTATTTGCTGAATTGGCCGCCTTGGCCTTGATTGGCCAGACCCATCGACTGGTTGGCCGTGACCGGGGAGTTGTTGTCGCCCGTGGCCATGCGGAGGCCGGCGCTGAAGTTGTCACCCAGTTCGATGCCCGTGCCGAGGCGGACGAGCATGCGGTAACGGTTGCGGTTCTGATCGGTGTTCCATTGCGGCGGCGGGCTCAGGGCGAGAGCGGACGGCAAAATGTTGATCGGCGAACCTGTGTTGATCGCATTGAAGTTCACGAAAGCGTTTTGTCCGTCGAAATTGTTCGAAGGATAAAGATCCGCTTCGTAGCGGAAGCGGATTTCACCCTCGGGCTTGAGCTGGGCGAGGAGAGAGGGGAGTCCGGGCGGTGCCCGCTCGGGACCACCGATGGAGACACCTCCGGCGGCCAGCTCCCGGCGGATTTCGGCCACCAGTTGTTCGCGCACGGGGGCGGGAATATGGGTGACACGCATGTCCTCCTCCATTTCGCGCCGTGAGGCGTCGACTGCGCTGGTGCCGGTTTGTTCGGCGAGGGCCTGGTCGGTCATGGTTTGGACCGCGGCAATTTGGGCGATGGCAAACATGTCCGATTCGTTTTGTACTTTCTGGGTCTCGGCTTCGGCTTGAGCTTGGGTCACCATGCTGCGGGCGTCACCGGCCGTGAGCACGCCGCGTTCGACCAACTTGTTGATTAAGTTGACCACCACATTGCCGGTCGGCGTCGCGGCGAGGCTCTGGCTGGTCGCCGTTGCTTCCGCCGGGGCCGCGGCGGAAGCGGCTTCGTTTCCGGTTGGAGCGGCCAATGGGGCGGCGTCTTCCTTGGCATAAGGCTCGACGGTCCAAGTCGGCAATGCGGGTTCGACCACCGCGGTTCCGCTGGAAGTTTCGACGGCCACGGCGGCCATTTCGACCACGGTTGCCTCCAAAATTTCCGCCGAGGGCGCTGCCGCAGCCACGGGCTCTTCGGCAGTGGCGGCGGTCTCCGCCGCCGGCTTCATCGGGGCCGCGGTAAGCACGGCCTCGGCAGGCGCGGCGGTTTCAACCGGTGCGGCTGGTTCGGCGGCACGGCACCAAGTTCCCGCGAGGACGAGGGCGGCCAGGATGGTCTGGAAAATGAGGCGGTTCACGGTCGGGAGGTATTGATCCGCATGACGATCGGCATGGGCATATCATCCGGTGGAGGATCGGGCAATTGGGCGCCATTGAGAATTTCCGATTCAAGGGCACGGTCAGTCGCCGGATCCCCCGAGGATCCCTCGATGGAGGCACGGGTCACCCGCCCGGTGCGATCGACCCAGATACGCGCTTTGACCGACATGCGTGAGGTGCGGGTCAGCTTATGATTGCGCACCGCGGCCGAGACGGCGTTCTGCACTCTCCCGGCATACCAGCCGAAGCGTGTGCCGGCTCCGCCGCCCTGGCCGCGGCTGCCGATCAGGCCACCGCCGCCTTTGCCAACGAGGCCGAAGCCGTCCGGGGGGCCGTCGCCCTGGATATTGGATCCCATCGGCTCGGGGGCATCGGGTGCCGCCTCCGGTTCGGGCGGCGCATCCGGGGCCGCCTCTTCGACAAATTCGGGGGCATCGGGCGGGGGTTCGGCCTGATCGGGCGGCGGTGGCGGAGGAGTGGGCGGTGGTGGGGGCGGGGGTGGCGGCAGCACCGGCATGATATTGACCACGCTGGAGGTTTTCTTCTGCGGTTTGCCTTCGCCGCCGAGGAAATAAAAAGCGCCTCCGCCGACAAGGAGCAGTGCGGCCCCGAGGCCGACGATCAGGAAGGCGGGCGACTTTTTGCTTCCGGTCTCGCGGGAGCCGGAGGTTGGAGGCAAACCGGGCATGGTCTATTTGTCCGGAGCGACCGTGGCCAGGCCGACTTGGGTGATGCCGAGGCGTCCGCAGACGTCGATCACGTTCATGACCACTTCGTATTGGGTCTGGCGGTCGCCGCGCACCACCACGGGGAAATCCGGCACGCTCGCCTTGTGCGCTTTGAGCCGTGCCTCCAGCTCGGCCAAATTTACCGGCACGGTGTCGAGGGCGATTTGGCCTTGGTTGTTGACCGTGATGGCCCGGCTCTTTGGACCGCTCAGGTCGGCGGGTTTGCTCGAGGATTTCGGCAGATCCACCTTCATGCCCTGCACTCCGGCCGTGGTCATGATGATAAAAATGAGGAGCAGCACGAGGTAGAGGTCTACCATCGGCGTCACGTTGATATCGTCGAAAGATTTGTCGTCTCCAGCGTCCATGGTCAGTTCAAGTTGGCCGCGACGGGCTGGTTGGCGGGCGGGGCGAAGCGCGGGGGCAGACCCTCTCCGGGGGGCGGATAGGCCTCGGCCATTTTGGTGACAAACTCGTCGATGAAAACCTGCATCGAGGCGATGACGTCTTTGATCCGCGAGCTGAGCACGCTATACATGAAGAGGGCGGGGATGGCCACGAAGAGGCCCACCGTGGTGGCGAGCAGGGCGCTGGCGATGCCCGGCGCGATCGAGTTGACGTCCACTTCGCCCGACTTGGCGATGATGGCGAAGGTGATCATGACGCCGACCACCGTGCCGAGCAGACCGACATAGGGGCCGCCGGCGATGCTCGTGGTGAGAATGACCAGGCCTTTGTTCAGCTGCTGCCGCTCCCGCACCAGGCCGGCATCGAGGGAGGCACGGATGGCTTGAATGGAGCGGAGGGAAAGCCCGAGGTGGCGGTCGGGGTTTGAGATACGGTGGCGGATTTCCTTAATCCCGAGGTGATACAAATGGTAACAAGGCGAATCGAGCATTCTCCGGACGCCCTCTTGCTGTTTGGTGGCCCCCTTGGCCTCCATGGCTTCCAAGCGAAGGCTGGTCAGCGAGTCGGGGTCGTCACCATCGAGCACGGTGAGGTCGCCCGAGACTTCGCCCCACTGCTTAAGAAACTCGCGGTCGCCCTTCATTAAGGCATGCAAGCGCACGAATTTACTCACCGCCACGGACCACCCGAGGATCATCATGATCACGCAAACCACTACGGCGATCCAGCCGTCGAACATCATGGCCTTGGCGATGTCGCCGAAGAGCATGACGTGTTCGAGCGCGCCCCCGTGACCGCCCCCGGCGGCGCCGCCGCCTTCCCGTTCGGCGAAGCTCAAGAGCTTGCTGGCGACCTCGCTGCCCGATTGGTTGACACTCAGGAGGCGCAAATCCGCCGCGGAAAGGGCCATGCTATAAGCCTGCAACTCGTCGAATTCTCCGAGGAAACGGCCTTCGGTCGAAACCGCTGGATCGGGCCCGCCGAGGAACATCGGACCGTCGCCGGCCGGCAGCGGTGCGGCCACCGCACTGACCTCGCGTCCGTCGAGGTAGAGGGCCATTTTACCACCGGTTGCGCTGACCGCAATTTGGCGCCAAGTCGCGGCGGACAAGGTTTCCGCGGCCACGGCACGCGGTTGGCCGTCGACCTCGAGAAAAGGTGCGCCGCCTGCCGCGAGGCCGAGGCGGAAATTGCCTGCCCCGGGGCGGCTGAAAAGAATGGCTTCGTTGGCCGTGGCGATCGGCTTGACCCAGAAAATGAGCGTGAGGTTGCCGTCCGCACTCCAAGCATTGGCTTCCGAACCGGGAATGGACACCGGGTCGCGTCCGACCAAGCGCAAGCCGTCGGCCACGAGGGTGCCTTCGGAAATGCTCCCGGCACTGCCGGCATGCGAGGCGTTGGCCGTGGCATCTTGGGGCGGGGTGCCGCGTTCGTTGAGGTGGTAAACAAAGGCGGTGTTTTCGGGGTAGGTTTTGGCTTGGTCGGGTGCGCCCTCGGGCTCGGGCGCGGCATTGCCGTAGTAGAGGTAGAATTCGGTGGAGCCCGCTTCTCCAACCGCCGAGACCTTGACCCAAGCGAAACCTTCCGCCATGAGCGGGTCGAATTTTTCGAGGTGGAAGGGCAGGACTTGTCCGTCGGCGGTGACGAAGCGCAGGTCGCTGCCGTTGGGTTGCACCAGTTCGAAAGGCAGGTTGCCCGGATGCAGGCGGACGAGAAGGACATTTTCGCCCGTCTCCCCTTGGATTTCGGCTCCCTCGGCCGCGGGGTTGAGGGTGAATTTGGTCCGTCCGGTCCATTCTTCCTTCCACCAATCGGGTGCGGCGGCCGAGACGGTGGCGGCAAGGGCCAACCCGGCGAGAAGGAGAGCAAGGAAGCGGGTGATCAAGGAGTACGGTTTCATCTTAAAATTCGGCCCAAACGCGGAAGACGAGCATCGGGCTGCCGGCTGGGCGGTAGCTATCCGCCTCGGTCGAACCTTGCGAGATTTGCGGGACTCCGACGTAGACCGCGCCATTGAGCCAGTCCATGACCTTGGCCAGCGCCCCGAAGCCGACGCTGAGCAGGTTGAAGTTGGTGGTCTGTTCGGGCAAGGGGTCGTTGATGAAGACGGAACCGGCATCGAGGAAGCCGAGGAGGCGGAATTCGTGGCGGTCGCTTTTCGTCCACCAGCGCAGGAGCGAAGGGGAGCGGACTTCCAATGTGCCGGCGATGGCACTGTCTCCCACCGCTTGGGACTCGAGGTAGCCGCGCACCGTGGTGAGGCCGCCGACCGAAAATTGCTCGCTGTCGACCAGGGGGTTGTCGGTGGCCTGGCCTTGGAGCAGCGCTTTGACCTGGAAGTCCTGCCAGAGGTCGTGCTCGTAGCTGGTCAGGCCGCGGAAGTAAAAATAGTTGCCGTTGGCCGCGTAGCGCCGGTTGTCGAATTCAACCTCCCCGCTGCCCATCCCGCGGAAATGCCAGTTGAAGGACCCGTCGAATTGGAAGCGGTAGTCTTTGCCCATCCAGAAGCCATTGTAGCTGAGCAGGAAGGGGTAATAAGTGACCGGCGAGGAATCGATCAACACGTTGTTGACGGACAGCGACTGCTCGAAATTCTTGTAATCCATCCCGAAGGTGAGGTTGTGGAACATGCCGGTGTGGCGGGTGGGCAACTCGGCGATGAGGCGTCCGCCGTAGATCTCGCCGTTGCCGGTCGAAGCGCTGCCCCCGAGGGTGGACACGTCGCTGTTTTGCCGGATGGCCTGCGCCATGAGGGAGAGCCACTCCACGCGAGGCACCGGGGCGAGGTAGTAACCGGAGTAGACGAGGGCGTCATCGGCGTCCTGCGGTGCGACCTGGAATGCCGCGCCGATGGTGTGGCCGAGTTGCCAGAGATTGTCATAGCGCAAAGAGGCGTCGAGGCGCAGCGGTGTGGTGTTGGCGCTGTAGCGGTTGTTCAACTCCGCGCTGCCGTGGAGGGGAAAGGAATCTTCCACCACGAGTTCGACATCGACCGAGCCGGGCAGGGCGCCGGGTTTGAATTCCGGGGTGACCCGCAGGTCGGCGCGCCGGTTGAGGCGGATAACGTCCTTCTCCACGTCGCGGAAATTCGGGATGGACCCTTCGGCGAGGGAAGGGGCCAGACGTTTGATTCTTTCGATGTCGTGGTATTTCGAACCGCGGACGGTGAGGCGGCCGACCGGCATTTCCTGGACGCTCAGGATGATGACCCCGCTGGTCGGGTCTTGCGGCGGAATTTCCACGACCACCGTCTGGTAGCCCGCGCGGTGGTATCTTTGCTCAAGTGCGGCCCGGGCCAATTCGACATCCTCCGCGGTGCGCTCCGGGCCGAGATAAGCGTAGACGGCGTAGTCAACTTGGTCGCGCGGCAGGTGGCGCGATCCGATCACGCGGTATTCGCGGATGTGGAAAGAGGGAGGCGGCAGGTCGGAGCCCATGTTTTCGCCCTCCGCGTCCGTGGTCGGGACGGCCCGCGCGACTTCGTGGGGTGCGGCCAGAAACGCGGTCCAGCCCGCCGCGAAAAGGCAGGCGCGGAGAGACACGAAACGTGCCGGTTTGGCGGGCGAAAGCATGAACCATGGAGAATAGGTCGGGAAGACCTCGAGAGGACAGCCGTGGAATGTGAATTTTCCGTCACATGCGCCGTTTCCGACAGAGTAACGGGTCAGCCGAAGCGGCCGGTGATGTAGTCCTCGGTGCGCTTTTCCGAGGGGCTGGTGAAAATTTTGGCTGTGGTGCCGAATTCGACCAGCTTGCCGAGATAGAAAAAGCCGGTGTGGTCCGAGCAGCGGGTGGCCTGCTGCATGTTGTGGGTCACGATGACAATGGTGAACTCTTTCTTCAACTCGCTGATCAGTTGCTCGACCCGGGCCGTGGCGATGGGATCGAGCGCGGAGCAGGGTTCGTCCATGAGCAGAACCTTGGGCCGGTTGGCAATGGCGCGGGCAATGCAGAGACGTTGCATTTGTCCGCCGGAAAGCCCGAGGGCACTCTCGTGCAAGCGGTCTTTGACTTCATCCCACAAGGCGGCCCCGCGCAGGCTGCGCTCGGCGGCCTCGTCGAGCAGGGACCGGTCGCGCAGGCCGCAAATGCGCAGGCTGTAGACCACGTTTTCGTAGATCGATTTGGCGAAGGGGTTCGACCTCTGGAAAACCATCCCGACCAATCTGCGCAAGGCGATGACTTCGAGGGCCGGATCCCACAGGCTGCGTCCGGCCAGGGTGATGTCCCCGGTGTGCCGCACCCCGTCGATCAATTCGTTCATCCGGTTGAAATTGCGGAGGAGGGTCGTTTTCCCGCATCCGGAAGGTCCGATGAAAGCGGTGACCTGGCGCTCGGGAATATCGAGGGCGACCTCGTGGAGGGCCTGGTTTTTCCCGTAGAAGAAGTTGAAGTCGCGCACCGAGATGATGGGACGCTCTCCGGGTGGTTCCGCGACAGGCGAGGTCGCCGCCTGAGCAGGGCGGGGGAGGGTGGTGGGCGCGTCGGGCATGGGTCAGTGCTTTTTGCTGAAAACAAGTTGGGCGGTCACGTTGGTCGCGGTGACAAGGAGAACCAGCACAAGGGAGGCGGTCCAAGCCATTTTCACCTGATATTCGAAGGGAACGATGGAGAAATTGTAAATGAGCACGGCGAGCGAGGCGGTAGGTTCCATGAGCGAGGACATCCAGAATTGGCTGAAGAGCGCGGTGAAGACGAGCGGCGCGGTTTCGCCGGCCGCGCGGGCCACGGCGAGCATCACTCCGGTCATAATGGCCGGCATGGCCTCCGGCAGGACGATCCGGCTGATCGTCTGGAAGCGCGTCGCGCCGAGGCCGTAAGAGGCCTCGCGGTAGGCGCGTTGCACGCCGAGGAGGGCCTGCTCGGAGGTGAGCAGAATAGTCGGCAGCATGAGCACGCCGAGGGCCACGCCCCCGGCCAAGGAGGAAAATTTTCCAGTGGCCAGCACGATTGCGGCGAAGGCAAAGACGCCGCAGATGATCGACGGGATGCCGGTGAGGAGTTTGGCCGTGAAGCGGGTGATGGTGGCAAGGCGGCCGCCCGGTTCGTATTCGCAGATATAGATGGCGGCGAGGATGCCGGGCGGGCCGGACAGGGCGAGCCCGATTCCCACCATGAGGAAGGTGCCGACCACCGCGTTGCCGAAGCCGCCGCCGGTCATTCCGGCCGCGGGCGGCAACTGGGTAAAGATCGACCAGTCGAGCAAAGGGAGGCCATTTTTGGCCACCAGATAAAGGATGGAGGCGAGCGGCACGAGTGCCGCGAAGGACAAGGCGATGCACAGGCCGGTGAGGAGGCGGTTGCCCAAGGAGCGGCCGATGAGCTTGGTCGACTCGATGCCGTCCTCCTTGAAAAAATCTTCGGCGTGCGTGAGAGGGTTGTCCATACGGCGTCAGCGGATACCCGCGGTCCTCTTTTCGGTGTAACGCAGCACGGCTTCGCCGGCGAAGTTGACCGCGAGGGTCAGGGCGACGAGCACCAAGGCGGCATACATCAAGGCCGCGACCTGCATCCCCTCGGCTTCGCCGAATTGGTTGGCGAGCAGGCTGGCCAAGGTGCCGGACGGGGCAAAAAGCGACCAGGAAAGGCGTGAACTGTTCCCGATAAGCATGGCCACAGCCATGGTCTCGCCCATGGCCCGTCCCAGCGCGAGGATGGTGGCCGCGACCACTCCCGGTGCGGCCGTGGGCAGAATCACGCCGAGGATGGCTTCCCAGCGGGTGGCCCCGAGGGCGTAAGCACCCTCCCGCAAGGTCCGGGGCACGGCGACGAGCGACGCGCGGGAGATCGCGGTGATGGTGGGCAGCACCATGAGGGCAAGGACCACGCCGGCGGTGAGCAGGGAATTGCCGTAGGCCGGACCGGACAGGAAAGGGACATGGCCGAAGCGCTCCGTGACCCAGGTGCCGAGGGACTGGATGAGGGGGACAACGACGAAGATGCCCCACAGGCCGTAGACCACGCTGGGGATGGCGGCGAGAAGTTCGACCACAAAACGGACAAAATCACGGGCGTGCCGGGGCAGGAAATCCTCGCTCAAAAAGATGGCAATGGCCAAACCCGGCGGGAAGGCCAGGAGCAGGGCGATGACCGCCGTGGCCACGGTTCCGACGAGAAAGGGCAACACGCCGTAGCGGTCGCGGTTGGGTTGCCACTGGGCTCCGGTGAGAAACCCGAGCCCGTATTCCTCCAAGGCCGGTTTGGCTTCGTCGAACACCTCCCAGAAAATCCAGCCGAGCACAAAGACCGCAGAAACTGCGGCGAGGGCGGTGACCCAGCGGAAAAAATCGGGAAGCCGGCGCGCCACCCCGCCATGGATACCGCCCGTGCTGGCCGTCTCGGTCGTCATGGGAAGACGGCCCCGCTCAATCGACGGTGGAAAGTGCCGCGTTGGCCTTGGCCACGACGGACTCGGGCAGCGGGATGTAACCGAGGTCCGCCGCAAAGGACTGTCCTTCGGTCAGCGCGTAGGTGACGAAGTCCTTGAGCGCTTTCAGCTTCTCGGCATTGTCATAGTTTTTGTAAAGCAGGAGCCAGGTGAACGAAGCGATGGGGTAGGCGTCCGGCGCCGCGGTGTCGACCGGCCAACCGCGGAGGTTTTCCGGCAACTCGACCGAGGCCAGCGCGGCGGCCCCGCTGAGCGGCGTGGGAGCAATGAAGTTGCCCGACTTGTTCTCGATCGAGGCGACCGACAATTTGTTCTGTTCGGCGTAACCATATTCGACATAACCGATGGAGCCGGGAGTCTGTTTGACCAGCGCAGTGACCCCCTCGTTGCCCTTGCCGCCCACCCCGACCGGGAAGGTGACCGATTTGTCAAAGCCGACCTCTTCATCGAAAGCCGGGCTGATCGCGGCCAGATGCTGGGTGAAAACATAAGTTGTGCCGCTTCCGTCCGACCGGTAGGCCACGGTGATCGGTCGCGCGGGGAGCGGGAGGCCGGGGTTGGCCTCGACAATAGCCGGATCATTCCACCGGGTGATCGTGCCGAGAAAGATACCGGCCAGCGCGGCGCGGGTCAGCTTGAGCCCGGAAACGCCCTCGAGATTGTAAGCCAGCACCACACTGCCTGCGGTGACCGGAATCATCACCGCCCCGCGCGGCGACTGGGCAATCTCAGTGTCGGTGATGGCCGCATCGCTCGCCCCGAAATCGACCACCCCTTGAAGGAAATTTTTCACCCCGGCCCCGCTGCCGACGGATTGGTAGTTCACCCTGATGGTTGGAACCTGCTTGTTGTATTCCACTGCCCAGCGCTGGTAGAGCGGCGCGGGAAAGGTCGCGCCCGCGCCGGAGAGTTGCTGGCCTTGGAGCGGTGCGGTGAACCCGGTCGCGAGGATGGCCAGATAGAAGAAAGATTTTTTCATGGTCGGAGAGTTAAGTGAAAAGACTCGCCGCTCCACTCGCGTGAAAGAAGCGAAAAGCATGAGCGTGGCGGATTTGTCACAATTGTCTCGGGGTTTTTCCCGAGACTTTATATGGACCGCGCTCCGGCTTGCGGCCGGACTCCCCTCTGCTTAAGTTGAAGGCCTATGGAACTTCCCGTGGCCAAACACACGCTGGGTGATTTTGACGATGCGCTGCGCTCGCTGCGCGACACCGTGCTGCTGATGGCCTCACTCACCGAACGCCTGCTCGCTTCGGCCAGCGAAAGCCTCTCGGCCCGCAGCTTCGAGGCCTGCGAGCGGGTTATCGCGGACGACGCGGAAATTGACACTTTGGAAAAATCGGTCGATGAGGCCGGTGTGGCCATTTTGGTCCGGTTCCAACCCTTGGCCAACGATCTCCGCGAGGTGGTCGCGGCGATGAAGGTCAGCACCAACCTCGAACGTGTCGGTGATCAGGCTGTGGGGATTGCCCGCCGGGCCCGTCGTCTCAACGAGGCCCGCGCCCTGCCCGAGACCGATGGTCTGGTCACCATGTGCCGGGTCGCGGCGGGTATTTTCCGCGACAGCATCCGGAGCTATGCCGACCGCGATGAAGTGCTGGCCCGCGGCTTGAAGGGGCGCGACCGCGAGCTCGATGCCATGCATCATGCCTTCATCGACCAGCTGATCGCGCGGATGGCCGATGACACCGGCCGCATCCGCGACTACCTCGACCTCGTGCTTATGGCGCGCAATCTTGAGCGCGTCGGCGATCATGCCACAAACATTGCCGAAGATGCCGTCTTCGCGGCGTCGGCCGAAGACATCCGCCACACCACGCCGGCCCCGGGGGCCGGAGCGTCTTAAAGTTCGCGCGGGGAAGCCGACCGGGTGCCGGCGAAGGTTTCCGGCTCCGGCGCGGGAACCGCGGATGCCGCTAACCCCCCGGCCGGCACCAGCTTGGGGAGCCGTTCAGCCAGCGGTTCGCGGAAAATATCGACCCGTGCACCGACACCCACGCGGTCGAACAAGGCGATGACATCATTCGAGCGCATCCGGATGCAGCCGTAGCTGACCGGGTTGCCGATATTGCGCTCCTCGGGAGTGCCGTGGATGTAGATGTAGCGGCCGAAGCTGTTCCGGTTGTGACCTTCTTTGCCATTGAGCCAGAGGATGCGGGAGACGATAGGGTCGCGGCCCGGTGCGTCCACCGGGAGCACCTCGCCGGTGAAACGGCGGGACTTGAAGACCGCGCCGGGGGGCAAACCATGGCCGATTTTTTTCAGCACGCGGTGCTTGCCGAGCGGGGTGCCGTAGCTGCCCGGTCGGGAACTCAGCCCGAATTTCGAGGTCGAGATGGGAAAGGTGGCCACGGGTTGGCCTTGATCGGTGACGAGCATCTTCTGATCGGCCACGCTGATGTGCATGACATGACGGTTGTCGAGTTGCGCACAGCCGGCGAAAAACAGGGGGAGAAAAAATAAAATCGGATGGATTCTCATCAAGTTGACAGCCTAGCACAGCCCTTCGCTCGGGGCGAGCGACAGAGATCCATCTGATATGCGAATATATTCCCAAAGAGGCACGGCAAAAAGTTTTTTGAACGTCCGCCGGTTGGTGTGGTCGAAACAATCGGTTTGGTTTGCGCCAAGAGCCGCCGGGCCGGTCAGTTTTCTTGTTTTCTGATCGGAATCACCGGCGGCTCACTTTTTTTATCTTGAGCAGAACCTCCCGCTTCCTAGCGTCCACGACGTGAAAGCCGCCGCCGCCTCATCGGACGCCAACCGGGACACTGTCCTGATCATTGAAGATGAGGCGGATATGTTGGAGTTGGTCCGTTACAATATGGACAAATCGGGCCTCCGCGTGCTCGTCGCGCGCGACGGACAGACCGGACTGCAAAAAGCGCGCGCTGAAGTTCCGGATGTGATCGTGCTCGACCTCATGTTGCCGGCCATGAGCGGGGAGAATGTGTGTCGGGAGTTGAAAGCGGGTGCCATCACGGCCGCCATTCCGGTCATCATGCTTACGGCCAAAGCCCAACCGGAAGAACGTATCGCCGGCCTCGAACTCGGGGCCGACGACTACGTGGCCAAACCTTTCAGTCCGCGCGAACTCGTCCTTCGCGTCCAAGGCCTGCTGCGTCGTCAGCGCGCACCGGGCCCCGGGGATACCCTGGCTTTCGGACCGTTCGAACTCGACCGGGGTACTTTCGAGGTGCGGCTCGAAGGCGAGCGACTCGACCTCACGGCCATCGAATTCAAACTCCTGGCCGCGCTCATGGAAAAGCGCGGCGCACCTATGACGCGTGTCGATCTGCTGCGCGACGTCTGGGGCTACCGCAACCCGATCGACAGCCGCACGGTCGACACGCACATGCGGCGGTTGCGGACCAAACTCGGATGCCATTCCGACTGTCTCGCCACGGTGCGCGGCGAAGGATATTGTTTCCAGGCGGGAAGGACGGAACGTTGAACTGGTCGTTGATAGCCGGACTTTTCGCGGCGGCGGTTCTCTTGCTCCTCCTTGTCCGTTACTTCGGCGGGATCATGCGTCTGCGCGCCGCCTTGCGCCGCGTGGCCAACGGGGATCTCGGCCGTCCGCTCACCCTCGATCTCCCCCGCGGTCTGCGCGCGGCGCAGCGCGATGTCGAAGCGATTGCCCGGCAGGCCCGTGACCTCGATCGCGCCGCGCACCGCGAGCGCTCCGAACTCAATGCCGTTCTGGCCAGTATTCCCGAGGGCATCTTCACCGTCGACCGGCGCCTCTGCCTCCTGCAGGCCAACCGCGGTGTCGAGGCCATGTTCCAACTTTCCGCCTCGCCGGTCGGACGATCGGTGGTCGAGGCTTTCGGTCATGCCGCCATGCACCGTCTCGTGCAGGAAGGATTGGAGGGAGGCAAACAGCATCGCGGTGAAATCACCGTCGACCAGGCGGAAGCGACCCGCGTTTTTGAATTGAGCATCTCGCCGCTCGAACTGGGGTCCGACCACCCGGGTGCGGTCGTCGTCGTGCACAACATCACGCGGATCAAAAGCCTCGAGCAAGTGCGCCGGGAATTTGTGGCCAATGTCTCGCACGAGTTGCGGACCCCGCTCACCATCATCAGCGGTTATCTCGAAACGCTGGCCGACGGCGGTCTCGACGACCGGCCCATGGCGGAGAATGCGCTGGGCGTCATGGTCAAGCACGCCGACCGTCTCGGCCGTCTGGTCGATGATCTCCTCATCATATCCCGCGCGGAGTCGCGTTCCGTTCCGCTCGAGATTCAGCGTATCGATTTGCGCGATCTGTTGCGACGTGTGGTCGAGCAGTTCGATGAGCCGATTCGCAGCCAGGCCGCCACGGTGCGCATCACCGCAGCCGATGGGGATCTGACGGTCGAGGCCGATGCCGTGCGTCTCGAACAGGTCTTCATCAATCTCCTGGAGAATGCGCTCAAATACGGCAACCGGCCCGGCCTCGCAATCGATCTTTACGCCGAGCGCGCCGGCCCGAATATCCACGTTCAGGTCACCGACAACGGCCCCGGTATCCCGCGCGAAGACCAGGAGCATATTTTCGAGCGCTTTTACCGGGTGCACAAAGATCGCTCGCGCGAGACCGGGGGCACCGGACTCGGACTCTCCATCGTCAAGAATGTGGTCATGGCCCATGGCGGCAACGTCCTGGTGCGCAGCGCGCCGGGCGAAGGTTCGACCTTCACCGTTGCGCTCCCGATCCGCCAATCCGCAGCGGTTGCGCCCGCACCCTGGTCGGCTGCGAAAAAGACCGCAACCGAGGACACGTCCGGGGGTTGAATCCTTTGTTATGAAATCACTCATCCTTTCCGGCGCCCTCTGCGCCGCCCTCCTCGGCGGTGCTCCCGGCAACCTTCAGGCCCAAACCGCGGCACCCTCCGAACGCTCCGACCAGCCCCAACGGAAGAAGCAGGGCCAGCCCGACGGTCCGCGCGGACCCATGGCCGGGCTTGATCGCGAGGAGGCTCAGCGCCTTGCCGCCGCCCGCGACAAGGCGAAAGACGACCCGACGGTCCGTTCACTCAAGGAGGCGCGCGATGCGGTCGACAAGCAGTTGGAAAACGCCATGAATGCCGCGATTCTTGCCGCCGAACCGGGCCTCGCCCCCACTTTGGAAAAAGTGAAGCAATCCCGCGACCGTGCCCGGGGGATGCGCGATCGCTTTGAGTCGCTGACCCCCGAACAACGGGAACAATTGAAATCTGCCCGACGGGCCGCCCAAGACGATCCCGAGGTCGTTGCGGCGCGCGAGAAAATGAAATCCGCCGCTTCGCCCGAGGCACGGAGCGAAGCCGGACGGGCCATGCACGAGGCGATGAAAGCCGCGGCGATCAAGCAGAACCCGGGTCTCGCCCCGTTGCTCGAGCAACTCGGACCGCCACCCGGTGGACCTCGTGGTCCGGGAGGTCCCATGGGCCCGCCGCCCGAGAAGCAAGATGCGGACGAATAGGACCCCATCTGACAAATCGCGGGTTGAGATGGGCAGGCGGCGAAGGTAGGGCGCGGCATCCCTGACGCGCCGGGATCATCACGCTCCCCGAGCCGCGCTTCACGGTGCCACCCCGGGTGGCGATTTGTTTATTGCAAATCTGCCGACCTGACTTACCTTGAAGGCGTCCTTTTCGGTCACGACATTCATGATTGTTGTTACGTCTTGTCTGCGGGCAACTTATGCATTCGGGCGCTTCTCGTCCGGCCTGCGAGCCATCCTGCGGAATCTGCCGGTTTTACGCCGGCTCAAGCGCGGCATTCGTGTCGTAACTGGAAAAGATACGGAAACGCCAACCGGCTGCGGAGTCCGCTCCGCCCGGGCAGCTGGCGCCATGTCGGCGCTGCTTCCGTTCCATCTCCGCGGGAAGCATCCCCGGCGCGAACAGCGCGCCCCGCGGTCCACACCATCAAGTCACATCAATTGTCCTAATGAACTCATCTCATTCCGATTCGGGTCCCCGTCGTCGCAGTCGCGGCGGACGCTCCCGCAGCTCCTCATCCCGTCCGCCGCGTTCCGGCGATAACTTCAAAGTCACCCGCGAGCCCCGCAAGCCGGCCGGTCTGTGGGATAAAATCAAAGCGTTCTTCGGCCTCGCGCCGCAGCCCGCCAGGCCTTCCACCAACGGCTCCGGACGCTCCGAGCGTTCCGAACGTTCCGAGCGCCCCGCGCGCCGCGAGCGCTCCCGCGACGAATCCCGCGAGTCGCGTTCGCCGCGTGAACCCCGCGAGGACCGCGAGGACCGCGAGAGTCGTGAGACCCGCGCCCCGCGCGAGTCGCGCAAACCGGAGAATATCGAAGTCACCACCCCCCGCCTCTACATCGGCAACCTGTCCTATGACGCGGCGGAGAGTGACCTCCTCGAGTTGTTCTCCGGCGTCGGCACTGTAGCCAATGTCGAAGTCATCTCCAACAAGCACACCCAGCGCTCCAAAGGCTTCGGCTTTATCCAGATGAACAGCGTCTCCGAGGCCAAACGCGCCGTCGAGGAGCTTCACGACAAGGAATACTTGGGCCGCAAACTCGTGGTGAGCGGAGCCAAGCTTCCGCCCGACCGCGCCATCGGCCGCGACCGCGACGAGGACGCGCCTTCCGCTGAATCCGCCTCCGAGGAGCCGGCCGCGCAGGTCTGACCGCGTCGAACACTCCGACAAACCACGGGCCGGCTCACGCCGGCCCGTGCTGTTTCAAAAGTAGAAGCGGAGTCCCCGCCGCTTAACCAATGATCGACAAGCGGCGGGGAGGCCGCTTCTACTTTTTTCTTCCCCCGTGCCCGACCGCTCCATCCTCCGCCAGGCCGTCTTTCTCGCCGGCCCGACCTCCGTCGGCAAATCGGAGGTCGCGCTCGCGCTCGCCCAAAAACACCGCGGCGAAATCGTTTGTGCCGATGCCTTCCAGCTTTACCGCGATTTGCCCGTCCTTAGCGCCCAACCCTCCGCGGCGGAGCGTGCCGCCGTGCCGCACCATTTGTTCGGCACGATCCCGTGCAGCGATGCCACGGATGCCGCGCGTTTCGCCGACCTGGCGCTCGCCGCGATCGAAAATATCATCGCCCGCGGCCGAACTCCATTGATCGTCGGCGGCAGTGGACTTTATCTCCAAGCGCTCACGACCGGTCTCCCGCCACTACCCGCCATCGATCCCGTCACCCGCGATGAGGTGCGGGGCCTGACGCTTGATACCATGCTCGCGCGGCTGCGTGAGCTCGATCCGGCTAGTTTGACCGCCATCGATACGCGCAATCCGCGCCGCGTGGCCCGCCGTTTGGAACTCAGCCTGCAAACCGGACAGCCCGCCTCCGCAATCCTCACCGAACCGCCCGCCCCCGAAGGTCTGCGCGGCGTGGTCCTGACCCGCGACCGTGATGAGCTCAACGCCCGGATTGCGACCGCCGTGGCCGCCCGTCTGACCGGCGGCGGTATCGAGGAGGTCCGCGCCGCCCGCGACCTGGCCAGCCACACTGCGCGGCAGATCCTCGGGTGGCGGGAAATCACCGCACTGCTCGAGCACAAAATCGATCGTGCCACCTGTGCCGAACTCGTCACCATCGCCACCCGGCAATACGCCAAAAGGCAGTTGACGTGGTTCCGGGCCAAATCCACATTCCCTGTGGAGAATCTTTCGCCTGTGACGCCTGACTTTTTGGACCGCATCGCCCGTCAATTGGGCCTGCCATGATCGTCGCCACGCCTCCCCCCCGCGCCACCGAGAAAACCATCCTGGTCGGGCTCGAACACGACGGCGTCACCAAGTGGGATCTGGAGGAATCCTTGAACGAATTGCGCGAATTGGCCGCCACGGCGGGTGCCACCGTAGTCGACATCGTCACGCAAAAACTGCCCCACCCGACCGCCCCTTATTACATCGGCAAAGGCAAAGCCGAGGAAGTCGCCGTGCTCTGCACCGAGACCGGCGCGGGCTCGATCATTTTCGACGACGAACTTTCTCCCGCGCAGGGCCGCAACCTCGAGACCATCACCTCGAAAAAGATCCTCGACCGCACCCAGCTCATTCTCGACATCTTCGCCCGCCGCGCGCGCAGCCGCGAAGGACGCCTGCAAATCGAACTCGCGCAATTGCAATACCTCCTGCCGCGCCTGACCCGCATGTGGACCCACCTTTCGCGCCAGACCGGCGGCATCGGTACGCGGGGTCCGGGCGAAACCCAGCTTGAAGTCGACCGGCGCCGTGTGCAGGAACGCATTGCGCGCCTGCAAAAAGATTTGGAGGAAGTGCGCAAACACCGTGCCATCCAGCGCGAAGGTCGCGCCCGCCACCAGTGGCCGGTCGTGGCCATTGTCGGCTACACCAACGCGGGGAAATCATCCCTGCTCAACCGGTTGACCAAGGCCGGCGTCCTCGCCGAGGACAAACTCTTCGCCACCCTCGATCCGACCACGCGCCAGTTCGTCCTGCCGAACAAATTGAAGGTCCTTTTCACCGATACGGTCGGCTTCATCCGGAAATTGCCCACCACGGTCATCGAATCCTTCAAAGCCACGCTCGAAGAGTTGAAATCCGCCGACCTGTTGGTCCACGTCGTCGACCTCAGTCACGCGCAGTGGGAGGAACACATTGTCGCGACGGAAGAGGTCATTCGCGAACTCGAAGCCGACGGCAAACACACCCTGATTGTCTTCAACAAGATCGACCGGCTGGCCAATGCCGAAGCGATTGATGCCGCGCTGGCCCGCCATCCGCACAGCGTGGCCATCTCGGTGAAAACGGGGGAAAATCTCGAGCAATTCGTCGACGAGCTGCAAAACCAACTTTCCGCCTGGCGCTTGCGCCAGAAGTTCCGAATCCCGCAGGCGGACAGCGCGTCGCTGGCCGAGTTACATCAGGCGGGCCACGTGGTTGAAATTGCCTACGATGGTGACGACGCTTTGGTCACCGCGCACATCCCGCCCGCGTTGGAAGCGAAGTTTGCCCGCTATGCGGTGTCCTGATTTTTTTTAACAGATCACCGGAGCGCACCGGCGCTCGGGGAAGATCTCGCTAAAGCGAGACGCGCAGGGCGACATGAGCGGGAGCGAAGGAGTCAACAGCATAACGAAGGTAACGAAGCCGGCGGTTTTCCCTTTGTTGCCTTTGTTACCTTCTGTTCAATCACTGTCCTATGAAATCCTTCCGCGAGGAACTCTGGTTCGAAGTCCCCGCCCGCCGCGGGCTGCTCAACATCACGCCGCAGGTCGGAGAATGCCTCCGCGCCAGCGGGATCAAAGAGGGGTTGTGTCTGGTCAATGCCATGCACATCACGGCAAGCGTTTTCATCAATGACGATGAAAGCGGCCTGCACGCCGATTTGGAAAAGTGGCTGGAAAAACTCGCCCCGGAAAAACCGCACAGCCAATACCGTCACAATGGCGCGGAGGACAATGCCGACGCCCATCTCAAGCGCAGCATCATGGGCCGCGAGGTCGTGGTGGCGGTGACCGACGGACGGCTCGACTTCGGGCCGTGGGAACAAATTTTCTACGGGGAATTCGACGGACTGCGCGGCAAGCGTGTCTTGGTCAAAATCATCGGCCAGTAGCGGCTATTTCTCCGCAATGAGCTCCCGCTTGGCCGCGGCAAGTTCCTTGCGCTGGACCTTGCCGACCTTGGGGTAGGCCAAGTGGAGCGAGTCGAGAGCCTCGATAACGGCGGCGGCGACCACCACGCGGGTGAACCATTTGTTGTCGGCCGGGACCACATACCACGGGGCGTCTTCGGTGGCGGTGTGCCGGATCGTTTCCTCGTAAGCCTTCTGGTAATCGTTCCAGTATTGACGCTGGTGCGAATCCGCGGTGGAGAACTTCCAATTTTTTTCCGGTGTGTCGATGCGGGCGAGGAAACGTTTTTTCTGCTCGGCCTTGGAAATGTTGAGGAAGAATTTGCGCACCAGCACGCCATTGCGCGCGAGGTAGCTCTCGAAAGAACGGATGTCTTGGAAGCGTTGGTTCCAGAGATCGTTTCCCAGCAACTCACGCGGGATCTTCTGCTTTCCGAGGATTTCCGGATGCACGCGCACAACCAAAGTTTCCTCGTAGTAGCTGCGGTTGAAAATGCCGATCCGTCCGCGCTCCGGCACGCGCTTGCTGCAGCGCCAGAGGTAATCGTGGTCGAGTTCCTCGCTGGTCGGGGCCTTGAACGAGTGGACTTCGCAGCCCTGCGGGTTGATTCCGGACATGACGTGTTTGATCGCCCCGTCTTTGCCCGCCGCATCCATGGCCTGGAAAATGAGCAGGACAGCCCACTGGTCCTGGGCATAAAGTTTGTCCTGCAGATCGGAGAGTGCCTGCACCCCCTGGGCCAACGCTACCTTGGCGCGGTCTTTGTCCTTTTGGTCAAGGGTGAGCAGATCGTCCGGACGGTAATCTTTAAGCCGGAAATCTTTTCCCGAGGTCACCCGGAACGGGCCGGCCAGTTCGTGGGCTTTTTTGACCAGCTTGTCGGCTTTCATGGAGATGCACAGATCCTGCGCCAGACCGCCGTTGCAGCTCAATGGCAATGAGGGAAATTCCAGAAAAGGTCGGGCGGGGCTATCCGGACCCGCCTGGACCGCATCTGCGTCCGGGGCGGAAAATCTTTCGCGATCAGTTGACCTCAGTTCTGCGCGCCGTAAGCTTGGCGGCTTATTATGAAAACTTCATCTTCTGAATTCAACAAAGCCAGCCAACGTATCCTCGCCATCGCCGTTTCTGCGGCCTTTGTGGCCGTTTCTTCTGTGGCCCAAGCCGAGGAGGCAGCCACCACGGTGAAACCGACCGCCGGCGAGTTGGCGACCAAGACAGGTCAAGACGCGACCGGGGCAGTGACCGGGACCGCGGAGAAAGCCGGCAGCACGGTGATGGACGCGGGCAAAGGTCTCCTTGATACGGCAAAAACGGCCGTTGAAGGCGTTGGCAACACCGCCAAGTCTGCGGGCGAGACGGTTTTGGATACGGGCAAGGCGTTGATCAACAAGAACCCCGTCAAGGGTGCCGAGAATGCGGTCAAGGCGATCGGTACCGGCGCGGTTGACACAACCGACGCGGCGGTCGGTACGGTAACCGGCACGACCAAAGGAGCTGTGGGAACCACGGCTGGTGCGGCGGGGGGAACGGCAGGCACGGCCGCCACGGCGGTCGAAGGCACTGCTCAGACCGGTGCGGATGCAGCTCATGCCGCCGGTGCGGCGGTGCGCGATGGCGCTTCCGCGGTCAAAGGCGCGGTGACCGGCGAGAAGGCTGCCGAATAAGGTCCGGCTCTTTCATTTTTGCCAATCAAGGGGCTCCCAAGTCGGGGGCCCCTTTTATTGATCAGCTACGCGGCAGAAGTTCGATCAGCCTCAAGCCAACCCAGACCGCGGTGACGCAGACCGCCACGCTGGAGAGAGCATAAGCAACCGCGATGAGGACTTCACCCCGCCGCAGGAGGAAAACGGTTTCCAGACCGAAGGCGGAGAAGGTGGTGAAACCGCCGAGCAGTCCGGTAAGCAGGAGCAACCTCATCTGCGGGGTGAACCATTCGAGGCGCTCGATCATTCCGGAAAGCACTCCGATGAGGAGACAGCCGAGCACGTTGACCACGAAGGTGCTCCAGGGAAATTTGCCGGCCAGCGTGTGATGCAGCACCCAGCCACCGAGCAGGTAGCGTGCGATGGATCCGATGAAGCCGCCTGCCCCGACGAGAAGAATGTTGGCTCCGTTGCTCACAGTCGCTGCAGGTTAAAGCTCCGGGGCGCTTTGCCAAGCCGCGCCCTTCAGACCATGCGTACCCCGCGCGGTCCGGTGGTAAGGTGGCCGAGGAGGAACAAAGGTTCCTTGATCGCGGCGCGCAAGGCTGCTTCATCCGGCGGAGCACAAACCATGACAAGGCCCACCCCCATGTTGAAGGTGCGGAAGAGTTCGTCGTCGGGCAGTCCGCTCACCTCCGCGATGAGTTGGAAGAGCGGCGATACGGGCCAGGCGGCGCGCTCGATTTCCGCGGCACAATCTTCGGGCAGCACACGCGGAAGGTTGTCGAAAACGCCCCCGCCGGTCAGGTGGGCCAGCGCCTTGACCAGCCCGCGGTCCAAGGCGGGGCGCAGCAACTCGAGATAGGAGCGGTGCGGTGCGAGCAGCGCATCGCCCAAGGTGGTGTCAAGACCCGCAGGTGTTGCCTCGAGCGGCAGTCCGCGGAAAATTTTACGGACCAACGAATAACCATTGGTATGCAATCCGGACGAGGCCATTCCGAGCAGGAGGTCGCCCGCCTGAAGGTCCGGCCGCGGCAGGAGGCGTTTCTTTTCCGCCACGCCGACCATCGTGCCGGCCACGTCGAATTCCCCCGGGCAATAGACCCCGGGCATTTCCGCCGTCTCCCCGCCGAGCAGCACGCATTTGGCATCCGCGCAGGCCTCGGCCATCCCGCCGACGATCTCCGCGATGCGGGAAGCCGAAATGGAGGACGAGGCAATGTAGTCCAGGAAGAAGAGCGGAAAGGCGCCCTGCACGAGGAGATCGTTGATGCAGTGGTTGACGATATCGTGGCCGATCGACGTGTAGCGGCCTGCGGCGGAGGCAAGCATGACCTTGGTTCCGACCCCGTCCGTGGTGCCGAGCAACACCGGATGCTCGAAGTTTTTCAGGGCCGAGGCATCAAGGGCGCCACCGAAAGACCCGATGCCGCCGAGCACGCCGGTGGAATGCGTGGCTTCGACTTTCTTTTTGAGCAGGGAGACGGCGCGGTGGCCTTCGTCAATGTCCACGCCGCTCGCCGCGTAGCCGCCGGCCGTGCGGGCCAGTTCGCGCCATCCGATGTCGCGGCGCAACTGGCATCCGTCGAAATGGATGTCATGCGCAGCCCCATAAGCGCGGGTGCGGGCTACCTCGAGATCTGCGCCGATGGCGGTGATGCCGAGCACGCGGCCGCCGGAGGTGACGGTTACTCCATGCGTGGCGGTTGTTCCGGCATGAGAGATCGCCACCTGCGGATGTGCCGCTGCTTTTTCAAGACCTTCGATTTTGTCGCCGGTCCGAGGGGATTCCGGATATCCGGCCGCAGCCAGGACCACGGTGCAGGCGGTCGCTTCGTTCCAGCGTACGCTTTCCTTGTCCAAGCGGCCCTCGACACAAGCGAGCGCGATATCGCGCAAAGGCGTGGCCAGCAAGGCGAGCAAAGTCTGCGCTTCGGGATCGCCGAAGCGGCAATTGTATTCGATCAGTTTCGGACCATCGGCTGTCATCATCAGCCCCGCGTAGAGCACGCCGACGTACGGTGTGCCCTCGGCAGCCAGACCGGCGATGGTCGGGCCGATGATGGTGTCGAGGATGTGGCCAACCATTTCCGGCGGACAAATCTTGGTCGGCGCATACGCCCCCATGCCGCCGGTATTCGGCCCGCGATCGCCTTCGTAAATTCGTTTGTGATCCTGGGCCGGCGGCATGGCGGCAACGGAAATGCCGTCGCTGAAAACAAGCAGGGAAACCTCCGGTCCGGTCAGTCGTTCCTCGAGGAGAATCGGTCCGGACTTGGCCAAGCGGGCTAGAGCCTCGTCGCGTTCGGACTTGTTTTCGGGAACGACCACACCTTTGCCCGAGGCGAGGCCGTCGGCTTTGACCACGACGGGAAAATCTTGCGCCTCGGCCCAAGCACGAGCCTCTTCCGCGGCGCCCGGACCGGAAAATGTTTTGTTTCGCGGCGAGGGAAGTCCGTGGCGCGCGGCAAACTCACGGCAATGACTTTTGCTCGTCTCGAGTCGTGCTGCTGCTTGGGACGGACCGAAGACGGGGAAACCGGCTGCTCGCAGGGCATCGGAGACCCCCGCGGCCAGCGCGCTCTCGGGTCCGATCAGCACCAGATCGATCTGTTCCTCACGGCAAAGAGCGACGACTTGACCGGGAGAGCAAGGGTCGATGTCGCGCCGGTCCGGTGTTCCGCCATTGCCCGGCGCCACAATAATGCGGTCGCCGGGACGTTCCAGGGCGCGGGCCATGGCGTGTTCGCGTCCGCCCGAACCGAGCACGAGGATCTTCATGCCAAGGCGAATTCGAAAGATTCCTTGGGCGCCACGCCGGAAACATCGACCGGGTATTTGCCGGTGAAGCAGGCCGTGCAGTAGCCCGATTTTTTACCGATGGCGGCCATCATTCCTTCGACCGAAAGAAAAGCCAGGGTGTCGGCTCCGACGTGCTGACGGAGCCGCTCGGGGTCGAAGCGTGCGGCGATAAGTTCGTCATACGTCCCCATATCAACCCCCATGTGGCAGGGATGAATCACGCGGGGTGAGGTGATGCGCAGATGGACTTCCTTGGCTCCCGCGTCGCGGACCAGTTTGATCAGCTGGGCCGAAGTCGTACCGCGGACCAGCGAGTCGTCGATGATGACCACGCGCTGGCCGGCAAGATTGGCCGGGAGGACATTGAATTTCATGGCCACGCGCCGCTCGCGCAGCGCCTGGGTCGGCTCGATGAAGGTGCGTCCGATATAGCGGTTTTTGATGAAACCGTCGTTGAAGGGGATGCCGGACTGTCGCGAATAGCCGATGGCTGCGGGAATGGACGAATCGGGAACCGGCACGACGACATCCGCTTCGGCCGGCCACTCGATGGCGAGTTGCTCGCCCAGTTTCTGCCGCACTTTGTGCACACTCTCGCCGTCCCATTCGCTGTCGGGTCGGGAAAAATAAACAAACTCGAAGGAGCAGCGCGCCGGTCCGGTGGCGGCGGTTGTTGTGCGGTGCCGGGTGATTTCTTTGCCGCGCACCACGACGATTTCGCCATTTTCGACCTCGCTGATCTCGGTGCAACCTAGGGTGTTCAAGGCGCAGGTTTCCGAGGCCGCAGCCCAACCGCCCTCGGGGGTGCGTCCGATGGAGAGCGGACGGAATCCCCAGGGGTCGCGGGCCGCGATGAAGCCGTCGACCCCGAGGAGAACCAGCGAGTAAGCGCCTTTCCACGAAGGCATGGTGCGTTCGAGGCGCTCCTCCCAAGTGCGTCCGCTCGCCGCGGCGAGCATCAGGGCCATCACTTCGGTATCGCTCGCGGCGGTCAGGGCGAAGCCGCGTTGCAGAAGTTGGGAACGAAGCTCGGTGGCATTGACCAGGGACCCGTTGTGCGCAAAGGCGAGTGGGCCGTGCATGGTTTCAACCAGGAACGGCTGGGCATTGCGCGCGGAGGACGCACCCATGGTCGAGTAGCGGGTGTGCCCGATTGCCTGATAACCGGTGAGCGGGGCGAGGGTTTCCGGGGTGAAAATCTGGGCGAGCAGGCCGACATCCTTGTGGATCCGCGCGCGCTGCCCGTCGGAGACCGCAATGCCCGCCGCTTCCTGACCGCGATGCTGGAGGGCGAAGAGCCCGAAGAAGGCGAGCTGGGCCGTTTCTTCGCCGCTGGGCGAGGATACGGCGACCACCCCGCATTCCTCGCTCGGTCGGTCGTCGCGAAAAGGGGAGATGAGTTTGGTGGTGTGCTTCATGATGCGCGCGCGGCGAGCACGCCGTTGCGGAAAAGCGGCAGTGCGTGTCCCCGTTTTTGAGCGGTAACCATGCCACGGCCTTGGCGCTCCGTCACGTGGTTCTCCGGATGGGGCATCATGCCGAGCACCAGACCGGTGGAATCGCACACCCCGGCGATAGCCTCCACGGATCCGTTGGGATTGTCCGGGTAATCATCCGCCGCGTAGCGGAAGGCAACGCGGTCCTCGGATCGCAGCTGCTCGAGCACGGCGTTGCCGGCCATGTATCGGCCTTCGCCGTGGGCCACGGGGCAGCGAACCGGTTCATCCAAGCCCTTGGTCCAGACGCAGAGTTGGGAGGACGGTTGCAGCGCGACCCAGCGGCATTCGAAATGACCACGTTCGTTGTGTTGCAGCGCGCCCGGAAGCAAGCCGGACCGGACGAGCATTTGGAATCCGTTGCAGACCCCGAGGATCGGGGTGCCTTGGGCAACTTTCTCCGCGAGGAGGTCGCCGAGCAGGCGCTCTGCCTCGAGGGCGAAAACGCGGCCGGAACCGAGCGCATCGCCGTAGGAAAAACCACCGGCAATGACGATCAGCTTGGCCTGCTCGATTTCGCCGCGTCGACCGGGCAGATCGAGAAGATCGACGCAGACCGGTGCTGCTCCGGCCTGCTCGAGGGCGAAGGCCGCGTCGTTCTGACGATTGGTGCCGGGCGCAGTGAGTACAATGGCTGGAGGCTTCATGACGTCGGGCCCCTCCAAGCGTGCTCGAGATCGGTACCGGTCCAAGTGTGTGTCCCGAGGTGCAAGTGATAACTTTTCACCACCTTGCCGATCACCTTGGCCTCGGTGCCGAGGGATTCGAGAATCCGCGGGATATTTTCGGCGCGAACTTCAAGCACAAGGCGTCCGAGCGACTCGGAGAACAGCGCGGAGCATTCATCGGGATCATCCAAGGTTGCCTCAATCCCGAGTCTTCCGCCGATCGCCATTTCGGCCAGGGTCACGGCTAGGCCGCCCTCGCTGACGTCATGGGCCGACTCAACGAGCCCTTCGCGCACGAGGGCGTGGATACGGCGGTAGCGGGCCGGAGCCGAGGTATCGGGTGCGGGCACCGTGCCGCTCTCGTCACCTGTGACAAGATTGAAGTGGCTGCCGCCGAATTCGCGGGTGGTGCGGCCGGTCAGGACCAGCACGTGACCGGCACCGCGCAGGGCCGTGCCGATCGACCGGTCCGCTTCGGGCACATGGGCCAGGGCGGTGATGACCAAGGTTGGCGGGATGGATCGGCGGGTACCGTCCGAGGCAACATATTCGTTGTTCAGCGAATCCTTGCCCGAGACAAAAGGGGCCCCGTAGAGCTGGGCGGCCGCGCAACAGCCGCGCACCGTGGCAACCAGATCACCCAGCGTTTCCGGACGCCGCGGATCGCCCCAGGAAAAATTGTCGAGCAGGGCGACCTGTGCCGGATCAGCACCCGAGGCCGTGATGTTGCGCATGGCTTCGTCGACCACGGCGTGGGCCATGTGTTCTGGATCGTAGAGTCCGTAGCGTGCGTTGACCCCGATACCGAGGGCAAAGCCGGACGGCCGTTGCGGCGGGGCGATCACCGTCCCGTCGGACGGGCCCGACTGAGCGCTGCCGGCCATCGGGCGGATGACCGTGGCGCCGAGGACTTCGTGGTCGTATCGGTGGATGATGGCTTCTTTCGACGCGATGTTTGGATGGGCGAGGAGAGCAAGAAGCGTTTTGGGGATGTCGGCCTCGCGGCGGCGGGTGTCGGGTTTGCGGTCGGGCGAGGGCAGCACGGCACGCAAACGGCGGACGGGCCGGCCTTTGTGCAGAAATTCCATCGGCAAATCGACCACCGGCTTCGCGCCATGGCGCACGAGCAAACGCCGGTCGCCGGTGAACTCGCCGATATCGCAGGCCGACAAGCCGAGATGACGGGCGCGCTCGAGAACGGCCGCCGTTTGGGCCGGCGGCACCGCCAGGACCATGCGTTCCTGTGCTTCGGAGAGCCAGACTTCCCACGGTTGGAGCCCGGCATATTTGCGGTCGACGGCGGTGAGGTCGACGGAAACACCCGTGGTTTCACCTAATTCGCCGACCGCGGAAGACAGTCCGCCCGCCCCGCAATCGGTCAAGGCGCGGACCAGCGGGTCGGGACGGTCGAGCAATTCGATGAGCAAGTCGGCCACCAGCCGTTCCATGATCGGGTCGCCGATCTGCACGGAGGCCCCGGCCACTTCGCCCGTCGTGGCGTCCATCGTCATGGAAGAAAAAGTCGCCCCGCGGATCCCGTCGCGTCCGGTCGCCCCGCCGACGACCAGAACACGGTCTCCGGGTTGTGGTCCGCTCAGTTTGTCATAGCCCTGGAGCACCTCGCCGACGCAACCGCAGAAGACAAGCGGATTGGCGGTGTAACCGGCATCGTAAAGGACGGCACCGGCCACGGTGGGCACTCCCATTTTGTTGCCGTAGTCGGCCACGCCCTCGACCACCCCTTCCTCGATGACCGCGGGGTGGAGTACGCCATCCGGCAGATTGTGATGGTCGAGTTCGCGCGGACCGAAGCAAAGGATATCGGTCAGGGCGACCGGCCGCGCGGGGGCGGCGAGAACGTCACGGATCACGCCGCCCACCCCGGTGTTGGCGCCACCGAAGGGTTCGATCGCACTGGGGTGGTTGTGTGTTTCTGCTTTGATCGCGAGCTGCACGCCGTCGGCAAAGGCCACGATACCGGCGTTGCCGTCGAAGGCGGAGATGACGAAAGGAGCCTTCATTGCGCGTGTCGTCTCGCGCAACTGGCGCAAGAGGGGTACGACCTCGCCCTGATCGGTCTCGATGCGCGCGACAAAGGTCTTGTGGGAACAGTGGTCGCTCCAGGTCTGCGCGATGGTTTCCAGTTCGGCGTCGGTCGGATCACGTCCTTCGGCCGTGAACCATTGCACCACGGCCTCCATTTCTTCGGGGTCGAGGGCGAGAGCACGTTCGTTGTTGATCCGGGCCAGCCCCTCCGGAGGCAGTCCGCACAAAGGGACAATTTCAACCGTGGAAGATTCTTCGGTCGGCGCAGAGGTGAATCCGGGTTGTACCTCACCGAAGGACCATGTCTCGATGACCGGATTGCAGAGAAGGTTGTGAACAAGAAAGCGGAGATCTTTTTCCGGAAGTTCGCCTGCGCCGGTCATTTCGAAGCGCGATCCCGTGGCGGCTTCGATCCGGCATCCGCTGCGCGCCGCGCTCTCAGCCAGTTGTGCGGCTACACGGTCGGTCACACCGGCCCGCCGTGCCACCTCGATGACGAGACGGCCGGCTGGCACGGTGGTTGTGCCGACCTCCAGGCGGGTGGCTTCCCCTTTGGCCTCGTCAAGCAGTCGCGGTACAATGAATCGCAAATTGGCGGTGTCCGTTTCCCCGCGCAGAAAAAAGATGTCCGAGGCCTTGAGGGAAACACCGGCGAACCCGAGCTGCCGGGCCTGCCTGGTCAGCGCGCGGTTGCGATGTGCTCCGCATGGCTTGATCACCTTGGTAAAGGACGGCTTGGATGTACTGAGCGGCTTGTCTTTCATGGGCGGGCAAACGTGGCAATGACGGACGGAAGCAAGGCGTGTTCCGCGACCTGGATCCGCGCCTGCAGGGTTTCGGCGGTGTCGTCCGGCCTTACTTCCACCTCCTGTTGTGCGATGATTTCACCGGTGTCCACCCCTTGGTCGACGTAGTGCACGGTGCAGCCGGTCATTCGATCACCGGCAGCGAGGGCTTGGGCGGCGGCCTGTGCCCCGCGGTGATTGGGAAGGAGGGAGGGATGCACGTTGATGATGCGTCGCGGGTAAGCGGCGAGGAGAGCGGGACCGATGATACGCATGAAGCCGGCGAGGATGACCAATTCCACCCTTTCTTCGCGCAGGATAGCGACAAGTTTTTCCTCAGTGGCGGGATCGAGGCGTCCACGTGCGATACCCGGCACGATGCACTCGGTGCGTGCCCCAACGGTGCGCCCGAGTTCGAGAATCCGTGCCCCCGGCTGATCGGAGAGCACGGCAGCGATGCGTGCGGGTAGCACCCCCTGATCGATGGCGCGGCAAATGGCGGCGAAGTTCGAGCCGTACCCCGAACCGAGAACGCCCAAGCGGAGCAGGTCTGGCCCGCTCATTTGGACCGCCGCGGACAACGCGTGAAAGAATGCATCACCCCATACCTTCCGGTAAAGAGGGGGAGTCTTTCAATCTATGTCTTGGGATGCTCCGGAATGGCACAAAATATTGATGGGGTGATGCTTAAGCCTGTCAGAGCGTCCAATGTTACGGAATTGTCACTCTGCAGATCCTGATCAGCTCGGGCTGCTCTGGTCCGTGAGGAGACGGGCCACGAGGTCGGCGGTGTGGTCGAACGAGAGGAGGCCGGTATTGAGCGTGGCGTGGTAAAGGGTCGGGTCGTCGATGTCGCGCTGGAAGTTGCTTCTGACGTAGCGACGGCGGCCTTCGTCATGTTCATGCAGGTATTTCGCCGCGGCTTTGGCATCCCAATGAAAATGCTTTTCAAGATGGGCCAAACGTGTGGTTTCCGGTGCGACAAGGCGGATGTGGATTCCGCACTTCAACCTTGCGGTGATGATTTCGGCGCCTCGTCCGACAATAATGCAGCGTCCAAGCCGGGCCAGTTTGAGGATGGTGTCGCTCGTATGGTGGAAGATCGTCCACATCGAGGGATGGAGACCGAGCACCTCGCCGATGATGGCCGGCACAGTGGTGTCCTTGTCTTCGAGGACAAGCCTGGCAATTTCTTGCGGCAGGTCGGCGTCCTCCAGCACTTTGGCGATCAGGTTCTTGTCAAAAACGGTCCAAGGCTGGGCGTCTTTGGGAAGATTGGCGTTGAGTTTTTCGGCCAGAACACGGGCAACGGTCTCCGCACCGGCGCCGGCTTGGCGGGAAAGGGTGACGAAGGGAAGATGGGCGGTGGTGCCGAGTGGTGCGCGGTCTTTCTGGCTGACGAAATAGGCGCGGTATTTGGCAAAATGGTTGGTGTCTGACATGAAGGAATTTTACCAGAGGAGGGGCGGGGCGGAAGGAAGGAATTTTCCGTTCGGGTCTGGGGAGGAAGTTGTCCGCCACCACGCCACGGTCGATGCGTTGTTGCCGCTTTGCTTCGCGCAAATGAACGGGTCTTTGAGGGGGCACCGTCCTGCCCCGAAGCGGGCACGATGGAAGGCCCGGAGAACCCGGATCAGGGGAGCAAGGAAAGGAGCGGAGCGGGGTAGACGCCGATCCAGATGATGAGGGCGCAGAGGAGGGCGATGGTCAGTTTGGCCAAGCCGCTCACTTCGATTTCGGGGGCATCGGGGTCGGCGGGTTGCTGCCAATACATGGCGCGGATCACTTTCAGGTAATAATAAAAGCCGGCGGCAACTGTGATCACACCGATGATGACCAGTCCCCAATGCTGCTGCTCGATGGCGCACTCAAAGATGAACAATTTGCCGAGAAAGCCGGCGGTGAGGGGGAGGCCGGCAAGGGAGAGCATGGCGAGCATGAGGGCGAAGGCGAGGTGGGGCGCGCGCTGGTTGAGTCCGTTGAAATTGGCGAGGTCATCACCCCCGGTCGCTGGGGCGACGATGGTCATGACGAGAAAGGCGAGCAACGTCATGAGGAGGTAGGCGGCAAGATAGAAAACAATGGCGGTACCGGCGAAGGGCGCCCCGATGGAGACGAGACCAAGAAGGAGATAGCCGGCATGGCCGATGCTGGAGTAAGCGAGAAGACGTTTGAGGTTGGACTGCGGGATGGCGGCGAGGTTGCCGAAGATCATGGTGGCACCGGCAATGACCGCGAGAAGGGGGAGGATTTTTTCCTGCAGGGCGGGAACGACAAGGAAGGTTTGCAAGACCCGCAGTAGCACGATGAATCCGGCGGCCTTGGAAGCGACAGAGAGGAAGGCAGTGACCGGAGTGGGTGCACCTTGGTAGACGTCGGGCACCCAGAATTGAAAAGGGGCGGCGGCAATTTTGAACCCTAGGGCGATGAGGACGAGGCCGAAGCCGAAGAGGAGAGCGGGCGCGGTGGCTTGGTCGAGGGCGGGGAGGGCGGCCGCTATGGCGGCAAGGTTGAATTGTCCGGTTACACCGTAGATCCAAGTGATTCCGTAGACGAGGAAGCCGGTCGAGAGGGCGCCGAGGACGAGGTACTTGGTGCCGGCTTCGAGGCTGTTCTCGTTGCGGCGGAGGTAGGAGACGAGGATGTAAAAGGTGATGGTGACCAGCTCGAGCGAGACGAAGATCATCACGAAGTCGACGGCCGAGGCCATCCACATCAGGCCGGCGCAAGCGAAGACGGGGAGGGTGTAGAATTCGCCGAGTCCGGCTCCGCGGCGTTCGGAGGGGAGACTAGCTTCGACCGTCGGAGCGTATTCGAGCGCCATGACCAGCACGATGATGGTCGTTCCGAGGGCGAACTGTTTGAGGAAGATGGCGAGGGTGTCTGCGCTGTAGAATTTGGCGTAAGCGGCGGTGACGTTCATCGCAGCGGGGTCGGCGAAAAAGGTGGCGCCCAAAATGGCGAGGAGCCCGAGAATGCCGGTGTAGGCAAGACCGCGTTTGGCGCCGGGGCCGGAGAAGGCTTCGGCCATGAGCATAATGATGCCCAGAATGACAACGGAGACTTCGAGGTAAAGCGGGTTCATCAGGGCAGGTAGGCGAAGACCGGGTTGAGGTAGTCGAGCAAGAGGCCCGGACGGAAGCCGGTGAGGAGCAGCACGGCGAGGAGGATGATGACGGCCCAGCGGACACCGGAGGAAATATCAGCGGTGTCAGCTTTGACCGCTGACCCGCGCGCGCCCCAGAAAATGTTGCGATAGGCGCGGAGCATATAGACCGCGGAAATGACAACTCCCCAGAGGGTGAGCGCGGTGGCGGTTTGGAACCAGTTGAAGCTGCCGACCGCACCGCGGGCAAAAGCGCCGAAGAAAATCATGATTTCGCTGGCGAAGGTGGCGAAGCCGGGGAGACCGATCGAGGCCATGGCGGCGAAGCCGAAGAGGAGTCCGAGTTTCGGGGCGACACCTGCGAGGCCTCCTAGTTCGGAGAATTCGAGGGTGCCGATGCGGCGGTTGATTTCCCCGCAAAGGGCGAAGAGGGCGGCCACGGTGAGTCCGTGGCCGAAGAGCATGAGCGACATGCCGGCGAGGCCGAGTTGGTTCAAGGCGACGAAGCCGAGGAAGGCGTAGCCCATGTGCATCACGCTTGAGTAGCCGAGCATGAGGTCGAGGCGCTTCTGCGCGAGGGTAACGAAGCCCACGTAGAGGATGTTGCCGAGGAGAAGAACAAGGACAAGATGGGCGAACTGCTGGATTTCCTCGGGGAAGATCGGAACGACAAGGCGGAGGAGGCCGTAGAGACCGAATTTTTTGAGCACCCCGGCATGCAGCATGGCGGCGGGGGCGGGGGCTGAGGCATAAGCTTCCGGCGCCCAGGTGTGGAAAGGGAAGAGGGCGATGAGGATGCCAAAGCCGAAAAGAAGGAGCAGGTAAACGACAGGTCCGGGGGTGAGGAGGCCGGCAGAGCCGAGTTGCTGGAGAAGGCGGATATCAAAAGTGCGCAGGCCTTCGGGTACGGCGAGCCAGAGACCAATGAGTCCGAGAAGGAGAATGAAGCTGCCGAAGGCGAGGTAAATCGTCACTTTCCACGCGATGCGCTGGCGGTCACCCGAGCCCCAGATGCCGATGAGGAGGAAGGTGGGAATGAGGGCGAGTTCGTGGAAAGCGTAAAAGAAAAAGAGGTCGATCGAAGCAAAGGCGCCGATGGCACCGCCCGAGATAAAGAGAAGGCACGCGTAGAACATGCCAGGGGACTTTTCCACCTGCGGGGCGACCCAGACCGCGGCGAAGGTGACGAGTGTGGCGAGCAGGAGAAGGACCATGCTCAATCCGTCCGCACCGAGCGAAAAGCTGAGGCCGTAAGCGGGGAAGAGCGCGTTTTCGCTGACAAATTGGAAGCCGCCGATCTCGAGATTGTAGGACGCGAGGAGGTAGAGGCTGAGGAGGAGGTTGGCGCCGGCGCCGAAGAGCGAAATGCGGCGCGGGGCCGAGCCAGCCATGCAGAACGCGGCGGTGACCAGAGGGATGAGGATGAGGGAGAGGAGCGGGCTCATCATCGGAAAACGAGGAAGTAGAGGACGAGGAGCACGCCTGCGCCGAAGAAGAAGGCGTAGGCTTGCAGGTTGCCCAGTTGGAGAAGACGTAGGAGGTAGCCCGCACCCCACACCGTGCGAGCACTGCCGGTCACGACCAGGCCGTCAATAATCCAGCGGTCGAACCAGGAACCGAACACGGCCAGCCCGCCCTGCCCCCGGACAACGAGCCAGTTGTAGAAATTGTCGATGTAAAGGCGGTTGGCCAAGAGCGGGATGCGGACGGGATCCCGGGCGGGCCCACGCAGGTAAAGCCACGCGGCGAGAACGGCGCCGGAGGCGAGGAAGCCGAGGACGATTTTGTGCGCGATGGCGGGGGCACCGGCGTAGGCGATATCGAAGAAGTGGCTGATGAACCACGGGTAACCCGCGATGACGGCAGGAACGGCGAGGATGACGAGCGGAAGCGTCATGACGAGCGGGGATTCTTTGGCCCGGGCGGCATGGTCACCGCGCGGCTTGCCGAGGAGAACGACGAGTAAAAGACGGAAGGTGTAAAGGGCGGTGAGGAGCACGGCGCTGGCAGTGATCCAAAATCCGGGACGGTTGTTAAGCCAGGCCCACTCGATAATGTTGTCCTTGCTGAACGATCCGCTGAAGAACGGTACGCCGGCGAGGGCGAGTCCGCCGGCCAGCATGCAGAGTGCGGTGACCGGCATGCGGGTGAGGAGCCCGCCCATTTTCCAGATATTCTGCTCGTGGTGCAGGGCGATGATGATGGACCCCGCGCAGAGGAAGAGGAGGCACTTGAAGAAGGCGTGGGTGAAAAGGTGGAACATGGCCACGTCGCCGGTCGCACCCACGCCGATACCGACAACCATGTAGCCGAGTTGGGAGATGGTCGAATAAGCAAGGATGCGCTTGATGTCGTCCTGCTGGATGGCCATCAGACCCGCGGCAAAGCAGGTGATGGCGCCGATCCACATGATGACATCGCGCACGACGTCTGGTGCGGCAAGCAGAACAGGGAAAATGCGAGCCAGCATGTAGACGCCGGCGGCGACCATTGTGGCGGCGTGGAGGAGCGAGGACACCGGGGTCGGGCCTTCCATCGAGTTGGGCAGCCAGACGTGGAGCGGCATTTGGGCGGACTTGCCAATGGTGCCGCAGAAGATGAGGAGGCAGGCGGCGATAAGGTAGCCGGGATGGAGGGTGACAGCGTGGAGGTTTGCTTCGATCCCGGCGAACATGATCGAGCCGGTGGCCAACCAGAGCATGAGGATGCCGAGCATGAAGCCGAAATCACCGACGCGGTTGACGGTGAAAGCCTGTTTGGCGGCGTCCGCCGCGGAGTCCTTGCGGAAATAGTGCCCGATGAGCAGGTAGGAGCTGGCGCCGACCAGTTCCCAGAAGATGAACATCATGACAAGGTTGTCGGCCAAGACGATGCCGAGCATGGAAAAGAGAAACAGGCAGAGCGATGCGTAGTAGCGCGGAATTCCTTCATCACCGCGCATGTAGCCGGCGGAATAAATGAAGACGAGGGTGGCGATGGTCGTGACAACGACGAGCATGACCCGGCTGAGGTTGTCGAGGATGATGCCGATGGGAACGGAGAAGACGCCGGGGACTTCGATCCAGGGGATTTGCGCGGTTATGGCAAGGGACGGATCGAGGAAAACCTTCCAACTGAGAAAACAGGTCACCGCGACGGTGAGGATACCGACCGTGCCGGCGGCGACATTGCGGCGCGGGAGAACGAAGAGGATGAACGCGGCCGCGACAAGCGGGGCGAAGAGGATGATCCAGGGATAAAACTGCGGGTCCATCTGATCAGAATTTCATCCGGTTGAGGTCCTCGACGTGCGTGGATTGGCGCAGGCGGTAGAGGGCGACGATGATGGCGAGCCCGACGGCGACCTCCGCTGCGGCGACGGTGATGATGAAGAAAACCAGGACCTGGGCGTTGTAGTCGGGGAGTCCGAATGCGGTGACGCCGTGGCGGGCGAACGCGACGAGGGAAAGGTTGGCTGCATTGAGCATGAGTTCGAGGCTCATGAAGATGATGAGGAGGTTGCGGCGCAGGAGGACGCCGGCCAGACCGATGGAGAAGAGGAGGCCGCTGACCAAAAGATAATCGCCCAGGGTTGGCATGGTTTTAGCGCAGGCTGCGGCGGCTGAGGAAGACGACGCCGATGGTAGAAACGAGGAGGAGGACGCCGATGATTTGGAAGGGTAGGTTGAAATCGCTGAAGAGGGTCATCCCGATATCGTAAGCATCGGAGTAGCCGGTGCGGGCCAGAGCGGGAAAGTGATCGGCGGAGGTGGGGAGGGACTTGACCACATGCGTGATGAGGACGACGAATCCTCCGAGCACCGCGATCCCACCGGCCAATGCGGCGATGTTGAGGCGGCGGCGAGTCTCGGCCTTGAGGTCGAGAAGCATGATGATGAAAAGAAAAAGGACCATGACCGCGCCGGCATAGACGAGGACCTGGATGACCCCGATGAAGAAGGCATCGAGGGTGACAAAGAGCGCGGCGAGGGCGAGGAAGGAGAGGACCAGACTCATCGCGCTGTTGACCGGATTGCGGAAGAGGACGACGGCCGCGGCCGAGGCGAGCATCAGCACGGAGAAGACCCAGAACAGGATGGTGAGCATGCGGTGGTTTGCGCCGGGGGCGCTTTTCGTGCGCCGCTTTGCAGGCCGGAAGGCGACAGCCTAGGAGGCGGGCAGGCCCCTTTCGATCACTTTTTTTCGTTCCACTTGTGGACCAAGCCGTGCATGACACCGCCCAACTCGTAGAGTTTTTCCTTGTCGTGGATCATTTCGGCGCGGGTCAGGCCGGTGATCGAGTAGTCTTTGCGCAGGAAAATGGCCTGTTCGGGGCAGACTTCCTCGCAGAGTCCGCAGTAGATGCAGCGGATCATGTCGATGTCGAATTTCTCGGGGTATTTTTCGACCTTGGACCACCGGTTGTCGCCAGGAAGTTCGCCCGGTTTGATTGTGATGGCACGGGGCGGACAAATGAACTCGCAGAGCTGGCAGGCCACGCAGCGTTCGCGGTCATGCTCGTCTTTCACCAGGGTCGGCGCGCCGCGGTACCACTCGGGCAGGGCGCTGTCCCACTTCTGCTCGGGATACTGCATGGTGACCTTGGTCTGACCGAAGAGCATTTTGAAGAAGTGTTTGATCGTGATCCAGAGACCGCCAAGGATGGCCGGGAAGTAGGATCGCTCAAGGAAGCTCAGTTTTGGGCGTTGGACGATGGTGGCCATGTCAGGATTGGAGGTAAGCGAGGATACCGGCGGTGAGGAAGATGTTAACCAGCGCTACCTCGAAAAAAACATACCAGCCG
>Ga0247841_10001767_pt1 | contig 46025 bp, 55 predicted proteins | sample LaCruzMarch2015__2_FD_192410 | JGI IMG/M metagenome (GOLD analysis project Ga0247841, IMG submission 192410) | Freshwater microbial communities from meromictic Lake La Cruz, Castile-La Mancha, Spain - LaCruzMarch2015_18m | ecosystem: Environmental > Aquatic > Freshwater > Lake | place: Spain... | reverse complement strand
ACCTTCGGATTATAATAGATTCGATAGATAAATAAGAAGGTATTTAAACAAAAAAAGATAGTATATAAAAGAGGCAAATTATGAAGAAATCACAGATAACAATCTTTGTTATATTGGGAATATTGATTATGTCAATATTCTTTTTTGCAAGTGTATATTATATATCTGAAAAAGGAACACTTAATCCAGACCTATATAATCAAAAATCAGTTAATTTTGATTATATGTATAATTCCATCTACACATATTCTGAGACTTGTCTAGAACAGCAGGCAAAAAATGGTATTAATATATTCGGAGCTGATTTGCCTAAAGTTACAGAATACATCCAACTTAACGGATTGGCTTGCTTTAATGATTCTTTAATAAAAGGTGTTCAAATCAATGTAACACCTCCATTGTCTTTGGATGTTAAAGATGGTGATTATGAATATAGAATAGTTGTCTCTTCAACTGCAAGAATAACATGGGAAGATATGTCTAAGGGTCTTGGACCTTTTTCATTTACTGTATCAAAATCACATATAATAAATGAGGAGGAACTTTTTAATCCTGGAATTGATACATCTTATCTTATTGGTAGAAATGAAGATAAGCCTTATGCAGATGGTGAAGCGATAGTTCACTATAGATACGCACCTAATAATTCAGTAGAATATGAAAATATATTATGGTCATTGCATGTTACAATGAGGAGGTCTTTGTATGATCTCTCTATGTTGGACTCTGTAGAACCTAATATTCAAGCAATTATGTTTAAGATCATATTGGATGAAAAGATCACTTTTAATGAAAATGATATATCTTTTGACATCTTGAAACAAGAATTATTAAAATTAGAATTTGTTGAAAGTGTAGATAGAAATAAGCTATCATATGCTTCTGTTTCTTCAGTAACCACAATAGATGATCCAAATTTTTTACAAATATGGATAACAAGTGTTCAAAATTCTTTACGAATAGTAATAAGTAATATTCAAAATTTTTTACAGATAACCATCCGGATAATAATTGGTGGACCTGATCAACAACCTTCACAACCTATATCAAAACCAGAACCATTACAGCCTATAGTATCTCCTGAACCTTCACAACCAACAAGCCCTCCAGAGAGTTTACCTGTACAAAATGGTGTCAATGATGAATTTTACAGCTATCAATGGTATTTAAAAAATAATGGGCAATTTTTTGAAGGAATCGAAGCAGATATAAACATTGAAGAAGCTTGGAATGTTTCTATTGGTGCAAATACATCTATAATTGCAATAATAGATACAGGTATATTCAGCAATCCTGATCTTAGCCCTAATATCCTATATAACAAAAGTTTTAATATTCTTGATAACGATTATAATATCTATCCTAAAGATGATGGAGAATATCATGGTACTCATGTTGCAGGGATTATTGCTTCTCAAATAGATAATAGCATGGGTATTGCTGGCATATGTCCTAAGTGCAAGATAATAAATATGAGGATAATGAATTCAAGCTTGAAAACTGATTCTTCTTCAGTTCTAAAAGCTATTTTTTTGAGTATAAAAAATGGAGCAAAAATAATCAGCATGAGCTTTGGAGGATCATATTATTCTGAATATGAAGCTAAAATATTCAAAGATCTTTCTGATTCTGGAATTATTTTTGTTGCTTCTGCTGGTAATGATGGAAATAATCAAGAAAAATATCCTGCTGCTTATCCAGGAGTTATATCTGTGGGGGCAACTGATAATACAGATCAAATAACTTCTTTTTCAAATTATGGTAGTTGGGTCGATATATTTGCTCCTGGCTATGATATATTAAGTAGTTGTGGAGTATATGACTATTGCTTTGCTTCAGGAACATCAATGTCAACACCAATGGTTTCAGCTATAATTGGTTTAATGAAATCTGTAAATAATAGCTTAACTCCTTTAGAGATTGAAAATATGATAAAAGATAATTCTGACAGTGTAAATGGCATAAGAAGGATTAATGCTGGAAAGATATTAAGTCATATTAGGTGATAATATGGATTTCAGTGAAAAAGTTCTAGGCTTAGTAAAAAAGATTCCTAAAGGAAAAGTAACAACCTATAAGAAAATAGCTAAAAAACTCAATACAAATGCTTATAGAGCAGTTGGAAGTGCTTTAAGATGCAATGACAAGCCAATAATAATTCCTTGCCATAGGGTTGTAAACAGTGATGGAGCTGTTGGTGGATATAAAGGTGTTAAAAACAGCAAAGAAAAAATAAGATTGCTGAAAAAAGAAGGAATTAAGATAAAGAGCAGCAAGATAGAGAATCTAAAAAATCATCTAGTCATGTAATAAAATTCAAATTGTTTTTTTGTCTGAGAAAAGAATTCTAAAGAGGATTTAACAAGCGTCCCATTTTGATCCAAAGGTATAATATCTGTAAGACCTTCAATAAGAGATGCATAAAATTTTCCACTAGCTAAATGACGACCCAAATAGAGTTCTAAATACTCTTTGGAAAATTTTCTATCATGATTATCTGCCATAAAAACCCTTATGTTTGCATTGGCTTTTTGTATTGCATCAACTCCTTGATTAACAAATCTTTGTGTCGCTCTTTTATATTTTTCATTCTTAACAACTTCCTCAATGGTTGTTGGACGAGCATGATATTGTAAACGCCAATGCATGGGCTGAGAAATATAATCTATATCTCTATCAGGGCCTCTTTCAAAACCTGTGATCATAATATACCCTTTACCTTCATATCTTGGATGGTCTTGAGTATGCACAAACACATTATAACCTATTGGTAAGACACCTACAATATCTCCTAGACTTAAGGTCTTTATATCTGAAAGCTGGACATTTAAAGCAACATCATTAGGGATACCTAAAGGATAACGTAATGAAAACATATCCCATGATCTGATAAGATTGATCTGATCAGTCTCATCTTGTTTAGGCTTATCAAAAACAGCCAAAGGATTAAATTCTTCTCTTTTTACTTCTGAATCTGGAGTCATAGAAATAGGTTCTGTCCTAGGTTTAGCTCCTTTCAAATATGCAGCTGAATGCTTATACTGGTGCTGTTCTGAAAACTGCTTTCTTTTTAATTCTTTTTCCCTTTGTCTTGCATGTCTTGAAATAGTCCCACCTATTTAGTATATCACAGAACTCTTTTTTTAAGTTTAAAACTTTAATTTGATTTATAAGCTTTTGTTAATTTAATTTCCCAATCCAAGCCTTTCTGCTAATCTTTCTGGAAGTTTTTCTTTTCGTATCTGTTCCTGGACTTTTTTTATATCATATTCAACACGATAAAACTGCAATGAATGTTTCTCAGAATCATAGGTTACATAGCATGATCTTGGATCATTATCTCTTGGTTGTCCTACTGAACCGCAGTTTACAACATGCCAATAATCTTTATCTAGTTCTATAGGTCCATCATGCATTATAAGAGCCTTAGAATCATCAAAACCTTCTAGTTTTTCTTTATTTGCACGATATAATGCTGGCTGATGATAGTGCCCTAAGAATACTAATGATATTTTTTCAAGAATAGCCTGAGATTTTATTTCTTTCATGACTTCAAAGATATAAGAAAATGCATCATTTTTACCTCTTATATAGATATATTCTCCTTTGCTAAATGGAGTGCAATGTACCATCGTAAAGCCGTTTCTTACATCTAATGAACTTAGATTATAAAGATATTTTTTATCTTCATCTGAAATTTGGTCAATAGTCCAGTCAAGAGATGTTCTTGCAACTTCAATTATCTCTTCAGTCATCTCCCTTAATCCGCTAACAAAATCATCATGATTTCCACGTACAGAAACTATATTCCTCTCTCTTATCTTAGCAATGCACTCTTTAGGTCTAGGACCATAACCTACAATATCTCCTAAGCATAAGATATTTTTAATTCCTTTTGAATCAATATCTCTAAGAACAGCGTCTAAAGCTTCTTCATTTGCATGTATATCTGACATTATTGCGTATAGAGTCATTTTATACCTTATGTTTTCTGCGGAGGAATACCATACCAATTTGCAAGACAATCTTCTGTAAATCTGCTTATTGTCATCGGACCTAGTTTGATTCCGATCCGTCTGCTATCACTATAGCCTATTGTGCTTGGGGTCATCCTGATCTTTTCTTTTTCAGCAAGACCTTGTCTTTTATCTACATCAACAACAAGTACACCTATCCTATTTTGTACAAGATATTTTTCCAAATCTTTATCTTGTCTAAGCTGAGATATATAATTGCTGCTTACAATAGAGCTAGATGCAGAAAAGATAACGATCGAACGGTTTTTAGAGATAAATTTATCAAACTGCTCAAAGCTGTTGACTATATCAAAAAGTTTGTCTTCTTGGTTTTGTAAAGGGGTTGTTTCCATTTTGACCTCACCCCATTATTTTAAGAAAATAATTAAAAATAAAAATTTATTTTTTTCTCTTTTTCTTGACTTTCTTGATCTCTTTTTCTAGATCAAGCTCTTCAAGCAGTTCTTTGTATCTGTTTCTGATTGTAACTTCTGTGACACCAGCTACATCTGCAACTTCTCTTTGTGTCCTTTTTTCTCCATGGATCAAAGCAGATACATACAAAGCTGCTGCAGCTATTCCAGTTGGTCCTCTTCCAGAAGTCAATTCTACCTTTTGAGCCTTATTAAGGATCTCAACAGCATAGCTTTGAGATTCTGGGCTCAATTTTAGGCTTGAAGCAAATCTGGCAATATAATCAGCAGGATTTGAAGGCATTACAGTTATCTGCAGCTCTCTTGTTACAAACCTATAAGTTCTTCCGATCTCCTTCTTTTCTATACCAGATGCCTCTGATAACTCGTCCAGTGTTCTAGGAACTTCATGTCTCCTGCAAGCTGCATACAAAGCGCCAGCTACAACTGATTCCATACTTCTTCCTCTAACTAATCCTCTTTGGACAGCTAAAGTATAGATCCTAGCAGCTTCTTCTTCAACAGACTGTGGTAATTTCAAAAATGAGGAAACTCTCTTTAATTCAGCCAAAGCTAATTTAAGGTTTCTTTCGATAGCAGTTGAAATCCTGTACTGCCATTTTCTTAATCTAAAGAATTTATTACGATCTTTTCCGTCTAGGCTGTATAGATCTGAACTAGTTCCGATTTCAGTGCCTAAACCTTGATCATACTGAGTATAAGTCATAGGAGCTCCTGCTCTGCCTTTTCTCTCGCCAGAAGATTCTTCTCCTTCACGCCATTCCTGTCCAAAGTCTACCATCTTATCTTCGACTACTAAGCCACAATCTCTGCAGATGATTTCTCCTTTCTCTCTGTTCCAAAATAAATTTATGCTTCCGCATTCAGGACATTTTTTAACCATTTCAGACATTTTGTTCACCTTTAGTTAGGGAGCTACAACTAATATCAAAATAAGAAATACATAACTTTAGTTTCATCTCGCACCCCCAATTGTGCATATAAGAGCTTTTAACTCTTAATAGTTACATTAACTTTATAAATATGATTAATAACTAATATATAAACCTTTCTATGAACGACGACGGTTTTAAGCGTTTTTTAGAAGTTCCTGTTTTTAACTATTATTGTACTGCACTAGATGTTGCAATTGTATGTTTGCAGTTTTTGCACTTAAATACGCTATATTCTGTATTGGAGATGTTTCTTCTCTCTACAAAATCCATTTCAGAATTGCATAATTTGCATCTTTGCTTTTCCATGGTTATATAGCTTTTTTCTTAAGCCTCTCTTCATAACAATTTTTGCAATAAGTATGGATCTTTATTCCATCATTAGAAAATAACTTACAGTCGCTGGAATCACTTATCCACTTCTTGCATGACTCACACTTATCATACATAGTATTTTACTAGACTTCAAACTATATAAACTTTTTGTGAAAAAAAAGCGTTTTTCTTGGTTTTGATAGATGTTTATAATTTATATATAAAAAACCATAAGCTTTATATACCACTCCTTGGTTGTTACATATTCCAGCTTTGCTGGAAGGATAAAAAATGGATTTTTTGATAGGTGTAATAGATGAAGTATTGGGTAAGTGCCAGGGCGCTGAACAGTATGTGATTGATCTAGAATCATTTGTAAGAAATATGGAGCATCACGGAGATCATATCAATCTTGCAAGCGCAGATGTAAAAAAAGATTATGATGCTCTGATAAGGGAAGAAGACAGGTTAAAAAGTGCTAAACATGATTATTCTGTTTCACGTGAGATAACAGGAAGAGACGTTATTCCGATAAGGAAACACATCCTTCCTGCATACAAACAGCATCTAAAAGCGAAGAAAGGTCCTAAGCCTATATTTGAAAGCACACCCAATTCAGCATATGTAATGCTATGCCAAGATATAAGAGAAAGAAATAGTGATATATCTTGTGTAGTTTATGACGGCAAAAGAATCTTTGATCCAAGAATTCTTGATAAATGGATCCAGGGAGATTACCAGGAAGGAACTGAAATAACTTTTTATCTTCATAATCTAAACGGAAATAATCACAAACTAGAAGATTTTGCTACTCTTATAGGGCCTATTGTTCCTGAAGAAAAAAAAGTTGTCAGATATCATCAAGATGTCTTAAAATTATTAAAAAGAGAAAAATTAGACCCTAAGAGTTTAGTCAAGAATGAAAAATATGGAAATGCTAAAAATGGATTTTTTGCATATGTTGTTCCTGAAAATGAATATGGGCTGCATGCAAGACCTGCTGCATTGTTTGTCAAGAAAGCTTCTGAATTTGATTCTGATATTTTAGTATATAAAGGTAAAGAGAAGAGAATCGGCAAAAGCATTATGGGTATGATGAGTATAGAAGGCACCAAGGGCAGCGATATCATTATTTCTGTGATTCCTGACAAATATAAAAATGATTCAGAACCATGCATAGATGCATTAATTGATTTATTTAAGACAAAATTTGGGGAAGATTAAACTATTTTCTTAATTTCTTTAACTTACCAAAACTATAGACCTTATCTGCAATGATAAAAACTTCAAATTTTCCTAGATCTTGTTTTAAAAACGGACTTAACTGATCTTCTGATAAGATATCAGAACCTTCTACTAGAGGATTAAAAGAAGGCTGGACAATCAGATTATATTTTTTGTATTTACCTTTTAAAAAACATTTATATTTTTCTGCCCTTGCATCATCTCTTATGGTTACAGCAGGATGTTCATGTCCGATAATTATTGTTTTTACATCTTTTAGAGCTTCTTTTTCAGGGATCTTATCTCCGTGAATTATTAAAACATCATTTATCTTAAAAAAGTCTTTTATTTTTATATTTCTTTTTTCAGCGATATAACTTAAAGTTTTATCATGATTTCCTTTGATTAAGATAAGTTCATTGCAGTTTCTTGTCAATAGATCAATCAATTTTATAGTGTTTCTCCACTCTGTTTCAGATATTTTTCCAAACTCATCTTTTATATCTCCGTTGATTATGATTTTGTCAAGTTTGCCAGTTTTTTTCAAAATCTTTTCTAGTTTTATTACAGTTTCTTTAAAAGCAGTACGAGGAATCATTACTCCTTGCTTATTCAAAGATTCTTCATACCCTATATGGGTATCTGTTATAACCAGAACTTTTTCTTTCGCTGGAAAATCACCTTGATTTTCGGCGCCCAGAAAAGCTTTGCTTTTATTGGGCTTCAGATATAATGCTAAATCAATTATATCTATATTTTTTAGTATTTCCATATGACCATAATCTTATTTTCTTAGATAAAACTTCCTTTTTTCTTCATCAAACTTCTCGGTAGAGTATCTCAGCATAGTTCTTGGCATTATTTTATGATGTTTTTTTAAAAAAGATTCTTCAACTTCTTGGTCTCTTTTACCAATCTCTCTTAGCATCCATCCAACTGCTTTGTGGATCAAGTCATGCTTGTCATTAAGAAGGATTTCAGATATCTTTAAAGAATCCTCAAATCTATCATATTTTATAAACATAAATGTTGAGAGGACAGCAATCCTTTTATCCCATAGATTATGTGAAACAACAAGCTTGTATAGGATATCCTTCGGTTTATCTAACAGATAACCCCCAACAATATTAGGAGCAGACAAATCAACCAAGTCCCAATTGTTTATATTTTTGGTATTTTTCAGGTAAAAATCAAATATCTCTTTTTTTAACTTTTCATCTGCTTTTTTATATCTATCAACCAAGATAAACAACGCAGATAATCTATACTCATGTATTTTTGAGTCTAACATATCCTGTAGGTCATCCAAAGGCAGATCTTTGAATTTTTTGCATACTTTTCTCTGTGTAGGAACTTTTAGCCCTATAAATATATCTCCTTCACCATATTGCCCAGGACCTGTCTTAAAGAATCCCTGAAGAAGCTTAGCCTGTTTCTTATCAGCTAATCTCAATAATTCTTTTTTTAGTTCAATAGAGCTTATTTTTGTCTTATCCATGATAAGATGAATTTGGTTGAAGCATATTTAATCTTTTTGGTGACATAAAAGACTAAAGGTTTAAATATCAAAGATTCTATTTTTAGTTAACTTGGTTCATAAATTATTTAGTTCAGCAAATAATAGGAAGAAATTTTTTATCGTATTAGGTGCTATTTTAATCTTATTGCTCCTAGTGTCATATTTTAGTCTTCCTTTATATAATTTTTTCAAGAACCCAGACAGAGTAAAAGAGTTTGTACTTAGTTTTGGAATTTTTTCTCCTGTAGTGCTTATCTTATTACAGATATTGCAGGTTTTGTTTGCTCCAATACCAGGACAGATTGCAGGTTTTGTAAGCGGATACATCTATGGTACTGTAAAAGGAACAGTTTACACGATGATCGGAACTGTTCTTGGTTCTCTTATCGCTTTTATTTTAGTGAGAAGATTAGGCAGACCTTTTGTTGAAAAAGTGATAGATAAAAAAACTCTTAAAAAATTTGATTATCTGTCTAAAGAGAACGGCACTTTCACTCTTTTTTTGATCTATCTTTTACCTGCATTGCCAGATGATGCAATATGTCTTATAGCAGGTTTGACCAATATCCCTATATGGAAATTGGTCTTGATAACCTTTTTTGGGAGGCTGCCAGGATTTATAATACTGAATATGGTCGGGAGCGGTGTAGCAAATTCTAATGTTAAATTCTCAGTGATACTTCTGTCTATACTGATGGTCCTATCTTTGGGAATATATATCTATAGGAAAAAGCTGGAAAATATCTTTATTAAAATCTTAAAAACTAAGAAGCATAAAAAGTCATCTTCTGCAAAGAAAAAAGAGTAAAATGAATGCGAGGGAAGTGCGTGTCCCCCGTAGGTTCAACATTTACCCATAAATACTGCTGTCTTACCTACTTGCCTCCTTATTTTTTCTTTCCTCTTCTTCCCTATCGAATAGATAGGGTTTGAGCATTTCTACATCTGGAAATTTTGATTCTATACAGCCATCTATATTTTTAAGTAAATCTCTGTAAAAATCGCACATAAGTAATGCAATTGAGTATTTTCTATTAATCATACCTCGAATTTCCATTAAACTATATTTTTCGTATTTGTGTTTAATAGTCATAGTATAATAAGATGTTTTTTTGAATTTTTCTACGAAATCAGCTAGCGAATATAATACTCCCCTCATATAATCCTGCCTTTCAGAGTAAGTATCATTATTTAACCATTTTAATATCTTTGAATCTCTTTCTATTGCCTTAGATTGCAAAAGTGTTATTATACCTAAAATCCTCATAGGTACATCGTTGTCTCTTCTTAAAATCCATTTCTTTGGTTCATCACCTTTATCTGGTTTTGATTTAACTAATCCTTTTGCAATAAGTTTATTCATTATATTATCTAAATTTGCCCAATCAGAACTAAACTTTAAAGAAGTTCCATAGATATTTTTATGTGTATCTATTATTTGTTTTCTTGTCTTCCAACCAATTTGATCTCCTTCTGTATCAAAATGAGCAAGGTTAAAAATCAAACAAGTCTCTAAATTGCCTGGGAAATTTGTATCTCTCAAATCTTTAAAGATTCCTTCCATACATCTATTAAATCTCGTCTTATTATAATTTATTCTTTTTTTAGATTCTTCTTTCATGAGCATATTATTTTAATACAAATGATTATATAAATCTTTCTTTTATCTTACGGTTGCACTTATCTGTATGTAGGTAGTTATATGTACAAGGAGATTATCTATTTGTATGATAAAAAGAAAAATATTATTCTATGGTTACAGCAGGTTGATCGTTTTACCAAAATATTGGGTAGAACAAAACGAGTTAAAAAAGGGCGATTCTGTTATCATCAAGATGTGTAAAGATAGCAAATTGATTGTTGAGAAAAAATGAAAGTCCAACTAAACAGATTATCACAAAAATTAGAAGAACAGATGCCCAAAGAGATAGAATTAATCAGACAATTCTTTTTCAAGAATAAAGAAGAATTATCAAAATGTAGTAAAGATGTGTAATAAATATGAAACTAAACAAAGTAGATAGAATAATTTTAGAATTATTTAGAAAAGAAAAGAAAGAATTATATTTACAAGAGATAAGCAGAAAAATAGGAAAAAAGCCACCACAAGTTAAAAGAAATATTGATAAGTTAGTAAATAATAATATTCTAAAAAGAGGTTCTGGTTATCCTATATACTATAAACTAGAATTTCCTGAAAAAGATTATGAACATAATTTTAAATTATCTAAGTGCCCAAAATGTGAAAACATACAAATTGTTGATAGATTACAACAGACACTAGTTTGTTCTACATGCAAGAAAAGATACTTTATAAGCAAAAAAAGTGTAAAGGACTCCTATTGGATGATGTTATTTGGGCCTTATACACATAAACTACATTTTGATAATAGTGAAGAATCAGATACTTTTTCATTAATTATTTTCAATACTGAAAATAAATATATAAGAAAATGCCAGATTTAAGATTCCATTTCAAAGTAGGAATATTTCTAAGTTTAATAGTGGTATCTTCATTTCTTTTAGGTCATACACCATTTAATAGTCTTACATCAATTCCTTTTATTCTATTTTTTTCAATTTTTGCTGACATCGATTCATATAGTAGTCATATTAGAACCTTTTTCATTGCAGGAGGAATAATTGCTATTGTAATATTAAGTTTGTCTCAGCAATATCTTTACATGATTTTATTAGCTGGATTTATCTTATTTGCAATGTTCCAAAAACATAGAGGACAACTTCATTCATTAGTTTCTGCTTCTTTGATACCTCTTCCCACCTTATATTTTGGATTGACTGTTTACATAGCTTCGGCTTTTGCGTATATAGCCCATTTGTTGTTTGATAGAGAGGTACACCTATTATAATGGAACAGCGGTTTTATAAGGAAAACGATTATGAAAGCGAGATAAGGGCTAAAGCCCATATAGAAATTGAAAGGAGCGTTAAATTAGCCCAAATATTTAATGATTTTAAAAAAATAAGATACTACCTAAACACGTTAGAATCTATATCATCAGAACTTGATGATTATGTTCAAGTTATAAAAGGGGATAAGAAGTATTGTGAATATGAGAACAATGAAGAAATAAGTAATATCAGATGGCTGAAGATTCTCGCTTTTATTAAAAATGCAGAAATGCCTTTTACAATGAAGTACCTTGCAAGAATAACGGATACAAATTATCAAACTATTAAAAGACATTATATAAAAAAATTACTTAAAGAATTTTTAATCAGAAGATTAAACAAACGAGTAAAAGAAGGCATACTATTTGAAAGTTTGAGATTAGATTAAAAAATGGAATAAAACTAAAAGGTGAGACAAATGAACAAAATAATAATGTTTTATAAAGATTTTTATGAAAAAAATAAGTTTCTAGTTTGGGGCTCAATAATATTAGTATTCACATTAGTATATAACTATTGGGACAAATTAAATAAACAGAGTATTGTGTTGCAATCTACATTCGGGTACAGCGGTGTAGGAATAACTTTGGGTGTAGTAATTATGATTTTGGCTATTGCAGTTGGTATAATCCTTCTATCAACAGGTTCAGGTGCACCCACAGGTCTTCTAGTAATTTTAGGTTCTATTTTACTATTAGGTGCACAGATTGCTGGACTATCTGCTTTAATCGGTGTGATATTCAATTTTTTTGAGGAATATCGATTTTTGATGTTAATTATAGGTACAATCTTATTATCTCTATGGTTAAAAAATAAATTATGAGAAATCGAAAAAATAAAGTAGATTCTTAATTTTTATTCTATAACTCTAGGCGATTCTTCACCATATTTTCCCCATATTTGTCCTAAAGTCCAAATATTGGGCATACTCGTTGTTTCTAAAAAATAATATTGTTTACCATTATAATTATAATAAGTCCCAGAGCACCCGTTACATGACACACCAACAGCCATATGATCACTGTATAATAAAAGAACAGTATCAATGCCTAAAGATTTTAATATCGAAGCCATTAGAAAAGAGGTGTCTTCACAATCACCTGTCTCATCAACCATTGTTTCTACAGCATATCTCGGATATTCAGTATTAGTATTAAGTTCTACATAATCATAAACCATAGATTCAACAAAATCTATTGCAAGGCAATATTTACATGTCTCACCAGTACTTATTGAAACATCAGTTATATCTCTTGCGATAGTTTGGATTATTGGATCATTAGGTGTAGCAAATCTACCATCCTGATAGTGATAGTTAGACCTATCATAATTCTTATAGTATAAATATAAATCTTCTGGGATACCGAATTGGGTAGTATATGATTGACCATTATGTTGCCAATAAACTGTTTTTTTGAAAACATTCCCACCACCAGCAGGATGAGCATCTTCATTATCATCTATGGTGTCTGCATCACTATCTTTATTATTGTCTGATGTTCCAAGAGCTAATTCTTGAGCATAAGTTAAACCATCATTGTCACTATCTTGCTGATTTCTTGTTTCTTCGGTTTGAATTATCTCTTGCGAATGTATTGATGTTGCTTGTTGACTCTGCTCATTTAGTCTGGCTTGCTTAACCTGTACTTCATTTATTTGTTGCTGATATTGGGACTCTTCTTGTTGAGAAATGTGGTTATAATAGGCTATATAACCTAAAAATAGAGACAATACCAAAACGATGACTATTGATGAGGTTATTATATAAAATTTCATAATTCATTCACGAACTAAATGTAGTGTATATGGAACAGGATAACTAAATACCCAATTAATTTGTTTTTGCCTTTGTTCATCTCTAATTTTCATTATAGTGCGTGATTTTTGAACATCTTGGTATCTTGTTACGGTTCTATACCTAGTTTCAGTACTATATTGTGTAACAGGTCTTGTTTTTTCTATAGTCTGCTGTTGAATTTCAGTTCTGTATTTAGTTACAGGGTATTGACAAGTTTCTTGTATGCATTGTCCCCAAAAATTATAATTAGTACATCGGCAAGGAGAAGTAACAGATGGATAATATTGACCTGAAGGTGCAGTGTAAACTTTATCTTCATAATCAGTATATGCGACACTTACTTCAACAGGAACAGTATCATAATAAGTCTCGGTTGTTGTATAAGGTACTTGAACTTCATAAGATTCTTGTGCTTCATATGGTTCTTTTTCAGTGTAATATTCAGTAGATTCATAAGGTACTTGAACTGTATAATAGAAAGATTTTGTAGGTACAAAAATTAAAAATAAAGCAACTAAAACTACAACCAATACAATTGAAAAAATTATTGGACCTTTGTTACTATGTTTTTTCTCAGTAGCTTTTTGGTGGTGAATTTTATTTTTTTTAATTTTTGTTGGCATTTATATCATCCTTATTTATCCAAAAAAACTTTTTATTTGCCCAGCAACAGATGAATTATACTGCTGTTGCCCATACATATTCATTAAAATTACTGCAACAACTGCAATTATTATAATTACAATAACCCATGCCCACGCACTAGATGAACTATGTGTTACAACAACCTTGCGTACTCCTTTCGATTTGCAATTTTTTTCATGCCTCAAACAAGATGTCTCTGATTCGAACTCTTTATCACAATACTCACAAGTCCAAATAGAATCATCATCTGAGATTTCATTAGTTTCTTCTTTATTAACACCAATATTCTCTCCACATTCTGGACAAAATTTAACTGCTTTATTTATCTTTTTTCCACATTCTGGACAAAATTTCATATGATACACCCCACCCCATATTTATTATTTAAAAACCATCTGAGCCATGGTTCTATAGCTTGTTGTCGTTCCATACTTTGTGCAACTGCACTGTACACATGTTAACCATAAAAAATGACCTCGTTGTTCGCAAATACATCCTGATTGTTTTTCACAGTTGTCCGCATTAACTGTTTCTTGATATGAATAATTGTTATATTTTGGAAAAATTGGAACTACAAAAAATAATATTAGCAGGATTACTATCATAATAAAAAAGAACTTCAAAAAACCATGACTATTACGGGATTTTGTTTCAACAACTTCTGTATCTTCATCATCTGATTCTTTTTCTTCTTGTTGTTTGTAATCTAATTTATTCCCGCACTCTGTGCAAAATTTGCTGTTCTTGCTATACTCTGAACCGCACTCTGTGCAAAATTTAGTCTTAGAACTAATATTTTTTACCTTCTTTATATTTTTAGGATTATCTGAGCATTTCTTTTCATGTTTTAAACAAGATGTTTCTGATTCAAATTCTTCACCACAATAATCACATGTCCAAATATGCTCTTCTTCAACTTCTTTCTTTACATTTTTAGGGTTATCTGAACATTCCTTTTCATGCCCCAAACAAGCAGTTTTAGATTCAAATTCTTCACCACAATAATCACAAGCCCAAGCATAATCATCTTCTTTTTTGATTACTTTTTCTGCAACAGGATTTATCTCTACTTTCCTTTCTTCTATGAATCTCTTTTTTTCTTTATTGAATTTATTATTCTTTTCAGCAGAATCCGTAATTCGAAAGAAAATATATAAACCAACAACTACTATAATTAAAATAATCAATCCACCAATTAAAGGTTCTGTGTTAGTCATTTTTGAACAAATTTCTTTTAATTTTCGCAAATATCGATTTATTACAAACAGTTGTTTCTTGAGTCCAACAATCAATTAAAAAAGCTTAAAAAACCAATTAACAGCTTTTTTATGATATTCACCCCCCATCGGTTAGGATAAACTTTTGATATTTAAAACTTGTGGTATCAATGTTAGGCATCTTAGTATAAAAAAGTCTAATATACATAGATTTGTATAAACAAATAATTCATTTGTATTAAAGACTATTAAAAGATAAAATAAGGTTTACTAATATTGTTAATCCTGACATTGCCCTTGTATAAAGCCTAAAAATGAGAAAGATTTATATAAAATAAAAAAAGAGTATAGATATGGCGACATGTCCTATCTGCGGTGGTTCTGTTACTGGAGAAAGAGGTGGTGCTGTCTTCTGGAATGGCAGATATTATCATACAAGCTGTTTAAGAGAATGGCAACGCAGAAGATGGAGAAGCCCTTTTGGTAGAAGAAGATTATTCTAAAATGGAAGATTTTGTAATGTTTGATACCTGTATATGGGAGAGATTCATGTTAGCAGATGAAAAATTAAAGAAGAAATCTCCGATAATACCTAATGATTTAAAGACTTGTGCAGAAATTTTTGAAATTATCCAAAATAAAAAGTTACCATTTAAAATTTATACATCTGATTTTAATATCATAGAACTAAGAGACCAAATATGGAAGATGGTTTGTGATAAGAAGCTATATGACTTAGGATATTTACCAACTGAATTTGCTGAGGGAAGAAGTCAACTAAAAAGACAAAATGATAAAGAATTGATAAAAACTGTTAAAGAAAAAGTTGAAGGATTGCTTGTTCTGACAAATAAGCATAAAACATACCAAATTGATTTTAACTTTATCAGGCAACATTGTGAGGAAGGTATGACTTGTTTTGATGCAATATTAGTTGATCAAGCAAATCAACATAAATGCAAATATCTTGTTACCAGTGACGGACCACTAGTATATCATTTTAATAACAAAAAATTAAATTGTAATGTAATAAAAGCGGATATATTTTTAAAAAAAATAAAATAAATTATTTAGTTAATTTAATTTTTCTTAAACTCCTCAAACTTCTTCATCATCTCGGGATTCTTAGCCATATCCATAAAGAACTGCATCGTTTTGTTTATCTCTGAATTGACGAGTTCTTGGTCTTGGATTATCGTTTCAATCTTCAATGGTCTATAGCACTTAAAACAATATCTTTCATGAGGATTGTTTAATGTTTTGCAAAATGAACATATGAGTGGTTTTTCTTGCTCTTTTTCTTGATTCTTTATGCCGTTTATTGATAAGAATATATCCTCAACATCTTTAGCACATAGATGGCAATAAGTCCTTACTTGCTTTGAGTTTAAGGTCCAACCAATAAATTTGCATAAAATAGGGGTCGTTACTTTAGGGGCTAGAATAGTAGCTCGGCTATGCCTAAACCAGTGCATATTATGTCTTTTACTTAAATTGGCTCTTTCAAAACATGAGTCAATCATTTTTTGCGATGCTCTATGCTTCATAGGTCTGTCACGAAAGTTAGTTGAGTCAGTTAGCCATAAGAAAGTATCAATATCACTTTTCAAAGGATGAACATCAAGCCATCTCATAAAGTAAGGTAATGAATTTGCAATAAAAATAGTTCTTGGTCCTGTTTTGCCATCAACGTGAATTTCAGCATAGATTTCTTTTATTTTTATATCACTTAACCTAATATTAAGAAATTCACCAGCCCTACAACCAGTTTCGTGCAACATACTAATAAATGCTTTTTGTTTTGGATTATCACAACCTTTTTCAACAACAGTTCTGCAATCCTCATCTGTAATAATGGTTTTAGGGTCTGCTTTAGGTATTTTATAACTCACACTTACTTCTTCAAGATATTCATAGAGTTGTTTTGCGTCTTTTTTCTTTTCAATATCTAAATCATCTAATCTAACATCCCTTTTCTTAAACCATCTATAGAATTGTTTTATACAAGCCCTATAGTCTGCTTGAGTGGCTGGGCTTTTTCCACTTTCACCATTAAACTTGGCTATTATACTTTCTGCATCGTCTTTGTTTAATAATGCTAAACTCTTGTCTAAAACCAAACAAATCAATCTAAGTTCTGCCATAAGTTTAGAAACTCTTTGCATTCCTGTTCTGCCAGTAGATAAAAGATAGGTTTGAAATTTCTTAATCAAATCTTTATTATCTTGGCTTATATCTGCATTTTCTAGCCTTTTTAATTCGTTCTGATAGATGTTTTCCCTTCCAGGGTATATATTCAACCTTTCCATTTTATTATTCAGTAAGAATAAGCAGTATTTAAACGACTTAATACGGTTAATTCAAACCGTAAGTAAATTGTGGAAATGTTGTACCTAGGAATATGATGCGAGGGAAGGGAAAATGACCTTGCAGTTACATGCGACGGTGGGTTCAACTCTCTGGTTTCGCACTATACTTCACCACATTAATCTAGTAAGATAGATTATTATTTAAGACTAACTAAAAAATAAACAAAAGTTTTATATACTACTGACCTTTTTATAATTCATATGACACAAATAAAAATCAATTACGAATTTGAAGTATTGCTTCATCTTATCAAAAAAGATATGCATGGAAGAGAATTAGCTAAAGAACTAAAAACATCTCTTACAAGAGTACAATCGATACTAAATGAGTTAAGGCTATCTAATGTTTTAGATTATAAGGTAATAGGCAAAAACCACATATATTTTGTTAAAAATGGTCTTGTTGCAAGATCTTTCATATTAAATGCTGAAAATTACAAGATTGCAAAAATCCTCTCTAAATATTCATATTTAGAACCAATATTCAAGGAGATAATGCAGAAATATCCTGATTTGATGGTTATTTTGTTTGGAAGCTATGCAAAATCTATACCTAAAGATGAAAGCGACGTTGATATATACATTGAGACGAATGATAAGAAAATAAAAGATTCCATAAGCAATATAAATGATAAGCTAAGTGTTAAAATCGGTGATTTTAATAAGGATGATTTGTTAATTCATGAAATCATACGAAATCATGCTATAATTCAAGGAGGCGAAGCATTTTATGAAAAACTCGGATTTTTTAAGTAAACTAAAGATTGATAGTAAATTGGAACTTGTTGAGCCTTCTGATGAGATATCTACATCTTATGAGAAAAAGAGTATTGAATGCAGAGAAGTTGCAAAGCTTGCTTTTGAAAACAGCTATTTTGAAAGCGCAATAACACAAAGCTATTTTTCAATGTATAATAATGTTTTATCTCTCTTTTTTAAGTGCGGGATAAAATGCGAGAATCATTCTGCTGCTGCAATCATGATAAAAGATATCTTTAACCAAAAAGAGCTGTTTAGTCTTTTTTCAAAAGCAAAAACAGAAAGGATAGATAAGCAATATTATGTAACTCCTTTACAGGATAATCCTGCAACAAAAGATTCTGCCAAAGAGATGATTTCTTTGGCAATGAGTTTTAATCCAAAGATGATATCATTCAAGAATAACCTTAAGCTTGAAGAGATAAGAAAAATAAGAGAGAATTTTGATAGATTATGATGTAATGGTTTCACACTATACTTTACTGCATTGATTTAGTAAGATATGTTATTATTCAAGCTTTTTGGCATCACTAACTGGAAAGCTTCCAAAAGGTTTTAAAATAGATATATATTCTGGTTAATTGAGGGGTGTTGGTAAAGAATCGCCTTAGAATTCTAAGAAAAAATAAACATGGCAAATCAAAGAACTTTATTCTGGAATGAAGAACATTTAGCTTTAAATGTATTAGGAGAAAAGCCATATAAATTGATGAGACTAAAACAATCAGGATTTCCAATTCCTGATTTTTTTACAGTAGTTTCAAATGGAAGTGGCGAGTTGAATATTGATGATTCTGTTAAAATGGCTTATGAAATATTACAAAAACCTTTAATTGCAAGAAGTGCTCACCCAATGGAAGGAAATGGTTTTTCTTTTTCTGGAAGATTTCAAAGTATTGAAAGAGTTGCAAGATTAACAGATTCTCCAGGAGATGAAGTTAATTATGTTCATCCTATGGATAGAAGAACTGATTTTCCAGATGGCACTGATATTTATGCATTAGATGATGAATGGTTTGAAACAAGGACATTTAGCTTAGAAAGAGCTTATAGGGAAATAGTAGACTTCGCTAATCCTAAAGGCAATACTCTTCCAAGCCATAAAGTCAAAGAATATTTGGAAGATAATAAAATTCAAGGGTTTGACTATAAGATGATGAATCTTCTAGTGATGGAGCAAAGGAAAGTTGACGTGTTTGGGATGTTTTTAACATCTGACCAAGCAAGACAGAATGAGATTGTAATTCATTTTCAAGATAGAAGGAATAATAAGGGAGATTGGGTAGTTTATGAAAAAGGAAGTAATAGATTAAAAACAAAAGTTGAAGGAGATCTAGAAGGTATCTTAACAGGATTTGGAAACCTAGCTGCAAGAGTTGAAATGCATTTTGGGAAGGTTCAACAAGTAGAGATAGGATATTCTGACCATGGAGTTGAAGTTTATCAAGCGAGAGATATCAATTTGGGAAATATGGCTTCTGTCCCAAGATTTGGTCACTATAAAACATTCTCAACAGAATTGCATGCTGAGGGGGCTGGTTATTTTCATTTGCCAATATTGGTGATTGATGCTTTAGACCATATTCATAGCAAATATTTCTCTACAAGAGAGGAAGAGCTTGCAGAAGCAGTCAATCCTTATAGAGAACAAATCAAAAGATTCATCGAAAAAAATCCAGACTATATTGTTGTTGTAAAGGATGGAAAATTGTTTACTGGACATTATTCAGAAGATCCATTCTTAGTAACAAAATCAAAAAAACAGCGTTATGCAGAACTAAATGAAATTACTGGCAAAGCTAAAGTTGTTTTCAGGGGTAAAAACCAGATAGCGATCAGGCATGATGACTGGGATTTTGTAGAATCTGGCGGAATAAGCATTTGGATGAGCGAAGTTGAAAAATTAGGGAATTTCTTCCTCCACAATGAAATTGTTGGTGAATTTGCTGAGTGGAAAGCAAGAGATTATTCTTCGGGTTGTGGAGATGGAAATTATGTTCCGCCTAATGTTACTTTGTTAAGTTTACGAAAGCCAATCAGAACTGGGGATTATCTTCATGTTTTAGCAAATACAGATGGAACTTTTGTTTGGACAGATTAATCAATTGAAATTCTACGAATAAAACCTTAAAAAAAGTTATTTATAAAGGGTTCAAATCCCCTACTTTTAAAAAATATTTTTGTCGACGAGAAAAAAAACTGCGAGGGAAGGGATTTGAACCCTCGAAGACACTAAGTCACAGGATATCTTCGCAAGAACACTTAAGTCCTGCGCATTTGACCAGGCTTTGCTACCCTCGCATATGAACAAAATATGTTTGGATTTATTTATAAATTTATGGGAAAAACAAATTTATATCTGGAAATCGAAGATTTCCTTCATATAAACTTAACTACTTAAAGAAAGAATGTTTAACAACTGCCTGATGCCTTTATATCTTGTTTGGTCTGAGATCCTACTTCTTTATTTATATCTGAATCAATTAATTCTACTCTAACATTTTTTGTTCTGTTTATTTCATTAAAAATTCCTAAACCGATCGTATAAACATGGTTCAATGTATTTCCTGCAAGGATCTTTATATTTGAAAGAGTTTTGATAGGATATCTTAATTCATTCGGATCATCACCATGACCATCTAACGCACTATATATCTCTAATTTTCCGCTAAAATCTCTGCTAAGTCCGTTTTTTACAGATATAGCTACAGTATTTATCTTTCCTTTGTCTTCAGTTGCATTTATTATGCATAATTTGACATCTGTCAATGAAAATTCAACTTTTCCAGAAGTTGATACAGTTGTATTTTGAACCGGTGTTGTTACAGATGTATTTGTAACGTTAGTAGCTGTCTGTGTTGTTGGAGTTACAGCAACAGCAGTTGTATTTGACTTGCAATCAACAACAGGACAATCTGGTATTTTTTTATTGAATTCAACTATAGAAAATATGACCAGACCGATTATTATCAAGATATATATCATCCTTTCAAGGTTTTTTGGGGAAATCTTGATGACAATTTCAGATTCGCTTGAATGTTTTTCGTACATAACTGAAAAATATCAGTTTAATATATAAATTTTACTAATAGTTAAAACAATAATGTTTAAATATGATGCGAAAATCCATTTTAGATATGCCTCTATAGCATAGTAGCTATTGCGCGGCCTTGGTAAGGCCGAGGTCGCGGGTGCAATTCCCGTTAGAGGCTTATAAAATTTAAGAGGTGTTCTGTATCAGACAGTTTCTGATAATATTAAATGGCAATACATCAACTTATCAAAAGAGAATCGATTTTAGAGCATGATCTGGAAGCATTAGTGCCTAGGTTAGATGGCATTGCAGAACTGATCAGTCAAAACCCCTTTTCTGAGAGGATAAAACTTCTTCTTGCAAATCCTGGTTGGGCAACAAAACCAGTTAAAAATATGATGGGCGAACTTTCAGCTCCTAACTGTTTAGGTACTGCTTTTTTTATAGCAGGAGTAGGCAAATTTAATTATCCCTATCATGCTTATGACAATGAGCTAGATGAGCATATGAAACAACCAGGACCAAAAAGATGGGATGATATATTCCTTCCTCATTATGAGCGAAGAATTCCAGGAGCTTTTGTTTTTTCCTGCGATTTTAATGCAGATTGGCATGCAGGGATCTATCTGGGAACTATTGAAGATGAACATATACTTTTTGCACAGCATGGCCATGGAAGAGAATTTGGTCCAGAAACATTAAGAAACTACAGCAATCCTAGCTATTATATCCCTAGAACATTAAGAACTGATCAGCAATAAGCTTTCAAAAAATAGTCAAAAGACCAAAATAGATTGCATATCCTAAAGATAGAAGACCAAGGCTTCTGGGTATTACACCATATCTTATAAATTCCTTTTTTGAGATGTTCAATGCTCCAAAGAATATCGGGAAATATGGCAGAGGTGTCAATGCTGAAACCAGGATAAACAAGTAGCCATATCTGTTCAAAAATAAGAATAACTTGTTCAAGCTCTTCTGCTCTAGCATAGCACACACTAAGTTTAACCCATATTTTTTCCCTAGATTAAAACCCCATATAGAACCAATGATAGAGCCCAATAATATAGAAAACATCGTCACATGGATATTAAACCCCGATGAGATTAAAGCGATCATGATAATAAAAGGAGACATCAATTGAGGGATCACTTCAAGAATAAATATGATAAAAAATATGCCTAATGCTCCTAAAGATATGGCAGCATCAGTTAATTCAGCCTCAAAGAATCTATACTTGACCATCCAAATTACCCCTAAGATCAATATGAATGATAAAACAAAAAAATCCAATAGCCTTATCCTTTTCTGATATGTTTTCTTTACAGGACATCCTTTTGGCATAACATGCATATTTTTCAATAATATATAAAATAGTTGTTTTATAACGAAAGATTTTTAATCAAAAGGGCGTTTTTTAAAAGCAAGGGCCCATGGTTTAGTGGCTATAACATCACCTTGACGTGGTGAGGGTCGCCGGTTCAAATCCGGCTGGGCCCATTCTTAACAAACAAAGATTTATATTAAGGAAAATCACGATTTTCCAATATAAATGTCCTAAAATGTTTTCATTTTCGTCACATTTATAAATAATAAATTATACAATTGTTCAAAGAGGCGAATTAACATAAAGACAGAAATCCCTAATCTATATTCCTTGAGTTTATACTTATCATATATACCGAAATTTATCGATTAGAACATCAATAAAATGAAACAACTAAAAGTAAAGGACATGGATATAGCTACAGGCGGAACTTTAGTAGCTCTATTAAACGAAAAAGATGCTGACCATCTTGATCTTCACTCTTTAGACAGGATAAAAGTAAAAAAAGGCAAGAAAGTTGAAACAGTCATTTTAGACATTGCGGAGAGCAGCAAAGCTGTTCCAGAAGGGCAGATAGGGTTATTTGAAGAAGTATTGGATTCTCTTAATGCAAAAGGTAATGATACTGTTAAGATAATACCTGCTGGAAAACCTTTATCAATCGAATATATAAAAAAGAAATTAGACGGAAAAAGATTGACCAAAAATGAAATAGAACAGATAATCTGGGATATAGTCCATAATAAATTGACAGAGATTGAATTGACATATTTTGTAGCAGCATGCTATGCAAACAGGATGGATATGCAGGAGACAGTATGGTTAACGCAAGCAATGACCAAAGAAGGAGAAATATTAAAATTAAAAAGATATCCGGTTATGGACAAGCATTGTGTAGGAGGAGTAGCAGGAAATAGAACAACAATGATCGTTGTTCCTATTGTTGCTGCTGCTGGATTAACGATTCCAAAAACATCTTCAAGAAGCATAACTTCACCAGCAGGTACTGCTGATACTGTAGAAGTTTTGACCAATGTATGTATAGATATAAAAAGGATGAAAAAGATTGTTGAAAAAACAAACGGTTGTTTAGTCTGGGGGGGCGGCTTAAATCTAGCTCCTGCAGATGACAAGATAATCCAGGTTGAACGTCCGTTAAGCATAGATGCAAAATCACAATTATTAGCTTCTGTCATGTCAAAAAAAGCAAGCGTTTCTGCAACCCATCTTTTGGTGGATATCCCGATAGGACATGGCTCAAAGATAACAAGCAAGGAAAAAGCTGTAATATTAAAAAGGAATTTTGAAGAAGTTTCAAAAAAATTAGGCATAAAAGCAAAAGTAATTTTGACAGATGGTACTCAGCCGATAGGAAACGGAATAGGTCCTGCTTTAGAAGCAAGAGATGTATTATATATCTTAAAAGGAGATTACAGAAAACCGCTGGATCTAGAGAAAAAAAGCCTTATGATGGCAGGGATACTTATCGAGATGGGCGGAAAAGCAAAAAAAGGAGAAGGAATAAAAAAAGCAGAAGAAATCTTAGAGTCAGGACAGGCTTATAAAAAATTAGTTGAAATAATCAAAGCTCAGGGGGGAAAAGAGATCTCTCCAGAATGTATCCAAATGGGAAAATTCGTATTTGACCTTAAAGCAGATAAGAATGGGAAAATAACAGTTATAGATAACAGGACCATCTCAAAAATCGCGAGAGTTGCAGGAGCTCCTGAAGACAAAAGTTCGGGAATCTATCTTTACAAACATGTTGGAGATAAGATAAAAAAAGGAGAAAAAATATTTACAATCTATGCTCAAAGCAAAATTAAGCTTGATTTTGCGTTAAAAACCTTAGAAACGCTTGAAGGGATAAAAATAAGCTAAGGGATAGTTTTAAATACTATAGGTTTATCATTTTGGTAAGAATGGCTAAAAAAGATTCGAAGAAAAAAGAAAAAACTGAAGCTGCTCCTAATAATCCTAATGTTCCTGCTAAACAACAGATGCCTCCTGAACTTGAGAAAAAATTAAAGGCAATAAAAGAAAAATTAGACAAGTTCCAGAAAGAGATAACAAAAAAGTTTGATAAATATATCATGGCAGTCTCTTTGCTGCCTCCACCTAGGCAAGATCCTAATAATCCTATAAAAGAAGAAGATAAAGACAAGATTAACGTTCTAGTCCTTATTGATGATTCTGATTCAAAGACGATGTCTAAAGCTGAACTGCATCAGAAATTATCAACAATAATCATTGAAACTGCAAAAAATATTGACAAGAATATTTTCCCAGATGCTATCTTATTGTCAGAAGTATGGCAGAACTGTTATGACGGCAAATATGAGATGCTGCAGATGATTGCTGTTTCTGCTCCTATCTATGACAATGGCATGTTAGCAGCTATTAAGATTGCAGAAGTACATAAAAGCATGATCCTGAAGAAATTTGAAAAATATATCGTTAGTTATGTCTTGGCAGGTTCTCTGGTACAAGGAAGAGCAACAAAAACTTCTGACATCGATGTCTGGATAGTAATTGATGATACTGATGTCAAAAAGATGACAAGAGCTGAATTAAAAGATAAATTAAGAGCCATAATAATAGGTATGGGCATTGAAGCTGGTGAATTGACAGGAATCAAGAATAAATTAAACATCCAGGTTTATATCTTGACAGATTTCTGGGATTCATTAAAAGAAGCAAATCCTATAATCTTCACTTTATTAAGAGACGGTGTTCCATTCTATGACAGAGGAGTATTTATGCCATGGAAGCTTTTGCTTAAGATGGGCAAGATAAAGCCTTCTGCAGAAGCAATTGATATGTTCATGTCATCTGGAGAGCAGATGCTTGAACGTGTTTCATTTAAACTGAAAGATATAGGTATGGAAGACATCTATTATGCGATCTTGACCCCATCGCAGGCAGCATTGATGATGTTCGGGATAGCTCCTCCTACGCCAAGAGAGACTCCTGAAGTTATGAAAGAAGTGTTTGTATTAAAAGAAAAGCTTCTTGAAAAAGAGTATATAGAGATCCTTGAGAATAATATCAAGATAAGAAAAGATATAGAGCACGGAACAAAAAAAGAATTGACTGGAAAAGAAGTTGATGAACTGCTTGAAGGGGCTAGAAAATATCTTAAAAGGATAAAAAAATTATTTGGGCAGATTGAAGTTATCAAAGAAGAGGAAGATGTAGCAACAATCTATGAATCAGTTGTAACGATCATACGTGATATCTTAAAGAATGAAGGCATTGAAAAGGTTCCTGATATAGAACTGATAAAAATATTTGAAGATGAGATGATCTCAAAAAGCAAGATACCGGCAAGATTTTTAAGGATCTTAAATGATGTTTTGCAGGCTAAAAAAGATTATGATGATCATAAACTAAATAAGACTGAAGTTGAAAAAGTAAAAAAAGATTCTAGGGAACTGATAAAATTCATGGTCGAATATATACAGAGAAAAAGAGGAAAAGAAGTTGAAAGAGCTAAGATCAGGGTAAAATACGGAAATAAATTTGGAGAAGTCATATTACTTGGAGAAGATGCTTTTATAATAGAGGATATTGATGCTGAACAGAAAGAGATCAGCAAAGCAAAAATAGGTCAAGATGGTAATCTGACCGGAATTAAAAAAAGCTCATTAGAAGAGCTAGAGCAAGCGATATCAAAAACAGATATATTGCCAAAAACATTCATCAAAGAGCCTATCTTTGAAGATCTTAAAAAGTTGTTTGGAAAGGACGTAGAAATCCTGATCAATTCTTAAATAGAACCTATATTTTAGAAAACAAATATCTTTATAAGTTTACAAGCTATCATTTTTTTTGGGTGGTACAATGAAAACAGGCTACAAAGTTTGCGATGCAATGACTGAACAGCCATTGATGGTTGATAAAAATGTTTCTTTAGTTGAATGTTCCAAAATAATGGCAGATAACCGTGTTGGATCCTTATTGATAAACGATAAAAATAAACTTTTCATCATCACAGAATTTGATATTGTACGAAAAGCAGTTGCTCAGGCTATGGATATGAAAAAAACAAAAGTTGCTGATGTCATGAGCAGGATTGAATATGTGATTGAGCCTGAAAAAGATATTTTTGAAGCTTTACAGATGATGAAAGATTTTAACCTAAGGCATCTACCTGTTGTTGATAAAGACCAGATGGTAGGATTATTGACTCAAAAAGACATCCTTAAGATTGAACCACAATTATTTGATCTGCTGGTTGACAAGATTGAACTGAGGGAAGAAGAAAGAAAACCTACCAAACAAGCTCGTGAAAAAGAAGGTGTTTGTAATATCTGCGGAAATTATGCTATAAATTTGACTGAAAAAGACGGCGTTTTAGTATGCGATGAATGCGCAAAAGAAGAATAAATAAAACGCCAGCGGCAGGATTTGAACCTGCAAGCCATTGCTGACAGCTGCTTTCGAGGCAGCCGCACTACCGGATTATGCGACGCTGGCAATAACTGGATTATTTTGTTTTGATTTATATAGTTAACTTCTAAAACTTTATAAAACAATAAATAACTCTCTTAGTATGGTAAAAGGAGTAATATTTGATTTTAACAGGACTTTATATGATCCTGATACAGGAAAATTAAATGACGGAGCTTTAGATTTAGTAAAAACTCTTAGCAAAGAAGGAATTAAACTAAGTTTGCTAAGCAAAAAAGCAGAAGAAGATAGGATCGTACAAATTTGTGAACTTGGTATTGAAGAGTATTTTATGTATATCAAGATTATAGAAGGCAGTAAAACTGTTCCTGATTTTCAAGGTGTTATGAGGCTAATGCATCTTTATCCTCCTCAAATTGCTGTTGTAGGAGATAGGGTAAGAAGCGAAATAGATATAGGGAATCAGCTAGGGATGACGACCTTTTGGTATAAAAATGGAAAATTTGCTAATGAAGAGCCTCAAACTGAAAAGCAAAAACCAAAATATATCATAACCAGTCTTGAAGAACTTCTGCCCTATATAATAAAACCAAAGATATAAAAAGCTCTTTAATTTTTACTATTCTATAATGGGGGCTAAACATAAATTTGTGGCAATTGTAGGACTCTGCGGTGCAGGCAAGACTATAGCCTCTAATTTCTTCGTTGAAAAAGGTTACCAATATGCAAGGTTCGGACAGATTGTTCTTGATGAAGTTAAAAAACAGGTAGGATTAAGATCAGATCCTGCTCTGGAAAAAGAGATAAGAGAAGGTTTTAGAAAAAAATACGGACCAGCAGCAATGGCTATCTTAAACAAGCCAAAATTTGACAGATTATTGAAAAAAGGAAATGTTGTAGGTGACGGATTATATTCATGGTCAGAATACAAATATCTGAAGAAAGCTTATGGAAATAATTTCAGATGTGTTGCTATCCAAGCTTCTCCTGAACTAAGGTATAAAAGATTATCTGAAAGAAAAGTTATTGATGAAAAACTGATCAACAGGCCATTATCAGAAGAAGAGGCTAAAAAAAGAGATTATGCTGAGATAGAAAATATAGAGAAAGGAGGACCGATCGCAATTGCAGATGTTACGATTGTAAATGAAGGTTCTGTAGATGAATTCAAGGAAAAATTAGAGGAATTATTTACAAATAGAAAAAAACAACGTCCTGGATGGGATGAATATTTTATGAAGATTGCAGCTTTAGTAGCAGAAAGATCCACCTGCTTAAGGCATCATGTAGGAGCATTGATTGTCAGAGATAAAAACATTTTAGCTACAGGATATAATGGCGCTGCAGCTGGAGTAAAAGATTGTCTTGAGTTAGGATGCTTAAGAGACCAACTGAATATCCCTTCAGGAACAAGGCATGAAATATGCAGAGCTATCCATTCAGAACAAAATGCAATAATAAGAGCTGCATTAAATGGTATAAGCATAAAAGGAGCTACATTATATTCAACACATCAACCTTGCATATTGTGTGCAAAGATGATCGTAAATGCAGGCATAAAAAGGGTTGTTTCATATAACCAATATCCTTCAAAAGATTCTATGGCTTTATTCAAAGAGGCAGGCATAATATGTGAAAAAATTAAAAGGCCAAGCTCAAAAATCAATTTTGTAGATTAAGTTTAAATAGTTCTTGAATATATTCTGATTATGGCAAAGATAAGGCTTCATCAGTTTTTAAGCAAAACAGGAGCATTTTCTGTAAAGAAAGATATAGTTGATGCTATAAAGTGCGGGAAAATAACGATCAAAGGAAAGGTAATAACAAATCCTCATTATCAGGTCGGACCAAAAGACAATGTTCTTTTTGATGGAAAAGAATTGTTCAAGCAAAAAAAGAAAGTCTACATAATTTTAAACAAACCCGAATATTATTTAAGCTCGAAATTGACAGATTATGATATAAAAGAAAGAAAAAAGAGCGTTTTTTCGTTGTTAAAAGGGATAAAAGAGGATATTAAAAAAACATTATTTTGCGTAGGAAGATTAGATGAAAATAGCTCTGGACTATTGATAATCACAAATGATGGTGATTTTTCGCATAAAGTTACTGATCCTGAATCAAAGATAAGAAAATCCTATGAAGTTGAACTGGAAAAACCGATCTCTATAGCTGAGAGGCAGAGAATTGAACAGGGAATAACTATTGTGTTAGAAGAAAATGGGATCAGAACAAATTATAAGACAAAGCCTTGCAAGATAGAGATGAAAGATAAAAAAAGTTTAGTAGCAACTTTTACAGAAGGTAAAAAAAGAGAGGTCAGAAGGCTGTTTGGAGCTGTCGGTAACAGGGTTGTGAAACTAAAAAGAATTGTCATTGGCAAGCTTGATCTATATAAATTAAAGATACCTGAAGGAAAATATATTTCTGTTTCTGAGGAATTTGTCAAAGAAAAGATAGAATGATCAGATTAACGCAAAAGAAAATCATAGATACAATAAGCAGGTATAGAAACACAAAGAGATGTCTTGAATGTATTTGCTTTTAAGATTCTCTTGTTGACACAATGAAGATAATATGAAAAAGGTGATTCCTCATCTCTTGCGTCTTTACATTGCATGTATCTAAAACCTGCGCTTGCAGCAGTAACTGCCAGATGTGTCACTAAAAAAACAGCTCCAAATTCTAAACCTAGATCTATAAAAGGATTCTCTTGTTTGACGGTTTCTTCTAATGCCATGATAAAGAACCCCTTTTAAGGATAGGATAGTCAAGAGGTTTAAAAATATTTCTAAATATCAGATATAGATGATATATTTTTAAGAATCTAATTTGGGAAATTTATCTGTTGTATCGATGACTAAATCTGCTTTTTTCTTCAGTTCAGGAATGATTTTAGAATATTCATCATGAAAGAGGTATTTCTTAATAGCCCATTGTTCTTCGGTTAAATTTCTTTCTCTGATATCTCTATCTTTTCCTCTAACTAATGCCATTTTAGGATCAACATGCAAAAATATCTTAAAATCAAGATCTAGTCTCATTACACATAATCCTTCAATAATCAGGAATTTTTTTGGTTCAAAATGAAATGATCTTGTATAAGTTCCATCAACATGATTATACAGTTTATCTAATGTAAAACTCTCTCCTTTAAGTAGCCTTTTGATGACTTTATTCAGTTTTTCAAAATCCTCAAAATCATTGATATCTGTCTTTAGGCTCCAGTGTTTTCTTTCTTGCTTGTGGAATAGGTCAACTGGAATGACAAATCCATCAATTTTTGATGCCAGTTCTTTTGCTAAATTAGTTTTACCTGCACCGCTGTTTCCATCAATTCCTATAGTTCTTGGTTTTTTCTCAGATATAAGTTTAAGTAGATTCATGATAATATATAAGTTATATTGGACTTATAAAGATTTTTAATTTAGTCATTTTTTATTGAAATTTATATAAGTAATCTTAAATATGTTAAATCGTAAAAATTAGGGGTATATAAATACAGGTCTAAATATTTATATATTCTGTTGCATATACATCTAATATGCTGGGTAGGGGTTTAGTAGGACTAACCGAATATGGGGCAGCAGAACAAGTACAGGGTTCTTCTTTGGTTATTGAGGCAAATTCTAAAAAATATCTTGTAGATGTTGGTTCATTGCCACCAGGACCAATAGATGGTCTTCTTATTACACATGCTCATCTAGACCATATAAGCAGATATCTTGATCTGGTTTCTGATGGGTTTAATGGTCCTGTATATGCTCCTTATCAGACAGTAGACCTAACTGAACTGCAGTTTATCCAGAGCATAAGCGGACAATTCATACACAATAATTGGGTCAATAAACATAACAGGACACTTCCAAATGAAAAACAGTTATCTCATCAACCGGTTAGATATGTCTTTAGAGATCTGACCAAAGCTATGAAACATTTCCGTGATTTTAACGGAAAAAAAGGATTTCCTTATTGTGAACAGATCAATATTTCAGAAGATGTTGCTGCAACTTTCTATGATGCAGGCCATATTCCTGGTTCTTCACAGATATTGTTTGAGATAAAACAAGATGATGGTCTAACAAAAAAGATCTTGACTACAGGAGATCTAGGAAGAAAAGATTATGAAAAATATAAGGACCATCCAATAGCTTCAGATCTACCTTTTGTTAATCCGCCTTATGATGATTTTTCTGGATTAGATGCTCTTGTCATTGAAGCTACGTATGGAAATAGGCAGCATCGTCCATTATCAGAGTCAATAGACATTCTTGAAGCAGCAATAAAAGAAGCCTATGATAACAAAGGAAGGATTGTAATACCTGCATTCAGCATCGGAAGAACTCAGATAATAAAATGTTTTTATTACAGGATGGATCATCTTGGGATCATACCAAAAGGTATGAATCTGGTAGCTAGCTGTCCGACAGCTGAAGAAGTTGAAAAAGTGATGTTGAAGCATATTGACGAATTTGATCTAAGATCTAAAGAAGATTTCAGATATCCTCTTGATAATCCTTTTAAAAATCCTCATCTGATAAAGCATAAAAAGATGCAGGAAACATGGGAACTGATACATCAAAGAGATTATACCCCTTATATCATCCTAGCTTCATCTGCTATGGGTGATATGGGAAGAAGCAGAACAATCCTTAGAGAGACAATATCTGACCCTAAAACAATCGTCTTAAAAACAAGCTATGCTGCTCCTGGAACACCAATGTGGATGATTAAAAAAGGTTTTCAAACAATACCTTTTGATCTGGTAGGAGAAGTTGAGAATAATGCAAAATTCTACAATATGGGTGGCTTAAGCGGACATGCTGATGTTGATGAGATAAATAATTTTATAAGAAAGATAGATCCTGAAAGAAAACTAAAAAAGATATTCTTAAAGCACGGAGAGAAAAAATCATGTTTTGATCTAAGAGAAACGATAATCCAAAGATTAGGTTATAATCCTGATACAGTTGTTGTCATGAAAAAAGGAGAGAGATATGAGGTTTGAATATCTCAAAATAGAATATTATTAAATAATAAACTGTTGTCATATAGGTTGTATAGAAAAATATTTTAGACTATGCAGATTAAGAAAGAGTAAATGTTTATGTTCTTTAGCAGAAATTATATATACTACTTAATCACCTAATAATATATGAAGCTTCATCACTGCGCATTCAATATTGTAGTAGGATCGTCCCAGCTAGTCCAGGGAATCTTTGAGCATCTTGGCGGTAAGCTTGTCTGGGAAGGAAAAGACCAAGGAAGAGAGATAGCTATATCAATAGATGGATTTGTTATACAGATATCTGAAATAAATGATAAGCCTACCAGGAACAAGAACAAGGTAGAAACACACATCGCATTCCGTTCAGAAGATCCTGTAAAAGAGATTTATGAACTCAAAAAATGGATTGAAAAAAAAGGCGTTAAAGTTGTTGTCGGCAAATGGAAAGAGTCTGAACTATGGTTGGATTTGCCGGATATCTTCATTAATTTTGTAGTAGAAATCTTTAATAACTGAATTATATTACAAAAAATATTTTTAGGTACATATCTTGAATCCTTAATAGTCAAAGCAACAAAATTTATAAATGTTTGAGTATTATTACTATAAAATGACTACAAAAATTGAACATGTAACCTTAGTCAACCCTTCCTGCAGACTTGGATGTAAGCATTGCGGATATCCTAATTATTCTCCAGTCGATGAATCAAAAATAGTGGAGATAATAAAAAATCTCCAAGCCAAAAGACATACTGTAAAATTATACGACATGGATATAAGCTCTCAATCTTTGAGATTATTTGAACTTACAAAACAATATGAAGATCCAAAAGGATTTGGGTGGCTGAATGTTACAGAGAATTTTAAACCTAATCGATCAGAGTTATCAAAATTGGAGAAGATGATGGTTGGTTTTTGTTTAAGCCTTCATGGACCGAGTGCAGATATTAGTTCTATGATCAGCGGATCCAAAGATAGGCATGCAAGGTTATTGGAAAGTTTTGGCTATCTGCGTTCAAACCTGCCAGATAAACCTGTCGGTCTTGCTATGGTCGTGCATAAGCACAATATTGAATATATAAAAGAAATGATACTTTTAGGAAATAAACTTGATGTCGGTTTTCTCGAATTCATCAATATATTATTCGCTGGCCGTGCGACTTCTAACCTTACTAGGGATTTTTTTCTTGAAAAAACAGATTTAACTAAGGCGCTTATGGATATAAAAAAATATTCCGCTCTAGCAAATTATGAAATACAGCTGGATTCTACTTGGGGGCCTAGCACAAGTATAATACCTCCTGTAACTGTGATTCCGCAGGCAGGGCAAGGTAATTGCAGCATGTTTGCTCCTTCATTGAAAAACAGGTTTTGTAACGCAGGCTATAATCATGTCGGGATCAGATTGGACAATCTTTTGGTGTTTCCATGTCCTGGCATGACTGTGTACAAGGAATTAGCCATTGGAAAATATATAGATGGAGATATCAAGATAGAAGATAATTGGATACGAACATATCATACTGAACCCTGCAATTCATGTGATATATATACAAATTGCCTTGGTGGTTGCAGAATTTCTTCTATTGCTGAAGGTCTTAGGTTATTCGGTGCAATCAAAAGAAATATAGGCCAGAACAATTGCGCATATCACGTGACTAGGGGTGCACGATAATGGTGAAAAAACCTATTGATTGGGCTGCAATGTCTCCTTTATGGGATTTTTTTGAAAACATGGGCCTAGCCCCCCAGAATATTCTCCAGATTGAGGATTACCTTATGTCACCTATCGCATTCATGGGTTCTGGAGTAGGAATCGTATATGAATATCTATTAAATAAAGGATTTAATGTTACTGCAGTAGACTCATGCAAAGAGATGGTTGACTTAGCCAAGAAAAAAAGGGGTTTAGAGACCTTTTTGTCAGATGTCAGAAAAACGCGTTTTCCATCTTTTTCATTCAATAGTGTATTACTATCAACAGGAGTAGTAAACGGACAAAATATATATCAACCCTATATCGATGAATTACTAACTGAATCCAGAAGGATACTTGAAGCAGATGGAAACCTATTGATTTCTTATTTTCCAGAAGATTCAGATTCGGAATATTATTCTGATGTTTTATCATTGAATGTTGTGCCATCTAATAATGTGATGTTCATAGGTTCAAAAAATCTAGATGATGTAAGAAGAAGATTCACATCGTATAATCATATACCTAAACAACTAATAAATCAGATATTCGAGAGGTATGGGACAAAATTAACTGAGCATCTACTTTTTGTAAATAAGATATCCCAGTATCTTATAGAAAATAAAATAGATCCGGAAAAGTTCATTTCGCAAAGGATGGGGTACAAAACATATGATTTGACCCCAGATGATGCCAAATATTTGCTAAAAAAAACCAATCAATATTTTCCAAAGGTCAAAATGATTGATATAGGAAACCAGACTGAAGTTATAATTGCTAGGAGATAAGATGATAGATATAATAGATGCAAGAAAGGATGATTTAGCAAAACATATCGATTATCTTTGGCCATCGTTTCTTGATTCTTTTCCGCCACAATCCAGGAGGACTAAAGAAGAGATGTATCATCGTCTTATACCTGGCAAAACTAGCGAGATGGATAGAATATTATTTTATGCTACTGAAAAAAATGAAAATTCTGACTCTCACATCTCACTGCCTGTTGCATTAGGAGTATACCATATAGACAGAGAGGTTCCATTCTGTTATGGCGAATATGTTTGGACAGTTCCGGAAACAAGAAAAAGGAAAGTAGGAACATTGTTGCACGCACATGTGATTAAATATCTCAGACAAAAAGGAATCAATGATTTTATATGTGAGGGGCACGAAGATAATCCATGGCACCATAAAATTGGGCTAGGAAAATTGCCTATAAATTATCTACAGCCAGCAATATCGGAAGAGCAAAATGAATCTTATATGATATTTCTTGTTGATGTAAATCTTGGTGGGAAAATCCTGCCAGTCAATAAATTAGTTAAAATTGTAAGTATATTATTTAGAGATATATACAACACTAAATTCGTTGGGTCCAAAAGCGAAGCGATTTTGATAGAGTCTATAGGGGATAAAGAGATGCTAGAAGCTACACTTTAATATGACAAACCATTTAAAATTAAATAATCCTAACGAATATAAATTCTTTTTTGTAGAATCAACCTCAAAATGCAATCTAAGATGCTCTTACTGTTATTATAAGAAGGATGGTAAAATGGCAAGTTTCAGCGGTTCTGAGCTTGTCAAGTCTCTAAGAAAATTCCCAAAACTTATAGTATGTTTCCTTGGTGGAGAACCTTTCTTGAACCCCCAACTTATAGAGGAAGTCATGGATTCAAAAGATTGGTTGGATAATAAAGTAGTTTATGGAAGCAATACCAATGGGACACAGTTTAAAAATTTAAACCCCAAATATTTATCAAGATTCGCGTTCCATCACCTAAGCTTAGATGGCGATAAAAAAACAAATGACAAGTTCAGAGGCAATGGAGTTTATTCAGAAGTATTAAGAAACATAATGTATCTAAGAGAATATTCTGACGCAGGAATCATTGCGAGGATGACTGTTTCAGATCCAGACCAGATACTTGCAGTCCCATCTATCCCTAATCAGTTCGATGCAGTTTATTGGCAAGTAAATAACACCAAACATTTATTGCCATCAAATTTTGAAAAAAAATATATGGATAATTTAGATACTATTTTTGAGAATTGGAAATCTACATATCTTGAAAGGCCAGAGTTTACAGTAATACCATTTATAGGCATGGCAGATCTTATCTTAAAGGAAGGTATGGAAAAACCAGACCTTATATGTGGTGCAGGCACGGATCATTTCAATATAAGTATTGATGGAAAAATATTTTCATGTCCAGAAAGTCCACATAGGGAGGGTATCAGAGACTTATTAGGCACAATCGAATCATTTAATCCGAGAACATATGCTCTGAAATCTAGATGCCAACCATGTGATATCTTAAAATACTGCGGAGGAAGATGTGCAATGACAGATGATGAATTGTATTGCAATGGTATCAAGCATATTAATAATCTAGTCCGCAGGTATATAGATGGATTAGATGAACCTGGGCTAACAAAGCTTAAAGGAATAATAGATAGACAAAGGAATTTAGCATTCACTACAGAAGTAATCACCTAAGGATATGATTAAGATATATCAATTGAACGAATATTTTTATCTGATAAAAGAATGTAATGCTCTCAACGGGATTTGAACCCGTGTTCCAGGCTTTTTCTGCTTGAACTCGAGAAGCCTATGTGCTTGACCGGTCTACACTATGAGAGCGTATTAAGAGAAAAGATTATTAAGAATTTATAAAGGTTTAGTAACAGTTCTTCTTGTCATTAGAAGCATCTTCTTTATTTCCACATTTGACACAGATATGGATTGTCAAGAAGTGAGGTCTCATATAACTGTTGCATTTTGGGCATTGCATATATGCACTCTTTTGGATTAGTTTAAAAAGCTTATGTATTCAGGAATTTTCGATACGATATTATTTTTTTGATATCAAGAAGGTTTTTTATCTGATAATCTGCTCCTCTAAAATTATTCTTATAAAGAATAACTTTTACTTTTGCGTTTTTTCCTGCAGTTATATCTACTTTATCGTCACCAACATAAATAATATCTTTTTTATGAACTTTTAATTTTTTTACAGCAAGATTTATAGGATAAGGGTCTGGTTTTGCTTTTTTTATATGCTTAGCAGTCAATATAACATCAAAATATTTTTTTATCTTAAAATGATCCAAAATATAGTATGTTGAATCTCCTCTGTTAGTGACTAAACCTATCTTTATCTTTTTAGATTTCAGATAAACAAGAAGTTCTTTAGAACCTTTGATAAGTTTTACCTTATCTATATAATCTTTAAAGTCAATGCTGTATTTATAATCGAAAAATGCTTTTCTGTTAATATCTGAAAAAAATAATTTATATTTTGCATTTTCATCAAGAGTGTAAAGCATCCTTTCTTTGTTTTTAGATGGGAATTTCCTGTCAAAATGAGAAAATATCTGATGATAATAATCTTTAGCCTGTTTTATAGAATCAATAAGGACATTATCAAAATCAAATATGACTGCTTTGATCATCATATCTTTTCTTTTAGTTCATTCAGGTTAGAAATCTTATTCTCATATTCTCTTGTGCTTCTTCTATCAACCAAGAAAGCTTTTATTCCTGCTGCTTCTGCTGCTTTGATATCAGATTCAAGAGAATCTCCTACCATTATAACTTCAGATTTTTTCAGCTTCATCTTCTTAAGGATTGAGGCAAACAGATCAGGATCTGATTTTAATTTGCCTGTTTCAAAGCTTAAAGAAACTTCATCAAAGTATTTTTTCATCTCATATTTGTCCATGACAGAATTTATTGAGAATGGATCAGTATTAGATATCAAAATAAGCTTATAGTCTTTCTTTAAGGATTCTAAAGCTTCTAAAGTCTCATCATAAGGCTGAGCCAAGATAGCGTTCTTGTTCCACATGCCGATCAATTTTTCAGTGACAAATTCAGGCACGTTTAGATTGAAGGATTTTAATACTTCTTCAAATCCCTGTCTTAGACTTTCGAATTTTTTGGTCATAAATGATTCTTCAAACTTAAGGACATATTCTGGAAAGGGCATATCATTTAATCTTAGAATGAATTTTACTTCTTTTATAGGGCTTCTTACTCCATTCTCTACCAGAGTTCCCCAAAAATCAAAAAATATCGCTTTTATTGCCATTTTCCCCTATTATGGGAAAAAACCATAATATAAAAAGGTTTTCATTCGGTAGCTCTAATTTTATAACTATGCATAGGTAGTAACAAATAGAAAGATTTATAAATAAAAAAATAATTCTTGAGCTATGGCTAAAAATAATCTTTTTAGAGAAGGTTTTCAGACATTATATGACTTTTGTGATGAAGATTGTTTAGAAAAAGAACCTCTAAAAGAAATATGCGAAAATGATAAATTTGTAGCTAAAAATGATCATCCAGAACTAGATTGGATAGTTTTAGTAACTAGATTTAGTGATGCTTATAGGGAAATTAAAGGTGTTTCTGATATTCTTCTAAATCAAAAGATTGGGAACGAAAGTTCAGATTCTGACATAGAATTATTGCGCCAAGCTCAAAGAATATTGATCCTTACTGATTCTGGAAAAGATATATTAGGATTAGAAACAGAACCAACTTATTCTTTAGAAAGCATCGATACAAGAGTAAATCCTTTATATGAAAGATTAGCTGATTATAGAAGTCCTAGACTGTTTATAGAAATGAAAAAATTTGGCAATGCCATGCCTAAATCAGTAAACAAAGATGGAATAATCTGCCCTATGGACAACAATGATGAATTAAAAAAACATATTTTATGGTTTGCAGATAGTTTATATGCTGTTGTTAAAGAGATAAAATCCAGTGAAAATGCTTCAAGATATTCCTGTTCTAATGAAAGAAGGATTGATCACCTAGAACAAAGCATCCATGCTTTTTTAAATGCATTCCCATCATATGCCTCAAGAATACATAGTTTAAGCTTATCAGAAGATGACATAATCATTGATGAATTTGAAACGCCTGAGATGGGAAAAAGAAGATGTTTAAGAAAAGAGTTAGAGTGTGCAATCACAGGTTTACAAGGAGCAAAAAGAGATTATAAGATGGCTACAGTAAAATTAAAGCCTTGGGGAGATAAAAAGTTTATTGAAAGTCAGATGCCTTATATCATACCTATATTTAATTTAAGAGATATAGGAAGATCACTTTAATTTCTTGGTTATGTAGATTATTTCTTTACATTTAGCACATTCAAATATGAATGCTTCAATCGCAACTTTTTTCTGTTTAGCTATATCAAAACGTTTTGCTTTTTTCCTTATATAAGGGATTGTGATTTCTCCATTAAATTTGCATTTTGGACAGGTATATATCACTTCCATCATGCAGCTTTCTTCATGAGGTGTTTCCTGCTCTGTATAACCGCAAGATGGGCAAACATAGATGTCTGCTCTTATCTTTACCTTGCCTTTTACAACTGGTTTTCCCATCTTCGCTTTTTTGCATTTAGGACAGTCTTTTTTATATACCCAAGCAATGATAGAAGCTCCATCTTCGGTTTCTCTCCTAGTAAAATATAAGCATTCGTCTGCTGAATTTGGTTGTTTTAAAGCCATGATTATCACCTGATTTATTTTAATCAAACTGTTTTATATACCTTTCGGATTAGATAGATTTTTATATCATACATCTTATAGTACTTATATGAAAAATACTGCTTTGATAATAATAGATATGCAGAATGATTTTGTAAAAGAAAATAGTATCCTTGAAGTTAAGGAAGTAAAAAAACATCTCCAGAAATTCAAAGATTTTATACAGAACTGCAAAGATAAAGAGATGACTATCATTTATACAAGACACATATTTGATCCTAAAATGAATCCTATAGAATCTAAATTATTTCCTGAGCTGTCTAAAGAAGGGTTAAGAGATAAAAATGAAGGTTCTGAAATAATCAGTGAACTAAAACCTGAAAAAGAGGATATAGTAATAAAAAAACACAGATATGATGCTTTTTTTAATACTCAATTAGGGAGAATGTTAAACGAAAGAGGTATTGTTAATATTATAATAACTGGATTGATGACCAATATATGCTGTGAATCAACTGCAAGAACAGCGATGATGAAGGATTTTAATGTCTTATTCTGTTCAGATTTGACTTTTACATCAAATAATGAACTTCAAAAAGCAACCTTAAAAAATATAGAGTCGCACTTCGGCAAAGTTCTAACATCAAAAGAAATTTTGGATTTTCTGATATAACACTATTAATTATTCTATCTGCAGCTTTTTCCAGGATTCTCTTAATTCTTCAACAGTAAGCTGGCCAGGAGCAGAAGGCTTGCCTGGAAGACATGCAAATGTTAAATAAGATCCTAAGACTGGAGATATAACCCTTGAAAAACCTGAGTAAGTCACACCAGATTCAGTCCAGTTTCCAAGATTATCCCAGAATCTGCCTGGCACATCTATCATATCCCTAAACATTTCTTGAAAATTACATATCTCTTGTTTAGTTACATATTTTAGATTGTCTTTTTTATCCATATTTAATCCAATAGTCCTTCCTGCATAAAAAACAAGCTCCATCATTTTTATAACATCTGCAAATGAATTAGCACACGCAGCAATTTTAATAATATCTGCATCTTTCCTGGTACTCATTCTGTAGATATCTTCCAGATATTTGGGTGCACCTTCAAAATTATGATGAGACACAATCAGTTTTGCAGATTCATCTGAGGGGAAAGAAAAATGTTGAAAGTAATAATCTAGCTCTATATCGACATATTCTACTCCAAGATTAATTGCATTTTGCAATAAAGCGACTCTTTGCTCTTCAGAGCCTTCAAACTTGCCGCCTTCGTATTTTACCCTGTTTGTTGCAATTTTTGGAATTTTAGAATGCTCTAATAATCTCTCTAAATTGGGATCAGTTATACAATCTATTCTTAATTCTATCATATCTACTTCAAGATTTACAGCTCTGTCCATATCTCTTAAAGCATCGTCCATTAAAGGACCTATTATAGGAACAGCTATTCTTAAAGGATTCATAAACAATAAGAATCAAATATAATTTAAAAATTTATCTGCTAGAATCTGCCTGTCTTTCAATCTCTAGCTTCTTTGTTATTGCGTTAGAATTTGCACTTGACCTATAAGCATTGATAATCTCTTCTGCTAGGCAATCTACCATGCCTTTCTTTGAATTAAAGCATTTATGATAAGCTCCCTGGGTCATATACCTTAAAGCTAAGTCAATCCTTCTCTGAGGAGCACATTCAACTGCTTTTGGATATCTAGCTCCACCATATTCGATTGTGATGATCTCTTCACGCTGAGCAGCATTTTCCAATGCTTTTACAAATACTTTGATAGGATTTTCTTTTGTCTGTTTCTCGATTATCTTAAAAGTGTCTTCAACAATGTTAAAAGCAGTATGTGCTTTTCCAGTTATTTTAGAAGATGATCTGAAATGTTTTTTGCCCTTATGACCTGGGATCATTATCTTATTCATCAATCTTTCAACAATAAACACTTTAGATTTATGGAATCTGTTTCCAGCATATCTAGCTCCAGTCCTAGGAACAACTTTTGCCTGTAACTGAACATAAGGTTTTATTCCTACATCTTCTACAACAATACCTTCTGTAGACCATCTGTTGAATGCTTTTATTTCAGTCATTTTACTTTCTTGCCTTTTCTATCTTTCTTTTTTGTAAAGCATCTAAGCTTTGATCATTAACTTTGATGACCTGCCATCTTATACCTGACAAATCTCCTTTGGTTTTGCCTTTTGCTCCGCCGATGCATTCGATAACAACTTCATCGTGTTCATCTATTAGCTTAGTTGCACCATCACGAGGAGCCATTGCAGTAACCTGCTTTCCATTTTTGATTAATTGGACTCTAACACATTTTCTCATAGCTGAGTTTGGCTGTTTAGCTTCGATCTGAACTTTTTCTAGAACAATACCTTTTGCCTGAGAAGCCCCTTCTAAAGGGTCTGATTTGATCTTTAATCCTAATTTTCTGCTAGTAAATCTTTTGTCTAACCATTTGCTCTGCTTTCTTCTCTTCATAAGTTTCTTTGCAGATCCTAATCCATTTGATTTATTGCCCATATTATAGAGAGAAAATGAGGATGGTTTTTAAACCTTTTGCTTTTTATAAAATTAAAAATAATAAAGAAAAAAAGAGATTTTATCTCTTCTTTAATAAACTAACAACCAATAGTATTCCTACGATTATTACGACTAAGTATGCTAAAGCTAGCAATACTACTGAGCCATACTGTTCCATAAATGAATCTTCTTGAACAATTGCTGGAACTGACATGATAGGTGCTACTGTAGTTGTAACTGGTGTAGTTGTTGCTGGTTGTGTAGTTGTAGTAACTGGTGTAGTTGTTGCTGGTTTAGCTGTTGCACAATCTTCAACTTTAAGGCTGAATGTCTGTGTTTCTTGTGCATTTAAATCGTCATAAGCTGCTTTTACATAAAATGTATAAGAGCCTGCTTCAACATTTTTTAAGTCTAAGCTGAATGTTTTTGTTGCTTTTATGTCATCTTCATCATTGCCAGAATCTAGATCAAATGTTTGTTTCTGGTTAATACCCAAATCCATGTTATAAACGCTTAATTCAACGTCTTCATCGCTATCTCCAATATTGTATATTGTAGATGTAACTTCAGTTGTTCTTGAGCATTTTAAAGTTTCTAAACTTACTGTAGGCTGTTTTAATATCAATTCGTGTTTATCTTTTTTAACTTCTACAGTTGAATTAACAACAGTTTCACATTCTGTTCCGTTTGTTGTTTCTCCACTGACAGTAACAGTGATATCATAGTTACCTTCGTCAATAGTATAAGGAACTTCAACATCAAACTCTATGCTTTCATCTTGATCTTCATCAAGCTGGTCAACTGTGCCGTCATCTTCATAATCATCTTCACCATCATCCATGCTGTCTATGCTGATGTCAACATCTTCATCATCATCCATATCCATAGTATAATTATTTTCAACAGTTACTTCTACTGTAAAGGATTCTCCAGGTTTTACCTGATCATCATTAACATCTATTTCTACATTAAAGCACCCGCTTTCTGCAGCACTTGCAAACTGTGCTAAGCCTAGAACTAATAAAGCTATTAAAACTCCAAAAATTGTTTTATTCATATTTTAACCCCCATATAAATTTAATTAATATATAGCCTTAAAATTACTTCTAATATATAAATCTTTTGTTATTTAGGAGTAGTTATAAAATAAGGCTCCTATTATAAAGGTATATATACTAAAACAGCTATATTAAGCTGGGGGAACATGGAAAACCAGCAGCATCTTGTATATGAAAAGACTCAGGAAGAGTTTGATTTGTATATAAGTATGCTTCCAGACAAGGCACTTTGTAAATATATGGAAGACATGCATGGAATAGTAAACTTATGCAACTGTTTCTTCAACTGCAGATTTCAGGAAAAGATAAGTTTCCAGTTTAGGTCAAAAGCAAAACATGAATGTACTCGTACCAAATATATAAAATTAAAGAAGATGTTATAATTATTTAGCTTTGGTTTGTTGTATCAAGCAACCGCAAGGAAACTTATATTGAGCTCTTTTAAGAGACGCTAATCCTACATCAAGCTTGTCTTTGTTTACACAGACTCTGAACATGGTCTGGCCTTTTTTTACCTGAGCAGCTACACTGATAGGTTTTCCAAAACTGTGAGCCATACCTGTTGAAAATCTGTCTGCTCCAGCTCCTGCTGCTAAAGGATTTTCCCTTAGAATATGATGAGGAAATATCATTACTTTCATTGAATAATCATTAGTGCCTATCTTGTTTTCAAGCATCTTGTTGCATGTCTGTCTTGCAGATTCGATTGCATTATGCCTGATCTGTAAAGCAGCTTTTGATTTTAGATCTAAGATATATTCAAACTTTTTAACCTGATTGCCCATATCAAATCTTACAACAACATGTCTAGGGTCTGATTTGATATAAGATTTGCTCTTGTATTTAGAAACTCTTGTATAAGGCCTTTCTAATCTTCTATATCCACAAAATTTCCTTAATCTTGCCATAGTGTAGAGGGATTTTAGGCTATTTATAAAACTTTCTATGAATAGTATTTAGAAAACCAAATATATAAAAATAAAGGCTATATACAGTAATTATGGACAAGATAACGGATGAGAAGCTTGAAAAATATTTTAGCGTTACAAAAAAAGCTTTAGCTATGGCTGAAAAGTCTGGAAACAGGACAAATCTTAAAGAGGAACGTGAAGATTTTTTAGACATTATAAAAAGATATGTCTCTGATGCAGAACATTTTGCTAAGAAAAAAGATTATGTGAATGCTTTTGCTGCATTGAACTATGCTCATGGATGGCTTGATGCAGGAGCTAGATTAGGGATATTTGATGTTCATGATTCAAAATTATTTACTGCTGATTAACCCATCTTAGGATAAGTATCTTGGATCATAAAAACTTGAGAAGTGTCTGCAACAACGCCTTTTGTTTTTTTCATTATATACTTAGAAGCTAGTTTTGCTTTTCCTGTTGCAATCAGCTCATTTTTTAGAGTCATGATAGCAACATCATCTTCGGGTTCTATCTTATCATTTAGCATTGCAACACCAGGTATCTTTAGATTTGCCCCGTGGCATAAGCTGTTGATAGCAGAGTCTGTAACCCATATTTTCTTTAGATGGTCTACTGCCCTTTCAATCGGCAAAACAACTTTTCTGATATATTTTTCATTGCCTTCATTTTTGTAGAACCAATAAGCATCTGCCAAGTCCTGCAAAGTCCACATATCTTTATCGTCAAAAGAGGCTGCTTTTGTTCTTATCAATTCAGCCATCTGCGCACCAAAACCTAATCTTTGACCGATATCATGGATAAGTTTTCTTATATATGTTCCTGCTTCACAGCCTATCCTCATCAGAACTTCTTTTCCTCTTATTTCCATAATATCAATATAATAGATTTTACGTTCTCTCCACTGTCTTTTTACAGCTGATTTTATAGGTGGTAATTGATCTATCTTTCCTATAAATTGATTGATAACTTTTCTTAAGGTCTTTTCATCAACCTCTTTATGCATATGCATTATAGCAACATATTCTTTTCCTGCTGTCAACAGATGCTGAACTATCCTTGTCGCTCTTCCTAGAGCTGTTGGTAAAACACCTGTTACATTAGGATCCAAAGTTCCAGAATGACCAGATTTATTTACATTTAATATTTTTTGGACAAAAGAAGAGACTTCATGAGAAGTTGGTCCTTTGGGTTTATTTATATTTACAATCCCATAATTTAACAATTCTTCAACACTTCGTTTACCAGGAGATTTACCATATTTTCCAGATATATTTGCGTTAGGTATCCTAGTTATGATAGAAATCACTTTTCTCTCAAAAGGGAGAAGATTCTTTTTTTCTTGAATTTCTTCTTTAGAAGATTCTATAATTTGATTATTTGTTTCATCCATTTTACACACTCTGATTGGTATACTGGAGAATATATATCGGTTTAATAATCTTATGTTTTTAAACAAAACCTTTATTAAATGAAAGTTATAACGGACTTATATGGCAAAAAAGATCTTAGGTGTCAATAAAAACATATTTTTATTGGGCATTGTAAGTTTCTTGACTGATCTAAGTTCTGAGATGATCTTTTCAGTATTCTCTATATTTTTCACTGTAATCTTAGGTGCATCAACCGTATTGTTAGGATTGATCGAAGGACTTGCAGATTTTGCAGCTTCATCTTTAGACTATATTTCCGGATTTATATCAGACAAAACAGGAAAAAGAAAGGTTTTAGCAACAGCAGGCTATACATTTTCAACAATAGCAAAAACAATATTATTGGTCCCTAGCTCAGTATTAGCAGCATCTTTGTTTAGGATTGTTGAAAGATTAGGAAAATCTTTCAGAGGGCCTCCAAGAGATTCATGGTTAGCATCTTTAGCAGATAAGAAAAATAAAGGGTATTCTTTCGGACTGCACAAGGCTCTTGATAAATCCGGAGCAGTATTAGGGCCTTTGTTAGCCTATCTTATAATAAGTTGGATGGGTCAGACTGATTCAACTTTTGGTTTATTGTTCATAATAGCATTAATACCTGCAATAGCTTCGGTTATTTTATTAACCAGAGTTAAAGAAAAAGAAGCTGAACCATTAAAAAAAGAAAATATCTTCAAAGTCTATAAAAAACTGAATAAAAAGTTCAAGCATTATTTTTATACAACTGCAATATTTTCTTTAGCTTATTTTAGTTTTAGTTTTTTGTTGTTAAAAGCGTATATTGTCGGATTTGCTATAAAAGATGTTGTTCTTTTATATGCTTTGTTTAATCTTGCATTTGTATTAACCGCTGTACCTATCGGAAAGATAGGAGACAAGATAGGATTGAAAAAAATAATAGCAGCAGAATATATCCTCTATCTTATAATGTGTTTAT
>Ga0247841_10001766_pt1 | contig 46036 bp, 57 predicted proteins | sample LaCruzMarch2015__2_FD_192410 | JGI IMG/M metagenome (GOLD analysis project Ga0247841, IMG submission 192410) | Freshwater microbial communities from meromictic Lake La Cruz, Castile-La Mancha, Spain - LaCruzMarch2015_18m | ecosystem: Environmental > Aquatic > Freshwater > Lake | place: Spain... | reverse complement strand
GAAATGCTTAATGGCAAAGAATTAGACGGTCGCGCCTTAAAGATTGATGAAGCAAGGCCTCCAAAAGAGAGACCAGCTTTCAAAAGAGAATTCTAAAAATTAATTAGAATTGTACCTTACAAAACAAAAGACCTCGCAAGGGGTCCTTTTGTTTTTATTGAATGCGTATGTCATTCTGACCCTGTGCCGTATGGTGCAGGGGAAGAATCCTTCGACTTCGCTCAGGACAAGTTCTTGGGATCCTTCACTATCGTTCAGGATGACAGCAATGTCATTCCGTACTTGATGCCTGCCTGACGGTAGGCAGGCGGAATCCAGAGAATTCATGGATTCCTGCTTTCGCAGGAATGACAAAAAAACAAAATAAATGTGTCATCCTGAGTGTTAGCGAAGGATCTATATTGACATTTTTAATAATTGTTATAGAATAGCATTAGTTCTGTAAAAAGATGTCAAGTGTTCGATAAATTTGCAAAAGAATCCCGCACCATGTGAGGTGCGGGATGTAAGATTCTTTAAGCTCATACTTCGCCAAAAGAATCTAACAAAGGAGGGACAAAATGAGTATATGGCTGGGAGCGGTTCTTGTAGGGGTTGGTGTTTGTGCGATTTCTTTTTTTGTCGTTAATTGGATATACCCTAGACATAGACGGCCTAAGAGTCTTCTTGGAAAAATAGCATTACCTGTGCTTATAGGTTATATAGGAGCGATAATCTTTTTCTTGATTTTGACATTTAATATTTCTGGACTGATGGCTTGTACTCGGAATTATCTCAACACTTACTATGAAAAAGATAAGCATATTTGTAGATGCTCTGAAGAAACTAAGGCATATAAAAGAGGAGATTTAGTAAGCGTTCCTACCTATCAGCGGACATTCGGAATTATTATAGATCCTGCGATTGCAAAATTACATCTTGAGATTACAATCGTTCCGGGAAAAGATGATGAATCGATTAGGGCGCAATACGAGAGAATCATTTCTCATGGAGATACTCTCGAAGCGTATGTTAGGCGATTGACTTTCTTATATGAATATGAACCAAGGGGATTTTTTAAGAATAATTTCCCTGGTGATTACATCCAATTCCTCAAGCCCCTATTAAAAATAGTGGGAGTAAAGGAGTTCAGGATCTTTGTGGCTGAAACTTCAGTCACCACCATTACGCAAATCGAGTAACAATGATAAGCCCTGTACCTAACGCGGTACAGGGTCTTTTTATTGACATAAAATATTATAAATGATAAGATAGAGCAAGAAGTTCTTTAAAAAGAAGTTCTGTATAGTTTTTTCTGCAAGAAATCCCAAGAGGAGGGAAAAATGAAAATCGGGAGAATGATTATATCTTTATTAGTTTTTTGGGGATTCTGGTTCTTTTTGATTTCCATGTTGAGTGGCAAAACATTAGCCTCTCTCTGGGTTAGTTTGATCGTAGTATGTTGCTTCATAGGCATTGTTATGCTTATAATGGATTATTCTAAGTATCTCTTTAGGCAGAGTGCTCAAAATGTTGTTTTCAGAAAAACGACAAGTTTGTTCAGCGCAGAGAGTTACGCTGTGGACATAGAAACAGGCCAAGAGAGTATTGTAAGAATCGGTTTTTTGGATTTCGTCTTTCACAGTGGCTACAATGTGTTTATTATCTATAAACCAAAAGAAGGCATTGTCTATTATCAGTTATTTCATAACCCCATAAAAATCATTACTCCTTTGGAATCAGGAATGGTTCGCGTCGTAGAAAGGGATGGCACTCTTCACGATTCACCAAGATCGGAACACGAAAAAGATTTAGCTGAAGCCCTAAAGATTCGTGAGGAAATAAGAAAAAAGTATGCTCATCGTATTGATCGAGCAACAAAAAGTTACAGAACATAGCTTTCTAGATAGAGGCCTTAACGGGTCTCTTTTTTTGTAGAAAATCTTTTCCCCAGTTTTGATTGCGATACATACTTAATTTTGGTAAAATTATGAATTAGAACCTAGAATTTAGAATCTAGAATTTGGAATTTAGAATATAGAATTTATTGTCATTCCTGCGAACGCAGGAATCCAGGTTTCTAGATTCCGTATTAAATACGGAACGACATCTACTTAATTCACAATTGAGTATCAATCCGTATCAATAAATATCTATTAATATCAAACTTGTATTTGTCGATAGCTGCGTAAATCTGTTTATTCATCTGTGAAAATCTGTTTTTTTACTATGAAAATCAAAATCGAAGTTTCGGCTCGCCATATCCACTTAACTAGACAAGACATTGGTATTCTATTTGGAGAAAATTACCAACTCAAGAAACGCAATAAGCTTTCTCAAGCCGATGATTTTGCTTCTCAAGAAACTGTCAGTATTAAAACAGAGAAAGACGAACTTAAACTGCGCATTATTGGTCCTGAAAGAGCCTATTCTCAAGTAGAGCTTTCTATAACGGATACTATTAAGCTTGGCATCGACACATCTCTTAAGTTATCCGGCGATATCAATTCTGTACCCAGAGTTAATGTTCTTGGACCCAATAGCGCCATTCAAGTGCCTGCCATTATTGCGAAAAGGCATTTGCATACATCAAAAGAACAAGCGACCGAGCTGGGCATTGAAGACGACAAAGCTTATAAAATAAAAATAGAAGGCGAGAGGGGATTGATTTTTGATAATGTTATTGCCCGCGTTGGCGAAGGTTTCAATTTAGCTTTTCATATCGATACTGACGAAGCCAATGCCGCTGATATTGATAAAAATGGCGGAGAAGGGGAATTAATATTATAATGATGATTTTAAATCTGCGAGCATCTGCTTGTCATGAAAGAAATTGAAGGGTCATTAATCTGCGTTAATCTGTCTTTTTAATGTGAAAATTTTAGTTTTAAATATCGGATCGTTCACCTTCAAATGGGAGTTATTCAGTGAAGATTTTGTGTCGATTAAAAAAGGAAGCAACGATTCACTCGATATCAATATTGAGGAGAAATTAAGATTAGCGCTTGAAGAAATCGGCGATACAGGAGAAATCGAAGCCATTGGCCATCGGGTTGTTCACGGTGGCAGAGAATTTGTCCAGACAACGGAGATTAATAACGAAAATATTGCTAATCTTGAAAAATATGACAGCCTTGCGCCGCTTCACAATCCTTATAACACCCAAGGAATAAGAGCTTGTCTTAAATTATTGCCGAGCGTTCCCAATTTTGCCGTTTTTGACACCGCTTTTTATAAAGATTTACCGGAGGTTGCCAAAATTTACGCCCTTCCTTTGAAATATCACGATGAAGGCATTCAAAAATATGGTTTCCACGGCATTTCTCATAGTTATGTTGCTGAAGAAGCTGCGAAACAGTTGGAAAAACCATTAAACGAATGTAATTTAATTACTGTTCACCTGGGAGGTGGAAGTTCAATCACAGCCATAAAAAACGGCAAGGCAATTGATACCTCAATGGGCTTTACTCCGCTCGAAGGATTAGTTATGGGAACGAGATGTGGTGATATTGATGCGGGTATAATTTTTAAACTAATAAGAGAAGATGGATTATCTATCGATCAAGTGGATAATCTTTTAAATAAAGAATCTGGCGTTAAAGCGCTATCTGGACTTGTTGATTTTAGAGAGGTTTTGAAAGCGAAGGAAGAAGGCGATCTAAAAGCAAAACTAGCTTTTGATGTTTTCATTTATCATATTAAAAAATACATTGGCGCGTATTTTGCGATTCTTTCAAAAATCGATGCAATTGTTTTCACAGGAAACATTGGATCGGGCATAGAAACAACTCGCAATGAAATTGTCAAAGGACTAGAAATTCTTAAGGGCGTTCCCGTTTTTGCAATTCCAACCGGAGAAAATATTGCGATTGCCAAAGAAGCCAGGGAATGCTTTGAGATTTAAGATTTAAGATTTAAGTTTAATTCATGCGTTATTCTTGGAAAATTGGTGGACCAGCTGGTTACGGCATAAAAAGTGCCGGAGAAATTTTTGCAAAAGCCTTTCTTAAAAAAGGTCTTTATGTTTTTTGTTATTCTGAATATCCCTCTCTCATTCGTGGCGGCCACAATACCGTCCAAGTTGATATTTCTGATCAGCCTGTCAGATCTGCTTCAGACAAAGTGAGTTTTTTGGTGGCGCTTGATGAAGAAACAATAAGAATTGACCATGAGCATCTTCGCGAAAGAGGCATGATGATCTACGATGCATCTGTCGTTACCAATAAAAGAAAAATTCCCAGAAAACATACTTTCAATGTGCCTTTTAGCGACATAGCCAAAGAAGCCGGCAATCTGCTTTTAAGAAATACTGTCGCCTTGGGAGCAAGCTTAGCTTTCTTTGGAACAGACGCAAAAGAGTTAAAAGAAATCGTCAAAGAGTCTTTTTCAGGAAAAGAAGAAGAGATGATCAGGCAAAATATAAAAGCAGTTGATCTGGGTTTTCATTATGTTATTAATAATTATAAAATTACGCCCAATGAATTTTTCGACAAAGATGTTATTGACAAAAAAGACATTTTAATTACTGGTAATATGACTATGGCGATGGGCGCTATTGTCGGCGGCTGCAAGTTTTTTGCTTCCTACCCAATGACCCCTTCGACCGGACTGTTTCAATATTTAGTCGCTCATGAACGAGACTATGACATGGTCGTTCATCAAGGCGAAGATGAAATCGGCGTAATTCACGAAGCTCTTGGCGCTTCTTTTGCGGGCGCAAGATCAATGATTACAACTTCCGGCGGCGGATTTGCCTTAATGAATGAAGCGATTTCTTTGTCGGGCATGACAGAAACACCGATTGTAATTGCAGAAGTCATGAGACCGGCACCGGCGACTGGATTACCCACTTGGACAGATCAAGGAGATTTGAGTTTTGTTTTAAATGCCGGACATGGAGATTTTCCTAAGGTGGTGCTGGCAGCAGGCGATCCCGAAGAAGCTTATGAATTGGCTTGGAGGGCACTCAATTTTTCAGAAAAATTCCAAATTCCTGTTATGGTCTTGAGCGATAAATTTTTAGGAGAAAGCCAATATACGGTTTCTTCAAGAAAACTTAGTGAAATCAAGATTAAAACTGAAAGAGGAAAAATTTTAGAAAAGATTGGCGAGAATTACCAACGCTATGAAAATACCAAGGATAGTATCTCTCCTCGAGTTTTTCCTGGCGCAGAAAAAGGAGAACATATTGCCAATAGCGATGAACACAATGAATTTAGTTTTTCTGTTGAGGCCTACAGTGATGATAGAATTACACAAATGAACAAGCGCGCCAGAAAGATTAATGCCATTAGAAAAGAAATGAAACCTCCCGTTATATTTGGTAAAAAAGATGCAGACATAACGATCGTTAGCTGGGGTTCAAACAAAGGTCCGATTCTTGATGCCATGGATTCAATCAATTATTCTTCTCCTCTCACAAAAAAATCAGTTAACTATCTCCATTTCACCGACATCTATCCTTTTCCTCAAGGAGCAGAGAAAATATTAAAGAAGTCCAAGAAGTTGATTTTAGTAGAATGTAATCAGTCCGGACAATTCGGCAAATTGATCCGCCAAGAGACAAGTATCGATATTCAAAACAAGCTTTTGAAATATGATGGTCGTCCTTTTTGGCCTGAAGAAATTGTCGCATATTTAAAAAAATTGCCATTGGCAAGTATTAAAAAAATATTATGGAAGAAAAAATAAAACCAGAAGATTATAATACTGCCCATCAGCCGACATGGTGTCCTGGTTGCGGGGATTTTGTCATTTGGCAAGCGGTTAAAATGGCTTTAGCGGAATTAGAAATCCCCCCTCATAAAATTGTCATTACTTATGGTATTGGTTGCGCGGGAAATATGGTCAATAATATCAAGGCCTACGCTTTTCATTCCCTTCACGGAAGAAGTTTACCGGTTGCTGCAGGCGCGAAATTAGCTAATCACGAATTGACAGTTTTAGCAATCACCGGCGATGGCGATGCTTATGGTGAGGGCACCAATCATCTAATTCACACAGCCCGATCAAATACCAATATTACTCACATTGTTTGCAATAATCATTCATATTCTTTAACGACCGGTCAATCTTCTCCGACTTCAGAAAAAGGCTACGAAACGAAAACAACTCCTTGGGGAGAAGTAAAGAAGCCGATAAACCCAATTAGTTTAGCAATTTCTTCGGGCGCAAGTTTTGTCGCTCGGGGTTTTGCCGGCGACCTTGAACACTTAAAGGAAACTATAAAAAAAGCTATCAGGCACAAAGGTTTTTCTCATGTTGATGTTTTGCAGCAATGCGTTACTTTTAATAAAGTTCAAACGCTGGATTATTTTAGAAAAAGAGTTTATAAGCTTGAAGAAGAAAAAGACTACGATGTCAAAGATAAAATAAAAGCTTTTGAAAAAGCGGAAGAAACCAAGAAAATTCCTATCGGTGTTTTTTATGATGTTACAAGACCAACCTACGAATCAACTTTTCCCCAGATTGAAAAAGAAACCTTAGTTTCCAAAAAAATTGGCGAGGTAAAATTTAAAGATTTGAAATTTTAAAATTCTGCTAGCCCGTCCGAAGTTTTAACACAGGAGGGCTTGCCCGTCCGAAGCCCTGCCTGACGGTAGGCAGGTTTAGCGAAGGAGGGTCATCCTGAACGAAGTGAAGGATCTCCGGGATTCTTCGTTTGGTTCGACAGGCTCACCATAAATCACTCAGAATGACTTATTTTTTTTATTTCATTATAAAAGCGGAGACTTTGTCTCCGCTAATGTTTTTTGCTCGTCTTTTCTAGTTTCCTAGATTCAAGATATGTTTCGAAATGTAACTTTGCAGCTACGCTAGCGCAAACGACCACAACAAGCAACATTACGATTTGAAATATCTTTAATCCGAAGATTATTTTTTCAATCATTTTTTCCTCCTATTCCTTTTCCGATTGATACATCACTATACTACTACAACAAAGATAAATGTCAATAAAAATCGGTAATGTGCACACACATATGGCACTTTTTTGCTAACCTAAGGGCATATGAAAACTATGCCCAAAAATATATTAGAAGAACGTTATCGCTGGATAAAGCCGATAATAGACAAAAGTATTTCAATTAAACAGATGGCCTTAGTCTGTCCTTTCTCTCAAAGAACGCTTAAGCGTTGGTTGGAGAGATATAGGAAAAATGGTATGATGGGATTAAGTCTTCTGTCAAGGCGACCCAAAACATCTCCCAATGAAACACCTATCCGCATCAAAGAAAGAGTGCTTGAATTAAGGAGAGAAACCAGGTTGTGCGCCTTGAAACTTAAATGGGACTTGGCTGAAGAAAATATCTATCTTAGTACTAGAGTGATTGGCAAGTATATTAAGCAAGAGGGATTAACTAGGAGATATAGGACAAAGAAGATTAGTTACAGATACATTAAGATTCCTTTAATGATTGGAGAATTAGTGGAAATTGATGTTAAGTGGGTACCGAAAAGAATAGATAGTAAAAGATACTTTCAGTTTACGGCGATTGATTGCGCTTCTAGATGGAGATACTTAGAGATTTACGATGATTTGGGAACAAACAGCGCCTTAGGTTTCTTAGAGAAACTCATTGAGATATTTCCTGGTAGAATTAAATCAATTAAAACCGATAATGGGTCGTGTTTTACGAACAGATATGTTGGATATGAAAAGAGTATCGATCCCTTAAATCCTCGCATTCATCCCTTTGATTTGCTATGCGGAAAATATGGTATTCTTCACTACTTGATTGATCCTGGGAAACCAGCTCAGAATGGTAAAGTAGAAAGATCGCACAGAACAGATCAGGAATCCTTTTACTCGAATAACTCATTTAAAACAGAAAAAGAGCTTAAGTTAAAACTTAAACTCTGGAATATGTACTACAATGACCTTAAGCATTGTGCTTTAAATGGTTTAACTCCTAACCAAGCCCTTAGAAGCGGAGGGACAAATGTGTGTGCCTAAAACAAATCCCCGCACCATTGCGATGCGGGGTTGTTGCTTAAGAGCATATTGCTGCTTCCAGCTGTCCCAGCAAACGGCTGTGCTCTGGATGAGTCTCAATCCACTTTTTTATTTTTTCAAGCGATTCTTTTTCAATTTGATAAACTCTCTGTCTGGAAATTCCATGAAGCTCGCCTATTTCTTTAGATCCTCGTATTTCACCTGACGGATTTAGTCCATACCTATCTCTTAGGATCTCCCCCTCTCTTTGAGAAAGACCCAAGTCTATGGCTTCGGAAATAATTCTTTTCATAGAGCCATCTCTCAGTTCTTCACTGACAATTTTTTCTGGTGAGAAAGTTTCGTCGGTTATGCCACTAACTCTAGTAGTTTCTTCATGGCTGTTATCAATGGATGCATCTAGGCACATTACATCGTAAGCCCTAAGAGCGGCGATCAGCGTTTTGGGGCTAATCTTGTGTCTCTTGGCAAAATCTGTCACCATACTATTCGTGACATTGAATTCTGCGCCATGATTTTCTTTTGCGAATCTGATCGCTGACCATTTAATGTTTTGAGGTAATCGAATGAGAGACGATGTTTCGTGAAGTCTTCTGCCAATCGTGTCGTCAATCCACCAAACGGCGCAAGTTGATGGCTTGGCGCCTCTCGTTGGATCAAATTTGGCCGATGAACCATAAAAAACACTAATCAATACTAAATAGCAATCGTTAAGCAAATCAGCGATAACTTCTTCATCGTTAAAGGATTGAATCTTTGCATTGATTCTTTTAAGAATCAATCTTGTCATGCTTAAAATTAAATGCGCACAGGCCTTTTTATCGCTCGCCTTGGCTTTTTTTGCTAACTCCATTTGTTCTTCTTTTCCCTTAATTTCTGCGAACAAGCTTTTTTCCGATGTTTGAATGTGTCTTTCAAGCGTCGCTAATGGCATGACGGAGCCCCCTTTAGAAGATTCGCTAGATTCCTTTAGCGAAGTATGAGCTTAAGGAATATTGCGCCCAGCACCTCACATGGTGCTGGGTTAAGGAACCACAATACTTGCCGACAATACTAACATATTTTTATAAAAAAGCAAGTATTAACTGCGTTTCTGAACGAAGTGAAGATTACAGAGCCAATAATCCCGCACCGTGCCGTGCTTACCCTGTAGCGAATTTATTCTGCTACTAGGGCTCTGGTGCGGGGCATTAATCATGTTTTTTTAAATCCTTATGTCATTCCCGCCTACGCGGGAATCCAGAGCCAATGAAACACCCCGCACCAGAATATAAACCTCGAAGTACAATAAATTGACTTCGGGGTTATTGACCATATAATCTTTCATTTCATTCAAGAATATGGTCAATAAAAAGGAGAGGGAAGCTATCTTCCCTCTCTGGGTCCCCACCCCGACAGCGGAGCGCCGAGTACCCCACAGGAGGTGCGATGAGAGCAACACCGCTTCCCCATTTTATCAAACACTTAATCTGTGTCAAGCCATCTCTGTGGATAAGTGTTTTAGGTCGAGTTCATAGAAGAAGGTACTTTGTATCCAAAAAAGCAACTCATGAAAAGAACGCCGATTGCGACAGGAATCGCCATGCCAACTAACGGAGAAACAAAGACCATGTATCCGCCAATGATTGTTGTATCCTTGTAATCTTTCTTGGCTAACAAATAGATGCCAAGATCAAACGCAGTGTACATTGCAGCAGCCAGATTTAGGATCAGAAAAAGACCGACGGTCAGAATAACTTTTTCTGGAGCGCGCATGAATGCTAACACAACAATCGCAACAGTCATTTCCATGATCAACAAGGGAAAAAAAATCTTTCTAGCAAATTCTTTCAAAACTTCTCTTGCCCTATCTTTTGTTTTCATAGTCACCTCTTGTTAGTTTTCTTTTGTGAGTTTAACGAACAATTAAGAAAACTTACACCCTGAGCGAAGTTCCGGCAAGCCGGAATGAAGTCGAAGGGCTACTCTTACTGTTTCCCCATTATAAAACAAAAAGACGAAAAGTCAACAGTAAGGCCGTTAATCGTTAAGCGTAAACCGTGAATCGTAAAACCTCTCATTTCGCGATTGACGATTAACGATTCGCGATTAACGACTAATTTGTCTTGCATTTTCCCACAAATGTGTTAATATGGAGACCTAGAATAGTTCTTTAAAAATGATAATGCAGTCCCGCACCAGAGCATAGCACGGTGCGGGATCTAAGAGTTTTTAACTTTCGCAAAACTCAAGAAAAAACTCTAAGAGAGGTGAAAAATGTATGAACGGCAGGAAGGTCTTAGCGCCTATCTTAAAGAAATTGGCGAAACTCCTCTTTTGACCAGAGAAGAAGAAATTGAATTGGCTAAGAAAATTGCCAATGGAGATCAGGAAGCAAAAGAAAGATTTATTATGGCAAACCTGAGATTGGTTGTCTCAATTGCAAAAGAATTCTATCATAGTTCGCCCACAATTGCTCTGCTTGATTTGATTCAGGGAGGGAATCTGGGGTTAATAAAGGCTGTTGAAAAATTTGACCATAGAAAAGGTTATAAATTTTCTACTTACGCAACATGGTGGATTCGCCAGGGAGTTCAAAGAGAAGCGATTAGTCAAAGCAGGGTCATTAGACTACCGGACCATGCTATTGGCTTAATGTATGAGGCCAAAAGAATTATTCTCTGGGAAAATGACAGAAGCGCAACAAGAAAAAACATGAGCACAATTCTGAGAGAACATGGATTGAACGATCTCAGCGTCAGGGCTATCATTATAGCCTCTAAGGAGATAACCTCTCTAGATATGCCCCTAAATTTGCCATCAGGAGATAACGACGATGTTCTTGAAGATATTATAAGTGATGGACAAAATCCTCAAGAAGATGAAGCTAGAAAGTTGCCCAAAGAACAAATACTAGAAGAAGCAATGACAATTCTGACAGATAGGGAAAAAAAAGTGATCGGTTTACGATTTGGATTAGATGGCGCCAAGGGAAAGACCCTCAAAGAAGTGAGCATTGAATTAGGTGTTAGCCGAGAAAGGATTAGGCAAATTGAGGCGAAGGCTCTTGGGAAAATCAGAGGTCATATTACTGACAAATACGGAGAATTAATCGGAAATCTCATCTGATCAACAAATATCATTCGCCCCAGGGCGGATAAATATCCACTTATGTATAATAACATATAAGCAGCTTATAGTGAGCTTGCTGAACCAAAAAAAGGGGGAAAGGTGGCGGAAGCGAGAGACGGCACTGGCAAGGATGAAATGGTTCTTCGAGGTATCAAGGAGTTGAAAAGGTTTCCTGTTTTTTCAGGACTGGAAATCATTCCTGATTCTAACGGAAGAGCCCGAGTTACAATGTCGCACGAGGAGGCGACAAGGCATCTGGCGACTGGAAGATTGCCCGGCGCTATCTTTGCTCGAGCTCTTCATAGCGAAGAGCATATCGAGGTTGTCTCTGCATGGTGGGGAGAAGAGTGTCCGATTGTCATGCAAAAGGGAGGAGGTAATGTAACCTTTGTGCTCGGTTAAAACTTGACAATGGACAAAATTCTGTTAGTATTGAAGACGAGAAAAGAAAGATGCTGGGTTGATACCCAGCACTCTCCTGACTCACGCTCTATAGTGGAGCGTCCCGACGGTTCGGAGGGGGAAGATGGCTTCCCCCTCTATTTTATTGACTGCGTTCTGAGTGAAACGAAGATTACGCAGTCAATAACCCTGAAGTCAATTTATTGTACTTCAGGGTTACATACTGGTGCGGAGTATTTCATTATGCGAAGGAGGGTATCGTGTTTCTGAGCGTTGCTGTCATTCTGAGAGAAGTGAAGAATCCCGTTGACAGCTGCAATAGCATTAGATGCTTCCCCTGCACCATACGGTACAGGGTCAGGATGACATTTTAATTCATTTTTCGAAACCGTCCTGGACAGTTTTTTTTAATATCAATAAATATCAATTTATATCTTTTCATCTTGACAAGAAAAATGCTTTTGATAACATAGAAGTAATAGTCATTCTGGCCCTCCGGAATGACCACTAGGGCAATCGTTGCCCGTAGCACCCCCCGGAGAGGGAGGTCAAGCCTCCCTCTCCCCCTTTTTCAAAAAGAGCTTGCATAGGCAAGCCTTTTTTTTATTCTTTCGTCAAAAAAGTATTTTTTATTCTTTCGTCAAAAAAGTATTTTTTATTGTCATGCTGAGAGTAACGAAGCATCTCAGGAAATCCCGGGGATCCTTCTCTCGCCTTCAGCGGATCAGGATGACATTTATATTTGGTTAAAAAAAACGACTGTGGATAAACACTATTGATTAATTAATACAGCTGTATTACAATAGAACATATTATATATAATTTACATTATAATAACTAATTATAATCATATGCGCCAAGTAATAAGCTTATCTTTTTCAGAAAACATCGCCAAAGAAGTTAAAATTCTTTCAAAAAAAAGAGGATACTTTTCTGTCAGTAAATATATTCAGGGTTTAGTAGAAATGGATAAGGAAATTATTTCTGAACAGGAACTATTAAACTCAATTAAACAGTCGAGGCGGGAATATAAAAAAGGCAAAGCGATTACTGTAAAATCAATGGCAGAATTGATATGACCATCAAAGCCATTTATTATTCTAAAAAATTTCAGCAAGAGTTGAAAAAACTGCCAAAAGAAATTGTTAATTTAGCAATTAAAAAAGAATCGTTATTTAGAAAAAACCCACTACATACCTCTTTGCGTCTTCACGAGTTGCATGGAAAGTTTCAAGGCATTTGGTCTATATCTATGACAGGAAATTACAGGATAATCTTTGAGAGAATGGCTAATGGCGATGTTTTGTTTATCTCCATCGGCAAGCACGATATCTATAAGTATTTGTAGAAGTTAATTGTCATTCTGATCCGCCAAAGGCGAGAGAAGAATCTCAGGGAATTCACGAGATCCTTCCCCTGCGCCATACGGCACAGGGTCAGGATGACATCTTTATTCCCTTTCCCTTCCCCCCCCTTTTTTTATTAAAAGTAAAACAAGAAGTAAGAGAAAGAAAAGGAAAACAAGAAAACTATTACCGTTGTCCACGAGATTCTTCGCCGTGCTCAGGATGACAGGTGGCAGGAGAGAAAATAAGTTGGATTGAAGGGGAAGGGAGGGCACAGGAGATGCGGGAGATACAGGGGATACGGGGGATATGGGGGAAACAGGGGGTATGGGAGATATTGGATATACAGGAGATATTGGAGACACAGGAGACGGCGATAAGGGATATGAGGGATACAAAGGATAGGAGGGAGATAAGGGGGACGAAGAAGACGAGAGAGGCGGATTTTCTGGTGGACTTATTGGTGGGTCCTCTTTGGCTGGCGAGCCATTGTAGATTCCAGGCAAAACGACTGACCCAAAAACTTGAGGAGCGTCGCCAATTTGGGTAGCGCTAATTTTAAAATCAGCCTCAAGGAAGCTTTCTTGATATTCATTTCCAGAGCTTGATTGAAAAGTTATTTCAAGGAAAATTGTTTTATTTAAACCAGAAGGAACATTAATGACAAAAAGATCTTCTTTAAATAATTCTGAAAGCGAGATTGGTTGGTTTTTATTGACGGACATAAGGAGAGCTGAGGAAAGATTTTTCTTTTCAGAAATCTTATTGGCTCCCAGATAAACACTGACATTAAAATTTTCTTTATTATCAATGGTAATTTCTTTAGTTTCACTTTTTCCCGGAATTAAATTATTTAAACTAAAAGGCAAGTTACCAAAATCAACAAAAATCTGCTTATTGCCAAATTGTTCCGTCTTTGCAAAGGATAGAGATGGTAAAAACAAACAAGCGATTAATAAATATTTTAGCAATTTAATTTTAGTCATTATTTAATTTATTGACGTTTCCCGGGGTAGGAACAGGATCATGCCAAGCGCCGGTTCCGTCAGGAATCCGGGCATAAGATTTATTTTCAGGCACCGCAAGAACAGTATTGCAATCTGAGGAAGTTGCCGAGATATTGCTTTGTTGAGGGGTGGGGAGTAATTCGCAATTTGTGCCGTAGTAACTATAAGAGTCAATTAAAGCATTAGTATTATCGTATAAATAAACAGTGTCGGCAGGACTGCTACTGCCAGAAGTATTGTTTAAAACAGAATGATTTAAATAAACAACCAACCAGTTTTTGGCGCCAACAATTGTTGTTGAAAGTGATGTGTTAGTGGCGGTGATAGCAATACTATGATCGGCTTCATCATCAATATGCCAGCCGGCAACATCGATAGGTTCATCGCCGGTGTTATAAAGCTCAACCCATTCGCCAAGTGGCTTTAAGTCCCCATCGCCACCAAAAGCGCCATCTGGATTAGGCAAAAATTCGTTGAGAAAAACACCAGTTCTCCAAGTGCCCGAAGAGAGCGTTAATTCTAATTCTCTATTTTTGTAAAATCCTTGGGAATTATTTTCTAAATTTGTCTGCCAAGCTTCGAATAATATTTTAAAACTGCAAGATTTTTGAAAAAGCGATTCGTCTTGAGAAGTAAGAGAAAAATTGAAAGACCAATTATCAGGATTTTGTGCGTTAGAAATTTGGTAAGAAAAACTAGAAAGCGAATCTTGCCATTTAAGATCGCCACTAAGATTTGCCTTGAGATTTAGGTAATCGCAAAGCTCTCCCGATATATCAGAAGCGCTAATTTGGTATTTAAAATCGAGACTGCCTTCTTTTTGAACAATTAAACTAAGAAGTCCTGATTGTGAAGGCGTGATGTTATCCAGCGAAGAAGTGGCAATTTGTCCCAAAGAAAAATTAAGCGTTCCCACCTCAAATCCGTTGGCTTGTCTGGTTTCTTCATCGGTAAAATAAGCATTAGCTTGTTTACTCTCTTGACCGACAAAATAAGCAAAAGAAAAGTTAGTAAAAAATATAATAACTATCAATATTAAAAAGTAACTGAAACATTTAGGCATATAATAATTTATCCTCATGTCATTAATAGTTCTTTGTCATCCTGAGGTCGCCTAAGGCGACCGAAGGATCTAGAGATTCTTCACTCCACTCAGAATGACAGGCATACACGAGATTCTTCCCCTGCACCATACGGTACAGGGTCAGAATGACAGATATATGCGAGATTTTTCCCCTGCACCATACGGTACAGGGTCAGAATGACAGATATATGCGAGATTTTTCACGGAGTTTATCTTGAGAAATTCGAAGGATTCAGAATGACATTTATTCCATTAAGTCATTAAATTTTGGATTGACATTTTTAATTAAATTAATCTTTTTGTTTCTTAACCAACCCTTAATCTTTTTTTCTGCAGAAATAGCCTCTGTAGAACTTCCGAATCTTTCGAAATAAACTAATTTATTTATATTGTATTTTGCAGTAAAGCCTTTTATTAATTTATTTCGATGCTCAGACATTCTTCGCATCAAGTCATTTGTTATGCCGGTGTACAAAACTGTGTTTCTTTGATTTGTGGCTATATAAGTATAATATTCTTTTTTCATTGTTTGTGTATCGTCATCCTGAATTAAATGAAGGATCCCTTGGACTCTTCACTGCGTTCAGAGTGACACCTATTGTATTATTACCGTCATCCTGACCCGCCTTTTGGGCGAGGGAAGGATCTTGGGATTCTTCACTCCGTTCAGAATGACAAACATATACAAGATTCTTCACTCCGCTCAGAATGACAGGCATACACGGGATTCTTCCCCTGCACCATACGGTACAGGATCAGAATGACAAACATATACAAGATTCTTCACTCCACTCAGAATGACAGGCATACACGAGATTCTTCCCCTGCACCATACGGTACAGGGTCAGAATGACAGAAGTGTTTTCTAATTTCGCTAATTATCGCCACTAAGCAAGGAATTGACAAAAGGATGATTATTCCAATTGGAGTTCTTGCCAGACTGAAAAAATAACCGAAATAGGGGATTGCTAAGATGACTTTTCCTAAAACCTGATCTTGACTGATTTTTTTTAAATCAGGACTAGGATTAGCATCGCCCTTGGTAGTGTATAAATTTCCAACTTTGCCTGAAATGCGATGAGTGATTTTTCTTTGGCGATTTTCTTTCTCAAAAAATGTGACAATGTCATTTATCTCATATTCTGCCATTCTTAAAATAACAACAATGCTCCCTTGTCTAATAGCGGGCGCCATTGATCCAGAAGTGACCATAAGGATTTTGTGAGGAGCGCTGGGAAGAAGCGAAGTCAATAAAAATAAAACCAGCGCTCCCAAAAACCAATAAAAATATTTCACCATAATTTCTTCTTATCAATATGTTGGAGGCTAAGCCTCCAACATATTTTTACTTGTCATTGTAAGTTTATTTTTGTTTGAAATCAAAAGTAATCGAAAAACCAGTACTGTCGCTTTGGAAAATATTGCCACCCAAATGATCGGGATCGGCTTCCCATTTGACCTTGATATCGGCTGTTTGATCGGCAGAAAGACTGACTTCAGCGGACGGCAAAAAAGTTATGCCGTTAAGAGAACTTAAGCTTTGGCTGGAAGAAGCAAAATAGGTTTCTATCCCATCCAAAACACCATTGCCGTTTGTATCCGCCCAAATAGTCAATTTCAAATAGTCATCAAGCTCGCCTTGCCCAGCGCCGGGGTTTTCACAACCCATGTTGTCCACGAGCGTCTCGGGCGGATTGCAGCCATTTTCTTTATCTTCTGTTTTATTAATTTTTGTGGCAATGATGTCTCCGGTAATTGTTCCGACATTTTTTAATCTGATGGTGCTTGTGCCGAAATCACCGGGCTTGATGTTGGTAACTTGAATGGGCAGGGTCGTGTATTGGCCTATATCTGTCGTTAGGTCTAGAGTGCCGGCAGCAAAAACATTTGTCGGAGAAGTTTCGGTGTCGGTAAAATAAGCGCCAGTTGCTCCTAAAACAACTCCAATAATAATAGCGATAAAAGAAAAGGCATTAATAATTTTTTTCATGGTATTTATTACTGTCATCCTGAGCATAGCGAAGGATCCCGTGTTGTTGCTGTCTTTCCTGAGATTCTTCACTATCGTTCAGAATGACATCTTAATTTTATCGTCATCCTGAATGAAATGAAGGATCCCGTGTTGTTGCTGTCTTTCCTGAGATTCTTCACTATCGTTCAGAATGACATCTTAATTTTATCGTCATCCTGAATGAAATGAAGGATCCCTGGGACTCTTCACTACATTCAGAGTGACGCACTTTTTATTTAATATTTTATTGACAGGCAAGTAGCAGTGTCGACCTTTAAAATAAAAACGGAAGAATAAAAAAATACTTTTTTTGGCGGAAGAATAAAAAAAGCTCACAAACAAATGAAAGCTTTTAAACTAATCTATTTCCCCTCCTACCATAAAGAAATGTTTTAAGAAAATATCCCAAGAAAACATTTTACCAAATTTTAATAATATTTTTCAATGTGGATAACTTATTGGTATGCTTTCGAGCAGAGCGAGAAATTGCATAATAATGAACCCCGCACCGTATTTACTTGTCCTGAAGCGAATTTATTCTGCTACGGGATACTGGTGCGGGGTGATGATGATTTAGAACATGCGCAGATGATCAACCCTGAAGTACAATAAATTGACTTCAGGGTTTTAATTCCGTTTCCCTTCATAAATTCAGGGACGAAATTAATAAAGGAGGGCCTGCTTTTCTTACAGACCCTCGCGAGGCACTTAGCCCACTATGGAGGTTTTTTGTGACTCCACTCTTATAATTATACTAAAAAAATAATTATTAGCAATACCCAGCTTTTTAATTATGAAATGTAGTCATCCTGAGTATAGCGAAGGATCTACGGGATTCTTCCCCTGCACCATTGCGGTACAGGGTCAGAATGACGGTGGATTCGAGAACACATTATCCTCCTTTGTCCTTCGAAGAGTCTCATTTTATCCCGCACCAGAGCGTAGCACGGTGCGGGATTGTTGATTGCGTATTTTTTCGCAAAACTCAAAAACGCAATCAACAAAAAGAGAGCCCGCGCACTTTGCACGGGCCCTTACTTTGAAACTCTACTGGACGACTACTTCGTAGCGTCCGGTCACCTTCTCTCCGTTAAGAGAGGCAGTGACTTCCCACATACCTGCGAGGAAGAACTTGACCCTAATGTACTGGCCAAATTCACCCCAGACATTCATGATCTCGAAGTCCTCACCGAGGACCGGTGGATTTCCTCCGCAACAGTCGTGAGCGAAGTTCCACGAGATCTTTGTCTTGCCGCATCCGCAACCACAATCGGGCTCCTGTGGACAAGGAACGATCCCTTGAACTTCGATACCCTGCGTCTCGAAGACACTACACGGATCAAGACACGGCCAGTCGTTGAAGAGGCCAGCAATCTCGAATTCGCGGTATGCGTCCACGCACGCTCGCTCCGGTTCAAGACGATCGAGTACGACTGATTCGCACGGATTGTCGCACGGATCATCGGGACACGGGTCGCAACAATCCTTGACTACGAGCGATATCGATGTACGCGCCATCGTTCCTACATCATCGGTTACGACTAGTTCGATAACCTTCGGACCTGCCGAACCGTAAGAGAACGCCGTCGACGTATCCTTCGATGTGCTTGTGACGCCGTCAGATGACCACCGACAAGTGATTGATCGAGTGCTTGTGACGACCGCCGAGACACCGACCGTCTCGCCGATGCAAGCTGGATTGGTGCTGACGTTGATCGACGTGATCCTGACGAACGGCTTTTCTCCGACCGTGATGGTCATTGAGTCGCTTGCCGTCTCGATGCCACACATTCCGCTATTGGTCACTGTAACCGTTGCGGTGTAGGTGCCAACATTCTGATAGATATGCGTTGGCGATTCCTCGGTACTTGTTCCGCCATCACCGAACGACCATGTGATCGTATTCGCACAGGTGGTCGTAGCGCCAAACTTCACCGTCAACGGCGCGTAACCACTTATTAGGTTTGCTGACATCTCAACCGTGGGCAGAACCGTCATACATCCGCCCAGACCAAACGCCAGTACAAGTACTAGCGCTCCAACCATTGCGAACATCCGTCCTCGCTTCATTTCTGAACCTCCTTATAGGTTCTCTTTTTTGTTTGTGTACATAGGAAACTCCAAGTTTCCTTTCTACTATCCATTATAGCATATTCGAAGACGAAAGTCAATGTTTTTGGCGAAAATTAGTGTCAGTTGTCATTCTGATCCTGTGCCGTATAGTACAGGGGAAGAATCCAAGGGATCCTTCACTACGCTCAGGATGACAGTAAATTTAACCGTCATTCTGAGGCGAAGACGAAGAATCTCGTATGTTTGTAATAGAACGGGATCCTTCGCTAAAGCTCAGGATGACAGTAAAAAACAAACCTAGTATTATGCTTAGATAAAATTAACCCTGAAGTACAATAAATTGACTTCAGGGTAATTGGCTCTGTAATTTTCGCTTTGCTTAAAAACATGGCCAATTAAAATAGCCAGCATATCTATGCTGGCTGATCTATTCTACTCAGAAATAGTGTAGGTTTTGGTTTCGTAGCTTGTTGCATCATTACAGGTGAGATAAGCCCGAACCTTCAGACTTCCGGTCTGCTCGGGCGTGAAGTTTACGCACCTGCCATACTCAATGGTTTCGCAACCATCAAGTTCGAAGTGCCATTCCCAAGCACCATTATCACATCCGCAGTTATTGCACGATCCGCAGTTGCAAGGTTCGGGATTGCCGCAATAATTCTGGGGATCGATATTGGGTGATTTGGCCGCAAGAGCGCTAGCAAGTCTTTCGCAGCCATTATTGTGGCCGCTTCCAGGAACACCGCAGAACTCCATCTCACAGTCAACTCTTCTGCAACCAGAAGCGTCAATGGAGATATTGGGGACACAGGGCCTGCAGCATTCCTGGATAGTGATAGTCGTTTCACGGTATTTCGACACGCCTTCGTTATCAGTCAAGGTCAGTCGCACAGTGTAAACGCCGGGGAGATTGTAACTATAAACAACAGGATTTCCCGATCCGGGATTTTCTCCATTACCAAAGTCCCATTCGTAACTGACAATGTAGTTGCCGTCAACCGGATGACTTGGATTGATCGCGCTGAACTGGATCTGGTCTTTTGAAGCGCAGTACGGCAGTCCGCAATTCGAACAACTACCATCGAGTTTTCGGTAGCTAATCCCGTTACAAGTCGGTCCGGGATTAGTTGCTTCAATCGACTGGCTGGCTTGGTCGGTCCCTCCATTATTGTCGGTAACGGTGAGATAGACATAGAAAGTTCCGACAGTTGTGAAGGTGTGTACGGGATTTTTTTCGTAACTAATAGCGCCGTCACTGAATTCCCAGTAATACTCGGCAATCTCTCCGTCATGATCGGTCACATTCGGTGTGAATTTGACCGTAAGAGGCGCCGGGCCCGTCAGGTGATCAACCGTGATCCCGACAATGTTGGGCTTCTGGTTGAGGAGACTGCATCCCGCAATCACCAGAAACGACAGCACCAACACTCCGATTCCGATTCCCAACAGCGTCCTTCTACTCATTTGTACCTCCTTTAGGTACTTTTTGTTTTTAGTGCTTGTTCTTCGCCTAGTACATCCCAATCTACATTAGAGATATCCATGACATTAAATAAAACATTAATAAATTCTTTGAAAAGACAACGAATTGCCCAAATTAAACTAACAATGAGTGTAGATAGAGATACTAGCAACCATCCCCACCAAGGCATATTTCATCACCCCCATTAGAGATTGTCATGAGCTTGCGAATCTACAAGCTCTTTGCCCTGAGTTTATGAAGGGTTATATTTTGAGCGAAACCTGCCCTGAACTTAGTTGAAGGGTCGAAGGATTATGTCCCGAGCAAAGTCGAGGGATTATTTTTAGAGTACTATCTCCCTTGTATCATAATCTAAGTGCCGTGTCAAGAGATTGAGAAAAAAATCCTCGGGATTGCTATAATCCCGAGGTATAATTCAGTAGCAGCAGAATCCGCCTCCCGCAATGGCTGCTACAACCACTACGGCTGCCAATACTAACAATACGAGTACCCAGTCTACGCCACAGCAAGGCCACATGGTTTTCACCTCCCCTGACTAAGGATTACAGCAACAGAAACAGCAGGTCTGGCAACAGTTCTTTGTGTACAGAGAGAACGACTTGATGGTTACGAACCCACAAGGTGGGTAACCAAGAAAGTTCCAGGATCCCAGGGTTTCGTACTGTCCGGCAACATTGAAAAGCCTTGTTGAGGACAGAATCAGAGTGACCGTCTGATAGCCAAGATGGAATGTTCCTCTGCCGTCGTTATATCTTGACGGGACAGGAACGATGAAATCGCCGTTTCTCTGGATCTGTCTTCCAGAAATCATCTGGTTTCCATCAAGAATGATGTACCAATACGCCTGTTCGCAGAAACCGAGTCCTTTCACATTGACAACGAAGGTGCCTGTCTCACAAGGATCTTTCGTGATCGTTGTGTAAAGGCAACTTCTCCAACATCCCTGATTGGCCTGATCTTGAAGAACAAAGTCTCCGATCGGTACCGAGTTAGCCGTAGCCACCACTGTCAGTACCAGTACCGCAACAAGTAGTGATACCACCAAACACCGCTTCATTTTGCTGTTCATATTCATCCCTCCTTAGGATGACTTAACTAACTAAATCCTACCAGATTGATTAGGCGATGTCAAGAGTAAAAGAAGATTTTTGAAAGAATCGTTAACCGTGAATCGTTAATCGCGAATTAAGAATATAATTGAATTGTTATATTGCTGAATAGTTAATGTTTTACACAGAAAATTAAGGATTATAAATAACAGAAAAGCGCAATATGTGTATGGACATTACCGCTAACTCTTGACAAAAGGCATAAATCTAATAGAATATAGATAGTTCTTAGAGAAACCAACGGGAGGCGTAAGATGAAAAAGGGAAGAGAAATGACTGTAGAGTGTGGGAACTTTCTGGTTTATCTTCAAGGAGAAGATAGGGTCGCGGAGTGGAATGGAAATATTCCAGGGCGCTGGGGGATTACCTCAAAAGAAGGCGTATCATGGGATACTTGTCCACAACCGATCACTGATGCGGATCGGTTAGCGATTCTCAGGAAATTTGGCATTGAAAATTTACAAGAGCAATTTTCGCTTAAGCAATTCATACTGACGAGTCCTAAGATACTTATCCAGAAAAGAAGAGCGAAAGAGAAGAAAAGCCATCTCAAAAAACTCCATGTCTATCGTGATGGTGCCACCGATCAATTATCTGCTGAACTTTTTGGATAGAAGCAACATGCCCGAGCAAATTGCCCGGGCTTTTTTTCTTGACAAAAGAGGAGAACAGGAGTATGATATTGATAGTTCTTAGAAACAAGCTGTGAAGTGTAGTAAGGAATTGTCCGCCTTCACTAAAGTTTCGGCGGGACTTAAGATTTATTAAGTCTCACTAAAGCTCGACAAAGAAATCTAAAGGAGGAAACATAAAGAGGGTGTTGGTATTCGCATTACTGGTTGTTTGCGTTGGGAGTCTTGTGGCAATGTTAGGTAGTCTCAAAGTCAACGGTGCTACTCAGAAGACCAACGATTTCTCCAAACTCCCTGTGAGTGTTTACACATGGTGGGGCGGGGAATTCAAAGCGGACGAATCGTTGTCCTTGATCGGTCAGTATTGGGGATGGAATCTCTATTTCCCCAACACGACGCTTCTGGCGATCGATTTCAAAGGAGAATATTCGTCCTACGATGTGGACGATCGCTTTGGCTCTATTGGAGTCAGGACAAGTTATGGCCAATACTCATTTGGCTTGGGACTGGCGGAACAAATCTATGGCGCGAAACCGGAAATTGTTTACGGAAAAGGGTACGCATGGGCGAGCATCTGGTATCCGTGGCTTGACGGAAGGTTGGCTTATGACCAAACTTTCTGTTGTGACTATGGAAGGGTAAGCGCTTCTGTTGATTCCAGAGGACGGCCAATCGGCGCTTCAAGCTCCTACACACTCAATGTCACACCCGCTGGTACTTACGAAGAGTTTCGTTTAAATCTCTCGGGATATCTAGGGTATCCATGTTCTCTCTGTTACGAGAACGAGCATGATTGCGACTTGAGGTTATATGTTGGGCCTAGGTGGGCAAGCTTTACCAATCCTGCCGAACACTGGCAGATCAATTACACTGCCCTAACGGCAGGCATCAGGTTCCGATCGCCGTATTTCGGGGTTGGACTTGAGTATCAGTTCGTCTATCAAGAAGATCCTTGGCACGACAAATCTTTCAGACAGGACAAGTTCATTATCAATGCCAACACCAGCTTAGGCGGGTTGTGGCTATTACTTCAGGAGATCTAAAACAACGGAGCGGCTCAGTGAGTCGCTCCATTTTTAATTGATTGCGTTCCTGAGTTTGCCGAAGGGATACGCAATCAATAATCCTCCGAAGCCTTGGCGAAGGAGGATCACCAGACCCTATCTCCTAACTTCTATTGTCTTATTCCTTGATTGATTACCCGATTTAATTGTAATAGCGGACTTTGAAATATGAAAATAATCAGCCAAAAATTTTATGAGTTCTTTATTAGCCTTTCCTTTTTCAGGATTTGCCGCAATTTTGACTTTCATAAAATTAGCGGTATGTTCAATTATTTCATTTTTTGCAGAATTGGGAATAACTTTGACTTTAATTAACATGGATTTAGCTCAAAGCTTAAAATGCAAAAGTCAAAACAAAAGCTCAAAATTCAAAAGTTATTTAATTTTTAGTTTTGAACTGTGGTTTTACGCTTTGAGCTTTGAGTTTTAAGCTAAACTATTGCAAAATAAAAACCCTTACTATTTACGATTATATTATTGCGTAAGAGTTTTGATTAAATGTAATACTGTTTTAGATGTTCTTTAGTTTTTTGAATCGTTGTTGCTCTGGTTGTTGTCCAGCGTAAAGTTCTTGAAAGTTTTTTGTCGCTCAAAACAAGATTTATCCATTTAGCAAAATCATTTTTCTTAGAATTGACATGGCTTCTAAATGTCAAATCGTCCATAGTTTCAAGCGCTTTCATGAAATCCCTGATGTTATATAACTTTCTCTTATCAGAAGTCCAGAATGCTTTTCCCTCAGGAGCATTGGCTAAGATTTTCTTTATATTTAATTTTGCTCGTTTTGTTTTTAACATATTTTTAATAACATCTATTACGCCTATAAATTGTATCAAAAAGTGGAGGCAGTAGCAATATAATTATCCACACGCGCCCCAAAATTATTGTTTAACAGCAAACAATCTTTCTTTTATTCTCTGTTCTTCTTCTTTAAGCCAGTCATTTTCATTGCTATATTCTCCCGAATGAGCAACATTTCTCCCGTAGGACGGAGCTTTCATATCAAGATGAAGAGTAACGAAATTATTGCCTCTTTCAAAATAAACATGAAATTTAGGATAATCAGCGCCTGATAAGCGGCGGGAAAAACTCAGAATACCTAATTTTCTTTGCCTGTCAGGATGATAACCGAGTTCTCTCATGACGAGAGTGAAATTTTTTGGCGCATTTTGGAAAAAGACTCTCATGTATTGATTTTTAAATCTAATTGTGATATAATGGAAGTAGTGGGAGAGTTTCCCTAAGGAGGGGAGATGGAGAAGAAACGATATCACGTTAAAGGATTTGCTCGGGGTCCTGATAAAGAAGTGGTGCAGATATCCGGATTTATCTATGCGTATTCGCCGATACAAGCGCGTTTGTTGTCTCTCATCAATCTTGAAAGAAGCAAGAAACTTCCTCGTGAATCATTTGAGTGGCTACGCGGCGTTATCGTGACGCCATCGTTTCTTGAACAAAGCCTTCCTCTTTTTCCTGAAGAATAGAAAGGAAAAAGCAGGGAGGTTTTTTTTATACAAGAAGACTAATCAGATAATAAGTTCCGAGGAACAGAAGAATTACTCCTTCAGCAAAAGTTATTATTTTCGTTGCTTTTCCGGACGATAACCAAAGGCGCATTGTGAAAAAAGCAATCAGAAAAACAATAATCTCATCTAATAAATACATTATTAAATAAATAGCGATATAAAGAAAATGTTGAAAACCGCCAATATTTGTTTGCGCAAGAACGCCAGAAAATACCAGAGGGACTGCAGCAGAGCAGGGGAATTCAATGATCGTAACTAGTCCAGCAAAAATAAGAACACTGCCGGCTATAAGTAAAATATTCGTAGTATTATCAAAGGTGTTTCCTAGTCGCTGAGTAAGTTTATTGACAGTTTTATTTTCGTTGGCTTCGCAGGTAACACCTTGTTTTTTGAATTTAGCGAACTGTCTGAAAAAATACCAAGCACCGACAAAAGAAATTACCACGACTATAATTTGCATCAAAAACATATAAGAAGAAAGCAGTGAGAATAATTGATACCAAACACCCATTAGCGCGCCATAAACTAGCGCTGTTGTTAGGAGAAAAATACTGCCAAAAATTAGCGTTTTCTTTCGTGAACGGAATGCCAAAACCAGTCCTAAAATAAAAACTAAAGATCCCAAAGAGCAAACATTAAAACCATCGAGGAACCCCAAAATAACAGCCAGGACCGGTAGGGAATATTTAGCTGTATCTATATTACCCAGAATAGGAAGATTAACCTTATCTTTGTTTATTGGCGGAGTCGTTGTTGTGCTATTTAAAATTGCATCCTTAATAGCTAGTTCAATTTTACTTCCCACGCCTTGCTCATTATCAAAACCAAGAAAAAAATTATCTTGAATAAAAGTTAAGGGTACCAAACCCAAGTATCTTTCTGCATTAACTTTGCCGAGAAGCGATTTAAGCAATTCTTGTTTGGATTGATCGGTATTGAGATAGCGTAAAATTTCAAGACTTGGATATCTTACCTCCATTTTGTCTAAAAACTTTTCTTCAGAAGCGCAATGAGGACACGTTTTTGAATAAAAAAAGAAAAGCTGGATATCTCCTTTGGCTTCTTGAGCTAAAATCGGCCTAGAGAAAGCAAGTCCCAATCCGATGACCAAAAATAACAAAAAAACCGTAATCTTTTTCATAAATTTATACTAAGAATTGTAGCAAAACAATGATTACTTTGCAATACAAAAAGACGGAGTTCTTCTCTCCGTCTTTTTATAGGGGGGCTATTTGCTAACTTCTTTTGGTTTCAAAATTTTTGTTGTTTGTGAGTAAAGAATATATTTTGAGTTTCCATCGTCAGAAACAACAGTTATAGAAGTATCATCTTTTTGAGTGATTTTTCCAAAAATTGTTTCCATTTGACCCGATAATCGTTGACGGTTTTGCTGTCCTCTTGCCGTTCTCATTTTTTCTAATTCTTCTGGGGAAAGATTTTCAAGACCGGAAGGAGGATTCCCTCTGAATCTATCTTGGTTAGCGGTGACTCCATTTGGCGAGCTGGTGGCATTTGGATTTTGGCCAGGTTCTCCTCCAGTAAATTGACTTGGTTGATTCTTAAAATCTTCTTGAGTCATACCAAGCACAATTCTTTCAGCTGAGATTACGCCATTACTGTCTTTTGAACCAAAAACCATCACAGATTCTCCTATAATTAAATCGCTCGGAGTTGTAGTTGCAAAATTTTCATCAAATCCTGGCTGTGTAGTATTACCCTGAGTTTGAGTAAGTCTTGCCTCGGATTGATTTTCTTCAGCGCCATTATTTTTAGATAAAACAAAGATAAGAATAACGGCAGATATTATAATAAAGACGACAATAATAAGAATTGGTAATGTTTTTTTTGACAGAAAATTATTTTTCATTTTACTTTTTACACTTATTATTCGTATCTCAAAGCTTCAATGGGATTAAGTTTGGCGGCTCGTCTAGCTGGATAATAACCAAACACAATACCAATGAGGCTAGATACACCAGCAGCTAATAAAATAGAAAATAACGAAACTTGAGTGGTAAGAGATCCTAATTTTGTAATTAAGAAAGCCGTGAGACAGCCAATAATTATACCAACAATACCACCTAATGAAGTCAGAACAGTTGCCTCAGTTAAGAATTGAGTGCTAATGTCTTTATTTTTCGCTCCTAAGGATTTTCGCAACCCAATTTCTCTAGTTCTTTCGGTAACTGTTGTTAACATCATATTCATAATACCGATACCGCCAACAATCAAAGAAATACCTGCAATTGCTCCTAAAAGCAAGGTAAGTGTTCCTGAAACAGATGACATTGTGCCTAAAATATCCGCTTGATTCATAATCGAGAAATCCGCACTCGTGGCATCGGAAATATTATGTCTTTTCAATAATAAATCGGAAACTTCCTGTTGTACTTGGTCCATCAACTTTTCTTGAGTTACTTCAATATTTATTGTACTTATCGATTCACTTCCCGTAATGTATCTTTGAGCAGTTGTGAGAGGAATATAGATCAAATCATCTGAACTGTTCATACCACTTCCTCCTTTTGTCACCGTTACGCCAATAACGGTAAATTCTTGACTATTAATACGAATTTTTTGTCCAATTGGATCAGAGTCTTCTCCGAACAAATCATCGCGAGTAGTCGGTCCAATAACTGCTACTTTCGATAAATTATTAATATTTAAATCAGTTAAAAGTTCCCCTAATTCGGCTGTTATATTTTTTACAGAGAAATAATTTGGCATAACACCATATATATTTGTATTTGTATTCGTGCCCTTTTTGCTGGTTACCTGTTTTCTTGATGAAACAACGGGGGCGATAGTTTTGATTGAATCAATTTCTTGTTCAATTGCTTCTGAGTCACCAATTGTCAATGAAGTTGCTGAACCCATACCACCTCTTACTTGTGAACCAATGCCTCCTGATGATCCTGGCATAACAATTAATAAATTTGATCCTAAGGCCTGAATATTTGATTGAATATTGCTTGTTGCTCCTTGTCCAATAGAAATCATAGCTATTACTGATGCAATACCAATAACAATACCCAGAATCGTCAATCCTGACCTGGATTTATTAGATATTAAAGCCGAATATGTTTCTTGGAATAAATCTGATGTTCTCATGATAATTTATCAATAGCGCTAACAATTTTTCTTTTATTTTTTTCATCTGAAACAATTTTGCCGTCCCTTATTTCAATAATTCTATCTGCGTGCTCAGCAACATAGCGTTCGTGAGTAATAAGGATAATTGTATGACCTTGATTATCATTTAGGTCTTGAAATGTTGCCAACACTATTTCTCCGGTCTTACTGTCTAAATTTCCAGTCGGTTCGTCTGCCAAAATTAAATCTGGTTCATTAACAAGCGCCCTTGCAATAGCAACGCGTTGCATCTGACCTCCGGATAGTTGATTTGAAAGATGGTGCCATCTTTCTTTATTCAATCCTGCAGCTTTTAAAGCTTCCTCTGCTCTTTCTTTCCTTTTTTCAGGAAGAGTTTTCTTGTCGTAAATTAGAGGAAGAATAACATTTTTTATTACATTGGTGCGTGGTAATAAATTAAATGACTGGAAAACAAATCCAATATCATGAGCTCTAATTTCAGCCAAGTCATTATCAGAAAGATTTAACATATCCTTTTCGTTCAAGTAATACGTTCCGCTTGAAGGTCGGTCGAGCGCTCCTAAAATATGCATTAAGGTTGATTTTCCTGAACCGGATGGCCCCATAATGGCCACGAACTCGCCTTTTTCTATCTCAAAAGAGGCATCGTTTAACGCATAAGTTTCTGTGTCTCCAGTTTTGTAAATTTTGGTTAGATGCTCACATTTAATCATTTTAGAATATTCTCATTAATTCACCAGTTCCACCAGGTCCACCCCTGTCATTGGTATTATTTTGATTCGAAGAGGAATTCGATGAAGATGTATTATTAGTTGAAGCTGAAGTTTTTGTTACTACCTTATCACCTTCGCTAATACCGCTAATTATTTCTGTCTGAGTATCATTACTTATACCGATTTCAACTGTTTTGCGGGTTGGGGTCGTTTGACCATTTTCCATAATTTCAACATAATAGTTATTTCCTTGAGTTTTAACCGCTGAATTGGAAATCAATAAAACATTTGATTTGTTTTCTGTGATAATACTCACGCTTGTGCTCATACCCGGCCTGATATTCTCATTGTCTACATCAAGAGTGATTTGAATATCGTAACTAACAACTCCTTGATTTACTGTTCCAGAAGCATCTATATTTGTGACACTACCCGTAATCGATAAATCGCTAAGCGCATCAAAAGTAAGAATAGCTTTTTGATTAACCTTAACTTTTGTTACATCAACTTCGTTAAGAGTAATAACGGCGATTTTTTGATTAGTCATTAAGGTAGCAATAGTTGCTCCTGAGCTTACGTCTTCTCCGAGAGTTGGAACAACACCGGTTATTGTGCCATCAAATGGCGCATAAACATAATAATCAGCTAATTTATCTTTGGCGTTCTGCAAAGCAACCTGTTTTTGTTCCAAAGAAAGCTTTTGTGATCTAATATCCAACTCGTCTGCACCTGCCTTCAAATCAGCCAGGGACTCAGTTTTTTCTTTAATTGTTCTTTCGTAATTAACAATCTGTTGTTTTAAAGAGGTAATACTGCTTTGACTGGACGTTAATGATGATATGTATCCGTTTACTTTCGATGAATAAGATGATAAATCGCTGCGATAGGTATTGACTGTCGCAAATACAGTCATTTCTTTATCGGTGCGATAATCTACCCAATAATCAAGGGTATTGATTAAATCTTTGACAGCTTCAGACACTTTCTTAACAGTTTCTATAGTTTTGTCTAATAATGTTTGAATTTTTTCATTTTCAGAATAACGGTTAAGAGCTGTATAATCTGTCAAATTTTGATCATAACTTTCTCTTGCTGCCCCATAACTGCTTTCAGCTTTAGCTACTAAACTTTCAATTGTATTACGATCCTCTGGATTAATAGTATCTATATAAGTCGAGGTATTTTGCTTAGAGTCAATCACAGTCAATTCGGCAGTCGCTATGCCATATCCATGAAGTACATCATTCAGTTTTGTTACGACAGAAGGAAGGGTCAAAAAGGCGTCCGAAATGCTACTAAAAGCATCTTCGTATGATTTTTCGAGACTGTTTTCTGTAGTAGATTTGTCTTCTTTTGCTTTTTCTAACGAATTTTCTGCTTGTAAGATTGTCAGATCATCTGCCGGTGCTATTAATTTTTCATAAGAAATTTTGGCATTTTCAAGGCTTATTTCTGCATCTCGAATACTTTGTCGGGCATCTTTTGTGTCAATAGTTGCAAGAATTGTTCCTTTTTTAACTGTTTGACCGTCTTTTATACTCAAAAATGTAATATCACCAGAAGCTTTTGTTTTTAAATCAATCTGATTAGAAACTTCAATTTGCCCAGAACCAGAGACAGATGAGATAATATTACCCTTGTTGGCTACTTCTGTTGCATATTGGGTAGTTTCCGTTGCTTTACTACTTAGTCCTTTAACTAACAAAAACATACCAAGTAAAATAACAGCTAAACTTATAAGCGAAATAATTTTATGTTTTTTGAATGGTTTTGATAGTATAGAAAATAATTTTTTCATATAAATATGAACAGTTTAAAATTAAATAAAATAGAAAATTTTGAAAATAGGAGGTTATGAATCAATCCTCCATTTATATATTACAAACTTAATTGATTATTTATTTCAAAAAAAACAGAAACATCGCAAAAATTTCTGTTTTTCACATTTTTGGTATTATTTATCTTTCGAAATCTATCGGCCTGTTTCTTCCAAAGGGCACTGGTGGGGCAGGAAGTTTAACATTACTAGCATCAATACCTTTTGCGACAAATTCTTCTTCTTGCCAGTTACCGATTATTCTTATTTCTTGGCCTTCTTGAAATTCAGATCCAAAAGGAAGGAGTGTGTCTTCGTCCCATTTAACTATTACGGTTTTCTTTTCAAAAGGCGTTAATAAAGTCAATTGGCGTTCTGATACTTGAATAATCTTTCCCGCCAGCCAGTCTGGACCGACAGATTCTCTGTGATACATTTCTCTCATTGGAGGAAATTTAGAAGCGCGTTCATTAATTCCGGTTTTATCGATAACGAGTCCAAAAATTATGGCAAAAACAATCAAGCCAATGGCGATACCCCAGAAACTTTTTTTATAAGAAATATCATATTTTCTAATAATTACTATGCCGATAATAATACTAGCGATTGCCAAAATTAACATAGACCAAGGAAAAACGTGAAGAAAAGGAAGATAACCAGGTTTTCCGAACCTAAGGTATTGAAAAGGAGCATGAATGCGCAGTCTGAACGATATCAAATTGATCAAAAACGAAGCAAGTGCAATACTCAAAAATAGACCAAAGCTCAAAAGAAGCGAACTAATGACAAAAAATATTCTCGGTTTCATTTTTATTTCTTTTTTGTCTATTTCTTTCATAACCTCAGTAAGGATTTTTTTGTTTTTTTGATCTTTTGTTTTTGTCATATTATTTTTTAGAAAATATTGTTTTTTTGAATTATTTTTTTAGCGCGATTAATTCTTGCGCCAATACCACCGACAGAAATTCTCAAAATGTCACTGATTTCTTTATAAGATTTTTCCTCCAAATAGAACAGGGTAATTGGTTCTCGGTATTTCAAGGGCAGAATACTTAAATATTTTTTAACCTGTTCTTTTGTTTCTTGATCCGATACTTGTTTATGGATATGTCTGTCCTCTAATAACTGGTGACGATCCCAGCCATCCTTATCTAACAATATTTCTCTTTTATTTTTCTTTATAATATTAATTGCTTCATTGTGAGCGATGCGGTAAATCCAGCTCGAGAACTTCTGTTTAGTATTAAATCCCATAAGATTTATGAATGCCCTTATAAAGGCGTTCTGAACTGCATCTTCAGCTTTTTGTCTATTTTTTATCAAATACAAAACATAGCGGAGCAATTTATTTTGATATCGCTTGACAATTTCTGCGTAAAGTTCTTGATCTTTAGTGCACACCAACTCTACAAGTTTTTCATCACTCAATTTTTCTATATTTTCCATATTATACCCACAATCATATTACATCTTCATTATTCAATTTCTTTCACGAATAAGCAAGGCTTAAAACAAAAACCCCATATTCTTTATGGGGTCTTGCTATTTATGCTCCCAAAATAGCCATAATGTCTTCGAAGACTTTTTCGATTGGCTGTTCTCCGTTAATTCTCGAGATTAAGCCAACGCTCTGGTAAGAATCTATCATCGGGACTGTGGACAAAACATATGTGTCAAAGCGACCTTCTATAACTTTTTTATCAATTTCATCGTCTCTTTGAAACAATTGCCCACTGCATAAAGGACAGGTTTTTACATCTTGACCAAGAACTAGTTTGCTGTGAATTGCGCCACATTTATTGCAATTTAAACGATTCAGTAGTCGTCTAACCGATTCTTCTCTAGAAATGTCAATCACGATTACTCTATCTAATGAAGTAATTTGAGCCAACATTTCTATCTGTGACACGGTGCGCGGAATCCCGTCAAGAACAAATCCGCTACTTCTTGCCGATTCTATCTTTTTGCGCATTATAGCAAAAATCAGTTCATCGGAAACATATTTCCCGGCATCAATCAAAGCCCCTATTTTTATTCCTAATTTTGACCTTGATTCTCTTTCAGAACGCAGAGCATCCCCGCTAGACAAATGAATAAGCGTTGTTCTTTTGGCAATTTTCTTTGCCTGCGTTCCTTTTCCAGCACCTGGCGCTCCAAGGAACAATATATGACGCAACATTTTTTTCCTCCTTTAGAATTTCTTTCTGAATGTAATGAAGAGTAGAAATTCTTAAGCCCTTCCGTAGCTCGGTACGACCGAGCGAAGGAGGGTAGCATTTTACGAAGGCGGATTGTATCAAATTGTCGAATCCATCGAAGGCCTCCTCTTTCTAATCTAATAAATTAATTTTCAGTTGTCAATTAAAAACCCCACATGCTTTCATGTGAGGTCTGGTGGTCGGTACAGGATTTGAACCTGTGTTTCCGGGATGAGAGCCCGGTACCTTAGGCCGCTGGATTAACCGACCAACAGTATCTATGTACCATACTAATCGATAATATTCCTCTTGTCAAGAACTAGAACTTGCTTCTATTTCTTCGCAGCGCTTTATTGGCCATCCGACCATGCTAATGCCGACAGTCGTTCCCAAAAATTGACTAGGACTGAAAATACCGATAATGACAAGGGTTGATCCCACGGTATAAAGAGTAATGAGAGCGACTGCTATGCCTCCCAAAGTCCAAAAGACAAATCTTTTGACGACCATAGAACACCTCCCCTTCATCCATAATTTAATAGATATAACTCAGTAAGTCAAGGAAATCTTTTTTTCGTTGCATTTTTTTGGATTTTTTGTATAATAACGGTATAGTTGTAAATTAACTATATGGCCGAAAAATTAGTCGGCAAAATTACTCACTACTTTGGAAACATTGGAGTGGGAATCATAAAACTGGAAAAAGGAGAAATAAAGATTGGAAGCAAGATAAAGATAAAAACTCACGAGGGTGAGTTTGAGCAGGAAGTAGTATCAATGCAGGTAGATCATAAAGATATTTCATCTACCAAAGCGGGGGAAGAATTTGGAACAAAGCTTGAGCAGAAAGCTCACGATGGCAATGAGGTCTTCTTAGTGGAATAGTTGGAAATCTCTATCCGATTTGATCCCTCATGTTTTTGTTGTATTTCCTTAAAGCTTTGAGTTTTGAATTCCTATGTCATTCCTGCAAAAGTCTGCTTCGACAGCAAGGCGAGCAGGAATCTAGATTTTATATTAAGTGTGAAATATGGATTGTTAATATTTTGCATTTTTCATTTTAAATTTTTAACTTTCTATGGTGGCTGTAGCTCAACTGGTTAGAGCACTGGGTTGTGGTCCCAGCGGTTGCGCGTTCAAGTCGCGTCAGCCACCCCATGAACCGCGTTGGGTTCATGGTTGTGTACCCTACGCGGTACGCAACTCAACGAATACCCAACGAACTAAGTTTGAAAACTTATGTGTTACTATGTATATGTTTTGAGCAGCCTAAAAGACGGCTGTTTTTATATTGGCTTTACTAATAATCTGAAGAAAAGATTCTCTCAACACAATTCTGGTCAAGTTTTAAGTACGAAAAGCAGAAGGCCATTCAAGGTAATATATTATGAAGCTCATACTTCAAAGAAAGATGCAAAAAGAAGAGAACAATATTTCAAATCCACAAAAGGAAAAAGTACTTTAAGACAAATGCTCAGGAATGCATTAGACCAAAAGAAAGGCGGATTTTAGAATTTGTTGTTTATAATTTATAGTGTGATAAAATAATACAAGAAGAATTTATCAATTTTTAAATACACATTTATGAGAAATCCCGAAGCAGCTCCTTCATTAGATGGAGAACAAAATCAAGGAAAAGAGGAGGTAAAATTTGATCCAGAGAAACATACAAAAATTCCTGAGGAGGAAAATGGGGGATTTGTTAAAAAGGAAGCTTACGAAAGGTTTACAGAAGCTTCAAAATTAGCAGAAATAGCAAGGATTATGGGCCAAGAAAAAAATATTGGAGCAGTTGATATTTTACATCAAGAAACTATCAAAACAAGAGAGAATGCAAAAAAAGATTTTGAACAAGCGATTAGTGACACTAAGGTAGCTTACGAAGAATTTAATCGTTTAAACAGAACTAATCCAGAAGATCTTGAAACAAGAGAAGAAGGAAGGAAAGCATACGATAGATTCGTTGAACTTGCAGCCAAGGAACATGATTTAATAAAAAGTATGCCAGAAGAACTCAGAAGAGATAAAGATTTTATGTTAGAATTAATAAAAATGGAATCCGGCGCTATTCATGATGCATTACCAGAATTTCAACAAGATGAGAGTTTTCTTTTAGAAGCTATAAGAGTTAACCCTGTTGTTTTTATAATACTATCTCGTAGCGAAGGACTTTATTCACAGTTTATGAATAAAGAGTTTGTATTGAAAGCTGTAAAGCAAGATCCTGGTATTTACGAATACGTAGCGAAGTATTCAAAACTTAGTGGTGATCTTGATATACTTCTTGAAGCTATCAAGGGTGATTCAACGCAAATAAAATACGCTCCAGAAGAAATTAAAGAGAAATTAATGAGATAAATGATATTTTTCCTAGCGATTTGATGAAGACAAAAAATTTATTAAATATTCCTTCCAAAATAAGTCTCGACTAAGTCGCCTGTCTACCGTCAGACAGGCATAGTCTACCCAACCATTAGCTTGCCCTGCTTGTCCTGAGTTTATCGAAGGAAGTGAAATCGAAGGGTGGTTTTTTGTGTATACAAAAAAACAAGGAGATTAATCCTTGCTTTTTTTATTTTTTAATTTTACCTTCCTTCAATTATGATTCTCATTCTTTCTTCGAATTCCCTTATTTGTTTCGCACTTTCTCCTAATTCTCTTATTTGACCTCTTTCTCTTTCAGTAACAGCAATTCTTTTTCTTTTCTCTAAGACATCTGCATAGAGTTCATTAAGCCAATCGAGATAATATTCTTTCTTGCCTTTTTCTTCATCTAAATCCATAAATTCCCCCATTTTTCTTATTTCAGCTTCAATTTGTTCTCTTTTACTTTCATACTCCTTAATTCTTGTTTCGTCTTCTGGTGTCCATATTTCTTCTACCCGTCCTTCTGCTTTTTTTTGCTCAGTATTTTCTCCAGACATAAATTTAAAATAATCACATTTAAAAAATCTATCTAATTATACAATAACAAATTAAAACTAATTAAACAAGAGATTCAATTTTCTAAAAAACTCGATGAGCGTTCACTAAAAAAATATAATCCACATCAAGAAAATCTCAATTAAATCTCATTTTTTATTATTAAGTCAATTGACTAATTGAAAATGTTGTTATAGGATTTAAAGTAAGGAGGTGACGAGCAATGGATGTTCAGTCATTGTCTCCGGAAGAAGTATGTTATTTCTTCGGTATCAGCAAATCAACTCTCTTTCGATGGGAACAGGACGGAAGGATATCTCCTGTTAAAAGGACAGTAACAGGAAGTCGTGAATATTTCCCAGAGAATGTACGAGAAATAAGCGCAATAATGGTAGAAAGAATAAAAGAACGATATGCTGATGCCTGTCGGCGAGAAAGCATTAGAGAACTTGGAGAACTCCATCAGACACTTTCTTTTTTAAAAATACTCAGCCATAATGAATTGGGCGCAGCAGAGCTCTGCGAATACCAAACCATCAATCCAGATATCATCACTAAGCTTGTTCTCTTTTTACGACTTTTTCCATTAAGAAGTAAAATGTTTTATTTCATAACAGAAGCTCTATTGAATCAGAGTCGTAGAGCTATGACAGCGGTTCTTGATTGTTGATATGTCTATAGAACATTCTGGATCGCTGTAACTTCAGAAAAGTAGCAACCAGCCCGCAACAGTGTTTGCGGGCGTTTTTTTCTATTAAATAAAGAGGGTCCAATCTTGACATTGAATATTCTTTATGATAGAATGCACATAGAAATCAAAAGGAGGAACTATGTCAGATCTGCAGCTATTAATGATGGAGGAAAATCGTCGTAATTTGAAAGTGACTGTTCTACATCGACCTGGCGGGAAATGGCACGATGTGGAAGTTAGTAAGTTGGTTGACGGACTCATTACTGAAATAAGCCAACACCCTCAACACCCTGAGTATCTTGTTGTTTTTGGTCATCACACCAAAGAACAAACATTAAAGGCGCTTGGTGGTGGAATGGCTTATACGGCTACTCAGGTCACTGGAGCCGATGATCCCAGAATTCCTTTTCCGACTGGTTTTTGCTCGTAGAAAGAACAAACAAGGAGGCAGTATGGGTAAGCAAGGAACTGAAACACCTAGGGCCATTAAGCCATCAGATGTTACGAAACCGCTTGGTAACACACCGTGGCAAAAGTGTGAAAAAGAAACAGTCGCTACTAATATTCTCAAACTGTCACGCTTTAGAAATGACAATGAATGGAAACCGTTTACTTGGAAGGACTACACAGGGTTCTGCTCTCACAAGCCGATCCGGGAAGAGAAAGCAATTCTTGATGAATTTGCTGAAACGGACTATCTTGCGAAAAATGCCGATGGTGTTTACAGTTTTACACCCAAAATCATCGAAGTGTATGCACAATATTGTGGGTAAGCAACAGAAGTCATGAGACTGGAAAGCCAGTCCCTCTTTTTTATATATTTACCACAAAATATTACAAAGGATGGTGTTATCTTGTATTTTTCTATTGACATTAAAATATATAAGTGATAGGATGTGGTTAGTTCTCAAAAAAAAGAAGTAAAGGGAGGAAAAATGCAGTATAACGTTGTTTGCCAAGGGGTTGTCGATCCTTTAAAAGGGCGCGTGTTTGATAGTCAAGAACTTGAAGGAGCTCTTGGTTCACCAATGAGACCGCAAAGTTTCTCATTGACAGCAAGATTACCGATTCCTATCTTAGGAAAGGTTTTGCGTAATCTTGACCCACTTAACCCGAAAAAGGAAATCGTAAGAGTATGGAGTAGAGACAAGAGTCTTGATTTATCTAGAGATGGAACTGGTAATCCTGGAGATATCGGAGTGTCTTGTAGCTCTCGTGGCGATGAAGCTGTAGTAGAGACATTTAATATCAGTTTCAGAGAGTACCCAGACAGTCTTACTGACAGGGGAATGGTATGGGTGTTTCCTGGCAATCCTGCCGCGATGCATCTTATTATCAATTCACCTGCTCTAAATACTCCTGGTTTAGTAAAAGAAATCATTGAAGCGGCTGAAAGAGCCGTAGAAGAGAAATTGCTTAAATATTTCGATGTTCCTGCATAAAATTCCATTAAGGGATTAAAAGAACAGGCAAGACGGGGTCGTATATTCTACGACCCTCTTTTTTATCCTTTTTATTATGATTGATTTTCTGTTTGACTTGTTATATAATTATAGCAATGAAAAAAATAGATGAAGCATATGAATTTAGCAAAACACAGACTAGTGTTTCCGTTTTTTTGGAAACTTATAATCAAGGCATTCCAAAACTTTTTCCGCATGCTTCTGCTGAAAATTTAGAAGAATTTCAGAATCTCTATCCAGCATTGTTCAAAGATAGAAATTTATGGTCTATTGCTCAGCATCGAAAAAAACTCCTTGATTGGCTTTTTGAAAATAGTTTTGTTCAATAATTGCTTGTTATTATCACTTATTCACATAGATTGATTTTCAAAGATAAGCCCCTATTGATGAGTTTCTATAATTGATAGATATAATAATTTCCGAGAGCTGCAAGACACATAGCTTAATAAAAGCTCCTTAGTAGTTCTCAAAGAGAAATAGCCCGAGTAGTCCTTTTGGATGAAAGGGCTTTTTCTTTTTTTATTGTCTTTTATTTCATTATGAATTAAAATAACATTATAAGGTCGTAAGTTGTCAGTTGTGTCGTTGTTTTGTTGTGAAGTTAATACAATGCTTGGATATTTGATGCTCATTTTATTAATCGTAATCCTTGTTGTGTATTTTTTGTTGACATGGTCAGTAGTTTTTCATTTGAAATCATACGATCTTTCGCCAAGAGTAACGCGTACGATTTTGGGAGTATTTTTAACAGTCGTCTTAATACTGTTTCTTTTAAATATTATTTTTTACGCCCGAATTCCTTGGAATGATATTTCTCAAAATATCGGAAATTTCTTTCAGAGTAAATTTCCACAGTAAATAACCTTACAACTGAACAACTCTACAACTTTACGACGAAACAACTAATAACTCCACAACAATACTATTAATTATTAACTCTTAACTCGCAACCCGAAACCCGAGACCCGAAACATAAAGATATGATCCGCCTAAACCCTAACGAAACAATTTTAGCAGTTTACCACCGACATTGGTTCATTCTTTTCTTAAACCTTTTTTTAATCGGTTTTGTCGGAATTGTTGCGATTGTCGCAGTTTTTCTTTTAAGAAACTATGTGCCCGTTTTTGCTACTTATCCTCTGAGCAATATCTTTCTTTGGATTGGCGTTGTTGCACTTCAAGGTGCTTGGATCGCAGCTTTCGTAAAAATAACTGATTACTGGCTTGATACTTGGGTTGTGACCAATGAACGCATCATCGACATTGAACAAAAAGGTCTTTTTAAAAGAGATATTGTTGAATTTAAGCTAAATAGAATTCAAGATGTTTCTTTTGAGGTTAAAGGAATTATTCCAACACTTTTAGCTTACGGAAATCTTCGCATCGATACTGCAGGATTTGATCGCAATTTTATTTTCTGGACCGTACCCAATCCTCAGCAAATCAAAAATGTGATTCTAAAAGCTTGTGACGAATATGCTGCTATGGAAAAAGCAGAAGCCAAAACAACAACGACAGTAGAAACACCAACAGAGAACATTTAAAAATAAAAAAAACGCCGTGCGCATTGATGGCACAGCTCTTAAATTTTTCACATTAACTTCTAGCTTCTGAATTCTAACTTCTAAATTCTAGCTATCCTTCGCGGGTAGTTTTTTTGTTTTCTCAGAAGATTCAATGGCGATCAAATTATCATTAAACTTTTCTAATCTTTTTTGACCGGATTCATAAGTTGAACTAGCATGATTTAAATGTTTTCCCAAAAGATCAAAATCTTCAGCGAATTTTCCAAAATCATTTTTTAGACGGGACAGATTTACAAGAATTTCCTTGGCGCCTTTTTCAATCTGAAGCCCCTTTAGACCAATCAGAATCGCCTGAAGGTAAGCATAAAAACTATTCGGGGAAACAGGGACAACCTTTTTTGACAGAGCATAACTAGTAATATTCGACGATTCTTTTTCTTTTAGAATAATTTCATAATAAACATTTTCTGCCGGCACATACATTAAGGCAAAATCAGAGGTTCCTTCAGCGGGCCTAATATATTTTTCAGCGATACTATCAACATGTTTTTTCACATCGCGCATAAACTGTTTTTTTGTGCTGATTTTCTCTTCATGGGTCTTTGAAGCAATAATCTGTTTGAAGTTTTCCAGAGGAAATTTTGAATCAACAGGAATCATCATATCGCGCAATCTCACGATAGCGTCAACTGTTTCACCATCGCGAAAACTATACTGAAGACTATAATTTTCTCGCGGAAGGATTTGTTCTAAAATATCAGCTAAAAAATATTCTCCTAAGCCTCCGCGCAATTTCGGCGCTTTTAAAATATCATGAAGCGAAGAGATATCTTTACCGACTTCAAAAATTTTCTTGGATGATTCTTCAAGGCCGGTAAGTTTGTTGGTTACCGACTGAACCACTCTTTGAGTATTATCAAGCCGTGAGTTTAAATCTTGTCCTTGACGTTGCATCATTTCCAAATTTTCTCGCAATCTTAAATTAACTTGATTAGTTACTTCATTTAATTGACTCAGCATTTTTTCCGATAAGCCACTTAAGTCACTAGTGTTTTTGGCAAAATGTTTTTTTGTGAAATAAAAAACTAGCCAAGAAAAAAGACCAAGAACGGCAATTAGAATAACAATTAATGAAAAATTTTCCATACAATGATTTTACACAATTATTAAAAATTATTCAATTTATCTTGATAATCTTGCATTTCCCGACACTTCGTGTCGGGAAAGATACAATTTTAAATAAAAAAAGGTCGCTAGTCTTGACAAAGTGGCGATTTATAGTAGAATAATAATAGTTCTTAAAAAGGGGGTTTATATGTCCGGCGATGAATCGGCGCGGAAATTGATTGGCAAAGTATCTGATGGATCTTTCTGCATTACTCAAGATAGTACTGTAATGGCTTGTGGTTTTTTAATCAATACGCGAATAGCTTTTCGCAAAATAGTTGAATTAAGAAATCGTGTTAGTGAGGAGCTTCCTGCGACATACAAAATCTTTAACGACAGTGTTCTCAATGTACGCATCAATAGGGGTGATTTTCCCGAGTTTCTTGAAGGATGTGAAACAGAAGACCCAGAGGCAAGTTGGGATATTGCTGATCTTGATGCTTTTACTCTCTTCATTGGCCTGCTTCTTCCTCTTTATGACGAAGGTAAGGGATGTTGGATATTTTCTGATAAAGATGTCGCAATAACTCTCCGTGAGAGATTTAAAGAAAGAGACATTCCTGATAGAGCTGATTTGAGCGAAGAACTTCTTGTCCTTCTTGAGGAAAAGCTCGGAGAATACGGAGAATTCATCAGAAAAGAAAATAAGGATCTTTGTGTTGACACTGATTCTTGTATTATCGGTGTCATGGATGCTGTCTTGACGGCCATCTATGAGTCGGTTAGCGCTTGGGGATGTGACGCAGACGATATTCAGGGAGAGGTTGATAGAATCGATGAACACAAAGATAGCGAGGTGCCATAGCGGCGCCTCTTTTTCATATAAAAAGCTCGAGAAACTTATCTCGAGCCTTTATTCTTACATTACTAATGGATGATGTCTCCATGGACAACATCTTTCCCTAAATATTCTTTAGCTTCTCTGGCAAGGTCAAATAATTTTTCTAAATCACCTCTAGCAATGGGAGCAGTGAAAATAGCGGCTGTATCACTGTCTTGTTTCACGCCTTCAAGAACAAACTGGCCTTCTTTTTCTGTTCTTATTCGCAATAGACCTTCATAAAGATAGCGCTGATCGTCTATGTTTCTAGTAAGATTTATAACAGGAACAATAAGACAAAGGGAGAAACATTGATCGCCGGCATCGGTTTCACTAATAACATCTTGTGCGAAGAGTACAAAGCCATTTAATGACATAGCTATTTCGCAGAAATTGAATATATCACCAACGCGCAATCTTATTTCGTTTTCATGTGTGGCAATTGTTGTTCTAGGATAGCGAATAGAGCGCCAAGCATTATGAACAAAATATACTCTTAGAAGACCGTTTCCGATTTTTTTCTCTTCCCCGACACTTAGAATCTTCATTTTCCTCCTTGTAAAGAACGAGCTTGAAGAATATCAAGCACATTAGAATCTTACCACTCTATTGTATTTTGTCAAATAAAAAAATATTATTATTGACAAAACTGTTATTTATAATAGAATGATAGCAGTTCTCAAAAAACCAGGGAGGTAAATATGAAAAAAGCGGACTGGGCAAGAGCAGTCGTGGCGGTAGCATTGGGAGCATTCTTTGGTTCCTTTGTCAGTATAAAGATTTCTGGCGCTTCCTGGTACTTTCCCATTCGATGATCGGACTCATGGTTGGATTTGATGCTGCGCTGGGAACTATCGCAGGAAGTATTTTGCGAAATCCTTTCATCGGCGCAGGCGTTGGCCTAATAGCGCTTGCTAGTTCTTATTTCTTTGGTTATCGGACAGTGACTCGCGTAGCGCGAGAAACGGCTCGATAACAAATACAACAAAACCGCATAAGAGATTTATGCGGTTTTTTAATTCAGAAACAGTAGTAAATATTATTTTTTTAATAATTCCAAGAATTCTTTTTTTGTTAATCCCGATTGTTTTATAATGTGTCTTATTGTTCCTTTTTTTAGTTCTTTGTTGTGCCAAGGCAAAACAATGCCCATGCTGTCTTTAACATAAATTTGATGACTTCCTTTTTGTCTTACAAAACAAAAACCTGCTCTTTCTAATGCTTTAGCAACATTTTTAGCATCGAGAGCAGGCAATCGGTTCATATTATTAAATTTTCACACTTATCGGTACAACAATCACATTCTTCTCATCTTCTACGAGAATTTCTTTTTTACATCGCATAGTCTCCAAATACAAACCCGTCGCCTCTTTAATGTTCAGAAAGGCTTCTTCGAAAGTATCTCCTTCAGAAATACATCCTGGCAATGATGGAATAATAGCGGTATAGCCACCTTTTTCTTTGTCTAATTCAAAAAAAGCGGTATATTGATAAATTTTCTTTTTTAATGTTTTTTTCCTCATACATTCCAATTTTAAGCGAATAAGAATTAAGAGTCAATAAGTTTATATTTAAAATGTAAATCCTTTATCTCCAGCGATTGTTTCTTTAATATTTTTTTGGGTTTTGTCAGGAAAAGTAACGCTAATCTCCACAGGTAATTCGTCAATACCGGGTTGTTTTTGAATCAAGAGGCCGTATTCATTTGTCTTTATATTTTGTGGCAAATCGTATTCTAAAATAACCGTATGATCTGAGGAAAGAGGCACTTTTACCAGGCCGGCCATAAAGGTTTTCCCAAATTCTTTTCCGTATTGCGGATCTGTTGAAAGACCGCTAATATTCGTAAACCATGATCCTTCCGGCACATAAACTCTAAGCCAGCTTTGATAATCTCTTACTAGCCAGCTTTTTTGCTCGGCTCCATGAGAATAATTAATCGTTAATTTTGCCTTTGGAGTAGAGCCTGATAGGTCAACGACATATTTTAGGTCTCTCACGATGAAATAATCAGCTTTAAAAGCATTGACATTAGCATCAACTACAAAAACATAGTCAGAATTAGTTTGTTTTACTTCACCGGACCATCCCAGTTTTTGAACATCTTTTTGAATTTCTGGATCGGTAAAATATAGTAAAATATCCTTACTTTCAAGGTGCTTGCTGCCAATCGAAATCAGTTTTAATGATTTCAATGGATTTATGGCAATGGTCTTGTCTATTAAAATCTGCGCCAAATCTTTTAGAATATTTTTTCTATCAGTACGAGCGATGCCTTGATCTTTAAAATCAATTTCTACTTGCTTTTCTAGGGTGAGTAAGAAATTATCCTTGTCTACAGTCAAGCCATAATCAGGGAGCTCAACAGGACCATGAATCTCTAAAAGTGAACCCAAAACTTCAGGTGTAATCGCAATCACGCCATCGAATTGTTCTTGGCCACCTTGAGCATGATAAAATTCGATCATTTTTTGTGCGGCAGTAGGGAAGTCAGGGGACCAGTTGCCATCGCGAAATTGCCAATTTTTAACGAATAAGTATTTATTTATCGGCTCAGGCGGTTCTACTTGTGTTGGTGTTGAAAGTTTTATATCAAAAACGGCAGTATCGTAGAATTGAAAATCTTTTGGTTTGGCATTTTCTATTTTGGCAGTTGCAAAACTGGAAATAAATCCGCCAGTTGGACGAAGTTCTAGGTTGTTCTGAAAAAGCACCAAATAACTCATTTCCTTATCAAATCCTGCCGCTTTTCTTATCAAAGAAAAAACGCTTGGCTGCTCTTCAGGAGTGGCCATTTTTACTTCAGGATTTTCTAAATAATAAGTTTTTAGCTCTTTTGCTTTATATTCCTTAGGATTATTGCTTGTGCTCAAAACAAAAAGAGCTAACCCAATAAGGGCAACAATAAAAGAAAAAGTCGTGATAAGTTGTATTTTTAGTTTTGACATTTCGGTAATATAATTCTATAACAAAATATTCATTTGTCAATAGCTCGCACTCTACAACTAAACGACTGGACAATCTATAACAGAACAATTCAATAATTTGTGATTTTATGTCATTCTGAGTGTCAACGAAGAATTTCTTTGTGTAATTCACTCAAAACAATAGACAGCGATTAAAGATTGATATTGACAAATTTCAGCTAAAGCAATAATCTTAAATTAGTACCTTAAAAATGGTGGCGAAAGGAGTCTAAAGGAGGCTCGCAATGAAAAAGCGATTGGTCTGGTTGGTGTTGGGAGTGTTGGGAGTTGTTCTGTTTTTCTGTTGTTCCGTGTTGGCCAATGACACAATTGGAACGGCATGGAATGTTTCGCTTAATAGCGTTAGAGCGGAAAGCATTAATAGCTATACTGATAAAATTGACTGGTATCGAGTTGAGGTGCCTAACGCAGGCGGAATGATTGTTTTTGCGGAATCGTCTGATTTTGAGAATTATGGCGTTGATTTGGTAATGTACTATAAATATCCCAATACTGGCGAAATTAGGGAAGTTGCTCGAGACCCTGATCCAATCAAATTAAAAAATGTGGGTGGTGCTTGTCGTGCCGGCACATATTACATAAAAGTTGAAGCAAGATATACAAGCACTAGAGCCGTTAATTATAAACTTGGAGTCGGGTTCACGGAAAATCATAGATATTGCACTGAGGGCGATCCAAAACTCTATAATCTTGAAATCGCTAGAAACGCAATTACATGGATTCTCCTAGTGGATGATAGTTCTTCATTTGATCCAGACCTGCTGATCTTTGAAAATTCAAGAGTAGTGGGCGGAAGTTTTGAAACTGGCAATTTTGACCATATGCGCTGGGAGTTAGTTGGCGGAACAGGCACAGAATCCTTTACGTGTGCTGTTGGATCAACAAGAGGATCTGGCTACTATTGGTTATTCATCCTAACTTACCACCTAAACTAGACGACAAATAATGACTTAGAGATAGAGAAAATCTCTAAGTCTTTTTTTAAAACAATAAATTTGCTATACTGGAATTAATTAATTTTTGTATAAATACCATGATTAGAAATATTATTTTCGTTATTATCGGTTTTCTTTTGGGCGTGTTTTTGACATCCAGCTTATCTTGGCGCGATATTGATTTTGATAATTTGCGCCAGCATCCTTGGCAAGAAATTGTACGATTAAGAGGAATTGTCACAGAGCGACCTCAAATTAGCTCTAATTCAGCAGTCGTAACCAAAGTTTTAGACGGTGATTCTGTTTTAATCGAGGGCGGAGACGAAGTCATTCTTCTTGGAATTATTGCTGATGAAGTAGGGGAGCCGTGTTATCAGGTAGCAAAAGATAAATTATCAGAATTAACGCTAGGCAAAAAAGCGACCTTAGTTAAAGATGTCAGCGACAAGGACGAAGCTGGGCACTTATTGCGACATTTAAAAATCGGCGATACGAATATCAATGTTGAATTAGCAAAACTTGGCTTAGTATCGCTTAAAATCAACAATAATGTGACAATGTATAAGAATGATCTGATCTTCGCAGAACAAATAGCAAAGAATGGAAAAATAGGATGCAAATGGAAATAAAAATTTAAAGTGAAAAGTAAAAAGTGCAAAATTTAGGAAGAGTTTATTATTTTTAATACGATACTTGACAATTATTATTCATCAGCTAAAATGTATTGACATTTATTCTTTTAAGAATATAATTGGATCATAACTGAGTACTTCCCAAGACCGTTAGGTTTCCGGAATGCCGGAATTAAACATCCTACGCAGGAAAACACATAGATTTATTTCAATCTGTTTTGCGGTCTTTGGATCGCAATTTTTAATTGTATTATAAAGGTCGAAAGCTCGG
>Ga0247841_10001765_pt1 | contig 46038 bp, 55 predicted proteins | sample LaCruzMarch2015__2_FD_192410 | JGI IMG/M metagenome (GOLD analysis project Ga0247841, IMG submission 192410) | Freshwater microbial communities from meromictic Lake La Cruz, Castile-La Mancha, Spain - LaCruzMarch2015_18m | ecosystem: Environmental > Aquatic > Freshwater > Lake | place: Spain... | reverse complement strand
CCATTCTTGCAAATCTATAAGTTGTTCCTTCTCCGGGTGTTGCTTCCAGATTATAAATATTTCCTGTTTCTAGTTGGTATTCTTCAAGTTTTTCCCTCATAAAATCAAGAACTTCTGTTGCAAATGCTTTTCCTTTTTCTGTTGTGATATTTTCTTCAGGCAGAAAATTTCTAATGCTTTCATTCATTCCTAAAAGTCCAATTGTTGCGAAATGATTTTTCCAATATTGTCCGTATCTTTGTTTTACTTGTCTAAGATAGAATTTTGAGTAAGGATATAAGCCAATTTCAGTGAATTTCTCGATAGTTTTTCTTTTTATTTCTAAACTTTCTTTCGCGATTTCCATTAGCTCTCCGAGTTTTTTCAAATAATCTTCTTTCGATTGTGCTGTGAATCCAATTCGTGGCATATTTATCGTTACAACACCAATTGAGCCTGTTTGGGGATTTGCTCCGAATAAACCTCCTCCCCTCTTTCTTAGTTCTGTTTGGTCTAGTCTCAATCTACAACACATAGAACGCGCATCTTCAGGTTTCATATCTGAATTAATAAAATTTGAAAAATAAGGAATGCCATATTTTGCAGTCATTTCCCAGATGGCATCGTAATTAGAATTATCCCAGTCAAAATCTTTTGTAATATTATATGTTGGAATAGGGAAGGTAAAAACTCTTCCAGATGCATCGCCTTGAAGCATGACTTCTGCAAAAGCCTTGTTGATTAGGTCCATTTCTGCTTGGAATTCTTTGTAAGTTTCTTTTTGTGGAATTCCTCCAATAATTACTGGTTCCTCTTTCATGTAGCTTGGAACCTTTAAATCCAGAGTGATATTTGTAAAAGGAGTTTGGAAACCAACTCGTGTTGGAACTGCGAGGTTGAAAACAAATTCTTGTATTGCTTGTTTGACAGTAGCATAGTCAAGATTGTCATATCTTACAAAAGGAGCAAGCAGGGTGTCGAAGTTAGAAAAAGCCTGGGCACCTGCCGTTTCTCCTTGAAGGGTATAGAAGAAATTGACCATTTGTCCTAAAGCTGTTCGCAAATGTTTTGCAGGTTTTGATTGTACTTTTCCTTTAACTCCTGTAAATCCGACCGTAATTAAATCTTTCAAATCCCAACCGACGCAGTATGCGCCGAGAGTTCCTAAATCATGAATATGAATTTCTCCGTTTTCATGAGCGTTTCGCCTCATCCAATAGTTTGTTATAATCTTTGTTGCAATGTAATTGTTTAATCCCTGCAGCGAAAAGCCCATATTGGAGTTTTCTTTTACCATCCAGTCATTTAGTCCAATGTAGTCTTCGACTGCTTCAATTGTGTCAAATAATCCCTTAACATTTCTTAGTTCTTCGTGAGATTTTCTATAAAGAATATATGCCTTTGCGGTTTGATCGTGTCCTTCTTTAATTAAAGTTAGTTCAATCAAATCTTGAACTTCTTCAACTTCTGGAATTCCGTTTTCTCCATGTTTTTCATTTAGTTTTTCAATGACTACATTTCCAGCATGAATAGCCTTTTCTCTATCTTGCCCGCCGACTGCCTTTGCCGCTTTCCAAATTGCCTCAATAATTTTGTCTTTGTCGAATAAAACTACACTTCCATCTCTCTTACGGATTTTATTTACCATTAGTAGTTAAATTTTTTAGTTCTTGCTTAAAATCCTCAATGTCTGCGAATTCTCTGTAAACACTTGCAAATCGGATATACGCAACTTTGTCTACTTTTTTCAATTTGTCCATAACAATTTCACCAATTTTAGAAGTAGCGATTTCTTCGTCTTTTGAATTTCTGTAAATCTTTGCTTCAATTTCGTTTACAACATCATCTATTTCTTCGGTTTTCAGTGAACGCTTTTCGAAAGATCGGAAGATGCCTCTTTTTAGTTTTTCTCTATCAAATTTTTCTCTATTGCCATCTTTTTTTATTACATTGAGGTTCATTTCAACATGTTCGTAAGTAGTAAATCTTTTTTCACATTTCAAGCATTCTCTTCTTCTTCTTGTAACGCCTTCAGCATCTCTTTTATCATTAACTTTAGTTTCTTCATGTTGACAGTATGGGCATTGCATTTTTTCCTCTTTTTACGCTTAACCTATTTATCGACGATGTCTCGACGACACAACACATTGTGTTCTTTTTACTCTTTTAACACAACATCTTGTGTTTTAATAATGCTTGACTATTTAAACTTGTGTTACCACTTTTTGTAAATTAAATGAAAAGTTTAGGAGTTCTGGCCTTTTTTCTTGGAAGCAGTTTTGTAGAAATAACTATATTCTAGCTAGTATAAATTAGTCAAAAAAGGTTCAAGATGGATTATAGTTCCATAAGATTTATAAAGGGTTAAGGTTAAAAATTATTATGGTTAAGAAAAAAGAAGCAAGTGAGAAAGTTTCTGAAGAAAGCAAAGTGGGTGAATCGTTTTCTGGAAGTTATTGGATGATTGCAACGGTTTTACTAGCTATCTTATTGATAGGTGTTTTGGTTTATAATTCAACAAAGGGAATAAGCGCTGTTGAGGCAGAGAAGAAAATAGTTGATTTTGGAACATCGCAGGGAGTAACTCTAGAAGTACTTGGCACAAAGGATGTAGGCTCTATGTATGCGTTAAATGTTTCTATCTCAGGTCAGCAAGGAACACTTTATATTTCTAAAGACGGAAAATACTTTATAACTTCGGCTATTGAATTGGACACTGTTCCAGATACTCCGGCTACAGATACTCCTACTCAAACAACGGTTACAAAATCAGACAAGCCTATTTCTGAGCTATTCGTTTGGTCATATTGTCCATATGGAGTTACTGCTCAAAAGCCATTTTCTGAAGTTGCTAAATTATTAGGAAACTCTGCAGATTTTAAGGTTGTATTATATTATGATGGTCATGGTGCTTATGAAACTCAACAAAATAAAATCCAAGCTTGTATACAAAAGTATGATAAAGCAAAGTATTGGGACTATTCAATACAATTTGTAGACAAAGTTTATCCTAAATGTTCTTCAGCGAGAACAGAAGTTTGTGATAAGACTGAATCAACTGCTGTAATGAAATCATTAGGAATTGATTCAACAAAGATATTTAGCTGTGTTGCTAGTGAAGGAGCTGCTTTAATTGCTGCTGATGCGCAAAGAGCTCAATCGTTAGGAGTTACTGGTTCACCTTCATTGGTTGTAAATGGCGTGATTGTTAATGCTGCGAGAACTGCAGATGCATATAAAACAGCAATTTGTGACGCATTTAACTCTGTTCCAGCAAGTTGTGATACTGCATTATCTACTACAGCAGGTTCTACAACTGGAAATTGCTAAGTATATAAAACTATAAATAGTTTTGAATGTTTACTCTTTTATGAAAATATTTGTAGTATATAAGCGAGTGAATTTGGCGAACAGAGAAGAGGTCGGATGGCAATTTGCTTCAGTTGGGGAAAATCAGAGGTTAGAAGTAATTAGTTCAGTAGGATATCAGAAAAGAATGAGTCTAGAAGATTTTGCAAGGCATGTTGCTGGTTCGCGTAGTGAAAATTTTTTAGAGATGGGGAAATTAACGACAGTAAGTCCGTTTGTTTTACCGAAGAGTCCATATATCGAGGAAGGAGTTGGTGAAGAAGAGTTAGGGACGTTTGTTAATGTATATAGGGCAAGAAGAGAAGAAAGAAGAAGTTATCACTAAGAATATTAAACAGCCAATGGTTTGTCTAAGAAATCAGTTTCTTCTTCGGAAAGCTTCAGTTCTTGTCTAATTTTATTATTTTGTAGAATTTGCCTTATTATTAAAAAATCCTTCATTGCTCCTCTAATTGAAAGGTGGCAGGCCTTTGCATATTTCTCGCAAATAGTTTTCTTTTTCGCTGCTCTTTGATTTTGCATCCATATTTTTAAAATTCTTGAAGGTTTCTTATAGCTCGTCCAGCCAGTTCGATTATATTTCTTTGCTGCTGCAATTCCTGCTCCCAGTAAAAAGTTTTCATAAACTAGAAATCTCCAGTGTTGTTGTCTATAAATTCTTCCTCTAAAAACATCTGCTTTTGAAAGTGCATCAAATGCTTTAAATAATTCAGTTCCTTGATATTCATAGGGAATATTTTCTTCTATCCATAAAAAGATATCATCAACACTAAGATTTACTTCATCATATATTGTGAGCATTTTTGAATCGAGTTGTGCATTTTTGAAGACATATTGAAGTGCATTAAATATAGAGAGCTCTTTATTTCTGTCTCCCACTTCTTTTACAAGAGTTTTTTCATCCATTTTTGAAAGAGATTGCAAGTCATTTAGGGCCGCTCTTACATCTCCTCTGGCTTTTATAGAAATAGAAGTTAGAACATCGTTTGCAACAAAAATATTTTCTTTTTGGCAGACGTCTACTAGAATTGATAAAACCATTTTATAGTCTACTTCTTTAAATTGAACTAGTTCTGATTTTTGTCTAAGCAAATTAAATTTTTGTTGCCAAATATCATTTGCAGTAATTAAAATTGGAAAAGAGGACTTTTCAATTAGTGCTAAGAGTTCTGTTAAACCGCCCCTGTCACGAGTAGATATCCCATCTACTTCGTCAACTAGAATAATTTTATTTTTTTTGAATAAACTTCTTTGTTGAGATGCAGGACCAATTACTTGTGCGACTTTTTCTTTATTTCTTAAATCAGACGCATTCATTTCAAGAATTTCAGTGTCGTATTCAGCGGCAGTTGCATAAGCGAGAGAAGTTTTTCCTATCCCTGGAGCACCATGGAGTACAATTGCCTTCTTTTTTGGGAAACTCTTTAGAAACATTTTTAGTTTGTCAATCGCAAGTTCTTGTCCTTTAATTTCTGCAAAAGAAGCAACTCTATATTTTTCTGCCCAAGGAATATTGTCGTTAATCATTTAACCTCCGTTATTTCTTTCCAACTGAGTTTGTGTTTCCGCCACCTTGCCCTGCTAAAACAAAACTAGCTAAAAGAGCTTCAAGTTGGATGAACTCATCTGAACCTTCGACTAATCTGAATTCAGCTTCTCCTGTTTTTTCTGTTAGTTTGACTTTTAGTTCGTTGTCAATTGGAAGAACCCAAATTTCTTTTTGAATTGTTTTTATAATATCTTGTCCAGAGACTGATTCTTTTAGCATTATGTCCAGAAGTTTTTCTCGTGAACCTTGAAAATCTCCCGCAAGTGCATAATCAAGAACTATTTTTACATCAGAAGGTTTTGCTTTTGAAACAATCGTGTTTACTAGGTCTGGAGTAATGTTTGGGGAAATGGCTGCGGTTGCTTGTAAAAAGTTCATAACTCGTCTGCAATCGCCTTCAGAGGCTTCGTAGATTGTATCAAAGGCCTCATTGGTAATTGTTAGCCCTTCATTTTGTGCGATAATTTCTACTCTTCTTTTGATGTCTTTCTTTTCCAGAAGTTGAAATCTAAAGACCACGCAACGAGATTGGATAGGGTCAAGGATTTTAGAAGAGTAGTTACAGGATAAAATAAATCTACAGGTCGAAGTGTAATTTTCCATTGTTCTTCTTAGTGCTTGTTGAGCTTCTCTTGTTAGTGCGTCTGCTTCGTCTAAAAAGATAACTTTGAATGGAACGTCACCAATTGCTTTTGTTCTTGCAAAATCTTTCACTTTTTGTCTAACAACATCAATTCCTCTCTCGTCAGAAGCGTTTAGCTCTAGATAATTTTCTCTCCAGGCTTCACCAAAAAGTTGTTTTACTACAATTAGTGCAAGAGTTGTTTTTCCTGTGCCTGCTGGGCCTGCAAAAAGCAAATGAGGAATGTTCATAGAGTTGACTAACGATTTTACTCGTTTAATTATTTCTTCTTGACCGACCACCTCTTCAAATTTTTTAGGACGATATTTCTCTGTCCATACATCACTCGTCTCCATGCACACGAAAAAGAAAGTTGGTTTATAAGCATTTATCTTCTCTAGAAGATAAATGTATTAGCCTTTGGCTAAAGTATTGTTGTAGTAGAGAAGAGAGAAATTGAAAATTGTGTGCTTCGAAAGGTTTATAATGCCTTTTTTTATTGATTTTTGATGGCAAATACATCGGCTAGAGAAGCAGAAGCAAAGGACGCAGAACTAGTTAGACTTTTCTTTCATGGAAGAAAGTTAGATGCTAGCCAGATGCAAAATGAATGGAAAGTGAGGGGGCCTGCTTGTTTGGGTCAAGCTTGTTATGCAGCTTGGTTACAGGTTGGAAGAATGCTCTACGCGGAGAATATGGGCGAATATGATTTAATTGTACAAGGTGCAGAAAGAAGAAGGCAAGACAGAGAAGTTTTAGCTAGAGAAAGAGTGGCAAGGACAAATGTTGCTTATGCTTGCTAGATAAATTTTTGATAATTTTAAAGTTATTTTAAGAATTGTAGTTGTTATTTTAGAAATCTAATTAGCCTCGTTTAAGCTTTCTTTTTCGTTTTTCCTTCTTTAATCTTTTACGTTGCCACTTCCAACGCATTTGATTTTTCTTCTTCCAACGTCTGCTTGATCTCTTCATTGTATTGTTTCAAGAAAAAAACGATTTATAAAGCTTTGTTTTGAAAATTTATGCTGCTCGTGCAGACGTTAAATAAGGCAGTGCGTTCAATGCAATAGAACTAATAAATTGATTGCTCGCTATTGCGGTTTCTTCTATTAATCTGCTTAATTCATAAATATTATATTTTTTTGCGAATAAAATTACAGAATGTTCTGCGCCGATGGGAGCTTCGCTTAGAAGAGATAGACAATTTACAAGCCCATTTCTCGTCTTTTCATGTTTGCATTCTTTTTCAAAATATTCTCCTAGAGAGTCTAGTAGATGTTCCTCATAGCAAGGTTCATAGTCACTTCCTTGTTTTATTTTATCTTGAAGTTTTTGCAGTACTTGTTTTAGTCCCCTAGCAAGACCTGTTTTCTTTTGATAGGGAGTCATGCCAACCGCAATTGCAGAATAAAATGTTCTAGGATCTATTGTGTCTTTCATAAAATAGTTAGGAGTAGATATTATTTAGGGATTGTCCTTTGGGAATATGTGAGTCAATAGTGAGTATATAAAAAATAGTTATTCTGGTAAATGGAGAATATATAGCAGAATATTGCATATAGGAGAATATATTGGATATATTGCCACTAGTGGATAAGCTTTAAATATAGTGTAATCATTATAATTGCATGAAAAGACGAATCATTAAGCAAGGACATAATACAATGACGTTGACTTTGCCTAGTGAGTGGACTAAAAAACTTAACCTGCTAGCAGGAGATGAAGTTGATGTCGTAGAAAATGAGGGGAGTTTGATTGTTAATGGAAAGCAACATAACGGTTTTAAGAGCACCACTATTGATATTACTGGATTAAGAGTTCCCATGCTTTGGAGATTCTTCCAGTCAGCTTATAGAGAAGGTTATGATGAAATTAAGCTTGTTTACGATTCTTCCAAAAGAGATTTTGAAGGAGCTTACAATTATTATTCTAGTCAGTTTGAGTATAAGAGAATGGGAGAGAAACCAACTAAAAAAACCCCTTTGGAGATGATTCAGGAGCTAGTTGATAGATTTGTAGGCATTGAAGTTATTGATAATTCTAAAGATGGATGTACGGTTAGGGAGATGGGAGAGCCGAGTGCGAAGGAGTTTGATAACTCATTGAGAAGAATTTTTCTTTTGATTCAGGAATTATTTGATAAAGTTATAGACGCTATAAAAAATAATCAAGTAGGAGATATTTCTTTGTGTAAAAATGTTCATACTATGGATATAAATGTAGATAGATTTATAGACTACTGTTGTAGAATTAATAATAAAATAAACGATTCTTCTTTTCATAAAAATAAACCTGTAATGTTTTCTACTTTGTTTTTATTGGAATTACTCGGAGATGAGTTCAAATATATTGGAAATCATTTAGCTCGTTCGAAGAAAAAAGTGGACGAAGTTTTGGATTTTGCAGAAAAAGTAAAGCAACATTTTGATAACTATTATCACTTATTTTATAAATTTGACAGAAAAGGAGTAATTGATTTTGGTGAGAATGATTTTAAAATTTATAACGAGCATTTTGACTGGAAAGAATCTCCAAATAAAGATGCAAGAAGTATCACAAGACATTTTATGCAGATTAGTAAGTTTATTTTCTGTTTGATGGAATTAAGAATTGAGATGGAGTATTAATAGCCCCTCCAGGATTCGAACCTGGGTCACCGGCTTCAGAGGCCAGTATCCTTGACCACTAGACTAAAGGGCTGTAAAATTTTATATAGAAATCTCTTTTTAATTATTTGCTTTAATAAAGATTTATAAAGTTATTTTAGCAAGTAAACATATGGAAGGGGTTCAAGCTTTGTTCTTAAAAATAATCTCAGGAGTTATTTCTTTCATCATTCTTTCTGTTGGTCTTGAGAAGTATTTTAGCTGGAAGAATACTCGATTAAAAGAAAAAGATAAATTGAGCTTAAGAGAAGCTAAAAAATTAGAAAAAATCCGTTTTTCTTTAGGGGACAGAGTTCGTTATCAAACCATGTCGATAGCATCTATTCTTTTCTGTTTTTTAGTATCTTTTGGAATTATTTTTTCTTTCTTGATACCTGGGCAAATTGTCCACTGGAAATTAGCGCTTCTTATTGTTTTCTCTCTTTTTTTATTCGCTTTTTTGAGTAATTTGTCAATAAATCTCTTAAGTTATAATTTTCCTAAGTACAATTATTTTCTTTTAAAAATTAGAAGGGGGCGTTGGGGTTCCGAAGAAAGAAGCGATAGAGAGAAAATTTTGAACGATATGAAGAATACGGCAAAGGCTTTATTCATTCTTTTAGTGATTGGCATTTTGGGAGTAGTTCTTATTTCAGTTCTTTAACATCTTCAAGAATTTCATCTTCTTCCTTTCGACTTCTTCCGAATATTTGTCCGAAAGAAACTAAAATATAATTTATAGAATTCCAGTATTTTTTTGGGAATAATTTTTCTAAATCTTTTTCAATTCCGAACTTATCCTCAAATTTTTTATTTGTCCAGTTAAGTTTTATCGCTAATCGTGAAACGTGGGTATCGACTCCTATTGCAGGCGCATTTTTTGCTTCAACTAAAAAAACATTTGCTGTTTTTCTTCCAACTCCTGGAAGTTCGAGTAATTTTTCAAAAGTTGTAGGAATTCCTTTTTCTGAAATTATTTTTGCTGTTTCTATTATGTGTTTTGCTTTTGTTTTGTGGTAGTTTACTTCGTGAATTATGTTTTTTATTTCTGAGAAAGAAGCATTACCTAGTTTTTTCGAGGTATTATATTTTGAAAATAACTTTTTACAGACTTCAATTGTTTTTGTATCTCGTGTTTGTGCTGACAAAATAATTGCAATTAGTGTTTTCCAGTCTTCATCCCATCCTTCGGCGGCCAGTCTTGGTTTTTCTGAATGTTTTTCTACGAGATTTTTTAGATAAGTTAATTGTTTTATGGCTATGGAGGTATTCATTATATTAAGAATGATTTTAAGAATATAAAGTTTGGGATTAGTTAAAATCTCCAGGGGATTTTTTGAATTCTTCCAGTTGGAATCCAGCAGTTTGTTTGGAGATCATATTTGCAATCTTCCACTTCTACGAAGAGCATTTCTTTGGTATATGGAAGCGAATTAGGATTTTTAGGAGTTGGTCCAGAAGACAATATTTCAAACCATGGAGCCTTTGATTCACGAAGTTCTTTGAGAAAATCATTAATTCTTAATCCTGGAAATTCACCTATATTAATTGTGTCTACTCTTCCTGTTTTTAGGTTAATCCTGGCAGCGATATAGGGCAAATCTTCAAGGTTCATTTCTTTCCTTTCACTGTCTTCTTTTTTTCTTTTTCTGCTTCTATAATTTTAAATCCTGTGTAGGGCCAAAGAACTTTCGGAATTTTTATTGAGCCATCTTCTTGTTGGTTGTTTTCAATTAGGGCAATCATTAATCTTGGGAGCGCAATTCCAGAACCATTTAAAGTATGGCAAATTTTTATTGTTCCGTCTTTTGCGTAATATCTTGAATTCATTCTTCTTGCTTGAAAATCTGTGCAGTTTGAACAGGATGAACATTCGAGATATCTATTTATTCCCGGTGCCCAAACTTCCAAATCATAAGTTTTTGCTGAAGAAAATCCAGCGTCTTCTGTTGAGAGTAACAATCTTCTGAAGGGGAGTTCAAGTTTTTTTAAAATTTCTTCTGCATATTCAGTCATTTCTTCGTGGAATTTCCAAGAGTCTTCTTGTGCGCAAATATAAACCATTTCAACTTTTTCAAATTCATGTAGCCTAAATAATCCTTCTTCGCCGGTTTTTCTTCCTGCTTCGGTTCTATAACATTGCGTAAATGCACAAAATTTTTTTGGCATATCTTTCTCATTAATTATTTCATCTGCGTAAATATTGGTTACGGGAACTTCAGCTGTTGGAACTAAAATTAAATCATCATTTGTTTTATATAATTGGTCATCGAATTTTGGTAAGTTTCCAGTTCCAAATGCTGCTTTTCGATTAACCATTTGTGGAGGATTTATTTCTGTAAATCCATTTTTCTCGTGGAAATTTAACATAAATTGAATAAGTGCTCTTTGGAGTTTCGCAGCTTTTCCTGTTAAAATGTAAAATCCTGCACCTGCAATTTTCGTTGCACGTTTCATGTCAATTAACCCAAATTTTTCTAATAATTCTAGATGTCCTCTTGGATTTTTTACATTAGGCAATTTTCCCCACTTAGAAACTTCTTTATTATGGGAAGCGTCACCTTTTGGAGAATCTTTGCTTTGAATGTTAGGTATTCTTGATATTAAATCATCTATTTTCTCTTTAAGTTTATTTTCTATTTCTTCATTCTGTTTTAATTTCTCGGAAATCTGTTTCCCTCTTGTAATAAGTTCTGTTGCTTTTTTTTCGTCTTTTGCTTTTTTAGATTGATTAATTCCTTCAGAAACTTTGTTTTTTTCGCATCTTAAATCGTCGTCTTCTTTTTTGTATTTTCTCCAATCCAGATCTAAAGAAATTAGTTCCTCAACAATTGCGAGATCATAACCTCGTTCTTTAGTGTTTTGTTTTATTAGTTCAGGATTCTCTCGAATTATCTTAATGTCTATCATGTTTATTTTAGATTTAAATGTTATTTAAAACTTTCTGAATTTGTTTGATGAAACATAACAATCTTTAAAAACTGATTTTATATAAATTAAACATGGTGCAAGTAAAAGAGAGCGGATATCAAGAGGTGAAAGCTAAATTTGAGTCATTAGTTACAGATTTGACTAAGATGGAATATTTGGAATCTGCTTTAAAACTTTCTGATGTTTCTATGGATGTTAAAAAATTTGCGTATCTGATGCTTACTGATTTGTATGAAAAGCGATTGATGTTTGACAAAGCAGCGAAGGTAATGTGTGCTAAAGCAGGTTATGATATAACTTTTAGAGAAAAAATTGACAGCTATTTGAGAGCGGCAGAGCTGTATGCAAAATCTGGAAATATTTTGTTAGCTGAAGATATGTTTTTAAGAGCAACTCGAGAGGGAAATTCGGAACAGCAAGCGAAAGTTGCGTTGGCTAGAAAAAATATTTATTTTAGTGTTGCAAACGAAATGGAGAAGAGAGCAAGAATGGCAAACGCAGTTAAATTTTATGAACACTTACTGACTTTGAAATTAGATGAGTTAGAGAAAAGTTTGATAAAGAAAAAATTATTGGAATATTATAAGAAGGTAGGAAGATTTAATGATGCACGAATGGTTGAGGCGAGATGAATTGGTCTTGGATTCGGTGAATAATTTTAAACGTTTATTTTTAGAAGAATAATTAATAAAATTAATCCAGTAATATATTGTGTAAATATTCCTATTGATTTTGGCGGTTGTATTGTTTGTATTTTCATATGGAAATTATAAATATATTTGAATGGTGCAGTGTTTTTGTATTTTTCATTTAGAAATGGAAAGTCGTCGGGAATATCTATTATAACTGCGCCTAAGATTCCCATTACATAGGGGGCTGTATTTTCCCCTCGCAAAAATAGATAAATTAGGGCAAGTACACTCAAGATTATGTTTAGTAAAATTAAATTAAATTGAAATTTACTTAGTGGCTTTCCGTTATATTTTAATTTTTTCATATCATTCCCTTTTTTGTATTTTGGAAAATCTAGATGAGGGATTGCATCAATTAAAAAATGAGAAATTAATCCTAGCAAAAAAGCTATAAATGCGTTGTTAACTAAATTGCCGATAATTGCGCCTGCGAGAGCATGGGTTGCTAGAAGCATTTGTTAGCTCCTTCTGTGATTATCATTATGTGAATAGGAGCATATTGTTTAAAAATCTTAGTAGTTCGTTTTTAAATCGGCAAAGCAAAACCTTTATAAATCATTTTTCTGAATACATTTTATGGCTACAGAAGAAAAAAACTTTGATAAGATTAAGAGAATTATTAAAAATCAAAAAAATATTAGAAACATCGCTACATCTGCGCATATTCACCACGGGAAAACAGCTTTCACAGATAATTTATTGGCAGCTGCTGGTAAAATGTCAAACAAATCTGCTGGAGATTTAGAAGCTGGAATGGCGACATGGCAACATGCAGATGAACAGGAAAGATTGATGACTGTAGATGCTGCGAATGTATCGATGGTGCATTCGTTTAAGGATGAAGAATATTTAATTAATTTAATTGATACTCCCGGTCATGTAGATTTCTCTGGCAATGTTACGAGAGCTATGAGAGCTATTGATGGTACTGTTGTATTGGCTTGTGCTTCTGAGGGGATTATGCCTCAAACTGAAACCGTATTAAAACAAGCATTAAGAGAAAGAGTAAAGCCAGTTTTATTTATTAACAAAGTAGACAGATTGATTAAAGAATTGAAGGTTACACCGCAACAAATGCAGGAAAAATTTAAAAAGATCATTGATGAATTTAATACTTTAATTGCAAACATTGCTGAGCCTGAATTCAAACAAAAATGGCAAGTTAATGTAGCTGATGGTTCTGTAGCATTTGGTTCCGCAAGAGACAATTGGGCCTTAACAGTTCCTTTTATGATAAAGAAAAAGATCACTTTTGCAGATATTTATAAAATTTATGATGAGAGTTTAACTGAAGAAGCAAGAAAAGATTGGGCTTTGAAAAATGCATCTTTATTTGAAGTAATGATGGATGTTGCAGTTACTCACTTACCTTCTCCGTTAGATGCTCAAAAATATAGAATTGGAAGAGTTTGGAGAGGAGATGCTGAATCTGAATTTGGAAAACAATTATTAGCTTGCGATGCTAGTGGAGAGCCTTCTTTTGTTATTACAAGAATTGTTATTGAGCCTCGTTCTGGAAAGGAAATCTCTGCAGGAAGATGTTTTTCGGGTACAATACATGTTGGAGATGAGTTGTGGCTAAATTTAGCAAAGAAAAAACAAAGAGTTCAACAGGTTTTAGTTTATGATGGAGTCAGACCTGAGCAAGTTGAAGAAGCTGGTGCTGGAAATGTTTTTGCAGTTGCAGGTATTATCTCTGAAGTAGGAGAAACTTTAACTGCTTCACCGCAAACACCATTCGAAGAAATTAAACATATTTTCCAACCAGTTATTACAAAATCTATTTCTGTAGCAAAAGCTGTTGATTTACCAAAATTAGTTGAAGTTTTGAGAAAGGTAGCTAAGGAAGATCCTTCTATCAAGATTGAAATTAACGAAGAAACTGGTGAAAATCTTATGTCTGGAATGGGTGAATTGCATTTAGAAATTGTTGAAAATAGAATTAAAACAGAAAAGGGAGTTGAAATAAAAACCTCTAATCCTATTGTAGTTTATAGAGAAACTGTTTTGAAAAGTTCTGGGCCAACGGAAGGAAAATCTCCGAATAAACATAATGCGTTTTATTTACAGGTTGAACCATTAGACGATACTCTTGCTTTGGCAATTGATAAGGGAGAAATTTCTGAAGGAAGAATTAAGAAAGATAAAAAAGATGATGTTTTGACAAAATCGCTTTTAGCTGCAGGAGTTTCACATGATGAAACAAGGCAGTTCAGAGATATTTTTATGGGAAGTGTTTTTCTTGATAAAACAAAGGGAGAAGTTCATATTGGCGAAGTTATTGAATTGATTTTAGATGCATTTGAGGCTGTTATGAAAGCTGGACCATTGTCTAGAGAACCTTGTCAAAAATTAAAGGTTTCGTTGGTTGATATGAAATTACACGAAGATGCGATTCATAGAGGACCTGCGCAAGTTTATCCTGCAATTAGAGAATCTTTGCAAAATGCTTTTAGAAACGCATCGCCAGTTTTATTTGAGCCAGTTCAGGTTCACGTTATTGAAATTCCAACAGAATTTATGGGAGATGTTTCAAAGCTTGTAACACAGAAGAGAGGCCAGATGATTGATGCTAAACAAGAGGGAATTGTTTCCTTTATCAAGGCAAGACTTCCTGTAGCTGAGATGATTGGATGGAGTTCTGATTTACGTTCATGTACTGGCGGAAGAGGTGTTTCATCTTTGCTTGACCAGACATTTGAAAGAATGCCAAATGAATTGCAACAGAAAATAATTAGACAGATTAGAGATAGAAAAGGATTGGCAGAGAATCAATAAGTTTAAAAAGTAAGAGGCTTGATTATGATAATAAGGAGGGGTGGTTGACACCTCAGAGCTATTTCTGAGAGATTCAAGGAGTAAGATGACAAGAAGAATACTAGATGAACGCGATATACCCTGTGCAAGAGTAGCTTATCCTAAAAATCTTCCTGTGTATTTTGTTAGCTCTGATAAACATTTTAATTGGACAAGTCCTAAATTACCTAATTCATATAGATATTTACATTCAGGTCATTCTGCAGCAATAACCACAGCATCAGCAGTATACGCGGAGAGTTATTACATGGAGGTAAGTACTCCGAAAGGTTCTACTGCTAGGGAAGTTAGAAGAAATCTAGCTCATTTATTTGGGAAAAATCGGTTTTCAGTTAGAAAAAATAAATGAGAATAGTTAATAAATCAAAAAAGGATAATAGGCGAACTACGTTCGCTTTTAAACGACGAAAAAGAGTTATGATAGGAATAAGATGGAGATAGGCATAAGATTAACGGACAGAGAAATTACACAATATGCTAGACATGGAATTGCCGAGATTAATTTATCTGATTTGGGAGAGAACTATGCTTCGGATAAATGGGATGGATTAGCTATCGATACTAGAAATTTAAATACCATAAGTGTTCCTCGTTTTTATTGGCAGAGGGGAGAGCTTCGTCCGTCTTTAATTCAAAACCCGCGAGTGTATGTTGTTTCTGCGAAGTTTGATCCTGTTCAGCGTGCTCCTGCGATTGCTAAGGTGCTTGATGATCAATTTGATGGATTTTTATTAAGGACCAGAGGGCTCCCAGAGTTTCATGGCTTCTGGGAAGTTGAACCGATTTTATTTTGAATAAATATCTTTAAAAACTATAGATTCTTTTATTAATTATGGTTATGAAGCAATTACATCCTGGAGCAAAGTGGGCATTTAGAGTTGGAGGATTTTTTGGCGTATTATTTTTCATGGTCTTCTTTGGAATATGGGTCGGTGTAGCTGCTGGCGGATTTTTATTAGCTTTAGGTTTTACAAGTATTGTAGGGGCGATGATTTTACTTTATGTTGTCTTAATAGTAATCTTACTGGCGTGGGTTGAAGTTTATACGCAACTTACTTATAGATTTTTTAAGTATGAATTTACAGCAGACCAATTAAGAATTGAAAGAGGAATTATTTGGAAAAGATATAGTAATATCCCCTATCAAAGAATACAAAATGTCGATATAACTAGAGGGGTAATAGCGAGAATTAATGGATTTTCTACCGTAAATATTCAAACTGCTGGGTTTTCTGGAAATGCAAATGGGCAGTTAATGCAGTCTGAAGGATATATTCCTGCAGTTTCAATTGATGAAGCTGAAAGAATTAGAGAGTTTGTCGTAAAAAAGATCTCTAAGAGAAAAGGTAGTGGATTGTAGATTATCGCAAATATTTAAAAACATCTTTTTATCTTTTGTATTATGAGAATTTTAGCTATAGGTGACCCGCATGGGGAGTTTGATTTTTCTAAAATAAAAAATGAGAAATTTGATTTGATTTTAGTGACGGGGGATTTGGGTAAATCTGATTTATTAAGGAGGACTGCGTTTAAAAATATAAAAAGAAAGCAGAAAGGGCTAGAAGAGGTCTATGATATTAGAATTGAAAAAAAAGCAGTGTTGGAGTCAATAAATACCTCTATAGACTTAGTTAGGCGTTTTAGCAAGATTGCACCAGTTTATACAATTTTTGGTAATTTAGAAGAGAGCGATGAGGAAATTAAAAAAAGAGCTAAGAATTTGAAATGTAAATTGCCTCATATGAGTAAAGAGTTCAAAAAAATAGGAGTTAAAATTATAAATAATAAACTTCTGAAAATTAATGATTTGAAAATCGGAGGATTGAGATTTTTTTGGGATGTTAAGTGGACGAAAAATGTTTCTGAAAATAAAAAGTGGATAAAGCTCTCTGTAAAAGAAACTAAAACAGCTAAGTTAACTTTAAGGAAATTTAAAAAATTAGACATCTTGCTGTGTCATCAACCTCCATTTGGAATATTAGATAAGATAAATTATCCTAGTTCGCCACATAATGGATTAAGGGCAGGAAGTAAACTTATTCTACAGTATGTAAACAAATATCAACCAAAATATGTTTTTTGCGGGCATATTCATGAAGCTGAAGGAATGAAAAAAGTTGGAAAAACTGTTGTTTATAATTTAGGGAAGGGCGGATTTAAGATTTTTGAGATTTAGTTTGATCAAAAGAATTGATTTGGCTTTCTGCAGAATTTAAAAGTTCTATTCCTTTTTTCGTATTTCCACAATCAATTAAAACACAACCAAAGCCAATATCTCGTATTATTCTGTATATTTTTACAGCATTAAGATTAAATTTACCGTATCCTTTTTCGAATGCATTCATTAGTTCAGGATCGTCAAAAAATCCTTGTCTATCTAGTTTTAGCATATCGTATTCTGGGCAGAGAGATGCCGCAAATTCAAAATCAATTAGTCCTGTTATTTTCCAGATATTGTTTTGTTTTTTTATAAAAAAGTGGTCTTTGTGGAAATCCCCATGGATAAGTGTTGGTTTCCCTTCATATTTCCATATTTCGAGGTTTTGTGAAATAAAATCTATAAGTTTTCCGGGGAGTTCTTTTTTTATGTTTTTATAAGAAATCAGTCTTCCTATGTCGGATGCAGAGAACTGGAATAGTTCTCTAGCAAACCAGTTGAATTCTTGAGATGTTTCGTTTGCGTTTTTAAACATGTATCTGGTTAGGTCCGAATATACTTGGCCGCCTGCTTTTATTTTTCCAAAAGAGTCTAATTTGATAGAGTGAATTTGTGATAATAGTTTTCCTATTTCTTCTGTTATCTGTATCTTTTCACCTTGTGTTAAATTATCCCAAATAGAGTCTAGTCTTGTACCTTGTAGTTTTTCTATAATCATATAGTTATCTTTTTGTTCTTCTTGAGAGTTGTTAAATCTGTATATTTCGGGAGCGGGGATGTTTCGTTCTCTTAGTTTCTCAATAACCCATTTTTCCACAACTAATCCTTTTTCTTTGTCCTTGATGGAGGCATTTTCAAATCTTACTATGGCTTCAAAAGGCGGTTTATCAAATTTAATCAGAAACTTATCATGAGAAAACCCTTCGGCTAATTTTTGTATTTCAAGGGTATTCGCGTCGAATTCTTTCTTAATTATGTTTTTTATCTTATCTTCCATTTTGTATAAGCAAATCTGCTACCTCCGATAATGTTTTTACAGAGCAATAGCCTTTAATAGATTTTCCATCTCTATTTACATAGACTCCTCGTGTTTGGAATTGATTGTTATAATATTCTGCAACCGCTCTTTCGCAACTTAAATCTATTGCGTTGTCTCCGATAAATGTAGCTAAAGAGATGTTATTCGGCCCAAGTTCTCTAACTAACTTTATAGCTCCATCGTCTTTTGTTAATTCTGTCGGGCTTGTAGTTCTTATGGCTGTAAAATATTTTCTTAAGCCAAAAAAGTCTAATTTAGTGTCTGTATATTTTGGCAAAGACTTAGAAAGTAGGGCCATGGTTATTCCAGCTTTTGCAATCTTTTCTAATGAACTTTTTGTATCTGCAAAGACTGCGACTTCGCCATCTCGTAGTGATGCAGCCCACGTTTTTCGTTTATCAAATTCTTCGTCAAAGGCTTCTCTTGTTATGCCCCTAGAGCGTGCTAAGTCATACCAATTCTCTCCAATGTTTTCCGGGCTTACTTGATATCCGAGTCTATGAAAGGCACTAATTACGTCAGCTTTCAATTTCGCACTAGAGTCTATTAATGTGCCGTCTAAATCGAATATAGCAATTTTTTGTTTTACCATTGTCACTCCATAATAGCTAATATATGAGAAAGCTATTAAATATATGCAACCCCTAGCGAGGTTGTAATAAGAGGATTTTTAAAGTTAAGAATCCTGGGATGCGCATGGAAGAGATAGATTTAGTTAATGTTGGCTTGACGCAGAATGAATCGAAGGTTTATACGACGCTAGTGAAACGTTGGGCTTCAACTTCAACGGAGCTGAGCGCGAGGTCTACAGTACCTTATGGGAGAATTTACGATGTTTTGGGCGGACTTATCCAGCGAGGACTTGTTAGTATTATTCCTGGTAAAAATAAAAAGTTTTCTGCGACTTCTCCGGAAGAGCTTCTCAAGTTAATAGAAGGCAAGGAGCAAGATTTATTGAAAACAAAGGAGGGGATTTCAGAACTGAAAAAGTTCTATGAACAGAAAGAAGAAGATGCTGTGCGCGTAGCTTATGGGGATAAGGGTTTTTGGAAATTAGCTAGCGAAATGCATGAGCCTAAGAAGTACGGATATAGTGTGAGGTGGAAATTTAGGGAAAGGGGAGGGAATACGGATAGAATGAAAAAGCGCATAAAAAGGGGGATAGCTTTGAAAGAGCTTGTAAATAAAGAGCAGGAAAATCCGAAAGAGCTAGAAAAATTAAAAAAAGTAAATAAGCAAGTTAGAGCCATAAGAAATAATGGTGTTGCTATAGCGATTCAAGACGATGAAGAGGTTTTAATTGCGTTGATAAAATCTAATATGTCCCTATTGGTAAAAGATAGGTCATTTGCGGAAATGATGAAAAAGATGTTTGAAGAGACTTATAAAAGTGCAGGGTCAGTATAATTTTCAAGCATTTCTTCCTGACAATCCTCAAATGCATTTGCGGTTTTTACTATTGAAATCTTTAGAAGTCAAAGGAGGTTTAAGATTTTAGAGATTTAATCGTTGAATTTATAAACTACAAAGAGCTTTTTTAGATATGCGCGATAAAAGCAACATGGCGATGTTTCATATTGCCTACGGCAAGAGAGGATGGATGAGGTTGATGGAGTCTGTGATTGCCGTGCTTATTTTGGCTAGCGTGTTGATTGTGGTTTATACAAATAATTCTTCTTCGGTAAGTTCTTCAGAGTATATTTCTAATTTGCAGACTAAAGTTTTAGGAGAGATTGCGGAAAATGCTTCTTTGAGAAGCGAGGTCTTGAAAGACTCGCCAGACATTGGCGTATTGAATAGTTCGGTTAGAGCAAATATTCCTATTAACTTTAATTTTCAACTAAACGTTTGTCCCTTTGATCTTCCGGAGGGATGTTTATTTAGTGGGGGTACAAGTGAAGAACTTTACGTAAAGGATACTCTTATTAGTGGAGACCTTCAAGAGTATAATCCTAAAATTGTTCGGTTGTATGTTTGGGAAAAAGAATAAGCAAAATTATAAACCCTGGTTATCTTAATATTTTATGCCATATGATGTTATAGTCGGAAGAAATGAGAGTGATAAGAAAGCGTTTGGGAAAAAAGGTTTGATTTTTCTTGGAAAGAGTTATGTAACTATGGGGCAATATACTTCGCTTTCGAATCCTGTTTATATGGATGTGGCGCGGTCGCATGTTATGATGATTGCAGGTAAAAGAGGTTCTGGTAAATCTTATACTCTTGGCGGAATGGCTGAAGCGATTGCGAGTTTGGATTACGAAGATGCACAAAATGTTTCGTCTTTAATTTTTGATACGATGGGAATTTTTTGGACGATGAAATTTAAAAATCATAAGGACAAGGCGTTACTTGCTGAATGGGGTCTTGAAGAAAAAAATATTCCAGTTAGAGTTTTTGTTCCGTTTGGTTTTTATAATGAATTTAGAGATAAAGGGATTCCGGTTGATGCTGAGTTTGCGATAAGACTTTCTGATTTGGAGGCGGATGACTGGATTTCACTTTTTGGTTTGAAATTTACAGATGTTGAAGGAGTTTTGATTGAGACAATTGTTTCGACACTTAAGCAGAGAGGGAGTTTTAGTTTTGAAGATATTAGAAATATTGCAAAGGAGAATCAAGATGTTTCGCAGGATGTCAGGAATGCAGTGATTTCTTTGTTTAATGCTGCTGAAACTTGGAAATTGTTTGATGAAAAATCTGGAACACCAATTAAAGAATTAATTGTTGGCGGGAAAACTTCAATTATTGATTTGTCGATGTATGCGTCGTCTGGAAGTTTTAATGTTAGAGGGTTGGTTATTGGTTTAGTTTGCAAGAAATTATTTAATGAGAGAATGTCTGAAAGAAGAAATGAGGAAATTCAGGCGGTTCAGAGAGGATATGATATGCAGAATTTTTCTTTGAAAAGAGAAATGCCTTTAGTTTGGATTTTTATTGATGAGGCGCATGAATTTTTGCCTAGGTCTGAAGATGGGAAAACTCCTGCGACAGACGCTTTAATTCAATTGTTAAGAGAGGGAAGACAGCCAGGAATTTCTTTGGTTTTAGCTACGCAGCAGCCTGGAAAAATTCATACTGATGCGATGACTCAGTCTGATATTGTACTTTCTCATAGAGTTACTGCCGAACAAGATGTGGCTGCTTTGAATTCAATTATGCAAACTTATTTGTATGAAGGTATTAAAGAAAAAATGAATAATCTTCCACATCAGAAAGGTTCTGCTATTTTGTTAGATGATAATTCAGAAAGAATTTATCCTATCAGAGTTAGACCGAGATTTACATGGCACGGTGGAGATGCTCCGAGTGCTGTGACGGAAGAGAAAATAGAATAGCAACTAGTAGCAATTGTTTAAAAAGAAGAAAGTTTTTATGAAAGTATGGCTAAAACTAAAATAAACGAAGAAGGTTATCCGGTGTTTTTAGATTCGGGGAAACTTGTTCATCGTTGGCGTGCTGAAAAGAAATATGGTAAAGAGGTGGTTGAAAAAGCAGAGATTCATCATATAGATGGAGATAAGAAGAACAATCAAGATTCTAATTTATTGTTAGTTAGTAAAGAAGACCATTATCACATTCATCAAAATCAAAATAAGGTTGATTTTTTGATTCATTTGATATTTTGCTGTTCAATTGCTTATTTTTTATTTTTAATCCTGGGCGCATTAGACTTTATTAACGAATCTTATTTAGTTTATGTTAAGATAGCTTTGATAAGTATAATTCTCTTTATTTGTTTGGAGTTGAAGTATCATTTTATTGAAGGAGCGATTAAGCGACCGAACGAAAAAATTTGGAGAAACGAAGAGTAACTTTTAAAACTCACTACTTTACTACGATTTACGAATATTCGCCCTACTTCTTATCATTCTAAAGTGGTAACAGAACCAAAGGTTTAAATAGTAGTTATGCTTATGATAATTATAGAAAAAGATGGTAGAATTTGTTAAAAGAGATGCATTGTGGGTTCCTGAGAAGAAAGGAGTTGGTAGAGCTTATGCTGTATTTGATTGTCCTGATTCTCCAGATGCTGTACGTAAAGAAATTGGGCATATTGTTTTTAATCTTCTTGAGAAGGATAAGTCCAAGTTAGAGCTTTCTTTGAGTACAATGACAGATTTTAATAGATTAAACAAAGATCAAGATTTGGCAAGGGTTATTAATGAAGCGCAGGTGCATTCTATTTCTTATGGCAATACAAAGCAAAAAGTTTCTAAAGAAATGAGAGATTTGGGATATGTGCTTAGTGCAGAATATAATCCTGGAACAAATAACGATGCAGGCGATGCATTGAATGTTGTTATGGCTGGGATTCAGTCTAGATATTTTCAAAATAAACCATTTTTGTCTCAAATAGCCGGAAGAGATCCACAGGGATATTATAAACCTTGGACTTCTGATTAGGCGGAAATTAATTTTCGTAACTTTTATAAACTCATTAGTTCTTTACTAATTATGCAAAACGATAGTGCAGTTCAAAAGATGAATTTCGCTAGCTTTGCATTTTTCTTTTATTATTAGTAAATCTAGCTAGTGCTGGGTTTACGGAACATTTTCTATAACTTGGCGTGATGCTTGATTTCTGATTTGGAAGACTATAACTAAATTAATGGAAAAAATGAAAAATGACGGGAGTAGCAGAACAAACACAAGTTATGCAAAAGGCAGATGTAATTAGATTTCTAAAGGGAGCAGGTTACGATGTTCGTGTTTTGAGAGTTCAGATGGTAGATGCGACGCATTCGATTTGTCGACATGGTGTTGTTATTGGCCGATTGGGTTTGGCTGGTGTCGTAATGCCTGAATTGGGGATGTGTGTAGATTATTTGCCACAAGTGGTTGAATTGGCAGAACAGGCTCGTGCGAATGAAATTCCTTATGTGCTAGAGAATTCTTATAGAATAATTGGAGAATTAGAATGTAATGGGAAGGACGAACTTGCGGGAAGATTGAGAGGATTGTAGAAATTTATTTTTCTTTTTTAGCTTTTTTAGCTGCGTCTTTTTCAGTTTCCTTAAGTTTGATTTTTTCTTCTAGTCCTAATCTGTCTAAAAGTTCTTTGTATCTGTTTCTGATTGTAACTTCGGTAATTCCTGCAACGTCTGCAACTTCTCTTTGTGTTTTTTTCTCATCGTTAAGTAAGGCTGAAACATATAAAGCAGCTGCTGCAATTCCAGCAGGGCCTCTTCCAGACGTTAACTCTGAAATTTCTGCTCTTTTTAAAATATCTAGCGCTCCATTTTGTGATTTCGGAGATAGGTGCAGAGTTGAGCCGAATCTTGAAATATAATCTTTTGGAGAAGACGGTGTAACTTTAATTCCGATTCTTCTGATGATAAATCTGTACGTTCTTCCGATTTCTTTTCTTTCTACTTCAGATGCAATTGAAATTTCGTCGAGAGTTCTTGGGATGTTGTAAGAACGACAGGCCGCGTAGATGCAAGCAGCGATAACTGATTCCATACTTCTTCCTCTTACTAATCCTCTTTGTAAAACATAGTTGTAAACCCTTGCAGCTTCTTCTTTTACTACTGGAGGCAATTCTAAGAAAGATGCAACTCTTCTTAATTCCGCCATTGCAAGTCTTAAATTTCTTTCAATAGAAGTTGATACTCTTTCTTGCCATTTTTTTAATCTCAAATATTTTCTTGTTTGGTTTGCAGAGTCCAGTTTATAAATATCCGAGATTTCACCGACGTTAGTTGTTAAACCTTTATCGAACTTTTGCATAGAAATTGGTGCACCACCTCTCGACTTTTTCTCAGATTTATCAAATGCACGAAGTTCATGAGTTGTGTCAACCATCTTTTCTTCAACCAATAAACCACAATCACCACAGATAACTTCACTTCTTCCTTCGTCGTAAATTAAATGAGAACTACCGCATTCAGGACATTTTTTAGCTTGGACCATTTTTTTAGAGTTAGAGTAAGCTTTTTAAATGTTGTGGCTTTTTAAAGCTTTCGGTTTTTGTCGAGGAGAGAAAATGCATTTATAACCTTGTTTTTTAGAAATGATCCCACGAGGAATTGAACCTCGGCCTGCTCCACGTCAAAGAGCCGTACTACCGTTAGACCATGGGATCCTAAAAGTTTAGATGAAGTTCATTTTATAAGCTTTGTTAAAAAATAATTACTCGACTAGAACGCCTTGAACTGTTCCTTCTTGAGAAGGTCTGTTTGTTATTCTTGCTTTGCCCATGTCAGTATCTACAATAGCGCCTTTGACTAGAATATTTTGTCTTGCTAAGAAACGATTTGAAGGTGTTTCAAGTACATTCTTAATTTTTACCTTTTTACCTTTTCCGTTTTTGATTATATTGATAGTATTATGCGCAAGAGAAACTTTTTTTCTTATTCCGCCTCTTCCTCTCATTATTTTTGTTTTTTGTTCTCCGAGTTTGACTATTCTTGTATTCCCGCCTAGCTCATACAATTTCTTCTTTCTTTTCTTGTGGTATTTTCCACCTGAAATCTTTCGTCCTCTGTCCATAGTTTAATGTGAGAAAAATTGGTTTATAAAGGTTTTGGGTTGCTAGACTATTTCGAATTCTAAAACTTTATAAATTGATTATTAATTGATTTGTTATGGACAAGAAAATTACAGTAGAGGAACTTGCTAACTTCTGTAAAATGGAAGGTTTTGTTTTCAAGAGTAGTGAGATTTATGGGGGATTTTCTGGTTTTTGGGATTTTGGTCCTTTGGGAGTTGAGTTGTTTAATAATATAAAGAAGAGTTGGTGGAATTATTTTGTTCATCAAAAAGAAAATATGGTTGGAATTGAAGCATCTATAATTTCTCATCCTAAAACATGGGTTGCTTCTGGTCATGTTGCGAATTTTGGTGATGTTGCTGCATATTGCCCAAAATGTAAAATTTCAATTAAATTAGACAAGTCTGAAGTTGGAAAAGTTAAATGTGAAAAGTGCGGCGGAGAATATGAAATTAAAGGAGAATTTAGTTTAATGTTTAAAACAAAAGTTGGAGCTGTTGATTCAGTAGATGCTTTTTTGAGAGGAGAAACTGCGCAAGGAATGTTTTTGGATTTTAAGAATGTTCAGCAGACTTCAAGAAAGAATTTACCTTTTGGAATTGCGCAAATAGGAAGATGTTTTAGAAATGAAATTGCTCCAAGGGATTTTTTATTTAGAAGTAGGGAGTTTCATATTGGGGAATTTGAGTTTTTTATAAATCCAGAAGAGAAGAAGTGTGATTTGTTAGAAAAAAAGCATCTTGACTTAAAAGTTAGATTGTTAGATGCTGAAACGCAAAAAATAGGCAAAGAGACCTTGAAGGAAACCACCATTGGCAAAATGCTTAAAGAAAATCGGCTCGAGGAATGGCATGCGTATTGGTTGGCTGAGCAGATTTTATGGTGTCATAGTGTAGGCTTATTTGAAATTAAAATAAGAGAACATACAAAAGATGAGCTTTCACATTACTCTTCTGCTACATTTGATTTGGATTATGAATATCCTTTTGGGTCTAAAGAACTTGGGGGGAATGCCAATAGAGGACAGTATGATTTGACTCAACATTCTAAATTCAGCGGCGAGAAAATGGAAGTTTTCGACGAGAAATATAAAAATAAGATTATTCCAAAAGTTATTGAGCCCACATTCGGTATGGAAAGAATTTTTTTAGCTATTATAACTAAAGCATATTGTTATGATGAAAAAAGAAAAAATGTTGTTTTGAAATTACATCCAAGTTTATCTCCAATTAAGGCCGCGGTTTTCCCAATAATTAAAGATGAAAAATATGAAAAGATTGCAAAAGAGATTGTTGAGAACTTAAGAGAAGAATGGCATATTGTATATGATAAATCCGGAAGTATTGGAAAAAGATATTCGAGAAATGATGAAGCAGGAACTCCGATGTGTGTTACTGTTGATGAAGATACTCCGAAAGATAAATCTGTTACAATTAGAGATAGGGATACAACAAAACAAATTAGGGTGAAGATTATTGATTTGAAAGAAGTTGTAAGAAAAGTTGTGCATGGCGAGGATTTATTAAAACTTGGAAAATTAGTTGAGACGAGAGTAAAAGAAGAATAATGGAAAGAATACTTGTTGGGATTTTATTAGCACTGATTCCAGTTATTAATTTTTGTTTGGCTTATCACTTTTCTAGGCAGGAAGGGAAGTTGCATCGATTTAGAAATCATTTTACTTTTTATTATGCAGATTGGTTGTTCGTTCTTTTTAACTTTTTATTTGTTTTTGCAGTTAGAGGAGACTATTACTGGGCGTTTGTTTTAGCTCTTTTTTCAATTGTTTGTGCATTTATAATGAATATCATTTGGTTTGCCCATCATAGAAAGACAAAAAATGAAGGGCATATGTACAATTTTAAAACAAGAAGGCTTACCCGGGCAGGATTAACTCATGCGATATATTTGCCGATACAATTATTTTTAATAATATATTTTGTTTTTTTCTCAATAAATAATATTTTTTCTTTTGCTAATCTAGTTATTTTGTTACCTTATTTTTTGTCGTATCCCCTTACTTCTAAAAGAATGCATGGGCGATTTATTTTTACAGATCTTTTTGCATTTGTATTGGGCCTAGGTGTTTTGTTGATTAAGTTTTTGACTTATTTTGGCGTTTTTTAGTAGGGAGTTTTTGAGTAGTATGTTTTAAAAAGTCTTTTTGTTTAATATTTCTGAAGTGAGCATCTAGCCCATGTAGCTTAACGGCTAGAAAAGGAGCCTAACGGCTAGAGGTGATAAAATGGGGACAAGTATAGCATTCGTATCAATAAAAGGAGGGGTTGGGAAAACAACTCTTGCGCTTGAGACAGCTTCTGCTTTGGCGAATGATTTTAATAAAAAAGTTTTATTAGTTGATGCTAATTTTTCTGCGCCAAATATTGGCTTGTATTTGGATATGAAACAAGATTTTACATTGCATCATGTTTTAAACGGAGAAGAAGGTTTGCATGCTGCGATTTATGAGGCATTTGGAATGGATATTGTTCCTGCTTCAATGCATTTTAACGATTCTGTTGACCCCTATAAACTAAAGAAAGTTCTGGACAAACATAAACACCGGTATGATTTCATTATTATTGATTCTTCGCCACATCATTCGGAGATGATTCCCGCGATGGCTGCGGCAGATAAGATTTTTGTTGTGACGACACCAGATAGAGTAACTTTGCATACTTCAGTTAAGGCTGCCGTGTTGGCGAAAAAGAATAATTCTGCGATTGAAGGAGTTATAATTAATAAGATCAAAGATTCAAAGTATGAAATAGATTTGAAAGAAATTGAGGATTTAATGGAGTTACCGGTTGTTGCAAGGGTAAAGGATCACAAAAAATTATTGGAAGCAGGTTTCTATAAAATGCCAATTACTATTTATGACAGTTTGAATGAAATTTCTAGGGAAATAAAACATCTGGCTGGCGCAATTGCAGGAGAGAAAGAAATTAGAAGCTTGTTTGATAGAATATTTAGAAGAAACCATTGGGGAACGGAAATGGTAAACCGGGAATTTATGCGGAAAAAGTTTTATGAATGTCAAATGATATAAATCCTTTTATATAAATTAAAAAAATAAAAAATTTTTGTTTTTGTTTTATTCTAGCGAGGGCATGTCTCTTCTGTTTATCATTGCCATCATTGCAGCTACATGTGGGTCGCCTTCTAATGCAGTTGAAGCATTAACGCAACAACCAACTAATCCGACAAATTGTGTTTCTATGGGTTCACAGATGCCTTCTTGTATTGGTCTTACAGGATCTTTTTTGACATTAGCTGTTCTATATGGACGCCGTCTTTGTTGAGGAGGCGCTGTATATTCTCGGAACAGTATCGGATCGATACGTCCTTCTGATACATAATGTGCGGTGTATGTTGTTTCCATTTTTGTTTTTCCTCCTGAGTTTAGTTGCTAAAAGTCTTAGAAATTATAATTGCTTCAGATTATTCGCTTAAAATATTTGAGAAGTAATCTAAAGGTTAAAATTAATTAAGAACCTTTAGAGTTTTGACTGAGTTAATCATTCTGCCTAATGCATCTTGACATCTTTCAATCATATCTGTTTTAGGAATCAACGGTATTTAAGTTTTTTGGTTTTAAAAATTTGAATAGGAAAAATAGGGAAGAATATGGTATGACAAAGGTTTAAAAGTTAAAAGATTTCTGTTAATTTATGGCTCTGCCCTCGCCTCGTCTTTTGAACAGAAGACGATGGAAAAAACAATGGTATTTAGACAATAGGGCTCTGCCCTCACCATGTGTTTTAGTTAATGAGCAAGTATAAAAAGTAAAAAATTGTCTAAAACCCATGGCTCGGTAGCTCAGTGGTAGAGCGCTTCTCTCATAAGGCAGAGGTCGAGGGTTCAATTCCCTCTCGAGCCATTTTTCTTTCATTAACTTTAAATATCTCTTTCTTGTTTATGTTTTATGGTGGATATGGCAGTGATGAATAGCTCGCAGATATTAAACGCTACTCTTGTGCAGATATTTCCTTTTTTAGCAAATAGACTTTCGTTTGTTGTAAAGATTCTGCAGGTGGTAGGGGTTGTTTTTGTTTTGTGGCTTATATTTTCTGTATCTCAACTTTTTTTAAAGTTTAGAGATAGTAAACGATTAAGAAGAATAGAAGAGAAATTAGACTTACTATTAAAGAGTTCTAAAAAAATACACAGATAACTCTATTTTTATTTTATTTTCTCTCTCATTTGTGTTTAGTTTGCCAAATGGATTAATTTCAAAACTTCTTTCTCTTCTGGCGCAAGTTCTTCTTGAAGGTAGCTCTCCATCTCGAGGTATTCTTGCACTCTTCTTTTTTGTGTTTGTTTCATTTTTTTCTTGTTGTTTGTTTAATTTTCTAGAAATCTTTAGTGCGACTATCAGAGCCTTCAAATAAATTGTAAGTTGTGTAGAATTGTTATCTAAAGGCTCTGACAGAAAATCAGTAAAAACCTCTAGAAGGATATGTAGTAAACACTAGTTTAATCATGCACTTGCCTGACCAATTATGTGTTTGCATGATTGTTTATAGAAGAACTTGTATATAAATGTTTGGGACTACTCGAGGGTGAAAGAGATTTAGCAAGATTAATAAAGTAGTTCTTGTTTAATGTTTTATGAGAAAGATTAAAGTTCTATGGTATGTTTTGACATTTGTTCCGTTGCTTCTTTTGGCGTTAGGATATATTTTCCCTTCTCAATTTTTTGGGAGTCAAGAAACTATTCGCGATTTTGTTTCTCAGTTTGGAATTTTTGCGCCGATTATTTTTATTTTACTTCAAATTGTACAAGTAATAATCACGCCGTTCAGTCATTATGCGGTTTCTCTCGCTGGAGGTTTTATATTTGGATTATGGCCCGGCTTTGTTTATAGTTGGATTGGCAGGGTGATAGGAACGATAATTGCGTTTTATCTTGCTAGATTCTTGGGAAGAAGAATACTCGCTCACGTTGTTAGTTCTGAAAAGATTAAAAAATATGATTATTATTTTAACAAGGGAAAGATGTTATTGTTTTTAGCGTATTTTTTACCTGTATTCCCTGATGATGAGCTATCTTACTTGGCAGGGTTGTCTTCTATGAAATTTAGAGTTTTTTTACCAATAATCTTGCTTGGGCACGTCGGTGGTAGCTTGGCCTTGTCGTATGCTGGGGCAGGAATACAGTCTATAAGGGAGCCCCTCTTTATTGTTGGCTCTTTGGTTACATTGATTTGCGGTATTTTGTTTATAATATTTTATAAAAAAATAGAGAAGAGATAATTACTTCGTCAAATAAATATCCAGTGTAGAAACAGTGACGTGCTTGCCTTCTTTGGAATCGAATTCTTCGCTGTCAATTTTTATTTCTTTAATTTTTATGTTGAGCTCTTTAAGGAATTTTTTTCTTGCTACTTCTGCAATGTCAACTGCTTTTGAGATAAACTTTCCTCTTGCACTAATTCTGACTGTTTCTGCTTTATTCGTTGTAAATTGCATAACAACTGCAGTTACATATTTCATTAATGGCTTTCCGCCGATAAAAATTGTATTGTCTTCACTTACTTTTTCTGTCATCGTTTTTTAACTAGTTGTCTTGTATAATTTTCTTGTTATGTTTTCTTAATCTTGCAATATACCCTGCAATCATATTTCTAACTTTTTTGCTAGGCATTTCTCTTCCAAGTACTTTTTTATTGTGATTGAACTCAGGAGTAAATAAGTCAGCATCTTTTGCAATTAGCCTTGTTGATGCTCTTTTTACTGCTTTAGTTTTAATTCTTCCCATAAGAATATTTGATTTTCCAAGCTTTAAAAAGCTTTGGACAAGCCAAAGCAAAGGCGATTTCATCACCAAAGATTATTGTTTTAGCTTTCTACTGATGAAAACCCTAGAAGAGATTTATAAATTTCGGCAGTTTCTAATAACTTCTTTTGAGGGAGAGAATTTGTTACGATAAAATAGGGTAGTTTGTATTCTATTGATTTTTTATATGCTTTTTGCAGATCTTTTTCATCGGGGCGTTTTTTGTCAAGGAAAAACAAAATGCAGGTTTTATCTACTTGTACCCTTGCTTTTGCAATTATTTGTTTTTTGTCGTATTGGATCACTTCGAGAAGTTCTATGCTCTTGGAATCTAAAATTTCTTTTGCTTGCTGAAGGAAGATATCTTTTTCTGTAATTTTCTTCATCTTTTTTGGAACTTGTTTTTCTTGAACAATTGGAGTTAATTTCTCTATTTTTTCTAATTCTTCTTCCGATTCTTCAAGGAGGGTAGAATCTATTTCTTTTGTTAAAATACTTACTACTTCTTTGTGTTTTTCTTTAGGGCTAATTTCTTCTCTTTTTTCTTTATTCTTTATGTCTTCCCAAATTTGCTGTCCAACAACTCTTTCTTCTCCCACAGCGACTTCCCCTTCATCAGACATCGACTCTTTTAGTTTATCTGTTGAAACAGTGAGGTATTTCCAGTAAAGTCTTCCATTTAGTTGGATTGGGATTGCGAAATCTTTTAGTGATCGTAGTGCAACACGAATTCTTGGTTCTTGTGATGTATCTTCTAAGAATTTGTTATCCTTTAATTTTAAGTAAGCTTCTTTTTCAACTCCTCCGAGATTTTCTGTGAATGCTTCAAGTTTTTCTTCTTGGCCAGGAATTAGGTAAAGAGGCGATGAACCGATTTTCATTGAACTTGTTTTTACTCTTTTTTCATTTAATAGTTCAGAAAGAATTGCTGAGGCAAACATGGGCTGCATTTGGATTTTTTTTGCAATCGGAACTGGCAGGCTAGGACCTTCTTGGCGTATAATCTCCAAGATTTTTCTTTTTATTTCATTAACATCTATTTTTGCCATATTATATCTTCAGCCAATTTACTTCGTAGTAAGAAATTGCGTTTTCTTCATCTACAACTGCAATTAAAAGCTTTTTGTTTGTAGAATGTGCAATTCTGTTTTTTGCGGAGAAATCCTGCCACGTCATTGGAGTATTTTCGGATACGGGGAATAAAATCCATCTTGCGTGGTTTTCTCCAATTTCCTTACCTTTTTCATAAACTCGGTATTCTGCCCCAAACTTCAAAGCTGTTTTTACAATGAATCCCTTTTGTCTTAAATCTCTAAAGACAAAATATTTTGTTTTGAATTTCTTGTCAATTTTCTCGAATTTTTGCATTAGTTTTCTTTCAGAGAGTTTATTGTCTTTTGAATCAATTACTTCCATCTTTTTGTTTTCAACTAAAAATAACGTTTCTTGCAGGGTGTAAAATATTTTTTCTCCTGTTCTCTCGCCGAATCTTTGACTTTCAAATAGATTAAAGGCTTCTTTTGTATTTGAAAAGATCTTCTCGGATATTAACGTGGCTATTATCTTATCCATGTTTATTAAAGCTCTTTTGATTATATAAAGCTTACTCGAAATAGAATTAGTTTGATTTTAATGTATATCTTTTTTTATATATATGTTTAAATATCAGCTGTTTCTATAGTCTTTATGGGTAATATGAATTGTCCGAAGTGCAAGGGCACGGGTTTTATAAAAGAGAAGGATGGCAGTGTCCACACCTGCTTTGATTGTTTAATGAATGGGAGCATGGATCAGCATGACGAACATTTGAAAGATGCTGGGATTAAAGTATAAATTAGTCTTCTAACTTTTTTCTTGTGAATAAATCCTTTAAATCCATAAAGATGATTTATAGCCCCTCCAGGATTCGAACCTGGGTCACGGGAGTCAAAGTCCCGTATGCTTGACCACTACACTAAAGGGCTGTCGGAAACTCGCGTTTCCTAGATTTAGTCCCTAAACCAAATCAATAATATTCAGAAATTTTACGTATTTTTAAGGGTTTGTGTTCTAGTTAGATTTATAATAACTCCAGTCTTTATTCTTTTATGAAACTCTTATTAACATCAACAGGCTTAGCTAATAATTCTATCAAAAATGCTTTAAAAAAATTAGCGGGGAAAGAAATGAAAATTGCCTTTATTCCAACCGCTGCAAATATAATTAGTGAAGAAAAAGATTGGTTAATAAAAGATTTGGTGAATTTTGGAAGTGTTGGTTCTGTGGATATTGTAGATATTTCTGCTCTTGAAAAAAGATATTGGTTGCCAAGGTTGGAAAAAGCGAATGTAATTGCTGTTGGTGGAGGAGATACTAGTTATTTAATGGAATGGGTTATAAAAAGTGGTTTGGACAAAGAGTTTTCAGATTTATTGAAGACAAGAGTTTATGTTGGAATTAGTGCTGGCAGTATAATTTTGAGTGAGTCAATTCAAACTTCTTCGGAGTATTTGTTTAAATTATATGAGGACGAAGTAAAGAATGCACCTAAAGGAGTGGGGCTTATTAATTTTGATGTGCGACCTCATTTGAACTCATCTTTTTTTCCTAAAGTGACTGAGGAGAATTTGAAAAAAGTTTTTAAGAATTTTAAAGAAGATTTGTATGCGCTGGATGATAATTCGGCTATTGTTTTTAATGATGGCAAAATAGAAGTTGTTTCTGAAGGTAAGTGGGTGAAATACGAGAAGGGTTAGCGTTATATGAGGTTCTCTTTTTTACATAATTTGCTAAATTCATAGTCCTTTGCATACCATTTTTTGAGATTGTGTTTTGCTGTTTGGCTTAGTTTTTTGTTTAAATGAAGAGGATTTTTATGCATTCTATAGTCATCTTTTGGAAGCTTTAGGTTTTTAGGCAATTTCAATATTGTTTTAAGTTTTTCAAAATCTCTGCTTAAATTTTCTTGAGTTGCTACAAAAAGTATATCGTTAAGTCTGCTTTGAAAATATTTTTTATTAGAGAACCAATCCCAAAAATGACTTTTGATATGTGTTATATTTTGCATTGCGTGAATTGCTTCTTTTCTAATTATTTTGTTTTTGCTGGTGATTGCTTCGGCAAGGTCGTTTGGTGTATGAAATATGCTAAATGCTTTTTCTTCCCATCCCTTCCATGGAATATTATATCTGGGCATTCTTTTTCTTTGTCTTGAATAAAATCCGCTAACGAATCTTGTCAGTGGGTCTCGTAGAAAAAAGATCACCTTTTCTCCTTTTGGGATATCTTTTAATTTTATTTCATGTTGGTGGAAAATTATTGCATAGTTATTGTTTATGTTGTGTTTTGTTAATGCTTCTCTAAAAGCAGTTCCACCTGTTTTTCCTATGTGTAAGAAATGGATAATTTGTTTGCCCTCAAGTCTATATTTGCAGGTTTTAATGTTCGTGTAGTGATATTGTATTTTCTTCTCAATTTTTCTTTTTATTGTGAAAAATTTTGTTTTAATTTCCATTAGTGTTTATGTCGTCCTCTGAGTTCTACTTTTTTAAGTTGTTCTAAAACTTTTGCTGAATCTTTGTAATTTTTTTCATAGCCTTTTTTAAAGTGTGTGAAAAGTTCTTGGTGGTTTTGAAAGTGTTTTGCTTCAAGTGCTTGTTTTATTAGGTGTAAATCAACTGCTTTATCTTCTGTTCTGTGAGAAATAAAACTTAGGCCGAAATCTATGATGAAAACTGTTTCGTCCTTTAGAATCGTATTAGATGTTGTTAAGTCGCCATGAATTATATCTTGGGCGTGGAGTTTTGATGTTTCTTCTCCTAGAATTTCCATAACTTCAAATTGTTTTTTTTCTGGATAGGAGTTTAGTGTTTGAGAAAGCTTGTCGCCATCAATGTATTCTAGTTCTAGAGAATATTCGCTTTGTTTGAGAACTCTTGGAACTGAAATTATTTTTGAAGCTTTTTCTAGAATTTTTGCTTCTTTCCGTGTTCTAGATTCTCGAATTTTATCATCTAGCTTCTTTAGTCTATAAGATTTAGGAATTCTGTTTTTGGTTATGATATTTTTGTCTAGAGTGATTATTGCTTCTGCACCTTGGGCTAAGATTTTGGATGTCATGTAAAATTTAATATAATTTAATTTATAAAGATTGGTTTAGTTGGCTAAGTATGCTAGAATGTTTTTGGAGCAGTATGCAACCTGCGACAATGAAGTTTTGCGAGGAAAATTTAAATTCTTGGATTAGTCAACCTGCAAATGCGTTTTCAAATATAGTTTATGTGCTAGTAGGGTTGTTTTTGCTTATTTATTATAGAAAGAATAAAAATAATGTTATGCAAATACTTCCAATAATGGCTATTTTGGTAGGCATAACTTCTTTTTTATATCATGCTTCGTTTTCGTTTTTCTTTCAGGTGTTTGATTTGGCTTCAATGTTCTTACTTTCGTCTTTTTTGGTTGTGTTTAATTTGAAGCGATTAGGTGTTGTTAAAAACTTTTTTGTTTCGTTTTATTTAGTGTTGTTGGTACAGATTGTTTTGCTTTTAATAATTAGAGAGAAGTCTGGCGAGTTTATATTTGGCATATTGGTTGTTTTTTCTATAATTTTGGAAATAATTTTAGCATTTAGGTCGAAGAATATAATTTATAGAGATTATTTGTTTGCGATTTTAACTTTTGCAGTGGCTTGGAGCATTTGGCTTCTGGATATTAATAGAATAGTTTGTGATCCTGCAAATCACATAATAAACGGGCATGCTTTGTGGCATATAATAAATTCTTTTAGTATTCTGTTTTTATATAGATTTTATAGACAGTTTAAAGTTTAACTTTCCCAATTATCACAAAGTGGTCCGAGAGAATGGGTGATTTTAGGTATGTTGTAGAGATTGGTGTTTTGAACGTTTTTGTTTTTAGCACATAATCCGTGTTATCGTATTTAAATCTTTTATTTAATCTAGACTTTTGATATTGGTTTGCGGGGAGATTTATTGTCTTTTTTGTTAGGCTAAATATATTATTCGCTTTTATTAATTCTTCTTCATTCAAATTTAGATCTCCAGATAAAATGCATTTTTCGGATCCTATAACTCCTTGTAGCAGGATAAATTGCGATTTGGTAATTTCTTTTTCTCTGTTGTTTTTTGGGGCATACAGGTGCGTATTGACAAAGTGTATATCTTTTGAAAGTTGTATAACCTGAAATCCCTTTCGTGCGATTTTTTCGACAAGGCTATATGCTCTATTAGTTGGGAAGAAATATTGTCTTGAAGGTTTGTTAGTTAGTAATCCCGTAACAAGTCCGCTTTTATTGTATGGGGTTTTTTCTGATGAAATGAAAAAATAGTTTTTTAATTCTTTTTTAAGAGTGTTTACGTATTTGTTTAGCCAAACTTCTTGAAGAGAAATTATGTCTGGTTCGGTATTTTTTATCAAAGAGATAATTTGAGACAGTCTTTTGCTGTTGTCTGTAGAAAGAGGTGGTGGGAGAAGCCAGCAATTTAGATTAAATATTTTCATTTTATATTCTTAATAAAATAGGCATGTGTAGGATTAGTTGCCATATGATGGTTATTATTAATACTGCAGGAGTCATTAGATAATCTACTACAAAATTTAATTTTTTTCTGTTTGGTTTAAATCCTAATTTTTCTGCCCAAAAAGTGTAAATGCTACCGTCTGTTTTTTTTGTGATTCCTCCCTTAAATTGTATATTTGTGAGAATGCATCCTTTGAATGTAACTAGTTGTAATCCATATAAGGCTAAGCCGAGAAATACTATTTTCCAGTCAAGCCAAAATGGGGAAGTGACTGCAAGAAAGGCTAAAAGAATATGCCCAATTGCTAGAATTTCTTCTTTTGTGGTTATGTCTTTATTCTTCATATGTTATTATTTCAAGAAGGTTAGTTTTAAATATTATGCTTTGGGAGGGTTTAGAAGGATTTAAATAAATCTAAATGTTTTTTTATAGTATGAAAGGATTTATTGTTGATAGCGATTATACCGATTTAGATGGTCAGACATATGTTCAACTTTTTGGGAGACTGGAAAATGAGGAGAGCTTTGTTGTACTAAATAAATTTGAACCTTACTTTTTTATAAAAGAAAAGGATAGAGCAAAGACAAAAAATTTATTGAAAGAGTTTGTAGTTGAGGAGGTGAAGCTGAAGAGCTTTCATGATGAAGAGGTTTTCAAGGTTTCTGGAAAAAGTCAGGAGGCAATCAATACCCTGGTTAAGGTTTTGCATGAAGAAGAAATACAGACTTTTGAATCTGATTTGAGACCGCACATTCGATTTGTGATTGACAATGATTTGAAAGGAAGTATTGAAATAAAAGGAGAGTACGAATCTTCTGAGCGGGTTGATAGAGTTTATAGGGGGGCAGAGGTTTCTTCGGCTAGCTATTCTCCTAAACTTAAGATTTTATCTTTGGATATTGAAACTTCTGGAGATAGAAAGAAGCTTTTTTGCATTGGAATGTATTCTGAAAATTATGAAAGGACTTTTATGGTTGGAAAGAAAAAAGTTCAAGGGGTTATTTCATGTAAAGATGAAGAAGAATGTTTGGAGAAGTTTAAAAAAGAAGTCTTAGAGTTTGACCCAGACATAATTACGGGTTGGAATTTAATTGATTTTGATTTGAAAGATTTGAGTGATAGATTCAAGAAGCATAAAATTCCGTTCGATATAGCAAGAACAAATGAAAACTTGCGATTAAAGATAGAAGATAATTTCTTTAGGAAATCCAGTGCAAGTGTTGTCGGTAGGCAAGTTATTGATGGGCTTGCGTTTATTAGAGATCCGTTTATTCAGGAAGCGCCTTCTATAAAGAATGCTAAATTTGAGTCATATACTCTTGAAAATGTTTCTGGGGAGCTTTTAGGGAAGGGAAAAATAATAAAAGGAGATAATCGCCATTTGGAAATAGAGAGAATGTATAATTCTGAGGAGTTTGATGATTTGAAAAAACTTGCTGATTATAATATGATTGACTGCAAACTTGTTTATGAAATCTTAGAAAAAACAAAGATGATTGAGTTAGCAATTGAAAGAAGCCAGCTAACAGGAATGACTATTGACAGGTTGACTGCCTCAATTGCCGCATTTGATTCTTTGTATATAAGAGAAGCGAGAAAAAGAGGATTGGTTTCGCCGAGTGTGAGATTTGGATTAAAAGAAGAAAAATTAAAAGGAGCTTATGTTTATTCCTCTAGTTCTGGAATTTTTCATAATGTTTTAATTTTAGATTTTAAATCACTTTATCCATCCGTAATAAAAACTTTTAATGTTGATCCTTCTTCTTATCTTGGAAAAGAGATTGGAAAAGAGAAAAGTTTTATTGAGTCTCCGAATAAAGTTTATTTTAGAAATAATTCTGGAATTTTACCAGAGATTATAGGGGAGTTGCATAAAGCAAGAGAAAAAGCTAAGAAAGAGAAAAGAGAGTTGTCTAGTTATGCAATCAAAATTATTATGAACTCTTTCTGGGGGGTTTTAGCTTCGCCAAATTGTAGGTATTTTGATTTTGATATGGCTTCAGCGATAACTGCGTTTGCTCGAGAGATTATTCAGTTGACTGCGAAAAAAATTGAAGAAAGAGGAGACAAGGTAATTTATTCCGATACTGATTCTGTTTTTGTAAAAGTAAATTTAGATAGAGAAGATGCAAATGAAAAAGGAATTGAAATTCAGAGTTACATAAATGATTTTTATAAAAAATATATCCCTGAGATATACAATCGTGATTCTTATTTAGATATTGAATTTAAAAAGCAGTATTTGTCTATGATGATTCCTAGTTTGAGGATTAAGGAGAAAGATTCAGAAGGCGAAGAGCTAGATATCCAAAAAGCAGCAAAAAAGAGGTATGCGGGTCTGGTGTATAACAAAGGAAAGGAAGAACTTGAAATAGTTGGGCTTGAGGCGATTAGGGGAGATTGGACAGAGGCTGCGCAGGAATTTCAGAAAGAATTATTACTTAAGGTTTTCAAGCACCGCTCGGTGTACCCACATCAAGAGGGGGCAAAACAAGAAATTAAAGAGTTTATAAGAGAATATATTGAGAACATCTTGAAAGGAAATCTCGATGAGAAGTTGAAGTATCGAAAATCAATCAGAAAAGATTTGAAAGATTACACTAAGACAACCCCTCCCCATGTTAAGGCTGCTCGGCAACTTGATTTTATTGAGTCGAACGTTATTGAATATTTTATGACTGTAAAAGGACCTGAGCCAAAACAAAAATTAAAAGATAAGTTGGATTATGAACATTATATTGACAAGCAGATTAAACCGATTGCAAGTCAAATTTTAGGGTTGTTAGGGCAGAAATTTGAAGATGTTGTAAAAGGAAGTAAGCAAAAGAAACTTTTCTGAGGAAAAGTTCCATAAAGCCTGCGGCTAAAGAAAATTTTTTTAATTAATCCAAACTAGTCGAATATTTTTTTCTGCTAAAAGTTTGTTAAAGTGCGTTCTTTGCTCTTCTGTTGCAGGAGAATAATTTTCTCCCTCTTGAAATGGTTTTGGCGAGACTGCTATTTGTCGTAGTTTTGAAGAAGGGCCGACTCTTTGTAAAAAATAAGGAACTAAACTTTCAAGTCCGTTTGAAGATATGGTCTCAGTAAATGCGCCAAATTCTTCGGATTTGTAAGCTAAGAGAGGCGTAGCTTTTCCTTGCAAGTGATAATTATACATTCCGATTGTAACCATTAATTTTTGAGAATAGAATTCTTTAAAAGCATTGTTGTGCTGAATTTTTTATGGACTTCGATAAGAATTTTGTGAAGAGAACTGGAAAAGAAAAACTCATGGAAAGGTATCAGCCTAAGCCAGAGTTTGTTGAAAGGATGGAAAAGTTAATTGGAAAAGAGGATACTAAAAAGTTTTTTGAAATTGCTTATACTTCTTCGCAGGATTTTATTAGAGTTAATACATTGAAGATTTCTCCAGAGGATTTGAAAAAAAGATTGGAAAGTTATGGTTGGAAGATTAAACAGCCTTACAAAGAATTTCCGGAGGCAATGATTGTTTTGAGAGAGAGTAATTTGAAACCTGGAGAGCTTGGAAAATCTATTGAACATTTACTTGGATATTTTTATGTGCAGGAAATTTCATCAATGTTACCGATTTTTGTTTTGCAGCCTAAAGAAAATGAACTGCTTTTGGATTTATGTTCTTCTCCAGGAAGTAAAACTACTCAAGCTGCAGCGATAATGGGGAATAAGGGGACCATTATTGCGAATGAAGTTAACATTGGGAGAATTAGGATTTTGAGTGCGAATTTGGAAAAATCAGGCGTAATGAATACTATGATTACTCGGAAAGAGGGGGTTGCGTTTTGTTTGAAATGGGCAAGGGAAATTAAGATGAAGTTTGATAAAATTTTAGTTGATGCTCCGTGTTCTGGAGAAGGTACTTTGAGAAAATCTCCGAAGACATTTGATATGTGGAATCTTAATTTTATTAGAGGACTTTCCAGGGTTCAAAAAAGACTTGCTTCTGAGGCTTTGAAACTTTTGAGAGTTGGGGGAGAAATGATTTATTCAACTTGTACTTTGGGACCAGAGGAGGATGAGCTAGTTGTTAATTTTTTGAAAGAGAATTTTGATATTAGAATTGAAAAAGTTGAGTTACCTTTGAAAACTCGTTCTGGAATTTTAGAATGGGAAGGAGAAAAGCTAGACGATGAAATTAAAAATTGTGTTAGATTATATCCGCAAGATAATGATAGTGATGGATTTTTCCTTGCGAAGATTACAAAGTTAAGTGACAAATGTTTGTTAAATGAGAAAGATGAATATACGAAGTTTGAGGAGAAATATGAAGAAGCTGGTGAAGAAATAAAAGAAATTGAAGATGAGGAGGGAAACGATGGAGAATAGTGATTTGCATACGCATACATATTATTCTGATGGTGCTTTACCGCCAGCTCAAGTTGTTAAATTAGCTAAGGAAAAAGGAATAAAAAATTTGGCGATTAGTGATCATAATTCTGTTGAGGGAATTGATGAAGCGATGAAAGAAGCTGAAAAATTAGGCGTTAATCTTATTCCTTCAATTGAAATTTCTGCAGAAGGAGATGAGGTTTTGGGGTATTTTATTGATTATAAGAATGCGAAGTTTAAAAAAGAAATCAAAAAATTGCAAGAAGGAAGTACTTTTTCTGTAAAGGAGAATATACAAAAAGCTAAGGGTAAATTTGATATAAATTTTGAAGAGTTATTAAGAGAATATAGGCCAAATGTTTCTAACTTTAACAGAGGGCACCTGGTAAGGCTTCTGATAAAAAAGGGTTACGGAGATTTTAAAGAAATATGGCCCTATTTTCAAAAAGGGAAAGAGTTTTATGCAGAAAGAGAAAAGATTTCTGTAGAAGGTGCAATCAAATTAATTAAAAAGTTTGGTGGCGTTCCGGTTTTGGCTCATCCGTGGGTTGAACTTCCGGCAAAGGAATTGCTAAAAGAAGAAAATTTTGCAAAATTAGTGAAAGCTGGTTTAAAAGGAATAGAGATTGACAATGGAGACAGAGACGAAAGAAGAGATGAAAAGACAATTTCGCGAATAAAAGAAGTTGCAAAGAGATACAATTTAATAATAACGTCTGGAAGTGATTTTCATAGAGAGGAAAAAAATAATGTTCATAATATAGGTGATTATAATTGTGACGAAAAAGTTGTAGAAAAATTAAAGGAGTTGAAAAATGAATAGAATTTGGATTTTAGGTGGAACAAATAGCGGAAAGACAACGTTTGCTAAAAAGATTTCTAAAAAACTGAGATTGAGGTATTACGCTACTGATTTTATGAAATATAATAAAGATTTTTCAAAAAAATTGTCAGAAAAATTGAGAGATAAAAAAATAAAAGAGTTGGCTAGAAAAAAGAAATGGGTTTGTGAAGGAACAAATAGAGCAGAGTGGGTTTGGCCAGCATTTAAAAAATCAGATTTTGTGATTATTTTGAAGACGAGTCCGTTTATTAGGATTAAGCGGTTATTTAATAGGGAGATTAATGAGAGAAAAAGAAAATTGAGTATTGGTAAAAAAATTCGTTTATGGTATATTGTTTTTTCTTATCACTTTAAGGGATATAGACATCATAAAGATTTGGCTAAGCAATTTAATAAGCCATATATTGTTTTAAGAAATAATAAAGAAATGGATAAATTTTTGGAGGAATTAAAATGAAAATTAGAAAATCTAGAAAAGGTGAATATGGGGAAATTAAAAAGATGATTCAGTCTGTTTTAGATAGTATTTATCCAAATGCTCCGAAAATAAAAGAGTGGGAAGATTTTTCCAAGTACGCAGTTATTCTTGTTGCAGAAGAAGGAAATAAAATTATTGGAAGTGTTGCGATAAAAGAAGTTGATTCTCATACGGCCAAATTAAAGAGAATGTATGTCGATGTTAAATCTCAAAGAAAGGGAGTTGGTCAGGAATTAATGAATAAAGTTTTAGTTTATTGCAAGAAAAACAGATTTAAAGAAATAGTATTAACTACCTATGCTGAAATGGCAAGTGCTGTTAAATTCTATCAGAAAAATGGTTTTGATATAGTAAAGAATCCAACTGATAAATATTTTAGTAATCCAAGTTTAAAAGATTATAACAATAGTCAAATTGCTATGAGGAGAGAATTATGAAAATTGATATTTTAGACAGCACAAAAAAGAAAGCGTTCTTGGAAGAAGTTTCGTATTTGGGGAAATTTAAATTGCCTTACTTATTTATATCGTCTGGAAAAGAAACGTTGAGAGCGTATTCTGGGCATTTAGGAACAGACGAAATTATGAAAATTTGGAGGCACTATCCTGTTGAAGGATTTGGTTTATATTTTGGTAAATTAATTATTGACAGACATGGAAGAAAAGAGGCTCGTTTAAGTTTAGATGCCTTGCATTTGTTGAAAGAGCTAATTACAGAAAATATTATTGAGCTAAATGACGAGCAATTGCAAAAATGGTTTAGAGGGAATAACGTTGAATTGAATGAAGAACAAAAAATAAAATATTCTAAAGTAAAAGACTATTGTGCTGTAAAGTATAAGGACGATTTTATCGGAACTGGAAAGTTGACGAATCAAGGAATTGTAATTAGCTTTTTGCCTAAAGAGAGATGGATAAAAAATTAAGATGTTTAATAAAATTTTAGTAGTTTATAGTGATAAGAAAACAAAGAATCATATTGAGACAGTTGAAAATGTAAAAAGGATTCTGGTGAAGAGAGAAATGGATTTTAATTTTGTAGGTTTGCATAGTCTGAAGGAAGGAGATTTTGAGAGTATTGATTTAGTAATTAGTGTTGGCGGAGATGGGACTTTTGTGCGTGCTGCAAATTTTATTAAAGATCAACTAATAGTTGGAATTAATTCTGATCCGGAAACAAGTGAGGGGATGCTTAAAAGTTTACTTGCAAATGAATTTGAAAAATTAAATAAAATATTTGATGGAGAGTATAAAATTATTCAGAGAGAACGTGCAAAAGTTTTATTAAATGGGAAAGAAGTAAAAGAATTAGTTGTTAATGCTGTTTTTGTGGGGGCAGAGTCGCAATTTCATTGCGCTAGATATATTATAAATTTTGATAATAAAAAAGAAGAGCAAAGAAGTTCTGGTGTTTTAGTTAGTACTGGAAGTGGTTCTACTGGGTGGTTTAAATCTGCGGGCGGGGAAGTTTTTAAATATGATGAGAAAAAGTTGAAATTTATTGTTAGGGAGCAATACATAGGAGACAGACTTTTTTGTCCTAAAATATTTTCTGGAGACATTGTTGAAGGAAAATCAATAGAAATTATTTCTATGAGAGATTATGGAGGAGTAGTTGCAGTAGATGATTCTGTTTACAAATTAAAGAAAGGCGATAAAGTTGAAGTTTGTCTTTCTAGCGAGCCATTGAAAGTGATTGTTTTGTAGAATTTTAGTATAATAATCTTTAAAAAGCGTTTTTTGTTCGAGTTTTGATGGGTATTGGGTCTATATTATATTCAAAAATAGTAAGTCTTTATTCTAGATGGGCTAATTATGTAGCTACAAATCAGCGTAATGCTTTATCTGGCGATTCTTATGCAGATATTCCGATGTCTCAAGATGCTAGGAGGGCTGTGGGAATTGGTGATGATCTTCCAGTAAAGCAGACTGCAGTAAGAGTTGTAGAATTTAGAGGCGAGTGGGGCAAAGATTTGCCAATTGTTGAACCGGTCGGGTTAATTAGAAAACCATTGAACTTGGATGGAACACTGCGACCGGAGGATAGGGAAAGAATGAGAAGAGCAGGAGAGTATCCTGTTGGCTCTAGTGATGCACTTGTTAACTTAGGGGACGCACTTGATAGGAAGTTGTAAAATTCAGCTATTTCTTTAGCAAGTTATTCAAGAGTTGAAAACTTTTTCTGGTTTAGAAAAAAGAGCGTCAAAATCTAGTTTTTTGGTTGTCTTTTTAGAAATATTCTTTAATAAAATGCAAGGAATTCTGATTTTTATTTTATCGACGCTAATAGTATGTAGGGTAACAGAAAGTATATACGGGAAAAGCAATTAATTTATAAACCCTTTTTTCTATTTGTAGGGTATACAAAAGGGTGTTAAATTGGTTTTTGAAAAGTACTACTATCGCGATGGAAAAAAGTATGGGCCGTATCTGTATGAAAATAAGCGTGTAGGGGATAAAATTATTACTTCATATTTAGGTAAAAAAGAGGATTTTGATCGTAAAAAACATCTGAAACTTTTATTATTTCTTTTAATACCTTTAATTTTAATTGCTGCGTTTTTTGTTGCGTATAGTACGCACGAAGTTGCATTTCATGAAGTTTATAATACTATTACGGGAAACATCGTTTCAGGGGATATCTCTGAAAGTAGTGTAGGGGATAGTTCTGGAGCTAGTGAAAGCTCTGATGAAACTGCAAGTTCAGAAGAATCAGTGGATTTGAATTCCGATTCCCCACAACAAACTCCTTCTGAAGAACCGCAAAGTGAAACAACTCCTCCTGTTGAAGAATCTGTACCGGTTGTTGATGAAATTGTTCCTGTAGAAGAGCCGGTTGAAGTAGAGCCTGTTGTAGTAGAAGAAAATTCTTCAAGCGAAGAGCCCGTTGTAGAAGAGATAGAAAATGTATCTCTTTCAGATAATTTAAATGAAACAGATGGAGAGGTCGAATTAAACGAAACAGTTGCTAATGAATCCTTACAAAATCTTTCAGAAGTAGATGAAACAAATGAGGAGATTATAGAAAATGAATCACTAAATGAACCTATTTCTAACGAACCCTTACAAAACTCTTCTGAATCTGGCGGGTTAGTTGGATTGCAGAACTTTAGTGAAAATGAAACTCTTTTTAATCAAACTATATTCAATGAGTCAATTGAAAATGAAACTCTTTTTAATCAAACTATATTCAATGAGTCAATTGAAAATGTGACTATATCTAATTCTACTTCAAATTTGACTCAAAGAATTGTTACTAAGCAATATTCTGCAGTTATAGGCAAGCCAGTTAGGTGGGAAAAGAAAATTGAATTTGAAGTAAGTGGTAATGAATCTGTTAGAAACGAGATGAATATAAACCTTCCAAATAGTGCTGGAGACATAAGTGTTACAAAAATAGATGCGCAATCTGGGGAAGAAAGAGATATTACAACTGAAGCAGACATATCTGGAGAAAAACAGATTGAGGAAAAGAAGGTTGCGGTGAGCATTACAGGAAATGTTGTTGCGGAAAACATTGGGACAAATGAATTTATTCTTAAATTGTTTAATTCAATCGCGAATTTTTTTAATAGTTTATTTAGACTGACTGGCAAAGTTATTGGAGGTACTCCTTCTGAAAATGTGAGTGTAGCTATAACTGAAATTGTAAATAATAATGATGCGATTGTTGTTGAGTATTTTACAGAGGCGCCTTATTCTGAAGAGAGGGTTTTGAGTTCTGGTTCAAAAGAGGTTAAAGTTATCGGTCCAGATTCTCCTCCGTATGGCAATATTATGGCTTATAGCAATATTGAAGGAGATATTAGCGCGGAAAAAATAAAATTGTATTGGTACGCAACTCCTGAAGATGCGATAACATATGGATACATTAATGGAACCCTTGAGACCTCTGAAGAAAGTTTGTTTAACGAGAGTCCAGTTAATACTTCTATTGATATTATTGAATCTCCTGAAGAAATTATAGACAATACTTCTCTTGCTCCTGTTGTAGAAAACCAAACTTCGCAAGAGGTAATTTCTCCTCCAAAAAAGGAAGAAAAACAACTAGAAAAAGAAAATAAAACCGAAGATAAGGCACAAGAAAAAGAAAAAAAGAGTTTACTAACTGGCAAGGTTATTGGTGATTTAAATGGGGGAAATTTAAGTGGAGAAAAAATAAAAGTTGAGGTGGATTTTGTTGCTAAAGATTTAGATAGTGATGGCTTTGTTGAAAGTATTGAATGGATTGTTCCGCATCTTTCAAATCAGACTTATGAAATAGTCATTTTGGCGACTTCTGCAGCGCATTTGGATTCTTCTAGAAATTTTGTTTCGGACATTTTTGATTATATTAAAGCGCAAGATGGGAATTGGAGCGAGCCAATAAATAATAGCGAATATGTGCGAGTTGGTTTTGAAAGAAATTTAACTTCTAGAAATGATATTACTCTTTATGCTCGTGCAAACGAAATTTCTGAAATAGAAGTTTATGAAAAAGATGGAAGCGAAGTTATTGCAAGATTTGAAAATGTTTCAGAAGAAAAAGTGTATAAAGTTTATTTGAATGATTTGGTTGGAAGTCAAGACATATTTGATTTGAAAGTTTTAGGAAGTGTGGAGTTTGATTGGATTGTTGATCCGATTTGCGTTACAGCACCAGATAATGAAAGTTATACTGTTTGCACATATACTTCAAATGGAACTTTCACACCCCCTACAGGAGTTACAAATGTTTCTGTTTTGGTTGTTGCTGGCGGAGGAGCAGGAGGAGGGGCGGATGCAGGAGGAGGCGGTGG
>Ga0247841_10001760_pt1 | contig 46096 bp, 31 predicted proteins | sample LaCruzMarch2015__2_FD_192410 | JGI IMG/M metagenome (GOLD analysis project Ga0247841, IMG submission 192410) | Freshwater microbial communities from meromictic Lake La Cruz, Castile-La Mancha, Spain - LaCruzMarch2015_18m | ecosystem: Environmental > Aquatic > Freshwater > Lake | place: Spain... | reverse complement strand
GTTGGAGAAAATGTTGTTTTTTAACTCGAGGTTATTATATGTCCAGAAGTTAAAAGCAATGGATGATCCTAATGATGTTGGACCGCTGATGTGGATATCATTGTAATAGAATTTAAAATTCATACCGGAATAGTTGCCGCCATTGGAAAATCCAGCGATGTACGAGTTTATTCCAGCCCCGCCGTCAAGGGAAATGAGGTTATTGGAGTATACATTCGTTCCAGTACCAATACTTTGACACAAGATCCCCCTGATGTCGGCCGTCAGTGCAGCATTGGAAACAGAGATATTGAAAATCTTGTTTTTACTGGCATTCATGGAAGATACGAAGATTCCGCACACTAAGGGGGAACCCGAGGCAGCGGTCAGTGACCAGTTCCCGAAGATGTTGTTATCCACCTGGTTGCCCTCATTGGACGAGACAAGGTAAAGTCCGTAAAAATATCCGGTACCTGCATAGGTAATGGAGCCTGCCACAGATTCACTGCCCACGGTGTTGTTCATAATGTTGAACAATCCGTCTCCGATTTTCAGTCCGTAGAAAGAGGAATGACTGGAACTGGTCATGGTAATATTCCGGATGATGTTGCCCGAGAAAGTTATAGCACCGGCATTCGTGCCCTCTGAGTATATTCCCGCCCAGGTAGTACCCGGATATGTCCATGCATTCCCCTGGCAAAGCGGTGCTTGTCCGCCTACATAATTATTACTTACCAGGTGGTTGAATGTGGCAGCCATAAGATAAATGCCGAACTGGGATCCGGTGGGCGGGGTAGAAGAATTATAATAGACAGAGTTTCCGCTGATGACTGCCCCATTGGCAGCAGTGACCATAAGAATGCCATAGCTGTTGAAGTTATACACATTATTGTTCAGGATGTTCAGGGAGCTGGTTGATGATGCACAATAAAACCCGACGGCCGGAATTCCTATTGTCCCTGCTGTTGCATTGCGGATATCATTTCCCGAGATCTCGACCGAATTGCTTCCTGTGTTTCCGACGGTCACAGTACCATAGTAGGTCGAGTTGTAGTTATTTTCAAGGGTAGAGTTTTTCAGATAGCAGGATGTGGAGCTATTGTCGAAAAGTACCGTTCCTGCCGTGCCGGCCGGTGTTGAGGTAGTGTTCCTGAAGGTCAGGTATTTACCTGCCTGTCCGTCGATGGTGAAACGGCTTGCTCCATTGGTTCTGATCAGGGCAGGTGTGGAGGTTGACCAGGTCAAAGTACCGCTGATCGTTCTCAGGGTGCTGGCATCAGGTTTTATAAGCAGGGTGTAGTTTGACCCTGAAGGGTTTTCGGTCCAGCCATTCAGGGCATAGGTCCCGGGTTCGGTGAGATCGGCTGTGATGTTGATGGTGGTATTTCCGTTCAATCCTCCGGCATTGATCGCTTCAAACGCGCCACCCACACCGGTCAGGGTAGGATAGTTCCCGGGGACTGTTATTACTGTTATAACGATACCATGGGTAGTAAAGGAATATACCGTTGACCACATACCGAGATATCCGCCTCCGCAGTTGGAGCGAACCCACACATAATACAATGTACCCATGGTCAGCGGCGTCATCGTATAGGCCGTTACTCCTGCTGCAACCGAGCCACTGGGGGTTGTACTCGTGGTAGGGGCTGTTGAGGAGGTGCTGTAATAGATGTCATATCCGCTTGCAGGTGCCGATGCCGGGGGTGTCCAGGCGATGCTGGCTGAAGTCTGTCCGATGACAGTTGCCACAACAGAGGTAGGTTCAGGACATGTGGGCAGCAGGTTAAAGGACATATCGGCCCCGTAATATTTTGCAGAGCCAACCGTCCCTACAGCCCTGTAATGGTAAAGCGTATTGATTGTCAGACCCGTCAGAGCTGCAGTAATACCGGTTGCAGTATTACCTGTAACTGACGAAGGAGTGGCGGCCACGCTGCTTCCGTAAGAGGTCGTGAGACCGTATTCAAAGGAAGTGACTACATTTTGCGAACACGCATTCACCGTGCCGTTCAGGGTTGCACCTGTTTGAGTGACAGCAGTCGCAGCAGTGGTAACTACCTGGGTAAGTTCATAAGCCCCAATGGTTGGAACCGTTGACCTGGTTATCCCTGCATAGTCGGTAGTAATGCCTGTTACTGGTGTTCCTGCAACCAGCAGGGGCTGCCGGGGATGCAGATCGGAGGAGGAAACAAATAAAGGATTGGTACTCAGTGAATGGGGATCCTGTCCGCTAATACTTTGCCAGGCAGCCAGATTACTTAGGTCATAACCATCATAATAGATAAACGGTCCTGCCACAGTATAAAAATCATTGTAATCTGAGTTCAGCGGAGTTGTCCAGCCACACGTATAGAGGACATAATGCTTGCCTGTTCCGCCCGGGCTCCTCAGGTTGGAAAAAATGTTGTTTTTAAATTCGATTAACCTGTCTGAACAGCTATAAATGATATAAGTTGATGATGATCCCGTTGGCGGACCGCTGATATGGATATCATTATAATAGAATTTTAAGGCCGAATTGTAATAAGCCTCATTGTAAAATCCATAGATGATCGGGTTAGTTGCAGCCCCGGCATCAAGGGAGATGATGTTATTGGAGTATTCATTAACATCATCATTTGCGCCCAAGCCCCAGATTCCATAAATTTTTGGCGTAAGGGTAGCATTTGAAGCAGCGATATTGAAGATCTTATTTTTTACAGCATTCACTGAATAAACTAACATTCCACAGGCCACCGGGTGTCCGGTTGCAGCGGTCAGTGACCAGTTACCAAAGATGTTGTTCTCCACCGCGTTGGATGAATTGCTCGAGGTTAAGTAAAGTCCGTAAACTTCTCCTGTTCCTGCATAGGTGACAGAGCCCGCAACACTTTCACTACCGACAGTGTTGTTCTTAATGCTGAAAAGTCCGGTTCCGGTTAACATCCCGTAGAAGGCTGGCACCCCGGAACTGGTCATGGCAATATTCCGGATCATGTTGTTCGAAATAGTTATAAGACCTGCATAAGGGCCAGATGCATATATTCCTGCAAAGGTACCCGTGCCCGGATATGTCCAGGCATTTCCCTGGCAAAGAGGGGCCTGACCGCCAATATAATTGTTGGTTACCAGGTGGTTGAATGTCGATGGCATAAGAAAAATGCCATACTGCGATCCGGTCGGTGCCGTGGGGGAATTATAAAATATACTGTTTCCGCTTATGACCGCGCCATTGGCGGCAGTAATCATGAGTATGCCGTAGTTGTTGAAGTTATACACGTTATTGTTCAGGATGCTCAGTGAACTGGTCTGGGAGGCACAGTAAATCCCCACTCCAGGGATTCCGGTAGTCCCTGCAGTTGCATCACGTACATCGTTTCCCGAGATCTCGACCGAATTGTTGCCGGTATTTCCGATGGTCACGGTACCATAAGATGTCGGGCTGCAGTTATTTTCCACGGTCGAGTTTTTCAGATAGCAGTTCTGGGAGCCGTTGTTGAACAGTATCGTGCCAGCGGTACCGGCCGGTGATGTGGTAGTATTCCTGAAGGTCAGATATTTACCTGACTGTCCGTCGATGGTGAACCGGGAGGCGCCGTTGGTTCTGATCAGGGCCGGAAGGGAGGCTGAATAGCTGAGCGTACCGCTGATTGTTCGCAGGGTGCTGGCATCAGGTTTGATCAGCAGGGTATAGTTTGACGCGGGAGGGTTTTCGGTCCAGTCATTCAGGGCATAGGTACCGGGTTCGGTAAGATCAGTCGTGATGCTGATGGTGGTATTCCCATTCAATCCGTCGCAATTGATTGCTTCAAATGCACCACCCACACCGGTTAAATTCGGGTAGGTTCCGGGGACTGTAACCGCTGTGGGAACAGGGCTATGGGTTGAAAAGGAATATACCGTTGACCACATACTGAGATCTCCGCTTCCGCAGTTCGAACGAACCCATACATAATACGTTGTCCCCAGTGTGATGGGAGTCATCGTATAGACGGTGACCCCGGCTGCAACCGAAGCTGTGGGAGTGGTATTTATGGTCGGGGGCGTGGATGAAGTGCTGTAGTAAATGTCGTACCCGCTTGCCGGCGCCGATGCCGGTGGGGTCCAGGCGATGCTGGCCGAAGTCTGGCAGATGGCTGTTGCCGCAACAGCAGTGGGCGAAGTACATACGGGTGTGGGTACCAGGTCAAAGGTGAAATCGGCCCCGTAATAGTTTGAAGCGCCTACAGTCCCTACAGCCCTGTAATGGTAAAGCGAATTGATTGTCAGACCCGTAAGAGACGCGATAATCCCGGTTGCAGTATTCCCTGTAACAGGGGAAGGCGAGGCAGCCACACTGCTTCCGTATGAGGTTGTGAGACCATACTCAAACGAGGTAACTACATTTTGCGAACACGCATTCACCGTACCGTTCAGGGTTGCTCCGGTCTGAGTGACTGAAGTCGCGGCAGTGGTAACTACCTGGGTAAGTTCATAAGCGCCAATGGTCGGAACCGTTGCGCGGGTTATCCCGGAATAATCGGTGGTGACGGTTGCTACCGTCGTCCCGGCGACGAGCAGGGGTTGCTGCGGATGCAGATCGGTGGCGGAAACAAACAAAGGATTGGTGCTGATGGAATGGGCATCCTGACCCGTAACAGTCTGCCAGGAAGCAAGAGTAGTCACATCTGCGGATTGGAAATGGAGTAAAGGACCTGCCACGGAATAAAAATCATTATAATCTGTGGTGGATAAAGGATGAGAGTCTAAAATAAAAAGACTAAAATGCTTGCCTGTTCCGCCTGCACCCCTTGAATTGGCAAAGATGTTGTTTTTTAAATCCAGGATACTTTTATTCATGTAGGCGGCATACGTTGATGAAGATGCTGTTGGCGGACCGCTGATCAGAATGGTATTGTAGAACAAATTAAGGTTCATGTTATCTATGTCGTCATTGTAAAATCCATATATCGTCGGATCTGTTGCAGCACCGGCATCGAGGGTGATGATGTTGTTGGAGAATTCATTAATGATATGATTCTGAAATTTTGTATAGATTCCATATATAACCGGCGTGAGAGCAGCATTTGAAGCAGAGATGCCGAAGATCTTGTTTTTTCTTGCATTTACCGAATACACGTACATTCCATACACAGTTGGTGTTCCGGAAGCTGAAGTCAGCGACCAGTTCCCGAAGATGTTGTTTTCAGCCGTGTTGGCCTGGTTGGTCGAGGTCAGGTAAAGTCCGTAAAGAATTCCGTTTCCCGCATAGGAGATGGAGCCCGCAACAGTTTCACTGCCAACGGTATTGTTCATGATATTGACCAGTCCCGACATTATTCTCATCCCGTAAAAGGTTGATGCCCCGGAATTGGTGAATGCAATATTGCGGATAATGTTGTTCGAAAAAGTGCTGGTCCCTGCACCCGAGCCACCAAAAAATATCCCCTCAAAGTTACCACCGCTCGGACAGGTCCAGGCATTTCCCTGGCAAAGCGGGGCCTGACCGCCGATGTAATTGCCAGTGACCAGGTGGTTGAATGTCGCAGTCATCAAATAAATGCCCCACTGACCTGTGGCAGGTGCCGTGGGGGAATTATAATATAAACTATTCCCGTTTATGACCGCACCATTAGCTGTTGCCAAGATGTATATGCCGATGAGGTTGAAGTTATAGATATTATTATTCAGGATGTTCAGTGAACTTAAAGAGTTATTGCAGAAAATCCCCACGCCGGGGGTCCCGGTAGTACCTGCCGTTGCATCACGCAGATCGTTGCCTGAGATCTCGATCGAATTGCTGCCGGTACTTCCGATGGTCACGGTACCATATGCGAACGCACTGTAATTACTTTCGACAGTAGAGTTTTTAAGATAACAGTTCTGTGAGCCATTGTTGAACTGTATCGTGCCAGCCGTGGTGGCCGGTGTTGCCGTGGTATTCCTGAAGGTCAGGTATTTGCCTGCCTGTCCGTCGATGGTAAAACGGCTTGCGCCATTGGTCCTGATCAGGGCCGGGAGAGAGGCTGAATAAGTTAGCGTACCGCTGATCGTTCTCAGGGTGCTGGCATCTGGTTTGATCAGCAGGGTGTAGTTTGACCCTGCAGGGTTTTCGGTCCATGCATTCAGGGCATAGGTACCGGGTTCGGTGAGATCGGCCGTGATGTTGATGGTGGTGTTTCCGTTTAATCCGCCGGCATTGATGGCTTCAAATGCACCGCCCACACCGGTTAAATTCGGGTAGGTTCCGGGGACGGTAATGCCGGTAGGAACGATACCATGGGTTGAAAAGGAATATACCGTTGACCATGTACTGAGATTTCCGCTTCCGCAGTTTGAGCGCACCCATACATAATAGGTTGTACCCAGGGTAAGGGGCGTCATCGTATAGGCCGTTACTCCTGCTGCAACCGAGCCACTGGGGGTTGTACTCGTGGTAGGGGCTGTTGAGGAGGTGCTGTAATAGATGTCATATCCGCTTGCCGGCGACGAGGCCGGGGGAGTCCAGGTGATGTTAGCTGAAGTCTGTGCGATGGCCGTTGAAGCAACAGCGGTGGGAGGGAAACAAGAATAGGTCTGGCTTACCTGGATATCATCGAGGGTGATGTAATCCGCGTGGGGGTAGCTGTTGTGCCAGCCGTGGATGCCGATGTAATAGTCTCCGGTCGTTGCGGGAGCGAAGGATCCCGAAATTTGTGTGTAGCTTGTGGTAAGGCCTGTGGGAGATTGTATGGAGCCGGTCATCCCGCCAGGGGTATCAACAGTGCCGTATTTCAGTTCAATGGTGGCATAGGAGGGAGTTGAGCCATTCTGTTGCGCCCAGCAGGAAACGGTGTAATACATTCCTCCGGTGAGGGTAAATTTCCTGAACATCCAGGTATCCCCGTACATCCCTAAGGTTGCATCCCAGTTTCCGGTGCGTGGACCTCGGTTGAACGTCGTTTCGGAGCTGTTGGCCATCCAGTATTTACCCCATGCTCCTCCAAACTGGGTCCAGCAACCTCCCACGGAGGTCTGATCGGTATACCCCGACTCGAAACCTTCGTTGAACGGAAGCACGGTAACCGCGTTGCAAAGCGTCGCGAAGGAGTAAACATTGGTCCAGGAAGCGCTGGAGCCGCCGCAGTTTGAGCGAACCCAGGCATAGTAAACCGTGTTGGCGCTCAATGAAACCATGGAATAGGTGGTTATTCCCGCGCCGACCGTAGCCGTGGGGACCGTGGATGAAGTCGGGGGGGTGGAGGTGGTGCTGTAATAGATGTCATACCCGTTTGAGGGAGGAGAAGAGGGGGCCGTCCAGTTAAGGGTCGCAGAACTGACAGTAATTCCCGTTGCGTTAACACCGAGGGGGGTAGGACATTGGGGCGTGACCTCCATATGTATATTGTCGACGTACCATCCACCCGGGATAGAGCCTTCATATTCCCAGGCAATATACAATGTCGTTCCCGCATAACCCGTCAGCGTAAAGGTGGGGGAGATTCTCCAGTTCAAGTCACCAACTCCCAGGTCGGCATAGATGGCCGTCCATGCCGCCAGGTTCTGTGCGCCCGTAATGGAGTAATACAGTCCGTGTTTTACAGAAGAAGTCGGATTACCATCCTTCTGATAAAAGCTGATGTCAACCGATCCTTCGACCGGGACGGTGATTGCTTTTGAGATCAGCCAGATGGTGCCGTTGTACCAGCTGAAAGCGCAGCCGTCGCCCGTCCCCCCCATCCCCTCAACAGCAGCCCAGGAAGCTCCTTGACCAGCCGATTGCCAGGAGACCCATTCTTCAGGCAATTGAGAAGACGATACAAAAGTTTCAGTAAAAGGTAAAGTGTATTGCGCCTGTGAGCTTCTGGCCCATGCAAGTGATACGAGCAATAATAGTACAAACTTCTTCATATAGCAGGTTTTTTTTGGTGGATTGTGATGGTGGTTGTTGGTTCTCAGGCATCTCACTTCTGTTAGTTGACTTTAGTTTCCGGTTTTCTGGTTTAAGGCAGTGTTTTCAAGATTGAATCCTCCATGCTTTCTGTATGCGCACGAGCAGGAATCAATTTCAACAAGTAATTAAGTACACAGTAGTAAGTCCGGATTCCGAAAAACGCCATTGTAAAAAATTGAGGAAAGATTATTATGCAATTGACATACCAATAAATACAAAAAAAGAGCCAATCTCAGTATTACTGAGTTAATTCATTATATATCAGCAAGTTAAATATATTTTTCTTTTAGATGGTATCGGAAATAGTAGGAATACACATTTCCGTATCGACGCAAAATCGCGTATTTACGCGATTTTGTGTCGATTCAGGGAGCCTCTAAAAATTAATTGTTCATGTCTCGTACTGAAAAAACTGCACATTGAGTTTAAAATTATGCTCAAACGCATAATCGGCTCTAATTACAAATTGAATGTAGGGGTTTTTAAAAACCTTTGTGAAAAAGAGATATTTTTAGCGGGGAATTGGTGGTTTTATAAGCGGTTTTATGATAGGCTTTTTAGGACTGCTTGCTTATCTGGCTCAAATGAAAAAAATTAAAAACAAGGAGTATTAACCAATAAAATCAACCACTTTCGCAAAATCGATGATGAACTGGCAGTTAGATATTTCTTCAGAGTAGTGTACAAGTCCAAATGCAAAATGTAAAATCCAAATTCTCCGACCGCCCTCTGCCGATTTAGGTGACATTCATAAATTCTGAATAATCAACAAGGAGGTGGCCAGATTACTCAGGCAATGACTGGCCAGTGTAGGTGTTTTTTCCAGGATCAACATTCAACAGGTCAACGGGCATTCAGCCGTCAGGAAAAGGGTTAACGCCTATTTCCGCAGGTACTGAAACCCGGGATCGTTTGGTGTGCACGGCAGGCCCTTGCTGCTGCCAAACCGGTAGCTTATTCCCGCAAGCAGGAGCGTCGAGTTGGTGTGCCCTGTTGGTTGCTCCATGGCCATTGCGCTGTTGCGTTCAAAGCCGGAGGCGGCCGACCGGATGTTGAGCACCCCGAAATTATCGCGCAACTCCAGCGAGACCAGGAATCTTTGTCCAAAGGGAACAGCGATCCCGGCGCCGGCCGTAACAGCGAGGTTAACCCGGTGATAGGCTCCCGTTTCATCCGCCACCTTTTCCTCGCTGCCGCTATCGGGAAGGTACCACAGTGACTCACGAAGGAGCAGGGAAACGCAGGGTCCGGCATTGACAAAGAAACGGATCTTTCCTCCGGTGGACCATTTCACCAGCACCGGCAGGGATAGGTAGTCGAGGTAATGCTTTAGCCGCCCGGCAGCCGGTAACAATGCGGACTGGTTGTCGGTGAATGTACTGATCCGCTCGTAATGCAGGGCTGCCCTGGCCGAAAAACGGCCTGCAAATCCAAATTCGCCGGCGATTCCTGCTGCCCCAGACAGTGCAGGATCCGAATGGCCGTAAACGTTTTCGCTCCCATAGATCAACGACAATCCGGGACCACCCTCGATCCCGATGCTCCAGGATCCCTGCTGGGCCTGCAGAGTACCCGAATGGGCGACCAGCAGGAGAAGTAAAATAGCGGTGAGATGTTTGTTCATGAGGTATTGTTGACTTCGTTAATGTAAGCACAGGAAAAACCATGTACCCGGATTTGGAAAACGAAGCAACGACAAAATTATTGGAGGAGCAGTATTTTTACCGTGTTTGACTCTTAATGACAATCAGAACAATCTGGTTTTGCTGCTTTATCTTTTGCAGCTTTTACGCGGGGACACTCCTTGCTCGCCATGGTTCCCTTGACTTTGCTGGTATCCGGCTCAGGTGTATAGACAGCAGTGATAATAATTGCAGCAAAAACAGCCACAAACAATCCTGACATAAACCCTGAAATGTAAAATTTGTTTTTGAAAAAACTTAAGTCGATTCTTTTCATATTTGTTACGATTTATATGGTTAATTTGTTTCTATTCCAAATCTGCAATCACGGGTTATGATCTAAATACAAGGATTCCGTAAAAAGTTGGCACAAAACTATAAATAAAATTCTTTTAATAATTTTCTTAGCTTTGATGCAGGTATGACAAAAATGGCAATCATTCCCCAATATGAAAAAACTTACCCGGTGGCTTATCCCTCCTGATCAATGGAAGTCTACGGTGGCTGTACTGCTCGGGATTTTTTTCGGCCTTGCTGCCTATGCGCTCTATATTTCAAAAGCGCCCTCCTATCTTTCAGATAACCCGGAAACCTGCATCAACTGCCATGTGATGAACCCGCAGTTTTATACATGGGCACACAGTGCCCACAGGCAGGTCGCGAACTGCAACGACTGTCATTTGCCCCATGACAATTTTTTCAAAAAATATCTTTTCAAGGCGGAGGATGGGTTGCGGCATGCCACCATCTTCACCCTGCGTAATGAACACCAGGTGATACTTATCCGCGAAGCCGGCAGGCAAGCCGTTCAGAAAAACTGTATCCGTTGCCACGAAAATGTTACCGGCATGGAATACCTCATGTCGGTGCAGCCCAAATACCACAATTACCTGCAGGAACGGGCTTGCCTCGACTGCCATCGTGAAACTCCGCACGGGAGGCTCAATGGCCTGGCGGCCACACCCAACGCACTTGTAAAAACAAGGATCGAAAGCCGTACGGAGCGGGATGAAAATGATGAAGAGGAGGAAAAAGAATAAGCAGATGATGAGGACCCTTGCATATCAGACCATTTAACCAGGGAGAATATTCAATATTGATCTTTGATTCTTAATTCTTAACAACCATTATATGACAACAGAAAAAAAGCGTGCTCCGTGGATCAGCTGGGCACTGTTTTTTGGCACCATGGTCATCGTTTTTCTTTTGGGACTCCTGGCGTCATCAGTGACTGAGCGAAGGGCCGAAAGAGAATATGTTTTCAAGCCCAGGGTCGAGCTCTCTGAATTTGAACCCCGGAATGTCATTTGGGGAAAGAATTACCCCAGGGAATACGAGACTTACCGTCAGACAGCCCATGGGAATTTTCGCAGTAAATATAATGGCAGTGTCAAGATCGACGAACTGGAGTTGGATCCCCGGCTGGTTGTGATCTGGGCGGGATATGCATTTTCGAAGGATTACTACCAGGGTCGCGGACATTACAGTGCGATCACCGATATCCGCAACACGCTTCGCACGGGTACTCCAAAAGGTCCCGACGACGGTCCCCAGCCGGCTACCTGCTGGACCTGCAAAAGTCCTGATGTCCCCCGACTGATGGAGAAGATGGGGCCAGCTGAGTTTTACAGGGGGCAGTGGGCTGCCAAAGGACCGGAGATGATAAATTACATCGGCTGTGCCGACTGCCATGATCCGAAGACCATGGATCTGCGCATTACGCGTCCGGCGCTTGTGGAGGCGTTTAAAGCAATGGGCAAAGATATTTCCAGGGCATCGCACCAGGCCATGCGCTCCCTGGTTTGTGCCCAGTGTCACGCAGAATACTTTTTCGACAAGCAACGACCCGATGCCCCCGGTGTCGCCTACCTGACCTTTCCGTGGGAATACGGAACTACAGCTGATGCGGCCTTCACCTTCTACGAGGAGAGGAATTTTTCGGATTTTACACACCAGTTCAGCCGAACCCCCATCCTGAAGGCCCAGCACCCCGACTATGAATTATACAAAACCGGCATTCATGCGGAACGAGGCGTTGCCTGTGCCGACTGCCACATGCCCTATGTGGTGCGGGGAGGGCAAAAATTCACCAACCATATGATCACCAGTCCGCTGGACAATATTTCAGAGACTTGCCAGGTTTGTCACAGGGAAAGCGAAGAAACCCTTCGCGACAATGTCTATGAAAGACAGGACATGATAAAACAGATCAGGGACAGAGCCGAAACGGAGCTCGTCAGAGCCCACATGGAGGCAAAAACTGCCTGGGATGCCGGGGCTGCTGAAAAAGAGATGGAACCGGCGCTATCCCACATCCGCAAGGCCCAATGGTTCTGGGACTATAACGCGGCAAGCCACGGAGCTTCCTTCCATTCACCCATCGAGGTATCGCGCCTGATCGGCATTTCAATCGATGAAGCCAAGGAAGCCCGCATCCTCCTGGCAAGGATCCTGGCAAAGCACGGGAAAAATGATTCGGTTCCTTACCCCGACATTGTAACCAAAGCGAAAGCACAGCAGTTCATCGGGCTGGATATGACCAGGCTCAATGCAGAGAAGGAGGCCTGGATTAACGAAGTCCTCCCGGTTTGGGACCAAAAGGCAAAAGAGCGGGAAGAGAAATGGAAGGTAATTGAAAAGTGACGCGTTATTTCACCATCTTATCTCGAACACTACCTGCCAGATCAAATATTTTTTCAGCTTGCTCCCTGGAAACTTTTTTACCAGGTGCGACGGCGACAGGTATCCAGATGGGTTTTAACGTAGCCATGTCATCGGCCAGGGATTTCATTTTCGGGTCTGAATTATAGGCAGAAAGGATCGCTGTCAATTTTTCATAATTTTCTTTTTGAGCGGCAATCACGGCCAATATTTGCGAATTATCAAACACTGAAGTTACGGCCGCCGAGGCAGCCAGATAAATTCCTTCGGTAAAGGCGCCGGATACAACCATGACTGCAACCTGGGTGCGGTTATTTTTTGATAGAAAATCGTTGGAATTCCTGAACAGATTTTTAACCAATGCGATCATTTCTTCATTGTTGTTGTCGTTCTTCTTGAATTTATCCATCAGGGTTTTATCATAAACACCTGCGATACCCAGTTCATCAGCCAATTTATTGGTACAGGCGAGGAATTTATTGGTTTCATCTATGCGTTTGTAGGTGACACTGTAACACAAATCTGCGCTGTATACACCCAGATTCAGGGCTTTACTCATCTCGGTATTGTAATTATCAACCCAATCCGGAGTATTGGCAATGTCGAATGAATAACCTGCCTTGGCCTTTATAAGCAAGGCGGTTACCTCAAACGGGGTAGGGAAATTGTTGAGTAAGATTTGTGACTCGGGGCTCAGCGATATTTCCCTGTTGATGGAATCAGCAACTGCCTTATTCACAATTCGATTCTGATCTGACGGACCATTACAACCTGCAAGGATGAAAACAATACACAATGAGGCCAGCATTTTGCTGGAGGAAATTTTTTTCAGCATTTTCATGGGTAGACAATTATTTTTATTAGCATGGATGAATTTATGGCTTCAAATGTAAAAATAAATAAATTACTTTGGAACGGGAAGATGCCCTGAATATTTTGACCCAACGAAGTTTATGATCAATGATAGTTAAATAACAGCACCGGAGGGATCAGCAGCAGACATCCCAGGATCAGGAAAATAAGTGACAGAGGCAGCATAAACCTGACCCATTTATCATAAGGAATTTTCCCGATGGCCAGGATTCCCATGGTGACGCCACTGGTTGGAAAAATGCTGGTGAAGAGTCCATCTCCAAGCTGGAAAGCCAGGACTGCCGTCTGTCGTGTGATCCCGATCAGATCGGCCAGGGGTGCCATCAGGGGCATGGTCAGGGCAGCCTGGCCCGAACCTGAAGGAACAAAGAAATTCATAAAGCCCTGGAATACGAACATCATCTGAACTGACACAACCTTGGGAAACTGATCCATGGTTCCGGCGATACCTGCAAGAATCGTGTCAATGATCTTTCCGTCGGTGGCAATGATCAGCATCCCGCGGGTTAGACCGATGACGAATGCTGCAGTCATCATGTCGCGGGCACCCTCGAGAAAAGCAGCCACGGTAACATGGGAATTCAGCCGGTAGACCAGTGCCGTGAGGACTCCCATAAACACGAACAATCCGGCAATTTCATTGATGTACCAGTCCCATGCATTGACCCCGACGATGAGCATCACGATGGAGGAAAAGAAGATGATCAGAACCAGCTTTCTTTTCAATGTCAAGTCAAGATCTTCGGCAGAATGATAGTCTGTAAGATCTCTTTTTTGGTCAAGCTCGTAAACCAGGCTTCGTTCCGGGTTCTTTTCGATCCTCCTTGCATAGAGCATGACAAAAATAATAGCGGTGGTCATGAGGACAAGCCATACCACGATCCGGTATTCCCACCCGCTGAATATCGGGATCTCCGAGATACCCTGGGCGATACCAATGGTGAACGGGTTACTGAATGCGCCTGCAAAACCTGATGCAGCACCGAGAAAGGGCATGGCGATCCCGGTGAGTGAATCATAACCCATGGCCATAGCCAGGGGAATGGTGATCAGAACAAAGACCATGACCTCTTCAGCCATGCCGAATGAAGCGCCGCCCAGTGAAAAAAGGAACATGATTATGGGAATGATGAATCTCTTGATGGACGGATTTTTACGGGTAGCCTCAAGGACACGGGCCAGCCCGGAATTAATTGCTCCCGTTTTGCTGACAATACCAAAAGCACCTCCGATAAGCAATACAAGGGCGATGATCTGTGATGCCGACATCATGCCTTTGATGGGTGCCGTGAAAAGCTCCATAAACCCCTGGGGGTGCGGATCAACCTTGTGGTAGGTTCCCGGAACCACAACCAGCCTGCCGTGATAATCCTGGCGATCAAACTGCCCTGACGGGATGATCCAGGTCAGAACCAGAAAAAGGATCAGGATAACTGAAATAATGATCAGGGTATGCGGCATCTTTTTCTTTTCCATTATCTGGTGTGTTAAAGGGTGAAGGAAGCGGATACAAATTTATCTTATTTTTTAATTTTTACTTTCTATGTTCAGTGGCAATTAATTTTATTGGATATCCCTATATTTGCATTAAAGGAAATCAAACCCAAAACTTAAATCCGTGCCTGCAGATTCTGTCATTCATCCCGATCCACATTCATCTTTCGTGACTGGCAAATCCCTCCTCCTTTTATTTTTTATATGGTTTTCATCGTTAACCCTTCAGGCACAGACCACATCCAGCCCTGTTCCTGCTCCTGTAAAGCATGATTTTGAAGGGATCCTTTCATTTCTCTCCTCCGACTGGATGGAGGGTCGTGAAACGGGTACACGGGGCGCTTCCATGGCGGCAGACTATATTGCTTCCATGATGCAGCTAAGTGGTTTAACGCCATCCGGTGATTTTGAAATAGGGAGCAGCCCGGGATCTCCGATAAACCCCGCTCAGACCTTTTTTCAGAATTTTAAAATAATCCGATGCCGTGTTGAGAAATCTTCCCTTGAATTGATCAGGAATGCTGAAAAAGGAGAACCTGCGATCATTTTCGCTCCCGGCACCGATTTTATCGTTGACCCCGTTCCGTTCGGCAGGGAAGCTGAAGTGCCTGTTGTATTTGCGGGTTATGGAATTGAAGCCCCGGGCAAGGGTTACGATGAGTACGCTGATACAGATGTCAGAAACAAGGTAGTGGTGGTTGTCGACGGCTATCCCGGTCACGCGGATACCACCTCCCTGGCCTGGAAAAAGCTGGGAAGATCCTTTGAGAGTAACTATGCAACCATAAAGAAGAAACTAAAACTTGCTGAAAGACATGGAGCGGCAGCTGTTATTTTTGTCGACCCGGATGTTTTGAACAGCAAGATAAATGTACCCACATCCGGAGACGGGTATTCTGATAATCCCCGTCATTATTTACCCGGCGATACCGGAAAGCTGAAAACACCCTGTTTCACACTGGGAACAGATGCAATTCTGCAGCTCCTGGATGGTACCGGGATCGACCTGTCGGGATTTGAAAAAAAGGCAGCCAGCGGCCTTCTGACTTCCTCCGGGCCAATGCAGGGTAGAAAAATCAGGTTTTCGGTTGCTGTCAAATCGGAAGAGGTGATGATACGGAATGTCATTGGAATGATCCAGGGTATCGACACAACAAAGAACATCATCATCGGGGGGCATTATGATCATTTGGGTGTAAGGAAAGGACTGGTCTTCAACGGGGCTGATGACAACGCTTCCGGTGTGGCAGGAATGCTTGCCCTGGCAAAGGCATGGTCTTCTCATCCCGGTAAACCCCCGTGTAATATCATTTTTGCCGCCTGGATCGGGGAGGAGAGAGGAAAACTGGGGAGCACCTACTTCGCGATGCATTCACGGCTGGTTCCCCGGCAGGTTTCCCTGGTCATCAATATGGATATGATCTCACGGAGTGCACCGGAAGACACAGGAAGGATAGGACTTAGCATCGGAACCCTGACTGTAAATGAAGATCTGAGATCCCTGGCAAAAAATGTTAATTCAAAACTTGACCATCCGTTTGTACTTGAACTCTGGGATGTGACCGGCGCAAACGGAAGTGATTACCGGCCATTTTCCGACCGGAAAGTTCCAATCCTGACCTTTCATGCCGGTTTTCCGGATGAATACCATACACCGCTGGATGATTTCGAAAGGGTTGATTTGCCTAAGATGGAGCAGATCCTGAAAATAGTGAATGATTGCCTGTGGGAGACATTGAAAAATCCACCGGAAAGAGAGAGAAATAAGTAACGGAGTTCCCCTCAGATTGTTTACAAAACCAAAGAATTATAGCGATGAAGTACCCGGAAGTCAGGAATTATATCAATGGGACGTTTGTTCCCTCACTTTCCAACCGAACCCTCGATGTTGTTTCCCCTCTTGATGGGACAATCCTTTCGCAGGTCCCCCTCTCCGGCCCCGGGGATCTTGATGATGCCGTATCGAAGGCGCAGCAGGCATTTTTGACATGGTCAAAGGTTCCGATAAAAGAGCGTGTCCAGGTATTCTACCGGTATAAGGCGCTGCTTGAAAAAAACATGACAGCGTTATCAGAACTTATCCGTGAAGAGAACGGAAAGACATTCGATGAGGCTAAGGCAGAGATTGAAAAGAGCATCGAACTCACTGAATTTGCCTGCTCGCTGCCCCAGATGATTGGCGGCGAGATCCTGGAGGTTAGTAAGGGAGTGGAGTGCCGCTCCGAAGTGTGCCCGGTAGGTGTTGTTGCCAGTATCGTACCGTTCAATTTTCCAAGCATGGTTCCCCACTGGACCATTCCCAACGCCCTTGCCCTGGGGAATACCATGATCCTGAAACCCTCCGAAGTTGTCCCCCTGAGTGCATTGAAAATTGCAGAATTGCTTCAGGAAGCCGGGTTGCCCGCAGGTGTGTTTAATATTGTGAACGGGGACCGCAGTCTTGTGGAGGCCATTTGCGATCATCCGGGCATTGATGCGGTGTCATTTGTTGGCTCAACGACGGTGGCCAAAATCGTATACGCCAGGGCGGCCTCCAATTTTAAAAGGGCGCTGGCTTTGGGCGGGGCAAAGAACCACCTGGTTGTGCTTCCCGATGCAAACCCATCAATGACCGCTGCAAATGTGGCTGCTTCCATGTCGGGATGTGCCGGTCAACGTTGTATGGCCGCTTCTGTCATGATTGCCGTTGGCGATTGTGACACAATTATTGACCTTGTTTGTGCAGAAGCAAAAAAAACCATCCCGGGCAAGAACCTGGGATCGGTGATTTCCGGCGCAGCGAAAGAGCGGATTGAAAAATACATCACGGATGCTGAAAACCAGGGTGCCAGGATTCTTGTTGATGGAAGAAATGTGATTGTGGAGGGAAAAGAAAACGGATTTTATGTGGGTCCTACGGTCATCGACCAGGTTTCTCCCGGCATGCGTGTGGCCAACGAAGAAATTTTCGGACCTGTACTCGCCATCATCAGGGTGAAGAACCTGGATGAAGCACTGGCCATCGAAAATGCTAACCCTTATGGGAATGCGGCGGCAATCTTTACCCAAAGCGGTGGTATGGCAAAATATCTGGCTGACAATGCCAGCGCCGGAATGATCGGGGTCAACATCGGCGTACCGGTCCCAAGAGAACCATTCTCATTTGGCGGCTGGAACGACTCAAAATTCGGGGTTGGTGATCTGACGGGGAAAAGCTCCGTTCATTTCTGGACGAAGCTGAAAAAAATCACAACCAAATGGAATCCTGAAGCAGGAATAAACTGGATGAGCTGAAAAGTAATAATTTAAATCAATCAACCCATGCACGAGGAAATAATATCCCAGCAGGAAAAGGAAATAATCCGTAAGAACAGCCTTGATTTCACTTTGTTCTCATGGTCAAAACAGGCAGGACTGAACCCGATCAATGTAAGCCATGCCAAAGGCGTCTATCTTTATGATTACGACGGGAAACGGTATCTTGATTTTTCATCACAGCTGATGAATGTAAACATAGGCCATGGGCATCCCGCCATCAGGGAGGCTGTTTCCAGGCAGATGGAAGAGGTCAGTTACGTATATCCCGGAATGATCACCAAAGCAAGGGGTGATCTGGGGAAAAAGTTGGCGGAGATCACGCCCGGAAACCTGACAAAGACATTTTTTACCCTCGGCGGAGCAGAGTCGGTCGAAAATGCAGTCAAGATTGCCAGGATTTACACTGGCAGGTACAAGATAATTACCTTTTACCAGTCATTTCATGGGGCGTCGTATGGTGCATTCTCAGCCGGAGGAGATCCGCGCCGGCATCCTGTCGACAGCCAGGCGGCTCCCAATTTCGTTCATGTCGAAAATCCCTATTGTTACCGCTGTCCCTGGAACAGTGAAACACCCGGAGAATGTTCAGATATTTGTTCGGCCCATGTTGAGCGGGTGATAAAGTATGAAAATCCTGACAGTGTGGCTGCTATTTTGTTTGAAGGGGAATCCGGTACTTCAGGATGTATCAAATATCCTCCGGGATACTGGAAGAAAATCAGGGCCATCGCCGATAAATACGGAATCCTGATCATTGCAGATGAAGTCATGAGTGGTTTCGGCCGGACCGGAAAAATGTTCGGTATCGATCACCATGGGGTTCAACCCGATATTCTTTGCATGGCAAAGGGTCTCACCTCAGGGTATATTCCGCTGGGAGGCATTGTGGTATCTGAAAAAATTGCTACCCATTTCGACAACAACCCCCTTCCGCTGGGGCTTACCTATTCTGCCCACCCGGTGGCCTGTGCCGCGGCAAATGCCGTCATTGACGTTTATGAAAAGGAGAGGCTGGTGGAAAATGCCGCCCTCATGGGAAAGTACATGGAGGAGCGGGTCGGAGAGCTGAAAAAGAGGCACATCTCTATTGGCGATTTCCGAAACACGGGATTGCTGGGCTGTATAGAACTCGTTAAGGACAGGGAGACCAAAGAGCCCATGGCTCCATGGAATGCAAAACCAGCTGAAATGGAGATCATGAACCGGGTTGCGGCCAGGATCAGGGAACTGGGTATGTTTACCTTTGTCCGCTGGAACTATATTTTCACAGCACCTCCTTTGTGCGTTACAAAAGAGCAGATCGACGAAGGTCTGCAAATCATCTCTGATGCCATTGCATTGGCAGATGTTCACTATACAGGGATGCAGTAATCCGGATTCAAATTTAATCAACCACTTTAGCAAAACCCATGAACATGACCAGAACGGTGGTGACCCTCTCGTGGGTCCTTTTACTTACAGCATTTTCCACGCAATTAATCGGGCAGACAAACAATGCTTATCTGAGAGCTGATTCATTGTTGAAATTGATGACTTTAAAAGAGAAGGTTGGACAACTCAACCAGTACAATGATAATTGGGATGCCACAGGGCCAGTCACGATTGACACAAATAAGGCGGAACAGGTTAAAAATGGTGAAGTGGGTTCGCTTTTAAATTGTGTAACCGTTCAGCGAACCCTTAAATGGCAAATGATTGCGATGCAGTCGAGGTTGAAAATTCCGCTCCTCTTCGGACAGGACATCATCCATGGATACAAAACCACCTTCCCCATTCCCCTAGGGGAATCGTGCAGCTGGGATTTGGATGCGATCGGGAGATCCGAGCGGGTAGCAGCTACGGAGGCCAGTTCTGCTGGGATCCACTGGACCTTTGCTCCCATGGTCGACATTTCACGTGATCCAAGATGGGGAAGGGTCATGGAGGGGTCGGGAGAGGATCCCTACCTTGGGTCGCTCATCGCCGCCGCCCGGGTCAGGGGGTTTCAGGGAGAAAACCTGGGTGCAACCAATGCGCTGATGGCATGTGCCAAACACTTTGCGGCCTATGGAGCGGCCATTGGAGGGAGGGATTACAATTCAGTCGACATGAGTGTGCGACTGCTGAGAGAAGTTTACCTGCCACCATACAAGGCAGCAGTAGATGCCGGGGTCGCAACGGTTATGACCTCCTTTAACGACATCAATGGCGTACCCTCAACAGGAAACTATGAATTGCTGACCCAAATCCTTCGAAAGGAGTGGGGCTTTACCGGTTTTGTGGTCAGCGATTGGGGCTCCGTGGGAGAGATGGTAAATCATGGAAATGTAGCCAGCGATTACGAAGCAGCGCTCAGCGCTATCAATGCGGGGTGCGATATGGATATGGAGAGTCGCTGCTACAGGAACCACCTTGAAAAGCTTGTCAGGGAAGGGCTGGTGAGTTCAGCTGCCCTTGATGAAGCCATTCGGAGAATCCTGGTGAAGAAGTTTGAATTGGGATTGTTTGAGGATCCCTATCGTTTTTGCAGTGAAGAACGGGAGCGCAAGGCGCTGAATAATCCGGAACATACTGCCATGGCGCGTGAGATGGCCCGCAAAAGCATTGTGCTGTTGAAAAACGAAAACCATCTCCTGCCACTCTCTCCCACCTTGAAAAGCATCGCTGTCATTGGTCCGATGGTTAAGGCTGTCAATCAAAACAAAGGGTTCTGGGATGTAAACGTGCCCGGTGTGGATTCGAATTTGATCGTGACCTGGTGGGAAGGCATCTCAGCCAGGGTGAGCAGGGAGACCAGGTTGCTTTATGCATTGGGATGCGACTTTGACGGGGAAAGCCGCAAGGGTTTCGACGAAGCCATCGCCGTCGCGAAACAGGCCGATGTGGTGCTGTTCACCATGGGGGAGCGCAGGGATATGTCGGGCGAAGCCAAAAGCAGGAGCAACATTGGGATTCCCGGGGTTCAGGAAGAGCTCCTGGAACTTCTGCTAAAAACAGGAAAACCTGTGGTGGTTTTGATCAGTGCCGGGCGCCCGTTGGTTTTTAATTATACCGCCGATCATGCTCAGGCCATTCTTTATACGTGGTGGCTTGGAAGCGAAGCCGGCAATGCCGTCTCCGATGTGCTTTTTGGTGACTATAACCCATCAGCGAAACTAACCATGACGTTTCCGCGCAGCGTTGGACAAATTCCCATTTACTACAGCCATTTCAATACCGGGCGCCCTGCACAAAACGACTCGGATCGCATTTACAGGTCAGCCTACACAGATCTTTCCATCCACCCAAAATATGAATTCGGTTACGGATTGTCTTACACCACCTTCCGATATGGTAATCTGGAGATAAACAGGAAACAATTCGGAAAGGATGACATGGTGGGTATCAGGGTGACGGTGTCCAATACAGGCCCTTGCGATGGTGAAGAGATCGTGCAACTGTATATCCGGGATTTAGTGGGGTCGATCTGTCGCCCTGTTTCCGAATTAAAGGATTTCATAAAGGTTTACCTCAAAAAGGGAGAATCAAAAACCATCGCCTTTAATCTTGATGCTGCAAAGTTGTCCTTCTTTGATCAAAATGCAAAACCCGTATTGGAACCTGGCCATTTTGCTGTCATGATCGGCGCCTCTTCGGGGGATATTCGTTTGCAGGATCAAATTGAACTGATGAAGTGATGTTTGGGAAGATTTAAACGGATCATGGAATGAGAAAAGTATTCAAAGGATGCTTAGGTCTGTTTGTTGCTTTTTTCCTGAATAGCGCTGGTTTACAGGCAGAGGGAAGCGATCAATCCTATGATAAACTCACCACGTCGAACGGGTTGATCGTGGCCGTTTATAATGCCGGAAAGGGATGTGTTGATTATGTATTCCCACATATTTTCGCCAACATTGATTCGGCAACTTACGTCGATCCTTTCATGGGAAATTTTTTCCTGGACACGAAAGAGACCCCGTTGGAGACCGGTTACCAGGAAAACACACATGTGATCCGGGTTCGATACCCATCGTTTTCAGTTCGCTACTTTGCCTCTTTCACCCGCAGCGACAAGGTGTTTTATGTTGCAGTAAAGGGGAAAAGGGAGGAGGTTGATAAAATCAGATGGAAAGCGGAACAGGGTGCTGATAAAACCCTCAGCGGGATTACCCAGTTAAGCAACCCGTTGCAGGATTTACCGGTTCGGCTTCATGGAAAACTGATGAAGGGGACAACCACTCTCAGCCTGGATTCGGGAATCGTTGAGAAGTACTTCCTCTTTTCTTTGACCGACGTGAATCAACCAGATACGGCCATTATCGGGAAGGCAATATCTGCTCTTGCGAAAGGAGGAAGTTCATTGGCTGATGAGGAGGTAAATTTCATGAAAAGGGTTTTCCGGCGTTGCAGGATCCCGGTGAACCTGACCCCCCGGGAGCGAAATGTAGTTGAGCAGTCGATCTCCATTTTTAAAATGTCGCAGGTGGCCGATAACGAAGTGTTTCCCTTCTCACCCGGACAAATTTTGGCCTCTTTACGGCCTGGCTTGTGGCACGTTTCGTGGGTGCGCGATGGCAGTTATGCCATCCAGGCGATGACTCGCTTGGGAATGTATGATGAATCAAGGAAGGCATTGCAATTTATGCTCAGGGCAAAGGCTGGGAAATACCGTTCGTACAAACATACAGATGGGAAAGTTTATGGCCCGGGTGTTGATTATCAGATTTCGCTTACGCGCTATTACGGCAACGGGGAAGAAGAGTGCGACTACAACGAGCACGGACCCAACATCGAGTACGATGATTTTGGGCTGTTCCTTATTGCCTATAGCGATTACGTAGATCGCAGTGGCGACACTGCTTTCTTTCGAAGGTGGAACAGGCTGGTTGGGGAGAAGGTGGCCGATGTTACGATTCATTGCATCGGATCCGATTCGTTAATCCTGGCAGATTCGGGTCCATGGGAACACCATTTACTGAAGACTCGCCAGTACACATTCACTTCGGCCGTGTGTGCACGGGGGTTGTTTCAATTTGCGCAGCTTCAAACTAAATTCGGGCTGCCTTCCGAGAGGTATGCGATGGCTGCCCAACAGCTTAAACAGGGCATTTTATCACACATGCTTTGCAAGGAAGGGTATTTCATCGGGAATTCAACGGATACAGCTCAATCAGAACACGAACATTACGATGCCGGCGTTTATGAACTGTTTGCGAATGGGTTGATGACCGACAAGCTATTGTTTACCACGCACCTGAAGGGTTGCAACCGTGCTTTACAAATTCCGGGTGACCGTGCTGGTTACATCCGGCTGAATGGCAATGATCCCTACGAGAACCAGGAGTGGGTATTCATCAACCTTCGGATGGCTCATGCCTTTTTGTTGTTCGGTGAAAGGGATCAGGCTGCCGCATTGATCAACCATGTAACCATACAAGCCAGCCATAATTTCAATACCATTCCGGAAATGTACAGCAATAAAGATCAAATGGCCAAAATCCCGGCCGATTTTTACAACTGGAATATGTGGTGTAATTGCATCCGGAAGGAAAGCAACCAGTACATTGGAGCCATACCGATGGTTGGCTATGGATCAGGGGCTTACATTTTAGCCTTGTATCGTCTTTATGGCTGGTAATTCTGTACTAAGGAAAAATCCCACGATTTGATCACGCCCCGCCAGGACCGGAAATTTCAGCATCACGAAAAATACTTTAGTATCTTACCTGTCAATATATCATTTTTAATCGGCTTTGAAATATAATCATTGCAGCCTGCATCCATGGCCTTCTCCCTGTCGCCCGAAAGACCATATGCTGTCTGGGCAATAATGATCACGCTGCTGTTAAATTCCCGGATCTTCATTGTGGCCTCATAACCGCTCATTTCAGGAAGCCTGATATCCATGAGCACCAGGTCAATATCGGGAGCATTCCTGCAGGCCGTTATCGCCTCAGTACCCGACCTTGCCATTAAGATTTCCCTTCCGTAAGTTCTTACAGCCCTCGCAAGGAATCGTTCCGATGCATCATCATCTTCAACGATAAGAATTTTAAGTTTTTTATCCCGGGTAAGTTCTTTTTCCGCCGGCAAATGGTCAACTTTTTCACTTTTCACCTCTGTTGCCGGTTTATAAGGGATGGTGAAAATAAAAGCCGAACCTATCCCGTGTTCGCTTTCTACGCTGATTTTCCCTTCCAGCATTTCAACATAAGCCTTTGTTATGGATAAGCCGAGGCCGGCTCCTTCAACAGCCTGTTTATTCGAAATTTCAGCCTGTATGAACCGTTTAAAAATTACCTCCTGCCTCATTTTATCAATACCAATGCCCGTGTCCTTTACAATGAATTCAAGACAGTCCCCCTTTTTCACATAACCCACCTCTATTGATCCATCATTGGTATATTTAATGGCATTTTTAACAAGGTTTGTCAGGATCGCATAGATCTTTTCATGATCGGTTCTTATAAATGACACGGGAAACTGCAACATGTTATTGATATAGAGGTGCAGGCCTTTGTTTTCAGCTTCAGGTTTAAAGAAGTTGTAAATGTAAAGGAGCTGTTCGTTAACATCGCCTTCGGTTACCGAAACTTCCATCTGCCCCGATTCTATCTTGGATATGTCGATGATATCATTGATGATGTTGAGCATGCGGATGCCGCTTTTTTCAATGATGCGGATGAACTCCTGCTGTTCTTCACCGGTAAGTTTCGGTTCTTTCAGCAAGTCCGCAAAGCCCAGGATTCCATTCATCGGCGTCCTGATCTCGTGGCTCATATTGGCAAGGAAGGCTGATTTCAAACGGTCGCTTTCTTCCGCTTTTTCCTTGGCTTTAAGCAACTCCTGCTCAACCAGTTTGAGTTCGGTGATGTCGTGGGTAACCCCCACGATCCCGATAATTTTTCCGTGCACATCAAACAGTGGCACTTTGGAACCCTGGAGCCAGCATATCTTACCGTTCCTGTCGATGAGCGTGCCTTCGACATTGAGGATCGGCGTTCCTGTTGTAATCACCTGCTGGTCCTCAATGGTTGAACGCTGGGCCGAATGGTTGGGGTGCAGATCAAAATCGGTCTTCCCTAAAATATCCGCTTCAGAGTCTCCCCCGGTGAACTGAACTTCTTTTGGATTGGCCAGGATCTTCCTTCCCATTGAATCTTTTACATAGACTGCATCGGGTATCAGGTCGATGATGGTCCTGAACAGCGTACGCTGATTGTTGAGGGTTTCCTCGGCCTGTTTTCGGTCGGTTATATCGCGTTCCACAAACAACACAGCCGAGGGGATGCCTCTGGCATCAAAAAGGAGGGTTGAATTCACATCCACGTAGAACCTGCTCTGGTCTTTTTTTACGGCCAGGTATTCAGTGATTTTATTTTCTCCTTCACCTGAAATAATTCTGGACAGATTTCCGGCCAGCAAGTTATGATTTGAAGGGTCGATAAAATCAAACATGGAATGACCGATATATTCATCTTTCTCCTCAACGGAGTAACCGTACATGGTCGCTAACTGCCCTGACAGGAGCAGTATTTTTCCATCCATGGATACCATCCCTATCCCATCGGGTGAAGCTGATATAATGGCTTCCCATTTCTGGTTGCTTTGAACCAGGGCTTCTTCGGCCCTGTTGCGTTCTTCGATTAGTTTTATCAGGGAATCAAACAGGTTGGAACTGCTCGATGGGGTATCTTCATTTTTTTCGTTCCGCACGGAGGGGTTAAGTGCGGATATGGCTTCCTTTATTTTATTAATGGTTTCCTTTTGAGCTTCCGCGTCCTGCTTGTGCTTCTGGAAGGCGTCCCGAAGCTCCTGCGAGCTGATCTCAATCGAATTCTGAAGCATCTGGGCATCATCCTCGAAGCTGTCGTATGTATCGCTGATCTCTTTAATAATGCCTTTGATGGCTTCGGGAAGATCGCCGGATGTCCCGAAATGCCTTTTTAACTGACGAGCCAGTAATTTATTCAGGTTTGTTGTCACGGTTGCAATTTAAATTTCTTTGAATGCCGTAATTGTCATTGTCTGATTATGAAGTTCGCAATGATTGTCAAATGGTTTTAATGGACAGATCTCACCATATGAATAAAACCCGGTCATTACAGCGCTGTTTCCCAACACTTCGCGAACCCGTTCAATCTCTTCTTCCGCCCTTACCTTAAGCACGAGTTTTCGTCCAACGCAGCTGATCAGGATCACCAGGTCAGGGTTTACATTCCCCAGGCTGGTTATAGTCATTTCAGCAGCCCCGTCGGCCCCGTCGATAAGGCGGTTAAAATTAGCTTTCATTAAACGTACCGTTTCTCCCTGGGGAATATCACCTGCAAAGATCATGCTCCCGTCAGATTCATTCACCGATAACACAGTCCGCACAACCGAGGTCTCAGAATTCTTCAGCCTCAGGCTTAAAGGGAAGAGCAGGGCCGAAGCCGGAAGATCGGCAACATGTTTTCCCAGATATCGTTTATACAGATCCAGGGCAGGTTGTCCGTCAAGTTCATACAAAATACTGCCTTTAGACCTGGTAACCTCCCGGTCGACACCGAACGAATCCCAGCCTCCCATTGATCCATACCCGACCTGAAGGTTTTCCCCGTAAAAGCCGATGGCGAGCACCAGGTTTTTTACACCTGCCCGGTTGTGCACGATCACAGTTTCAGAGAAATTGGCCTGGTCTCCTGCCAGTCCCCCCGAAACAGGGCTCCTGTTGTCGAGCCGGCTGTTCAGGCCTTTGGTCAGCTCGCTGCCGTTAATATTCAGGCCGTCAGAAAAAATCATTACATGAACAAGCTTTTCCCGGTCAAGCCTTTCTGCCAGTTTTTCACCGATAGTGAAGCTGTTCTCCATCGAACCGATCGGTTCTGCAGCAATAATGACAGAGGTCTTCTCAAACCAAACGGCCGTACATATAATGTTGTTATTGAAGATCTCTTCCTGGCAAATCTCCCCTGAAGTGGAACAACCCACGACCTCTGCCTGGGGATACCGCTCTTTAATTGTGGTAATATGCTGCTGTTTCTTGAGCAGATCTTTGTTTCCAAACAGAAACACAAGCTGCGCCAGATTTCCCAGGTTGTTTTCGCTTCTGTTCACCCAGCCAGCGGCCTCGGAGAATACACTTTGTTCTGTTTTCATACTATCCAACTATATTGGTTAAGAATAGGGTCACTTCCTTTCCTTCAGGATTATTTACTTCATACTGGTAAATGGATTTTGTTGCTGATATCCCTTCGCCTTTCCTTTAAACTACAGATGTTCCTAAAATTGAATCAAATATATGAAATAGGTTCAAGATTACATCTGCAATTATCATTTTTCAGAAATAATCAGCATTTCGACATCTTCGGTTGTTTATTTGTCATTTCTCGAAAATACCCCGAATTTCGCTCCAAACAGGTTAATTTTGAGATTATCCCTTTCTGCTTTTTCCCTTGCCCTGTTGAGTTGTGTATATTTTACACTCGGGATTTCCTCTCCTGGGAAACCGATTTTGATTTCCTTTGTGCCGGAAGTATATTTGTATGGTAATTAAAAAACTTCGAGCATGAATTCAAGGTGCACAACCTGGATTTATACGATGCTTTTTATGGGAATGACCATGATGCTGATTTTCAGTTGCAAAAAGAAAGACGACAACAATATCAACCCGGCATTTCCAATTGTAACAACTGCTGTTGTAAGCAATATCACAAAAACTTCAGCTGCATGTGGTGGCAATGTGACCTCACCGGGAAGTACATCTGTTACTTTACGTGGTGTTTGTTGGCGAACAACTCAAAATCCAACCATCCTGGACGCAAATACCACTGACGGTTCAGGTCCGGGTGATTTCACAAGTTATATTACCGGGCTTTCTGCTAAAACAACCTATTATGTCCGGGCCTATGCCATTAACAACGCTGGTCCGGGTTACGGGAACCAGATCAGCTTTACCACAGCCAGCGGATCAGGCGGCGACCCCTGCTCCGGTCAAACTTCCATCACCGATATACGCGACGGACAAGTATATCCCGTTGTTCAAATAGGGAGCCAGTGCTGGCTTCAAAAAAATCTGAATTACGAGACCGGCGTTAGTTGGTGCTACGCGTGTAATACTTCAAATTGCGAAACATATGGCAGGTTGTACGACTGGAATACCGCACTCATGGTTTGTCCTTCAGGCTGGCATTTACCAAGTGATCCGGAATGGACAGTGCTGACAAATTATCTTGGAGGAGATTACCAGGCCGGAGGGAAGATGAAATCAGACAGTGGGTGGAATTACAATGGCAACGGTACAAACAGCAGTGGATTCAATGCGCTGCCGGGAGGGAACTCATTTCGCAACAGTTCTTTCAACGGGCTCAAAAGCAGGGCTTACTTCTGGACGTCGATGGAAACCTCTTCGATATCTGCATGGAACCGGCACCTCTACTCTGAACGTGAGGATTTGTCATGTGACAACTACTTAAAGACACATGGTTTTTCGGTTCGCTGCATAAAAGACGATGCGCCATGAGCGCGAAGCTACGAATGGGCCACACCATTCAAAGCCTGGCACATAACTGTTGCAATGATGTTCAAAAAAGGATCACAGGAAATCAATTTAATGAAATGGTCGAACTTGTCCCCCAGATCAATGGAGATGTTACTCCTGAAGTATTCCACAAACATTCACGCACCGTCAGCGTTTTTGAATCTCCGTCAATCAAAATTGTCTGGAATGAAAGTTTTGTTTCATCGCCGATCTTGTCAGGTGCTTCAATTCCTGAAATCGATCCCTTTATGGGGGAATCAACCCGGTATACGTTCAGGTTAATATCGTTGTCGGGACCCTTGTATATATAAAACTCATTCCAGTTGTCATTCCCATGGAAATATGCTTTGATATTGGAATGAGCTTTCAGGAAAGCAACCAGGTTTCTTTGTTCAATTGTGGATTCAGCATGGGTGGTAGTGCCATCTTTGAATCTTTCTTCAACAAGATTTTCAAATTTATCGGTTGAATTAATATCATGACCTCCATTGGGATTGGTAAAATGTTTTGCTTCACAATCGGGCTGGTCGTGTGTGAAAATAATGACGGGGGTTGTGGCGGTAACATTAGCCAGATCTTTTTCCATCCAGATTCTTTCGGCCGAATCGGGCCACATATTCACAAACATTAAATGAACTCCGGCCACATTTTTAGAATAGTTTATCTTATCCGTTGAATAGTTATAGGTCGAATTTGTCAGGGGTACTGGCGGATTCAGCATGAGGTTGTAAATGTTTACCATGGCTGAGGCATCTGTAAGCGGATAGATGGGTTTCGGGTGCCCGATGTCGTTTGAAACATCATGATTGCCGCATTCAAGCAGAAAACCGGTTTTTTGATTGTTCCGGTTGGTGAGTGTAATCCCATTCAAATAGTCTGCCTCAAATTGTCCCCAGGAAACAGTGGCTGATTGGATTTTTGGAGGTCCGACCTCCTCAAGATTTGTAATGTCTCCGTCAATAATTACATAATCAAAAGCGCCTACCATGGTTCCTGCCCTCACTCCACCATCATCCGGATAGGTCATGGCCGGTAACTTATTGATTTGTTGTACAAGGGCCTCATTTACCATGCTTGCCTCAACCATTGCACCCCTGAAGGTTCGGGATTCCCCGTAATGCAGGTCGGCGGTAAAAATAAATTGGGCAATTCCATAGGTGACCGGTAAAGGGTCTTCATGCTTTCTGCAGGAATAAACCGATAAAATCAATAAGAAAAACAGGGAGGTTTCACGCATCAAAAAATTGCGTCCTGATACTCTGCGGCCTGCGGCGGGTTTCATTTGGTTTCTCATTCGATTTCAGGTGGTACAAGGCTTATCAGGCGATTGAGAAGCCAGATTATTTTTTCAGTGATGATCGTCAGATCCAACATGCTCCCCTTGTCCTTTGCCGTTACCAGAACGTCACTGTTAATATATTCATTCCTGACCCGTTCCATCGAAGGGCTGTTTCCGGAACTGAGTTTTTTGAACATGGCTATGTCCTCGGCCGTGTTTGATTTCTGTGCTTCCAGGGCGAGTTGAATAAAGAGGTCGATGGATTCCATGCAGGAAATCGACAGTCTTTCAAGAACCTTATTGTTCCTGGTATTTACAATGGTTGTTACTCCCTCCGTAACACTTTCAGCAATTTGACCAAGCAGGGCCTGCCGGGTCTGATAATAGGCATGATCTTTGGCCGTCAGGTGGTGCATTGGCATTGCGGCAATCATCTCGCTTGCATCTGTTACTGCTCGTGACAGCGTGTTATAGGCCTCGTAACGGGAGGCAAGGTCTACCCTTTCATGGTTTTCTCTGGCACCTGCAAATAAAGCAGCGATCTGTTCGAGCTCACGGGTTTGCTCAAGGTGGATCAATTGCAATCCCGACTCAGGATCTTGAGGCTGGAAATCCAGGAGGTATTTTGGTTGCGCAAGGCCCTCTTCCTCTGATGGAGGAGAGCTCCTTGCCAGCCAACCGGTCAATGGTTTGTTGATGGCAGTGAAAAAGGTAGCTGATGTCAGATTGAAAAGCAGGAATACGATGGAGGCCTGATGTTCCAGACTGGGTGTGATGTATTGCAGCAAAGCCATCACCAATGGAACGTGTAAATACACCTCAATATAGTAAAGCAGAATAAAAACTGTTGCCCCGAAAATATTGAACATGTTCACAAACCGGACAAGCTGCTGTGATGTACCACGGAACCCATGCCCCAACATCGCCTTAAACAGGGTGGATCCGATCGCGGCACCATACATGAACAAAAAGGTTTGCGGGCCTGTCAGAATATGTGCCTTTGCCAATCCTATCGCCACGAGCGCTACGGCAGTGGATGACTGGGCGATGAATCCCAGCAGCAATCCGGCAAAGATCGAAAGAAATGGATAACTGATACTAAAGGTCATGGCCCCGGTAAACCATGCTTCCTGCCTTAATGGCTTTACCCCGGCAGTCATTATTTCAATCCCGAAAAAAATCAGCCCCAACCCCATCCCGATCAGGAATGCATTTCGGTATCTATCACTTTTTGAAAAATAGAGCGCTATCCCGCACACTCCGACAATGAAGGCCACAGCTGCTTCAATATGCAGGGTGACAAAGAACAGCAGTATGGTGTTCCCGACACTGAATCCTGTAAGGATGGCAATAGCCTGCGAAACGTTGATGAGCCCGGCCGTAATCAGGCTCGCCAGGATCATCAGGGCAGCAGAGGTGCTTTGCATGATCACCCCTGATCCCACGCCAAAAAGCAAAGCCTTTGCACGGGAAGAAACAAACCGGGTGGCAACTTTACGAAACCGTCTGCTGCTCAATTGTTTAAGTCCGGAGGAGAGTAACTGTACCCCTGTAAACATTAATCCCAGACCCAAAAGGATTTTCCCGATTATTTCAACCATGATTATTCAAAAGTATGTTGCAATTATAAATGTTGCTGATACCGATTTTTCCTTCAGATCAAATTTAGAGGTTTTCGTGATACTATTGGAAGAAATCCACCTGATTTTCTATTCAGGCAACTTTCAGTATAACTTTACATTCTGATTTAAAGAATATAATTATGGAAGCTAAAATGCAACATCTGCACAAATAGCCCTTGCATGGCTGCTTGCCCAAAAGCCCTGGATTGTTCCAATTCCCGGTACCACGAAGCTGACACGTTTTGAAGAAAACATCGGAGCAACGGCAACAGAACTTACGTCGGACGACCTTCTTGAAATTAACACTGGCTTATCAATAATCAGAGTGCAGGGTGACAGATATTCGGAAGGTGCTTCCAAATGGATGAATCGGTAAAATTCGACCATGAATGTTGTTTGCGGGAAGTATTATCCAAGCGCCCCCCGGCCCACGCCACCTTTGCGTGGTTATACTTCCGCTTGAAGCCCTGATCGAGATCGAGACAATAGCTGTCAGATCCAGGTAAAGTACTTTTACAATGAATAATGATTGAATCCCCTCCAATAGCTATAATTGATATCAAGCTTGTAGGATAATTCCTTTTCACTGTTAATGGTAATGCTGAAATGCCCATGTCATCGGGCTGGATTCAGTTGTTAAGTGCCCCGTTATCTATCCAGCAAATAACGCTGTTCTTTTGTGCGGTTGACATTGAACCTTTTGTCGGCATACTCCCGTCAACAATGGTGCTCCTGATCGCAGCTTTATCGCCGGATATCCCTGAATATCCTGAATACTTCGAATGACAACCTGTGCATTCACTTTGGATGATGGGTGAAACGTCAGTTGAAAATGACATTGCAGTACCGGTGCAATCAGGGGTGAAACTGGGGCTTGTTGAACTTTTGCTGCAACCGGTAAAAATGGCGGTTGAAAGGATAAAAAGAAACAGGATCTTCTTCATTTAGTATAATTTTTAGTTAGAACGAAAGCCATTATTAAACGATCCTGAAAATGAAAAAGTATCCGGGTTCAATGATAAGTTTGCACCAAACCAGCTCTTCCCGAACGAGGGTTTTAATCCAATATATAGTTAAATGAAAAAAATATCTATCCTGGTTTTCTTCACCTTTTTGACTGTATCTGGTTTTTCCCAATGGACCTGACTAAACCCTTTCCCGCAAGGGAATACATTACGAATTGTATGCTTTATCAATGCCGGAACAGGCTATGCCGTTGGTGACTGCGGGACCATGCTGAATACCATCGATGGAGGCACAACCTGGGCAGAAGTATCAAGCGGGACCATCGAAGATCTGGCGGATATGTATTTTACCGGCAGTCTTACAGGTTACGTTGCCGGTGGCGGCGGATCTATTTTAAAGACCACCCATGGCACAACTGTCTCCATTCAGGAACCCCGTTCGCAGCAATCGGGTATCATGATGTTCCCGAATCCGGCCCATGATCGTATCAGCATCGGAATAAACGGTAAAGTGGGAGAAGATGTCCTGATCAGGATCTTTACTGTAACGGGGAAACAGGTAATGCATCATGAATTCTGCAACAGGCGGCAATTTCAATTGGATGTAAGTTCGCTTTTAAAAGGAGTTTATCTTGTAGTGATTGAGACTACCTTGGGGAGGGAGACCCGAAAGCTGGTGAAACTCTAATCCGGGATAAAGCTTTTTAAATAATCGCAAGAAAAGTCAATTGATTCGCAATATATGGGGAAATTCCCTCCCCATACCGGACTAATTTTGCCCCGGATATTTACGAATTAAACATAGAAAGTATGATCACACTTGAAGGAGTTACGAAGGTGTTCCAAACGAAGGAACGGTCCTTTACGGCCCTGAACAACATTCACCTGGCGATAAACAGGGGCGAATATGTTGCAATCATAGGCAAATCGGGCAGCGGGAAATCGACCCTGCTGAATATGATTACGGGGATTGATTACCCGACAGAGGGGAAAATCGTGCTGAACGGCACAGAGATCGGGCAGATGAACGAATCCCGGCTGGCAACCTGGCGGGGAAAGAACATCGGCATCGTATTTCAGTTCTTTCAGCTGATCCCAACGCTCACCATCCTTGAAAACATCCTGATCGCCATGGAATTTGTCAACTGCATTCCCAGGGTGGAACGCTCAGAACGGGCGAAAAAACTGTTAAGCGAAGTCGGGATCCTCGACCAGGCCAATAAAATGCCGGCGTCGCTTTCGGGAGGCGAACAGCAGCGGGCCGCCATTGCAAGGGCTCAGGCCAACGACCCGGCCATCATTGTAGCCGATGAACCTACAGGCAACCTCGATAGTAAAACAGCCGAAACGATCAATGGCATTCTCAGTTCACTGGCACGGTCTGGAAAAACCGTGATCGTGGTAACCCATGAAAAGGACAGTTCCTTTAAATACGATCGTACGGTCACACTCTCCGATGGCAGCATTGTCTCAACCGAATCAAAAAAAGAGAGCGTATGAACCTGAAACTAATAAAAGCAATAAGGGATCTGAGTTCGAATCCCAGGCGCACACTCCTGGTCGTATTTGCCATGGTGCTGGGAATCTGGGGAGTAGGAACCGTGGAGGTTTCATACGTTATCATGATGAACGATCTGAATGCTAACTTCCAGCGGACCAATCCGCAACAACTGGTCTTGACATCGGCCGGCTTTGATAAGCTGGACCTGGCCCGGTTTGTCGCACGGCCCGAAATTGAGGCAGCCGAATTCAGGGATTTTTCGCTGCACCGGATCGAGATCAGCCCTGATGTCTGGATTCCGCTCTGGCTCTTTGGGGTTGAAAATTTCGATGATTTCAAACTTGCCCGCGTTTTCCGTGAGGAGGGAAATAAAACACCGCTGAAAGGAACCATGCTGCTCGAACGCGACGGCAAAAAGGTATCTGCCATCCGGCTGGGATCCAATCCAAGAGTCAGGATCGGGGGAAGGAACCTTCGGATCCCGGTGAGCGGGATATGCTTCGACCCCGGCCAGGCCCCGGCAACGCAGGATGCCTTCGTCTATGCCTATACAGATAAAGAAACCTACCGGCAGGTCACAGGCCTGCCTTCAAACCAGCGTTTGATCCTGAGGTTAAAAAATGTACATTCCGCCCAGGACGTTGCCAGGGTGAGCGATCGCCTGGTTAGGGAACTCAGGGGACAGGGCATTGAGGTCAGTTCGGCCGACATCCCGAAATTCAACGAGCATCCCCACCAATGGCAGCTCAACACCCTGCTGTTCCTGATCGGATCCATCGGGTTCCTGGCCTTTATCATGGGGGCTGTGCTGGTTTCGCAACTGGTCCGTTCCATTATGGCAAACCAGGTCAGGCAGATAGGCATCCTGAAATCCATCGGCGCCTCCCGGTTCCAGCTGTTCCGGATCTATGTCCTGATGCTCCTGCTCGTTGGTGCTTTATCGGGTGTGATCGCCATCCCGCTGGCTGTAAAGTCGGGTAGCGCCTTCGCCTACTTTGTGGCCGGCAAACTCAATTTCGACATCCTGACTAAAACCATACCCTTCCAGGTTTACATTTACCTGATGCTGGCAAGTTTACTGCTGCCGGTGCTGCTCTCATTCTCCATCCTTTTGAAGGGGACCCGGATATCGGTAAAAGCAGCCTTAAGCGATTATGGCATTTCGCAAAAGGCCGTTGCACGGGAATATCCCTTCCTGAAAAAACTGCGCCTGCCCGATCCGATGATCCTCGCCATCAGGAATTCACAGAGGAACATTCCCCGTCTGATGGTCACCATCTTTGCCATGGCCTTTGGCGTGGCCATTTTCAGCACCGGATTTAATGTGCGGCAATCGTTATGGAACCTGCTTTCGGGATATAAAAACGAAATGCGCTACGATGTCCAAATGGTATTGAACAACCCCATCTCCAGGGAGGAGGCCCTGCGCCCCTTTAAATCACTGACCAATGTAAAGGCCGTTGAAACATGGCTGGGCGGCCGGGGCGAAATCCAGTCGAAGGTGATCTCGACCGATAAAGGTGCCGGCATCGTGGCCCTCCCCCGAAATACTGAATTCCTGAAACTGAAGATCCGTGATGGCAGGTGGCTCAGGCCTTCAAAAGAGATTGAAATCGTGCTGAACCAGCAGGCGCTGGCCCTTTATAAAAATCCGGCCATTGGGTCCACCATCAATTTTACTGTCCGCAATAAACAGATCAACGGCAGGGTAGTGGGGGTTACGCAGCAATTCGAGCGTCCCAAAATTTACATTGACATTCAGCAGTTTGACGCCCTGCTGAACCCTGACCATTCTGTGAACACCATCTCCTTTGTTGCAGCCGACAATGGGTATAAAGAGGTGATTGCACTCAAAAAGAGCATTGAGAAGGTCATTTCACCTTCGGGGCTGGAGGTGGCCTATGTGATGTCGCAGGCCGAGCGGGTGAAGATAATCTACGATCATCTCGACATCATTCTGTCCACCATCATCCTGCTGTCATTTCTGGTACTGGTGGTGAGTGCGGTGGGCATGGCGTCGGCTACCGGGATAAACATCTGGGAGCGCACCCGCGAAATCGGGGTGATGCGTGCCATCGGGGCCACACCAAAAAAGATCTATGTCCTGTTTTTAAATGAAGGCATGATCACCTGTGTGATCAGCATCCTTGTCGGGTTGCTGATCTCCTATCCCCTGACCAAGCTGGCGGCGGTTTTCTTTGGCCGGCTGATGCTGGGCAATGATGCAAGACTTGAGTATGCGTTCAGCCCATCCGGATTTTTCATTACCTTGGCTGTGACCCTTTTGTTTGGATGGATGGCCAGCCGCATCCCGGCCAAATCGGCCATAAAAGTTTCAACACATTCAGCATTGTCCTACGAATAATACAAGAAATCATGAAAAAGTACCTTTTAATTCTCCCGTTCTTTTTTTTCCTCTTGAATATCAACGTCTATTCCCAGGCTGAAAAGCCGGTGGGGACCCTCACCGCGCATGTAACAGGTATTGAAAACAATGCAGGGGAGGCGATCCTGCTGTTGTACCGTCCGGAAGACCCGGTGCCGAAAAATCCCTTCATGCGTGTAAAAGGTGAAATCGTCAAAAATGAATCGGTCATCGCGGTCAGGGATCTTCCGTATGGGGATTATGCCGTGATCCTGGTGCACGACGAGAATAACAATGGCGTGATCGACCACAAATGGGGCATGCCTTCCGAATCGCTGGGGTACACCAACCACTGGAAACTGACCCTCTTTTCGGGGATGCCAAACTTTGAAAAGCTGAGATTCAACTTTTCCAAGGCAAATCCCATGGTTATGATCAAAATGTAAGGGCTGTTCATGTCCTTTTTTACAGGATTACTAACGGCAGGTGACTATAGTTTTTATCCGGATTGTTATACCAGGTTTGGTTTACGGTCCCCCCTGATTCAGCCCAGGCACGGAATTGCGGGTAGGCCAGGAGGATCTCCGTTTTTTCGTTCGGGATCCAGAATTCAGGTGCAACTACTTCAAGACCCCAGGGCAGATTGGTGTTGGATCTGTAAAAACCCGTTGGGTTTGTAAAAGTGGTGCCGGGACTCCAGATCCATGAGGTGGGTGAATGATCATCGACGGTTCTGAACAAATTCATATTGGCGGCCATGGTGGGCGGATTCCCATAGGTGTGTACTTCATGATCGCGGTCAAGGTAAATATAAACCTGGATCCATGGGTTATTTCCGCCCTGGCTGTTATTCCAGGCGTACCCAAAATCGACCGTCTGGCCCAGGCTTTCAAGAAGGTTGTTGTTGAACAGCATGACGGCGTTACTGACCTGCGGATCCTTGAGTACATTTTGAGGTTCGGTGAAGGTCACTGCGTTTGCCGGAAGGTAGGTGAACTGGGATGCCGTTGCGTCCGACTTAAGCCATTCGATTCCTGCACCACGGGGAATCCCGCCCCCGATCCAGTATACGTTGCTGATCACCCGTCCGCCAACCAGGTTGTTCTGGGCATTCCTGTACTGTTGAACCTTTGTTTTGAGGATGATGTCGTTGAAATCATAATCCCCATAACCTGGCCACAGGTCTTCATAGAGATGAAAATAGTAATTGTTCCCCGACGGAAAGATCGTGTTGTACGCCCTGGTGGGATCCTGGGGCCAGTAATCGGATTCATCGGGAACTCCATCCCCGTCGGCATCGGGCTGCACCGAAATATTCACCCAGGATGCTCCATTGATGACCCCGGGAAAACCTCCGCCCGATGCTGAATTGCCCGCAGCCGTCCCAGATCCCTCGTTGAATTTCCAGTAGCCCACCAAACCTGTTTCATTCCCGACAGGGTCGGCATTATAAAAGGCTGTAACCTCAGCATCACTGAATGCCTGTGTCCATATGCAAATATTATCCAGTAATCCGTGAAAATACTTGTCGGGTGTGTTATCTCCCCACCGGCCAAAGGTAGTGATCAGCACGTTGGGATTGTATGCCATCACACTGCCGCTCATTCCTTCATAGATCCCGTCTAAATATAACTTACGGGTTCCGTCGGCCATGAATACGCCAACAACCTGGTGCCATGTGTCGTCCGAGACATTCTGGTTGGTACTCTTCACATATTCGGTTGATCCGTTTTTTGATTTGACCTCGGCTTTATAAAAATTCTCGGCATATTTTCGGAGGTAAATACCATAGTATCCTGTGGCCGTATTCGGATTGGCAATATTGACCAGCACCATGTCGGAGTTTTCAGTACCACCCCCCGGCGTTTTAAACCAGGCGCTGAATGTAAAGGGATACTGTACCACAATACCTGTCGGTCCGTTGTTGCTGACCTGGATGTAATTGCCGCCGCCATTCAGATCCAAAGCAAAATCGGCCGAAGCGGATGATTTCAATGCCGGCCCGATCACAAACTCGGTTTGGGCCACCTTCGTCCGGATATATTTGCTGAGGCGGGTTACCGGGGAATAGATCCTCAGGGAATCAGTGCCATAAGGCAGCTGAAAAGAAAAAAGCACCTTATTTCCGGTGATGGATTGCGCATCGAGCAGGTTGCCGCTTTTATCATACAGCCGCAACGTCTGCCCATTCCCGTTCCCGGCAATGTCGACCGCCAGGGAATAGTTTGTAGAACCTGACCAGTCAAATCCGCCAGGAACCTTCATGTCTTTCATTGCCTGGCTGGTATTACCGGGATCGCTGGTTTTTCTGCAGGCGGAGAGGGAGAGGGCGATGATCAGGATCAGGGCACCAGTTTTAATAATTTTCATGGATATATCACTTTGGAAGGGATCAAAACAGGAAATATGGGCATCGGACAACAGGCATTGAGGAATAAATTTAGTTGTTTTTCAGATCATTGCGGCCGGTGGGCTGACTTTTTATGAAAAACAAATTAACAATATCCGGATAATCCTGGTTACCTTGTTTATCCTGGTTTTTAAGCTGTTTTTGACTGGAAAAAGTATATTTTTGTTACTCAGGAACAACCAACAAAGGAAACCATGCAGAAAAATATTTCACGCAGGGAAGCCTTAAAGGCCATCGGGTTAACGATGGGCACCGTAGCCATCGGCACACAGGGTTTTTCCCAGATCGGGGAGGCGTTGACGGGAAATGCCACCAGTCCGAAAGGAGTTGCCTGGCTGAAGCAGTTGCTGGGCGATGAATACAGGGTCCATATCATCCGCCTTAAACCCGATCTCTTTCATCTCGACTGGCTGTTGTCGCTGAATCGTCCCGGACTGCTTACCTATTGCCCGGAAGCGCTCATCGACCCGCTTCCCGAACCCCTTTCAAGATGGGATAAAATCGAAGTGAGGGCCGATGAAATTGCCGGGGCGAACAACCTGAGCATCGACGAAAAGACCATTGTTGTTCCGGAACATCTCACCCGCATTGGCGAAGCCTATGACAAGAAGGGAATGAACGTATTGACAATCCCTGCAAAGGACACCATCGAGTATGGCTCCGGACCAAGGTGCCTGACGGCAGTTCTCCGGCGCGACCCATAGGGACTCCTTTCCGGTTCCCCGGGAGGATACAATTTTGTAAGACTCCGATAAATATTGTATGTTTGTGGTTCAAACCGGTATTATGCATAAATCAAGTTTATTGATGATGGCGTTGACCATCCCGTTGTTCCTGTTTTTTACAGGTTGCAATTCCAAGGCGAAATCATGGAACCAGGCACAAAAAGATAAGTGGACCGAGAGCTGCAAGAAATTTATGAACGACCGTGGGGTTGCTCAAAAGGATGCAGCGGGGTTTTGTGATTGCATGCTGAAGAAGACCTCAGAAAAATACACCCCGGAAGAGGCGGTTAAGATCACGCCGGCCGAGGAGCAGCAACTTTGGAAACAATGCGATTATAACTGGTAACGGAAAAGACGGAAATCTGCAGAACAATTTCACTCTTTCTGCCTTACCTTTGCGGTTCTATGTTCGACAACAAACGAAATAGTGGCTCAGCCATCTTTGCAATCATCCTGATGATCGTTTTTTTCTCCCTCTTCCAGAAGGAGAAAGATCAGGACAATTCAGCAGTCCCGGCGGTTATTTCCCATACGAACAGTTCAACACTCCAGGCGGTTGCCGGGCCGGCGATCGCCCTCCCCGCTGCTTACTTTTACCGGATCAGTCCCTTCAGTTCAAATTTTGGATCCCCCGGATATGGCCTTCAGGGCATGGTGCGGGGTTCAGACAACCTTCTTGCCGGTTATCAGAGCATTTTGCAGCTGAATGATCATCTGAATAATCCGGTTATCCTGTTTTTCCTGCAAAAGATACCTGAGCAGGGAGGTGATGACGATCTCCCCGTCCTTTCTTAGTTCACTGAACTTTTATTTCGTTGACCGCCGCATATCCATGCCCGGTTTTATTATTTCATTCATTGAATTCAAAATCTATTATTATGAAAACATTAAGATATATTTTCATGGGGCTGATGTTGCTCCTGTTCACCCCCATTTGCCAAACCCAAACCCCGGGAACAACCAAACAGGTCATTACTTTGCAAAGCGTACCCGGAAATGCATCAGATAAACAGCTCTCTGCATCGAAAGAGATCCTGCTGAGGCGACTGGAAGCCATGGGGATCAGAGATGCCGCGATCACCCAGCAGGCCGGGGCCTCCGGACTGGTTGTAACGGTAGGGGATACCAACTCCCGAGCAACGCTCTCGGACCTGCTGCTAATCCAGGGTCATATGAGTCTTGGTGAATCCATCCATGAACAGGATGTGAAGGAGGCGCATGGCGATTTTACCGACCCCGGTCACGCTGTTCTGTGTATCATCCTGAAGGAAGAGGCCTGGAAGCGGTGGGAAGATGTAACCATCAGCCATAAAAACCAGCCTGTTGACTTTGTGATCGACAGTAATGTTTATGGTTCCCCGCGGATTGCGGATAAAATTCCCCACGGGCAGATTTCGCTGAGTGGCAGCGGCTTCTCAAAGGTTGAGGTCAGGAAACTGGCGGCCATCCTTTCGTTCGGAACACTGCCCCTGAAATTTACTATGGTGGATAATCACTAAAAAGTGGAACATGTCCATGAAAAAATCCCCGTCCTTTCCGGCGGGGATTTTTTTTGTCATCATCCCCTCCCCATGATCCTCCAGGCAATCCCCAGGCTCAGCTGGTAATAGTCCCAAAAGGCGTTAAGGTATCCTCCGAAGGAGAGGTCGGCCTGCAGGTTTTCACAGATCCGGAAGGCAACCCCGGTATCCATGAAATATTCGGGGGCTTCATACAGCGCTGCAAAGCCGTATCCCTCGGCGTACACATCCCACTTCGGGTGGAGGTGGATGTCGAAACAGACTGCATAAAAATGGGTGGGCCAGGGGGTGATCCCGTCCCAGGCGATCCCATAATTATAGCTCAGGTTGAGGTTGCCTGCAAAGTCGTTCGACATGAGCAGATAAAAGGAGGGGGCCACCTGGTCGGGCCTGAACTCCCTGGTTCCCCAGAAGGGCATTCTCAGGTTGAACATCACCGACAGGTTGGGTATCACCCCGCGCTGGCTGAAAAGTTTGATCTTGGCGCCGAGGTTCAACGGCGTGATTCCGTAAATGACCGTGGTGCCGGTACTGTCAGTTGTGATGTTGTAAGGAAAATCGCACTCGAGGCGCAGCTCAGCCCATTTCAGCACACCGTACCTGACCAGGAGGGAGGAAAAGAGGAAATCCTGGCTGTGAACCGGTCCGTCGAGAAGGCTGGTGAACTGAAGGCCGTTCTCCAGTTGAAACTTCCGGTGTGCCACTAGACCGGGAGGGGTGGTCACGCCGGGCCTGTCAGCCGAAAAGGGGGCGGGATCATCCGTTTGCGCCATCACCGGTGTACAAAGCAGGAAAAGGTGTGAAAGAAACAGCAGGATATACCTCATGGCATCGGCTATGTGATCTGTCGAAAAAAATCATCCATAATTTGCCTGGCCTCTTCGAAGGTTTGATATTCCCTGACCAGGATACCGGGGCATCCGGCGATCATGGCCGACAGTTTCCTGTCGCCCTGGACACGGTACAGGCACAAAATCTTTTTATGCAGATCAACGGCCGTGGCCATCTCGAAGCCAACCCCCAGGCTGGGTGTGGAGACCTCGGCCACCACGAATTCAGCGTCCGACAGCCAGCCGATGTCGCGACGGTAAATCTCCTCATCCGTCATGTCAGCTTCTCCCATCGGGGTGAGGCCGGCATCGCCGATGTGCTCGGTTAAAACCTCTCCGAAACGCTGCAGGTAACCGATGATCTTCTGATAAAGGTCAAGGTCGTTTCGTCCGCCCCTGATGGAACCGGCAAAATAGATTTTTTTCATGGCGTGGATGGATACATGGGAAATTACCCCCTCAAATATAGGCTAAATTGGGTGGATCGCACAATATATTCACCCGTTGCGAGGGACAAAAGTGGCCCGAACTTTATTTGATTGATGCCGATTTTCTGATGAGCCGGATCCTGAACCGGCCGTCGGTAACCTGCTTGGTGAGACCTGTTTTGGTGCGGATCACCCCTGAAAAGGTACCGGTTAACACATCATCAGTTTTATCGGTAATGATCATCTCCACACTCTGATCAAGGGAGCTTCCGAAGTAGTTGCACGAATCGCGGGGTCCGAATACGGTGTCGTTCGGGCAGAGGTAGTTATTCAGCTGCACCTCACAAAAGGGGACGGGCTGGTTCAGGGGGAGTGATTCCATCCCGATGCACTGGATATACAGGGAGATGCCTTTGGTGGCCAGTTTTGCATCATTCCGGTGGATGCCGAAAAAGCCATAGGTGTAATAAACATTCGACATGGTGTCGGCCATCCCCTCGCTGGTATAGAAGGGGGCGGTATAGTAGAATGACTCGGAACCGAATTTCCCGCTGATGGATCCCAGTTCGGGAATGACCGGCGTTTCGGGTGTGGTTTCGTCTTTTTTGCAGGAAAACAGGAGGGTCAGAAAAGAGAGCAAAATTACCAGGTTTGTTTTCATAGGGCTGTTTTTAAAAGTGGCTTCTGAAAATGGCTACTCCTTAATTTTTTGTTAAAACGTAAAACCTGCAGCCAAATTGCATGTATCAAATATAGCATTTTCCCCATTACAAAGCAGGTTAAGTTCCAATTCACCGGTATCTGTTGATAAAATTATCATTTATTTTAAGGAAGCATTGGACAGGGGCTTTTCTTTGTGCTATCTATCAAATGATTTACCAAACCAACTATGAAGAACCCCGAAAGTTTTATTCCCGATTTGAAAGAGCTTGGAATGCTGATGCTGGGCTTTTTGCCGTGGATACTGTTCCTCTTTTTGTCGGGCAGCACGATGGCGAGCCTGAAAACGGCCATTGTCATCAGCCTGATTACTTCGGTCACCCTTGGCTTTGACGACCTGAGGCGGGGGTTTATCCTTCAGTGGGGGAGCTGCCTCTTTTTCCTGTTTTGCCTCGTCATGGTCAATTTTATGAACAATGTATGGGTGGCAAGGGAGATGGATCTGATATCGAACGTGGCCCTTGCAGCCATCATGTGGTTCTCTGTTCTGATCGGCAAGCCCTTTGCATTGCAATATGCCCGGAGAGGATTGCCGGAGGAACGCTGGAGCGATAAAAATTTTATCCGCGGATGCCGGTTCATTACGGTGGTGTGGGCCTGTCTGATGACCTTCGCCGTGGTTATATCCATCTTTAAGAGAACCCCCTGGCTGCCCTTTTCACATGGCTTTTATTTCGACCTGACCCTCCTGAATATTGTGGCCGGACTTACCTTCACAACCCTCTTTAAAAGGAAAAAGCGGTTGCTGCGCGAACGGGCCGGTGAAAATTCTAAGAAGGGATAGGGAGGCCGCCATATGAGCATCGTTCCGATGTCAAAGATCGCTTTGATTCAACTGAACGGTTTCATACGCATTTTCGCGATAGTACGCGATATTTTTCCATATTTCCTTCGTCAGGCTAGGCAAAATCTATTCATATCCTTTTTTTGGTAATTTTCTTTCGTTTTAAATTCAATGGATTAACCCGCCTGAATCAAATATATTTATTTTTGAATCTTTTACGGTATGTTGGTTGTAATGCTATTCCAGCGAACAGTCCATCATCTGAAATGTATACTAACAAACCTGAGCTTATATGATAAAGCAAAACAGAATCCGGATCTGCACATGCATGGTTATCCTGGGATTTATATTCGCGCTGACCTACAGCTGTAAGAAAAGCGAGGACCCGACTCCATCGGGACCACAAACGGTCAACTTCGGGGCGCTGCTTGACCTTACCGTTTACAATCCCGACAATGGCCTTGCCACCCAGGCAGCCATTCAGTTTGCGCTCGAAGATCTGAACCGTTACGCAGCCGCCGCTGGCCGAAACGTTACCTTCACCTGTTCCTTTGCCGACACGAAGATGGATACCAGCGTGGCATTGAACCTGATGAAGGGGATGGTTGCACAGGGAACCAGCATGTTTGTGGCAAGTCCCTATTCCAGCACCGAGCTTAAAGCTCTGATGCCCTATGTAAATCAAAACCCGCTCGTGGTGATCAATGCATCCAGTACATCGGTCGGACTGAACCATGCCGGAAGCCATATTTTCAGGATCGTCGCCGACGATAATTTCCAGGCCAAAGCTTTGATCAGGGCGGCGATTACGGAGGGAGCAAAAGCCGTCATCCCCATCGTGAGGAACGATATCTGGGGAACTTCGCTGCTACAGGCATTCACCACCGGATATCTGGCCGAGGGGGGATTCGTTTACCCGGGAGCTGTCTACGACCCTTCGGAGAGCTCCTTCACCGCCCTGGTCAATACGGTGAATGCGCAGGTGAACCAGGCCATGGCCACCTATGGTGCAGAAAATGTAAGGGTTCTGGCATTGACCTACGGCGAGATCACAGCCATCATGAACGCTGCAATACCGATCGAATCAATGGGATTGGTTAAATGGTACGGCTGCGACGGAAATGCCCAGCTGAGCGCTGTGACCTCTGATGATGGCTGCGCTGCATTTGCTGTAAAAACAGGGTTCATGTCGCCCATGACAGCCATTGGCAGCGCCTGGGCGACTCCCCTCTTCACACAACTCCTTTCGTCAAAAATAGCGTTACAAACCGGTGTGGTTCCGGGTGTTTTTGCCTTGTCGGCGTACGATGCAACCTTTATCATGGGGCTGGCCTTTCTTGAGGTCGGAAGTGCCGATATGGGTAAGATAACCGGGATGATCCCCATGGTATGCCGGAGTTACGCGCAAATGGGCATCTCGCGCCGGCTCAATACCAACAACGACCTTTACCAGGCTGATTATATTTTCTGGAATGTGGTCGGTGGCCCGAATGGATATTCGTGGGATATGTTTGCAACCTACATGTACTCCCTGAATACCTTTGTATACCGGTGGCCGCAATAAATCAACCTGCCGTATTGAAACGAACTGATAAAATTAAATGCTGTTGAAATCTGATGAATATGAAAAAACTGAATAAAATCCGGAATTGGGCATTCCTCTTATCCCTGGGAATTGCACTGACCCTTCCCTATGGTTGTAAGAAAAGCGAAGACCCTGCGCCCACGGAGGTGCAGACGGTCAACTTCGGCGTGCTGCTTGACATGACTGTGAGCGACCCTGAAACGGGGGCCGCCTCGAAGGCTGCCATAGAATTTGCACTCGGTGACCTGAACAGCTATGCCGCCTCAGCCGGCCGGAACATCAGATTTACCGGCACCCTGGCCGACACCCGAATGGATACCACCCTTGCAAAGGACCTGTTGAAGGAGATGTATTCGCTGGGGATTACCATGTTTGTTGCCGGCCCCTCGTCGAGCGGCGAACTCAGCGCGATGGCCCCTTTTGTGGAGCAAAACCCGGTTGTGGTGATCAATACAAACAGCACTTCGATCGGCCTGAACCATGCCGGCAGTCATATTTTCAGGAACGTCACCGACGACAGCTGCCAGGCGAAGGCTATGATCAGGGAGGCGGTAGCCGAGGGAAAGAAAGCCATCATCCCGGTTGTGCGGAATGACATCTGGGGGAATTCGCTGGTGCAGGCCTTTACAAAGGGTTTTTTGGCCGAAGGGGGTTTTGTTTACCCCGGGGTCACGTACCTTCCGACTGAGGGCTCCTTCACATCCCTGGCCAATACAGTCGATGCGCAGGTGAACCAGGCCATCGCAACTTACGGGGCGGACAAAGTGGCGGTTCTGGCACTGACGCTGGGCGAGATTGCAGGAATCATGACTGCTGCGGCGCCCCTCGCTTCGACGGGGTTGGTGAAATGGTACGGATGCGATGGAAATGTGCAATTGAATACGGTGACTTCGGATAATACCCTGGCCGGATTTGCCTTTAAAACAGGTTTCATAGCCCCCATCATGGGAATCGGAGATGCCTGGTCAACGCCCGAATTTACGGCTATTCTTTCGTCAAAAATAG
>Ga0247841_10001758_pt1 | contig 46124 bp, 42 predicted proteins | sample LaCruzMarch2015__2_FD_192410 | JGI IMG/M metagenome (GOLD analysis project Ga0247841, IMG submission 192410) | Freshwater microbial communities from meromictic Lake La Cruz, Castile-La Mancha, Spain - LaCruzMarch2015_18m | ecosystem: Environmental > Aquatic > Freshwater > Lake | place: Spain... | reverse complement strand
GGGTTTGTATGATTTGTAACCGACAAAATATCAGTTAATTGATGGGTACAAATAGAATCATTCCAAATAGTGTCCGGATACCGGACAGCCATTCCATTGAAGTATTTCTGGAAAATAATTTCACACATTGTAAAGAAATAATTTGCATACGTTCATAATGGTAAAGTATATATTGACAATAAATAAAAATATTTGCCAGTCATGTAATGATTTACTTGTATGAGTTCATATTTATTTTGAATCTGGATTCACGCTTTATGGTGCAAGTCTTGAAATAACCCATTCTGTTCCTTTCTTCAGAAATATGATTCTGTCGTGAAGCCGGTTTGAACGACCTTGCCAGAATTCAAAATTTATTGGTTCTACAATATATCCTCCCCAAAATGAAGGTCTTGCAAGATTTTTGCCGATTGATTCAATTTGCTTTTCTCTCCACAGTTTCTCCAGATACTCCCTGTCATGCACTGCTTCACTTTGACGTGAAATCATTGCACTAAGCCGGCTTTCAAGGGGCCGGCTATTAAAATATTCATCCGATACAGAGGCAGAAGTTTTCGACGCTACCCCTTCTATTCTTACTTGCCTCTCAAGCTCAGGCCAGTGAAACAACAAGGCAACCTTCGGGTTTAATTCTATTTCCCGGCCTTTTCTCCCCGAATAATTAGTGAAAAAAACAAATCCATTGATCGAATAATCTTTCAGGAGAACTACTCGTATTGAAGGAATACCATCTGATGTAGCAGTAGCAAGGACCATTGCCGTGGGCTCAATTGCCTTAACTTCGCATGCTTCTTCCAGCCAAATTCTGAACTGTTCAATAGGACTACGTTTGATATGGTTCTCATCCAATACCTTAAGGCTATAATTCTTTCGCATTCCTGATATTTCCATGGTTTAAATTTTGAGAATTAACGCACCAAACACTGGATTGTTTACGGAAAATGAATACAATAGGCCACGAACCGTCAATGAACACTCTCAACTTTTGATAAGCAACAAAATTTCTCTACCTTTGTATATTAAAACCGTGTATTGATTAGAAGGATTTGTCATGGAAAATTGGGAACTGAATTCATCAAAAGAGAAAAGGAATAATTTGATTGTCATTGTTTTATCTGTATTACTCTTTATCCTTGCTGTCCTGTTTCTATGGCAGCGGAGTTCTTATAAGTCCGATGCAGCTTTAATCAGGGCTGAGAAGGATTCAATTGCATCGGAATTGTCTAAAATGGTAACAGGTTATAATTCAATACGTTCAGAAAATGATTCTTTAAACCGGACCATTAGTTATGCCCAGGTAAAGGTAAAAGAACTGCTATCTGAAGTTGAAAAGGTAAAAAACGCCAGCTATCAGCAAATTTCGAAGTATAGACAGGAAGTGAATACTTTACGTAATATTATGCGTGATTACATTGTTCAGATCGACAGCCTCAACCAGAAAAATCAACGGTTAATGAGTGAAAACGTTAATGTTAAGCAGGAGGTGACCCAGGTCAGATCTGTCAACCAGCAATTGGAGGTAGAGAAGAAGAAGCTTGAACAAACGGTTACTCTGGCTGCCCAGCTGGAGGCTGCTGATCTGAAAGCTTCCGGAATAACGGCTAAGGGAAAAGAGCAGGTCAAAGCGGCCAGGATAGAGAAAATAAAGATTGATTTCACCCTGGGTAAGAACCTCACAGCCAAGCGTGGGGCAAAAAATATCTATGTCAGGATTCAACGACCCGATCAGATCCTTTTAATGAAGTCTGAAAAAGATATATTCAAATTTGAAGACATGAAAATTCCATTTTCAGCCATGCGCGAGGTAGAATATGAAGGTAGTGATATTCCGGTCAGTATTTACTGGGATAATGCAGGCAGAGACCGGCTGATTCCAGGCAGATATAGTGTTGACGTGTTCGCTGATGGCAGAAATATTGGTGCAACAACCTTCGAAGTAAAATAACTTAACATGTCCTTTTAAAAAGTTTACAATTATTTAACTTAAAAAATTTGGTAACCTGCATAGGTAGCCTTACATTTGTATTACATTTTTTTTCATAAGTTTAGGTTTAGTTAGGTTAGTTAGTTTGGTTTTAGTAAAAGGATGGAACCGCCCGGTTTCATCCTTTTCAATTAATAGAAGACAACAAAGTTGAAAAAAGATTAGTTGTAGGCAACAACTATAGAGTAAAACCCTTCGTAGTGACCTGAAGCCTGGCTCCGGGCCAAATTTGCTTTACCATCAAGTCGGATTGTTTGTAATCCAATTGGTTGCGAGGCTGACTCAAATGAATTTACATTAATGGAAGGCTCCATTATAAAACCGTTTCCTTCAGAATCAGAAAGGGATGCTGTATTTACTACAATATTGCAGGTAACATCACTTCCTGAATTTATTGTAATAGCTCCGAGATCAATTGTTTTGGATACCCGGGTGGATGACCCTGATAATATGATTTTAAGGGGAGAGGTTGTTTCAAGTTCAAAGTTCGTAAAGGCTTGCAATGCTGCACTTACCGATTCAATAACTTCTGCTGTAATATTTCCCGAAGCAACAGTCTGACCACAGCATACCTTTGACGCCGGCAACACCAGTATGAGAATAACTGCTAAAATCAATCCAGGAATCGTTTTCATGAAATTCTGCAAATTGAATGGTAACTTAACAAAGGTAGTAAGATAATTGTCATTTGCAATAAAAAAGGAAACTATTTATTTACTTCCTTCGTTTGTTCCCTGAGTCGCGCAGGCGTGTACCTTTTTGATTGAAAATAAAGGAGCCTTTTGTCTGTCGTGGCTTTTTTTCATGAAAAGCTCCCTTGAAATCAGGGTTGGCCAGCTTTTTCTGGCGGTCAATTTCACGGTCAATATTCTGTTTCTCAGGTTTGCTCAAAGGAACAATATCAATCTCAGCCGGTAATTGCCGCTCTTCGATCTTCATTCTGATCAGTTTCTCAATTTTCTCCAAATGGAAATTTTCTTCAGGACCAATAAAGGATATAGCTACTCCATCGGAATTGGCACGTGCAGTCCTGCCGATCCTGTGAATGTAATCTTCATACCTTGGTGGTAAATCAAAATTAATGACGTGTGATATTTTACTCACATCAATTCCACGGGCAGAAACATCCGTCGATACCAAAACCCTTACACCTCCTGATTTAAACGCTTCGATTGCATTGATCCTGGAACTCTGTGCCTTATTGGAATGCAGGATCCTTACCTCTCCTTCTGTTTTACGCCTGATTACTTTGAACACATCCTCTGCATTCCTTTTCGTTCTGCAGAAAATGATAACCCTTTTAAATTCTTCCTCATTATTCAGCAGGTAATTCAAAAAATTCAGTTTTGTCCTGAAATTGGGTACATGGTAAAAATACTGCTTTACCTTCTCCACCGGTGTTGCCGACAGGGCGACTTCGACACGTTCGGGGAAGGCCAGAAATTCATTACTCATCATTTCGATCGTCTCGGAGAAGGTCGCTGAAAAAAGCAGATTTTGCCGTTTTGCAGGAATCACTTCAAATAGTTTATTAAGTTGAGGCATAAACCCCATATCAAGCATCCGGTCTGCTTCATCAACAATAAGCGTTTTAATATTTTTCATTGCAAAAGCCCCTGTACGGTATAATTCCCACAAACGTCCGGGCGTGGCCACCAGAATATCAATTCCAGGTTCGACAAGTGATGCATGTTTGGTAATGCCAATACCGCCATAAACAGCAGCATGACGAATATCGGTATATGCAGATAATTCTGCAATATCTTCTCCCACCTGTATTGCCAGTTCTCGCGTTGGAACCAGAACAATTGCACGCGGATCTTTCCCCTCTGCTTTGACAAGCTTCATCAGAAGCGGAATAATATATGCAGCTGTTTTACCTGTTCCGGTCTGCGCAATTCCCAAAACATCCTTCCCGGACTTAATAACAGGAATTGCCTTTTCCTGAATTGGCGTCGGCGTAGTAAATCCAATCTCATCCATTGCCTTTAATATTGATCTGCCAATTCCAAATCCTTCAAATGTTTTCATTATCAAACCTTTTAATATTCCTGCAAAGTTAACCTATCTTCGGCAGAATCAACCCGGGGCTACCACTGTTTATAACGAGGTATTGGTTATCAGTCGTTTGTAACGATTGCTAATGAAACAGATTATATTTTTAGCTCTGCAGGTGATTACAAAGGAACCAAAGGGATAGAAAAATTGTAACAGAAATTTGAAACAGGAGTTGAAAATCAACGCAACAAAGAGGCCATCAAAAGAAAAAAATTAACCTGTAACCTTTTTTTATTTTTTAATAATGTATCTAACCTGAATAATTCACAAACTTTGTGAGTCCTTCGTGTCTTAGTGGTGGCAAAAATAGTTTTAGCCACAAAGTCACAAAGGCTCTATCCGTCTGACGGACACTAAGTTAAAAATTCCAATGAATTATTCAGGCTAAATAAACTTAAATACTTTCCCCGGCAGCCCCTTTACAATTCCTGCAAATTCAAGGTTGAGCAGGGTAGGCGAAACTTTGTTCATTGGAAGAGCGGTTTTAATGCAAATCAGATCAATGGCTGTTGCACCTTCAGCACGGAGCAGATCGATAATCAATTTTTCTTCAGTACTAAAGTCGTAAAAAAGACATGGTTGAATTGCATCCTGATGACTCTTCGAGGCACTCCAGTTCATTACATATTCGAGATCTGAGACACTCTCAATCAGAACTGCCCTGTTCGACTTGATTAAAAAGTTACACCCTTCTGAATATGGATCACCAACTTTTCCGGGAAAAGCAAATACATCCCTGTTATACGAATTGGCAATATCGGCAGTCACCAGCGCACCCCCGATTTTCGCAGACTCGACAACAATTGTTGCATCTGACAAGCCCGCAATAATCCTGTTTCGCCGAAGGAAGTTAGTCCTTTCGATAGGTGAATTACTCAAAAAATCGGATACAAGTCCTCCTTTATTTTCAATCATCTCCCTGGCAATCGCGGCATGCATTGAAGGATAAACTGTATCGAGTCCATGACCCATCACAGCAACTGTGGCCAATCCTGTTCTTAAAGCTGACTTGTGGGACTGAATATCAATCCCATATGCTAAGCCACTCACAATTAATATGCTGTATCCCTTTTCTGACAGGACGGAAATAAACTGATCAACAATTTTTCTGCCATAATCTGTGGCATGTCTTGTGCCTACAATACTAATAACTTTGGTACAATTCAGAAAAGGCTTTCCCTTTACATACAGGATAATCGGGGCATCAGAACAACCAAGCAGACGTTGAGGATAATCATCATCGAGATAAAATAAACCAATTATATCGTTTTTTTGCAGGAATTCCACCTCCCGGTGTGCCCTGGCCATTACGTCTGATTTGACAATATTTTTTGCCAGAATACTCCCAACACCCGGAATCTGGCGCAGAGCTTTTTCTTTTTCCAAAAAAACCTGTTCAGAGCTTCCGGCATGCGCTATCAGCGATTTGGCCGTGATACTACCGATTCCGGGAATCAGCGATAATGCAATATTATAGATAAGATTTGCTGACATTTGATATTGACAGTCAGTAATTTGGAATATTACTATTTCTTTATGGCAGTTTTGGGGATAATTGTACGTACGGTGGACGAACCCCAGGCACCAAAAATTCCCAGTGCACCTCCTGTAAAGTTGGAAGCAGGATTACCAGGGGCCTGCGAATTTACTCCTTGCTGTATTGATTCACTTATTCCTTTAAAATATTTCCAGCTGTTTCTTTCAAGATTTAGCAGTTCCACAACAACAGTGTCTCCGGGCGCAAAATAATGGTAATAAATAGGGGACACTATTGTTTCGCCGTTTGCAAAGGCATCTGAAATAAGATAGTAATCATTTACAGCATAACGGCCGTTACGGAATAGCTTAATACGGTAATAATTTTCAGTTTCAACAGGATCGCGGAACCTGACAATAACGTTCAGACTATCATTCCTGAATAATCCGGGCCGGAAATATACAGTGTCAATGGGTACAGAATTGGGCACAATAGCTGTAGCAGAAAAATTCTCCCCAACAGATGCAATGTTTAGGGTATAACTTGTTCCTGAAATCCCTTTAATCTTATGCGAAATGTAATAACCTCCAGCAATCTCAACAAGCTTCTCCTTTTTTGAAAGATATTCCATTTGCACTATGGCACTTTTGACAGGGGCAAAATTACTTTGGTTGAAGTATGCCTGGCTTTTCGTAATTTTCACAATGACGGGATTCTCACCATTTGTTATAAAACCTTCGATTACCACTTTAGAATTTTCGTTTTTCAGATCCACTTCAATTATCTCTTCACACGACCAGTTTAATACAACAATTGAAAGAATTGTCAGCGATTTTATAAAACGTGTGCAGATCCAGGTACAATTCATTTTTATGTTCTCGAATTTATAAAGGCAATACATCAGAAAACCAGACAATTGTGTGTTTTTTGTTCCTCACCCCAATTCTCGTTGCAAGTTTAATTAAAATAACAGAGATGTCAATATCGTCAAAAACTCCTGTAGCCACCTCCCCTGTATCCGAAATTTCTGCGACTGGAATTATCCTGCTGAGGTTTAACAACGGGAGCCGGATTGCGTTTGTATCCCGGTTGTACACCACTCCTGACCGGGTGACCAACACTGATTGAATTTCCCTCTTCTTCCCAGGAAATTCGATTACTATTTGGCTGTGAATTTTTAACCGTAATGACACTCTCCTGAAAAATTGTATTGTCCAGTTCTTTTAACGCTTCATGAGCCTCATAGTTATTTGGCATTTCTACGAATCCGTATCCTCTTGATCTGTCTGTGGCATGATCGAGGATGATTTTTACTGAACTAACCAATCCGTAATGTGAAAAGAGATTTTGCAAATCACGGGTTGTTGTTGATGGGTTAAGTTTTGCTACAAATATGTTCATAGTGACATAATATTGAGGTTCAGATTCACGGCTTAGAGTAACTGATCAAAACTATTTTAGAAGTATTCAATTAGATTTTTCAGTTTTCTGCTTTTTTCATAGTAAAGTTAAGTGAAAAATTCGGGAATTCAAAGGGACCGGTTACTTAAGTCGAAGGCAATAAAAAGATATCAACCAAATTGTCATTTGATTTTTAAATGGTTTCCCACTTTGCAGTTTTCATTACCTTTGTGTGATGATTGACCTGGTGACAATACAACAGATTCTCGACTCCGCTGAAATAGTTGAAGTAGTTGGAGATTTCGTTACTTTGAAGCGAAGGGGGACTTCTATGGTCGGACTTTGTCCTTTTCACAACGAGAAAACACCCTCGTTTAATGTTTCGCAGGCAAAGGGAATTTATAAGTGCTTCGGTTGTGGCAAAGGGGGATCATCTGTCAATTTCATAATGGAGCATGAGCACCTTTCGTATACAGATGCCCTGAAATGGCTTGCGAAAAAGTATAACATCGAAATCAGGGAAAAGGAAGAAAGTCCTGATGATGCGAAAGAACGAAATGACAGGGAAAGTCAGTTGATAATCTCGGAGTTCGCCCAAAAATACTTCAGTAATCAACTTTGGGAAACAAATTCAGGACGGTTAATAGGACTCTCTTATCTGCGACAGCGTGGGATAAGAGATGATATTATCAGGAAATTCGGAATCGGTTACTGCCCGGAAGGAAAAGATATAATGACCAATGAAGCACTTAAGGAAGGTTACCGCATGGAATTTCTTGAAAAGACTGGGCTTACCATTAAACGTGAAGATTGGATAAGAGACCGTTTCGCAGGCCGTATTATGTTTCCGATTCACGGCATTTCCGGTAGGGTGATTGGCTTTGGAGGACGGACCATGACCCAGGATAAAACGATTGCGAAGTATTTAAATTCGCCGGAATCTGATATTTATCATAAAAGTCGCGCTTTATATGGGATCTTTCAGGCCAAAAGGGGCATAATTCAGGAAGACAAGTGCTATCTTGTTGAGGGATACACTGATGTAACATCTCTGCACCAGTCGGGTATCGAAAACGTTGTTGCTTCCTCAGGTACATCACTGACAATTGATCAGATCAGAATGATCAGAAGGTTTACAAGCAACATAACAATAATTTATGATGGCGATCAGGCTGGTATAAAGGCTTCAATGCGCGGAATTGACATGGTTCTTGAAGAGGGGATCAATGTTAAAGTGCTGCCTTTGCCGGAAGGCGAAGACCCTGATTCCTTCTCACGGTCGATGAGTGCCACCCAACTGGCTGATTACATAAGGGCAAATGAGACCGATTTTATTAAATTCAAGACAAAATTGTTGCTAGCTGGTGTCGAAAATGATCCTATAAGCAGGGCGAAATTAATTACCGATATTGTGAGTTCAATTTCGGTCATTCCGGCTGAAATTGTGCGGTCGGAATACCTGAAAGAGTGCAGCAGGCTGCTGGATGTTCGTGAAACATTGCTTTATAATGAAATCAGGAAATTGAGGATTAAGTCTGAGGATGATATTATTAAACATAAGGAACGGGAACTGTTAAGTGAAGCTGATATTAAAAGCCTTCCCCTGCCTGTTCAGGAGCTGAAAATCAATCCATGCGAAAATGAGGAACGGGAGTTGCTGAAGTTATTGATTAAGTACGGGTCAAATAAAATCTTTGAGGTGGAAAATCCCACGACCGGCAACACCGATCCTGTTTACGTTGCCAGATATATTCTGTCTGAACTCGAAGCCGATCATTTGGAATCAGTTAATCCTGCAATCAAGGCCGTTTTTGATGAATACCGTATACATGTTGACGATAAAAATTTAGACACAATAAAATACTTTGTCAACCATCCTGATCTTCAGATCAGCAGTATAGTTTCCGATATTTTATCTGAAAAAAATAAGTTAAGTAAGTTCTGGCGCAAAAGGGGTAGTTTTATAGAAGAAGAACATGAAATCCTATATCAATTGGTCCCTAAGGTCCTGCAGGAATACAAGCTGCGATACATTTCCTATTTAATATCCCAGACTGAACTTGGAATACTCAAGGCTTCGGAAAATAACGATGATGAGGCAATCCGGGATTTCCAAAAACGGTATCAGAAACTCAAAACCGTTGAAGGGCTGCTTTGCAGTCATCTGGGAAGAAGGACTATAACATCTTAATTTAATGGTACTTCCAACAATATTTAATTATGATATTTGTCACCGGGGGCACAGGAATGGTTGGAGCACATTTACTGTTTGACCTTGTAAGCGCAGGAGAGAAAGTTCGGGCACTCAAACGGCCTAAAAGCTGCATTCAAAGAACTGAAAAAATATTTGGCTATTACAGTTCAGACATTCAGTTGCTTATGCAAAATATTGAATGGGTCGAAGGAGATATTCTCGAAAAGGATAATCTTCGCGGATTATTGGCTGGTGTCGATCAGATTTATCATGTTGCAGCAATGATATCATTTGACCCGCGGAAGCGTGAAACGATGATTCAATATAATTGTGAAGGGACAGCTAATCTTGCAGATCTGGCGTTAACGCTTAAAATCCCAAAGTTTTGTTATGTCAGTTCAATCTCTGCAATTGGCTCCCCTCCCGAAGGAACAGAAGCAAATGAAGATCATCCCTGGCAAAATTACATGCATCATTCAGCCTACTCTGAAAGTAAGTATTTGGCGGAAATGGAGGTATGGAGGGCAATTTATCAGGGATTGAATGCAGTGATTATTAATCCATCGGTTATTATCGGTCCTGGAAACTGGAATTCAGGAAGCCCTATGCTTTTTCAAAAAGTTTGGAATAGATTGAGATTTTATACAAGGGGAGGAACTGGGTTTGTCGATGTTCGTGATGTAACAGCGGCGATGCAACAATTAATGAAAGACGAAGTCTGGGAAGCTGTTAAAAATAAAAGGTATATTCTCAATTCTGAGAATGTTTCGTATCGTGAATTATTTAACAGGGTCGCTGATAACTTAAAAAAAGAACGTCCGAAATACTTTGCCGGAAAGGTATTACTGGGTCTGGTCTGGCGGTTATCCTCGCTAAGGAGATTTCTGACGGGAATGTCACCATCCATAACGTGTGAAATTGCCGGAAATGCAAATAAATTATGTTATTTTGATGGTTCCAGGATATGCCGCGCAATCGGGTTTAAATATCTTCCGATAGATGATTCAATTTGCAATGTTTCCCGTCTTTTTCTAAAAGATTTCGATAGAAAGTAATTGTTGTCGCAACCTTTTTACCTGTTTTTTCGTCAGACATATTGAAATCTACAACTTCTATTATGAAAAAATCAGTTTTGGCGATTCTCATGCTGCTATTTCTGGTGAGCATATCTTTTGCACGAAAAGGGAAAAAAGATATAATTTATCTGAAAAATGGCAGCGTTATAAATGGTGAGATCATCAGCCTGCTCCCTTCCGGACAGGTGAAAATCAGGACGAAGGATAACAGCCTTTGGGTTTTTGAATCATCTCAGATTGACAGCATTAGTCGTACAGGTAAAGTAGCCGGACAAATCCGCAGCGGTTATATCAATACCACCGAGGCAGGAATTTTAGCCGGTAACTCCGATAACAAATATGCTGCACCCTTCACAATTATGAACATTAACGGATGGCAATTCAAAAACCGGTTTTCTGTAGGTGCCGGTGCTGGTATTGAGTTTTTTAGCGAAACATATCTTCCGGTCGTGGCCGATTTCAGATACTATCTTAAACGCCAGGGTGTAAACCCATTCTTTGGAATCCAGGGTGGCTATAACTTTGCCCTCGATAAACCAGATATGCAATATGTTTACGATTATTCATCCAATTTGATTAGACCTCCTGGTAATACCCTGGAAATGAAAGCTAAGGGAGGATTGTTGATCAATCCTTCGGTTGGAATCTGCACCTCCCTGAACGAAAATCTTGGCCTTGCCTTTAGTGCCGGGTACCGGATTATGCGCCACCGTTATATCCGCGAGGATGACTATAAGTTCGACATCGATTACAACCGCCTTTCGATCAAAATTGGTTTGATATTTAAATAAACTTTAAAAAAGATTCAGCCATGAAAAATAACCCCATTTTTACATTTTTTCAACTTCTGATATGCATTATTATGATGTCAGGTTGTGAGGACAAGTACACGGAAGAGTACCTCTCGCTCGAACCGGAGTACATGAGCTATAAAGATTTCAGGGAGGCAGTCAGAGCGGAAACCACACATTCGCTTGAGAAACCAGGTAAAATTTATTTTAAAGATAATTATCTGTTTATCAATGAGAAAATGAAAGGTATTCACGTTTATAACAATACAAATCCTTCGGCCCCTCTTTATGTCACATTTATAATAATTCCGGGAAATGTGGATATGGTAATTCGTGGAAACATAATGTATGCCGATAGTTATATTGACCTGGTTGGAATTGATATTTCAAACATGACAAATGTCAAAGAAGTTGCCAGGCTTAAAAATGTATTCCCTTATTCTGTACCACCTTACGAAACAAATTACCGTGTCGGGCAGGTCGACGACACAAAAGGTGTTGTTCTCGACTGGAAAGTTGTGACGGTGAGAAAGGAAGTGGAACAGATTGATTATACTGTTTATCCAGTTTCTTTTGGAAGCAGATTTGATGATATGTTTGCCAAAGCCGAGACAGCCACAAACTCCGCACAAGGGGCTTCAGCCGCTGGAATTGGGGGTTCAATGGCGCGCTTCGGATTGGTGGGTAATCATTTATTGGCTGTTGACAACAGCACATATTATAATTTTGATCTGACAAATGCAACAAGTCCATCGCTCGAAACAAAGATCGGAGTTAACTGGGGAATTGAGACAATGTTTCTTTCTGACAACATAATGTTCCTTGGCACTCAGACCGGGATGCTGGTTTACAATGTTAAAAATGTTACAAAACCCGAGTATATTTCCACCTTCTGGCATGCCACAGGCTGCGATCCTGTTGTTGTGCAAAAAAACAGGGCATATGTAACAATACGCGGTGGAAATAGATGTGGAAGCAACGTCAACCGTTTGGATGTGTTGGATATTTCAATTCTGAAAACCCCCGTTTTAATGAGATCATACAGTATGACAGGTCCTTACGGACTTGGAATTGATGATGATGTGCTTTTTGTTTGCGACGGCACTGCAGGTCTGAAAGTTTATAATGCTGCTGACCCTTATCTTATTTCCGAGCACGAGATTGCAAAATTTCCGGATATCAATGCCTATGATGTGATTCCACTTGGCAACTCACTTCTGATGATCGGCCAGGATGGTTTTTATCAGTATGATTACACCAATTTAAACAATATAAAGCAGATCAGTGTGATCAGGGTGGTCAAATGATAATTTCCTGATTGAAATTTTTAGGGTATCTTTGAAAAAAAAATGATTGTTAGAAATAGTATATCCGGAAACCATATCCGTTTACTAATAATAACAATGTTATTGGTTTTGCTGGTAATATCATCCTGTGGCGACCGGTCATCAAGAAATGAAGGAAAGTCATACTTTGGGCTGACAACTGATTCAGTCAGTGACATTGACTCAGAAGCAGGATTAAGGACTGCAATCACAATGCTCGTTTCACCTAAAAATCCCCAACCCGGACAGGTATTCCGCGTTATTTCAGCAGGAGGGAAAAACATTCTTAAGGCTCGTCTTGTTGTTAATAGTCCTGACGGTTCAGATGAATCTGTGAAAAGCAGAATTGGTGATCAGTTTCCATACTGGCGGATAGATGAATTCAGCGGCAGGCCAGCGGGCAAATATCAGGTCAATCTCATTGTCAATAAACAAATTGCAGCCAACCTTGAATTTTCGGTTTCCCTAAAACCTTTTACACAGCCTAACGGTGTTCCCTGGAAAACTTTGCGTGGATGGGGCAGCGATACTGAAGCACTCTATTCTTCCTGGATAAATGCCCTGTTTTATGACGCAGGTGAGAGATCTTCCTGGTCGGCCCTGCATGAAGTGACTCAGAACCGGGATAATAATTTTCTTTATGATTACCTCTCATTGAAGGAGGATAATCCTTCCGAAAAAAACAGGGTTGTGATGGAGCCGGATTGTGCAGATAATCCTTTTTACTTCAGGGCCTATTTTGCATGGAAGCTTGGACTGCCTTTCGGTTATCACGAGTGTGACAGGGGCAACCCCGGACGGCCTCCAAGGGCAGGAAGATGGATCACTAATGAGACAGCCACCTCGAAATCTAATCCGGTACTGGCATTTAACGCCTTCCTCAGGAGGGTGATGGACGGTGTCCATTCTGGTACTGCACGCACAGCCCTCAAGGATGAAAATACCGACTATTATCCTGTTCCCCTCACAAAGAATGCATTAAGAGCAGGTGTCGTTTTTGCCGATCCTTATGGCCACACACTTATTCTTGTTCGGAGTATACAACAATCGGTGAACGGGCCCGGGGCTCTTCTTTCTGTGGACGCTCAACCCGATGGTACCGTCGGGATTAAACGGTTCTGGAAAGGCAACTTTCTGTTTAATACATCTGAAGTAATCGGAGAACCGGGGTTTAAAGCTTTCCGACCGATAATTTTGAACGGTGATCAATTCACCCTTTTGAAAAATAAAGAGCTATCGCCAAAATCGGGATTAATCCCCTTTTCACTTCAGCAAAAAGGGATGCCGGAGGATGTTTTCTATCACACAATGGAGCAAATCATCAACCCTAAACCTCTTGATCCTGAAATGGCACTGCTTGACCTGATTCAGGCATTGCACGAGCAGCTTATAGTCCGCGTTTCCTCTGTTGCCGGTGGCGAAAATTATATGAAAACCCATCCCGGTGAAGTAATCGCAATGCCGGGCAATCTTTCCGGAGTTTTCCAGGCAGGTGGACTTTGGGAAGATTTTTCAACCCCTAACCGGGATCTGAGACTCCTAATTGCTATAGATGCCGTACTCGGATTCCCGGATAAGATCATTCGTTCACCGGAAGACTTTAAAATACCCTTGTTCCATTCGCCTGAACAGGTTAAAAAGAAGCTGGAGGCACTTTTATCGGATAAGTTGTCTGAACTGTCGATCACCTATAACCGCTCAGATGGCAGCCATCAAACACTTACGCTACAAGAGATAATAAAAAGAAGGGCTGCTTTCGAGATGGCATATAATCCTAACGATGGCATTGAAATCAGATGGGGGGCACCAGAAAACAGCGAAGAGCGCGCCACATGTCACCGGCATGTATCTGCCGGCCAATTGGAAAAAATGCGCTCAGTCCGGAAATGGTTTCAGAAAAGGCTCCATCCGCCGACATAGTAATTTATTAACTATTATTTATGTGTATAAAATAAATCCACTGTATGTGACCACCGAACTCTCAATGAGAACAGAGATATAGTGACATTAATAAACAATAAGTTATAATTTTAGAATTAAACAAGTGAAATTTAACTTTCTTACGGCTGGAATAATTGTTACCGGAGTTACTTTGTCATCAGAGGCCCTTGCTCAGACAGTCAAAAAGCCGAATGTACTTTTTGTTATTTATGATGATTTGAACGATTGGATACTTCATCCCGTTGGCCATCCCAAAACATTTACACCTAATATGGACAGGCTAAGGCAACGAAGTACAAACTTTATTAACGCCCATGCAGTTGTACCGGTATGTGGGGCCTCCCGGGCAAGCATATTTTCAGGTATGTATCCGCTAACTACAGGATTATGGGCGTTTGGTGACTGGCAGAAAAACCCTGTCCTTAATAGCAGTGTCCCTCTTCCATTGCACTTCCGTAATAATGGTTATGATGTCTACGGAGTTGGGAAGACAATACACGAAGGTGGCGGAGGCGATTTTTACACTAAATATGGACATGGGCCGGACTATGGCCCATGGCCCTGGAGAGGTAAAGGAGCTGCTTTTTTCACACCGGAACCTGCCCAGTATAAAAATTGGATATCCTATTTACCGGAGCCAATGCATCGTGATCTTAACTATGGCCCCCTTTCAAATGTTCCCGTTTGGGAGGCTGACAGTACAAACAATATACCCGGGGCGAAGGGATGGTTTAGCCAGGAAGATGAACTTAAGACTATGACTCCTTTCAGGTACGTAAGTGACGTTGACCGAGATGCCATGCCTGATGAAAAATCGGCAGAATGGGCCCTGAATGTGCTTAACACAAAACATAATAAACCCTTTTACCTTTGCGTTGGATTTATGCGCCCTCATACACCTTTGTATGTACCAAAGAAGTATTATGATATGTTCCCGGTAGACAAGATTACTTTTCCGCCATATAAAAAAGATGATCTGGACGATTGTGCCAAAGTTTTGCGTGAGAGATGGCAATGGGGTTACCAGAAATTCGACGGGCTCATAAAAGCAGGTGGACTAAAAGCTTTGAAGGAATGGGTTCAGGCTTATCTCGCCTGTATTGCCTTTGCCGACGATCAGTTGGGAAAACTCATGGCTGCAATGGATGCCAATGGGTATTGGAACAACACTGTAGTGATTATGACGGCAGATAACGGATACCATGTGGGTGAAAAGAATGTCATTCAAAAATGGCACTTATGGAATGAGTCAACCAGGATACCATTGTTCATCTCAATTCCCGGAAATGCAGGTAAGATGGGAGTATGCAGGCATCCGGTTTCACTGATTGATATCTATCCTACCTTACTGGACCTCTGCTCACTACCTGCCAATCCGAATAAGGGGCATAACAATTTAATGCTTAATGGGCACTCCTTATACCCATTTCTTATCAATCCCAAAACGAGCAAATGGGATGGACCGTCAGTAGCTTTGATGGGAGTTAAAGATGAAGGACAACCTGCACACTTCTCAGTTGTTTCAGATCGTTTTCGCTATACTCTTTGTGGAGATGGAGAGGAAGAATTTTACGATCACAAAAAAGATCCTAACGAATGGTTCAATTTAGCGAATAATCATAAGTTTGAAAAGACTAAATGCCGGCTTCGGGAGGAAATGAAAGAGATTCTTAGTAAAAGATCAAATTTTTAAGATTCAAACAACAATATATAAATCGGAGGTAAAAATTATGAAAAATTTGTTGTGCAAATTGTACTTAGCTGTAATTCTTAGCATCATAGCATTTTCATCATGGGCCCAGCTGGGGATTAGTCCTGTAAAAAGTATTAAGCTTGCTGGTTATATAGGTAAGCGTGTTGACCAATGTATTGAACTACAAACAAAAACTCAGGATTTAGAGGAGCTGATAGCCCCTTTTACAAAGCAGAACGAAACAAAATTATGGCAATCCGAATTTTTAGGAAAGTGGATTGTAGCCGCAGTAACATCCTATCGTTATACCAATGACCCTGTGTTATTCAAAAAGATTCAATATGCTGCCGATGGTCTGATGAAAAATCAACTGCCAAATGGTTATATTGGAAACTACCCACCCGAAACGCAACTTCAGGGATGGGATGTTTGGGGGCGAAAAGCAACCTTGTATGGTTTGCTGGCATACTATGATATTTCTGGCGATAAAAATGCGTTACACTCTTCTCAAAGGTTAATTGATCATTTACTCACCCAGGTAGGTGCTGGAACTGGTATAGATATTGTAAATACCGGAAATTTTCTTGGTATGCCCAGTATTACAATAGTCGAACCTGTTATTCTTCTGTATAACAGAACAAAGGAGCAACGGTATCTGGATTTTGCAAATAGTATAATGAGATCAGTTGAAACAGCAGATGGACCACAGCTCATAAGTAAAGCAATTAAAGGGGTACCGGTTTCCAAACGTTTTCCTTTTGCAAAGCCATGGTATGGACGTAATAATGGATCAAAAGCCTATGAAATGATGGAGTGCTATTTGAGCATGTTAGAGCTGTATAAAATTACAAACAACTCTGTTTACCTGTATGCTGCAGAGAGAACAGCTGCAAGTATTATTGAGGATGAAATTACTGTTGTTGGTACCGGAGGAGCAGGTGAGAGTTGGGTTGGAGGGAAAAAGAAGCAAACAATTCCAACTTTTAGCATGATGGAAAGTTGTGATGCTTCTACTTTGGTGCGGTTTTTTTACAGGCTTCTTCAGCTAACAGGAAATTCCATTTATGCCGATCTGTTCGAAAGAAATATTTATAACGCTTTGATGGCACCATTAAAGCAGGATGGAACACAAATAGCTCAATATACTCCTATTGAGGGTTGCAGACATAAAGCAACAGGACAATGCAATATGAGTCTGACATGCTGTTGGGGTAGCCTTCAGCGTACGTATGCAATGTTGCCTGAATTGGTATATCAGGCGACAGACGGTAAAATAAATGTAAATCTTTATATTGCCTCCAAAGCAACAATAGCACTGAATAAAAAACAGACTTTATTCATAGAGCAAAAAACAGAATATCCGGTTACTGATAAAGTGGAGTTTGAAATCGGGTTAGAAAAAGAAGCCAATTTTTCATTAGCTCTCCGGATTCCTGCCTGGAGTGAAAAAGTTTCCATTAAGGTTAACGGTCAGGAGGTTACTAATACAATAATCAGGGGTGCATACTACCCGATTACCCGCAAATGGGAAAATGGAGATAAGATAACACTTACATTGGATCTTCGTGCAAAAGTTAATGAGATGAACGATCATCAGGCTATTGTACGTGGCCCGGTAGTTTTGGCCCGCGACAGCCGGTTTAATGATGGTGATGTAGATGAAGCCTGTTATTTTGTGCAGAAAGATGGGTATGTAGAGTTGAAACCTGATTCAGATAAGCCGGATGATATTTGGATGGAGTATACAGCACCCTTAGTATTAGGAACTTTCAATAATCAACCTGAGCCAGTTCATTTTTGCGATTACGCCTCTGCCTGTGAAAAATGGGACAGTCCCGAACGCTATCGTGTGTGGTTACAAAAATCACTTAACGTCATGGCTGAACCAACCGAAAATTCTTACTGAGTAATGGTTAATGCCATAGACTTAAAAATCTGTCCGGTTTGTCGGGTGTTAATACTCTGTAACCGATTCTTTAATTGAATCTTAATAGCAAATTATTTACATAATTATTGAACTGAATTTATTTACTGTGAAAACATTCAAATTTCTGGTAATACTTTTACTTTTCGCTGAAATTATATACGCTCAAAACGCCGGGGATGTAATCATTGCTAAAAGAATCAGGATAAACTCGGCAATACTCGGAGAGACTCGTACAATTTATGTTTCAACTCCATCAGGTTATACTGATTCAACGGCCTCTTTTCCGGTGATGTACGTTTTGGATGGTGATCCTGACGTAATTACTTTTTATTCAGGAATGGTTAGTAATTTATTCAGCTATGGTTTATGTCCCGAAATGATAATTGTTGCCATTGAAAATACAGTCAGGATTCGGGATATGGCACCGTCAAAACCTAAGTTTAATCAACAAGGTATTGAAATAAAGTACTATGGTGATGAGAAAGTGGGTGAGGCCGCTAAATTCCTTAACTTTATTGAAACTGAACTTTTCCCGTTTATTGAAAGGAATTACCGGACAATTCCTTACCGGATTTTCTCAGGTCATTCAGCAGCAGCAATGTGCGTAACACATGCCTTCCTTTCACACACTAATATGTTCAGTGCCTACATTGCAATGAGCCCGTCACTTGATTGGGACTCCAGTTTGTTAAACAGGGTAGCTGCTGAAAAAATAGAGGGCTTAAACCTCAGATTTAAGCAGTACTATTTCAGCATAGGGGGAGATGAGGCTCCCTCCGATATTGGAGAGGCACATACTTTTGCCAAAACACTAAAGATGAAATCACCCGCAGCACTGAGATGGAAATTCGACTATATTGCGAACGAAGATCATGGAAGCCAGGTTACTATTGCTCTTTATAACGGTCTGAGATTTATATATGAAGGATGGAAATTTGATTATGATAAAATGGTAGCCGGTGGATTAAATGCCATCAACTGCTTTTACCAAAATCTTACTGATAGGTTTGGATACGGAATTCTACCTGATGGAAATACTTTGAATTCTATTGGGTGGGAAGTAAAGCGCTCGGGCAGAATTGAAGAAGCAATAAAAATACTCGAAGAGAATATCCGCAGACATCCTGAGTTCCCGGAGGCATTTAGCTACCTTGCCGAAGTCTATTCAGCTGCCGGAAATTATGAGTACGCAATTAAAAGTATTGAAGAAGCGATAGAACTTGCAACAGCTCAAAGTGATAAAAGTTTGGAGAGGTATAAACTCATTCTCGAAAGAATACTCAAAACAGGTAAAAAGTAAAACTAATCCCTTTCGAATGTTTTTATACTACGGGCTTCGTTCACATTGTGTTATGCCCGTGGACGTAAAACAGAAATTTTCTTATTAATCGTTTAAGCATAAATTTGTCAAATTCATTGAATTTTAATCGTATAAAATTTATTGTTAAGATTTAGGCTTTTTATAAGATCAGAACCCGGAATAAGTTAAAAACAGGTCTTCTTAAAACTTAATCAGGCATAATACCAGCAAATTATGGATAAAAGAACATTTATTAAAATGTCGGCAATTTTTGGTGCCGGGATAATAGTTGAAAATGATTTATCAGGAAGTTCTCTTTCAGCAACCAACACCATAACGGATACCAGACAACATATACGGCGCATCAAAGAGCCTGCCGGAAATATTCCTGTCTGTGACGAAGTTGATGTTCTTGTCTGTGGTGGCGGTTTAGGTGGAACTGCTGCCGCGCTTGCAGCTGCACGGGCAGGTGCCGGAACTATGATTGTTGAACGAAACTCTTGTCTGGGGGGGAACGCTACAGCAGGAATGTGTTGTTCCATATTTAATTGCTATTTCACAGGAGGTGTTGACCGTAGACTTGAAACCCATGGTATCGCACTTGAGATCGCTGATGCTTTGGCGGAATCCACCGGTTATGGGCAAAAATGGAGACAGCACAAAGGGCATATTATTTTTGACCTGGAGAAAGCAAAGTTCATCTTACAGGAAATAGTAAAGAATGCAGGTGTTAAAGTATTACTTGGAACATGGAATGCCGGGGTGCTGATGGATCATAACCGGATACGTGGGGTTATTGTTGAAAATAAATCCGCGCGCCAGGTCATCCTTGCAAAGGCAGTGGTAGATGCAACCGGCGATGCTGATATCGCTTCCTTCGCCGGAGCACCGCTTCAAATTTTAGATAAAGGACTTAATAGCCTTACATTCCGCTTCGGAAACGTTAATGTAGACCGTTTTATTAAATACTTTGAAGAACATCCCGGGGAATATCCTGAACATATGGATATAGACTGGACCCTTGAAGAAGCAATGGCACAATACCGTAATTGTGGGACATTCCTGTTCCCCCATGGGGGTGGTATGCAGATGGAGGCATTCAAAAACGCAAAATTAAGTGGCGATCTTCCGGAAACCGTAGGAATACAGAATACAACAAATGCCTCTCAGATGCATGCACTTCGCAAAACAGGTGTAGTACACATTATTACCGGATTTACTCAAGTCAGTGGCATTGATGCTGATGGTCTCACGAAAAGCATTATTGATGGAAGGGAGATGATCTTTAAAGTCTCAGAAGCATACCGGAAATATCTGCCTGGGTTCGAAAACTCTTTCGTTTCTGGTGTGGCCGACAATTTAGGTGTCAGGTGGTCTCGCCGTATAAGCGGTGGATTACAGTTTCCGGGTGCTATATCAGGGATGCGGGCCACAGATGCAATTGGCAGGTCTGTCGGATGGGATAATGTTGTAAAGCACCCGGGAAAGGGTGCATGGGCTGCAGCTGTCAATCACAATGACAGTTTTGATATCCCACTGTCTTGTCTTTTGCCTGATGATGTAGAGGGACTTGTTATCGGAGCAGGAAGAAGTGCCAATACAAAAGGTATAGCAGATCTGCGGGTAATGGCTCATACAATGGTAGTTGGACAAGGTGCTGGTATAACTGCCGCGATGTCGGCCAAAACCGGAGATGTTCCCCGCAATGTTCCCATAAGCCTTGTTCAGGAAGAACTTAAACGGCAAGGAGCATTACAATAAACCATATAGTAGTCTGTTTAGCTAATGATATTTCAAAACAGGTCTGTTCAGAATTCATCTGTATTTACTCTGATTTAGGTCCTGACTATATAATAGTTAATTCGAAACCAGTTCAAATCATGAAAATAGTTGTAATTGCGATTGTTGTTTTTTCAATATTCATTTCATTTAATGGGGGTAAAAACCAGATTAGTCCTGAAAACCTGAAATGTGAATACCTGATAAATCCAATTGGGATTGATGAATTCAAACCGAGATTTTCCTGGCAGTTGAACGCTGAGAGGAACGGCGCATCTCAAAAGGCTTATATGCTATTCATTGATACTGACTCGGCTGAAGTTGCCGATGGCAAAGGCAAAATCTGGGAATCGGGTAAAGTAAAGTCATCCCTGATGCCTGTTATTTACCAGGGACAAAAGCTGAAACCCTTTACAAGATACTTCTGGAGCGTTAAAATCATGGATGAAAAAGGGAACTGGTCGGCACTTTCCTCGGTAGCCTGCTGGGAAACAGGTATTATGGCGCCGGAAAACTGGAAAGGGGATTGGATTACTGATTCACCGGATTATAATATTAAACCGGCACCATACTTCAGGAAGGTTTTCGCAATACAAAAGAAGGTTAGGTCAGCCCGCGCATATATTTCAGCAGCGGGCCTTTATGAACTATACCTGAATGGAACCAGGGTAGGCGATCATAGGCTTGACCCCATGATCACACGCTTTGACCATCGGACACTTTATGTCACTTATGATGTTACACAAAACTTACAGAATGGAGAAAATATTATGGGCGTAATACTGGGCAATGGCTGGTACAACTACCAGTCGAAGTTTCGTTTCAACCAGGCTCCCTGGAGGGCGCGCCCTAAATTTTGCCTCGATTTGAGAATAACCTATGATGATGGCTCTAAAGAGGTGGTTATTACTGGCACGGATTGGAAAACAGCCTTAAGCCCAATAATCTTTAACAGCATTTACACCGGGGAACACTACGATGCCCGTTTGGAACAATCAGGATGGAATAGTACCGGTTTCGATGAATCTGCATGGAAAAAATCCATTTGTGTCGGAGCCCCTTCTCAAAACATTGAAATTCAGGCCTTACACCCAATCCGCAATGTCGAACAAATCCCGGCGAAGGGGATGGTTCAGCTTTATGCCAACACTTTCCTTTTTGATTTTGGAAAGAATTTTTCGGGGGTCACCAGTATAAGAGTTTCAGGTACTGCTGGTACCACCATCCGGTTGAAACATGCTGAAAGACTGAATAAAAATGGATGGGCCGACCAGTCTAATATCGATATGTTCAACGATTCAGCCGGTGGTGCAGACCCGTTCCAGACCGATATTTTCATCCTTAGCGGCAAAGGTGAAGAAAACTTCATGCCCCGCTTTAATTATAAAGGATTCCGGTATGTCGAGGTTACAGCCGACAAGCCTGTCCGGCTCTCAAAAGAAAGTCTTACTGCATATTTTATGCATAGTGATGTGCCTGCTGCCGGAAGCATTCAATCGTCAAATCCGGTATTAAACAAAATATGGCAGGCCACCAATGCTTCATACCTGTCCAATTTGTTCGGTTATCTCACCGATTGTCCGACACGCGAAAAAAACGGATGGACTAACGATGCACACATCAGTATTGAAACCGGGCTGTATAATTTTGATGTGATTACAATTTTTGAAAAATGGCTTGCTGACTTTAGGTATGAACAACAACCCAACGGGGTACTTCCTGCTATTGTCCCCTCTCCTGATGGTTATGGTTATAATTGGGGCAATGGCGTTGACATTACAAGTTCCATTGCGATAATCCCCTGGAGTGTTTACCTCTTCTATGGTGATTCACGATTGATAGAAAGTTGTTATGACAACATAAAACGGTTTGTTGATCATATTGATCAGATCAGCCCATCGGGGCTCACCGACTGGGGACTAGGCGATTGGGTTCCGGTAAAATCAATTACACCTAAAGAATTTACATCTTCTGTTTACTTCTATATTGATGCAACTATTTTAGCCAAAGCCGCAAAGGTTTTCGGAAAACAGTCCGATTATGAAAAATACTCTGTGCTGGCCGAAAAAATCAAAAATTCAATTAACATGAAGTATCTTGACACTGCAACAGGGATTTATGGAAGTGGCTTTCAAACCGAGTTAAGTATGGCATTATATTGGGGCCTTGTACCAAAAGAATTAATTGCCAAAGTGGCAATGAATTTGTCCAGACGGGTAATCTCTGATGATTCACACATTGATGTCGGTGAGATGGGTTCCAGGACAATCCTGAATGCACTGAGCGAAAATGGATATCCTGACCTGGCTTATAAAGTAGCGTTACAGGAGACTTACCCATCCTGGGGCTGGTGGATTGTTAACGGTGCAACAACCTTATATGAATACTGGCCGCTGGATGCTAAATGGCCTAAGTTGGGTGTTTCGATGAACCATCACATGTTTGGTGAAATCAGCGCATGGTTTTACAAAGTGCTTGGCGGTATTTTCCCGGATGAAGATCAGCCTGGTTTTAAAAATGTTGTTCTGAAGCCTAATTTTGTTTCAGGTCTCGATAAGTTTGAAGCAAAACACGATGGCCCTTTTGGAACCATTATTTCGTCATGGGAAAAATCTGGAAGCAAAGTTTTGTACAATGTAACAATACCCGCAAACAGTACCGCAACACTCTTTCTTGGTGCCAGTGAGGTTCTTGAAAGCGGAAAAAATTTGTCAGAAAACAAACAAATCCGGATAAAGAAAGATGGAAATCAGGGGCTGTGTTACCTTCTGAAAGCCGGAAGTTATAAGTTTTCAATTTCAGAACATAACAAAAAACAACCATAGCTTTATATTAATATACCTTCGATGATTTATAAACAGGAAATATTATATTTAGAAAGATATATCTGACAGGAGTCAGGCCTGTTCAACCAAAACCGGTGAATAGGCCTGGTTTTATCAGAAGTATAAACGTTATGGTGCATAATAAAAGAGACTGACATCTAAGGAATTTTTGCAGAGATGCTTGGAATCTGACAAATTCAGGTTATCTTTGGAGATAACTTTCTGCAAATGGCCAGACAGATAATATTTCACGGAGACTACTTCATCGACTTCTATAAAGAGTTCGGTTTGAAGGTTAAAGAAAAGGTGAAGTATGTCCTTGAGTTAATCAGGCAGGTTGACAGAGTACCTGAGAAATTTCTCACTCCTATGACTGGATATGAAGGACTTTTTGAAGTTAGAATTGAATACCAGTCAAATATTTGTCGGATTTTCTGTTGTTTTGATGAAGGAAAATTGATTATTCTGTTTAATGGTTTTCAAAAAAAGACTCAAGAAACACCAAGAAATGAAATTGAAAAGGCAATGATGTTAATGAAAGATTATTTTGAACTAAAAAAAGCTACATTTCTAAAATTGAAAATGCGAAAGGTAATATTCAACTATCAACACTGATAAGGATTTTCGAGAAAGGACTTAATAAGAAAATTGGTTTGACATTCATATAAGGAATGAATTACGCACCAAAACAAAGTGTAGCGGGCAATAAGGGTTTCAGTGGTAATTTAAGCATCCTGCCCCACATAAATTTAGAGGTAGATTGACAGTGTAGAAGCCCGCAATCCCTAACTGCCACTACACTCAAACGTTATGCCACATGCTAAAAAAAATCATGCTTTTTTAGAAAATTTCGTCAAAATTTGGAATTGGTTGTCTAAATAGGTAACTTTGCCTTGTAGTTGAAAAATTTATGCGAACAACTTATGTTTACGGAACTGAATTCTGGGACTTCTATTACTCTCAAAGACCAGAAGTTCAGGACAAAATTGACTGGATAACCAGGTTTAGTCCGAACATTGAGAATGGTTCCCGAGAAATTTTTCAAACACCTTGAAGGGACAGAAGGACTTTTTGAAATCAGAATCAAATTAGGCAGCGACATCTTTCGAATTTTATGCTTCTTTGATGAAGGGAATTTGATAATCCTACTGAATGGTTTTCAGAAAAAGACTGATAAAACCCCGCAAAATGAAATCGAAAAAGCAGAACGTTTAAAAAAGAGATATTATGAAGAAAAATCAAGAAAATAATCTTGTTTCCTGGGATGATCATATAGACAAAAAATATGGAATAATTGGCACACCAACAAGAGATAAATACGAAGAGGATTTCGAGAATTTCAAAATAGGCGTGTTTATTCAAGAAGCTAGGAAACAGCAAAACCTGACACAGGAAGAACTTGCCCTAAAATGCGGGACAACAAAAAACTATATTTCAAGAATTGAGAACAATGCAAGCGACATTCGACTTTCGACTCTAAAGAGAATAATTAGAGAAGGACTTGGCGGACACCTTAAACTGAGTCTTGAACTATAGGAAAATAAAGCACGATGGCATAAAAAAGGCTATATGCAATAAGGGTGTCAGTGGTAATCAGGCATTTTGCCCCGCTCAACTTCAGTGTTGGTAGACATAAAAGTAGCCCGCAATCCCTTATTGCCGCTACACTCGAACGTTAGCGGTAATCCCAACAGACAACACAACAGACAAAATAAATTCAGGCAAAATGAAAAAATCGACATTAATGATTTTGGTAGTTATGACATCATTCTGCTTCGGTTTCGTATTTAAGACAATTTTAACAACGCAATCCAGCGAACAGAAACAAGTGAAAAAAGCAACAGCCATTGGTGGTATTTTCTTCAAATGCAAAGACCCTAAAAAAATGAAAGAATGGTATCAAACTCACCTTGGACTAAATACCTACCAATATGGTGCTGTTTTTGAATGGCGACAAGGTGCTGACTCGACAAAAAAAGGTTTTACGCAATGGAGTCCATTTGCCGAGACAACAAAATATTTTGAACCCTCAACAAAGGACTTTATGATAAATTACAGGGTCGAAAACATAGAAACTCTTGTTGATGAGTTGAAAAAGAATAACATAACCATTATGGACACTATCGAAACGTTTGACTATGGTAAATTTGTTCATATTCTTGACGTTGAAGGTAACAAAGTTGAGCTATGGGAACCGAACGACATCGAATATGAAAAATTGGGAAAACAACTTGGCAGTAAAACAACAAAATAACAGTTATAAAGAAGCCAGCCCCCGGAACCTTATGTGCAACACTCGAAAATCATATAATAAATCAATATGCATTTTGTATTTGTTTGTAAAGAAAGTGTTTTAAAATAATATAGAAATTAATTATCAAATGAAAAAGGTTAAATTCAGATTTGTATTTGTCGCACTGGTATTCTTAGTTGTTTTGTTGGTACCTGGTTTTGCCGGAACATCTGCTCCGGTTAGAAAAGTGGAACAATGGAAAAGAATAGATATTGAACTAATAAGTGCTAAAACTTATAATAATCCATTTTTAGATGTATCCATTGACGCAGTTTTTACCCATACCAAAAGTGGCGAAAGCGTCACAATACCCGGTTTCTGGAACGGCGATAATCGTTGGGTTGTAAGGTTTTCTCCAATAAAGCCTGGTAAATGGCGGTATGTAATTAAATCTGACGATGACACAAATGCAGGTTTATTGCAAAAAGGTGAAATTCTTTGTATTAAGAACAAGGGAACTACAGAACTGGATAGAAGAGGTTTTGTTAAAATATCTGACAACAAGCGGTTTTTCACCTATGCTGACGGGAAACCTTTTTTTTGGTTGGGAGATACCCATTGGCAAGCTCCCGATTACGAAAGATGGGAAGTTTGCAATGATCCGGATTGTGACAAATCATGTGGGAATAGTCAGTTTAAACACCTTCTAAAAAACAGGATTTCAAAAGGATTTAATGTGTTTCAAACCTATCCGGATGTCGGCGATAACGATGGCGGAGGAAACCCGCGAAGATTTACCTGGTGGGCAGACAAAACAAAGCTTTTACATGATACTCAAAATATCTGCATAAATCCCAAGGCATTTAATGAGCATTTTGATGTAATGATGGATTATCTTGCCGGTCAGGGAATGACAATAGCGCTTGGGTTTGGTGTACATCAGGCAAGTGCTGACGCTATGTCACAGGAATCAATGATTCATTGGGCCAGGTATATGGTTGCCAGGTATGCCTCTTATCCTGTTATTTGGATCACTGCGCAGGAAATAAATGCACGGCCGCAAACTGGTTCCTATGCCAAATGGTGTAAAGTTTCGGAAACAATCTTTAAACTTGACGGTTATCAGCATCCTCTGAGTGCTCATACCGACAGGGATTATGTAGGTAAGAGACCTTCTTTCAATGAAATAAAAGACTTGCCATGGCATGGATTCTGGGCAATGCAGGGCGGACATGGGAAAGACAATTCTGCAGAGGTGCAAACGCAGAAATATTATAAAAAATATTGGAACTCAGATCACAGGAAACCCTATATTGAAACTGAGGCAAATTACGAACAATTGTTATGGCCAACCCCGATTCCGGATTTAAAAACGCGCCAGACTGCATGGAGGGCTATACAATCAGGCAGTTATGGCTATACTTACGGAGCATCCGGCATCTGGGCAATGAATTGGGAGCCGAATGATGGCAAAGGCTGGGAAAGTTACTCAAATTTATGCTGGTACCAGGCAAAAGATTTGCCGGGGTCATTCCAGATGGGATACATGAAAGCATTTTATGAATTACTGGAATTTGAAAAACTTGAGCCAAGATTTGATGACACGACTTATGTTCGGGACATTGATTATAATAAAGATTTCATATCATCCAACGGCAATAATTTTTACGTGCTTTATTCTTCCGCAGGTACAAGAACCGGAGGAACTTTTTGTGGGTTAAATCAATCTGAATATTATAAAGGTGTATGGTTTAATCCCCGAACCGGGGAACGTCAACCGCCTGATAATCATATAATACCATCCAAGGACAGAACATATCTGATTCCCGTAAAACCTGATTCAAATGATTGGGTATTTTTATTAACGAATACAGGTAAAACAATACCAAATCATCTAAGAGGTGTAAACAAATCCGATCAGAGATGAAAAATATTAGCCACTCCCACAGGATTTTTATTAAACATCTTGCAGCTGGCCAGCGTGTTATCCTTCATGTAGGACCTCTCCTGATTGGTAAAGATTGTAAGTCCTGGCCGAAGATGAAAGACTGTAAGGTCATAGTCGGAGGCAAGTCAGATGCTCACCTTGATCCGCGTCTTAAAAAAGTACATGATTACCTGCTTTCTTCATGGGAAAACATGTTTGTCAAATATGACATTGACGGACTCTGGTGCGATTTCCTCGAGATCCCGGACCGCCCTGACAAACCAGTCACAGGAGTTGAAATCGTCTCGACTGATATACATGTTGCCTATACCAAACTGATGGAGGCACTCTATAATAAAGCGATAGCACTTAAGCCGGGAGCTGTTATCATCATGCGGCGCGCATCTGCCAACCTAAACTCGAAAAACTACAGCACACATGTTTGTCCAATGGATTCACCCCAGGATTATAACATGAACCGACGTGATATCGTTTATATGAAGACCTTTGGACCGGGAATATTGACACACGCGTGCTGTACAAATTGGGCGATCAGCGAAAGTGATGTTAACGTTGCCCGCAGATGGCTAGCATAGTGTTGGCCGGGGTGCCGGCATTTTCGGTCAAACTGGCTGAGTCGCTTTATCACACAATTCAATCGTCAGGGCATGGCTGACTTTTTATCGTCATAACAAGGAGGATCTGGCATAAGGACAAATGATACCATTGCTTCCTACACCACTATCCGCAGCTTTGCGCATCGAGAGTGGGAAACAGGCTTTTTTCGGCTTTTTCGAGGCTATACCAGGCTTAATTGTTACCACAAAAAATTTAAAAAAAATCACTCTGAGTGCCATTCGATCATACTGACGATTCAGTCATAGGGCAGCATAGCAGCAATATATGTCGCACATAATATCAAAATATTATTTTTTTTAAACCCTGTGATATGTCAATACCCGATTTTGACAGATAATTCGGTTCGACACTCTCAAACCCAGGTAAACTCTGATGTTATTTTTACGATTTCGAAAAGTGCAGTGAACAATTTTTGCGCAGTTCATTTTATGATCAACTGTTTTTCGTCACCGGATTTATTACCCGCTTAATAATGCTTATCTGTCATTCTTAATGTTATCTTCGTGTGGGTCAATTTTGTTTAAAACACTGCTGTGTCATTTGTAATTTTTATAACCTTAATTATCAATAATTATGAACTATAACACAAGACATGAATTTCATCAGGATAATGAATTTATTCTTGCCACTATAAAGAGAAGATTTGTTGCTTTCCTCATTGACTGGATAGTTCTTATAATGATTTATTGTTGCATAATCATCCTGTTTGCTTTATTCGATATGAACATTTCGAAGATAAATGTGCATGGTATTTTCGATGTTGAAATTGAAATGAGCAACGCGAACTCAAATTTAATTACTTTTCTGAAATTTCTATTTGGACTTTTACCGTTCCTTTATTTCGCAATCTCGTTTTATTTCTGTAAGGGACAATCCATTGGGAAATATTTTCTTAGGATAAAGGTGCTTTCCTTGCACCATGAGCATCTCGGATTATGGCATTGTATCGAACGAAGTTTGGGCTATTTTGCATCTGCACTTGAGTTTGGATTTGGATATATACAAGCTTTTTGGAATCCTAACAGGATGACGCTTCATGATAAAATTGGTGAGACAATTGTAATAGAATGTGCTGATAAAAAACATAAGTAATACAACTACGCTAATGAACAGGCCTTCATGTGGCCTGAGAGGCCTAACCTGAAGTCAATGCTGATCCGTCAATATTAATGTTTACCTTCGCATTTATCAACAGTGTATAACAATTATGAAGATAAAAAGTTATCAAATTTTCGCATTAGGAGTTGCTCTGCTTTGTCTGGGCATTCCTGCATTTTCCGCAGTCAGGTTACCTGCATTGATCAGTAATAATATGGTTTTGCAGCAGGGACGCCCTGCAGCTATCTGGGGTTGGGCCGGTAAAGGTGAGGTTGTTACTGTCAGTTTAGGTGAACAACAGTACACTGCCAAGGCCGGAGATGACGGTCGTTGGAAAGTGATGCTCAAAAAATTAAAACCAGGAAAGATATTAGGGATGAACGTTAAAGGTTCATCCGGCAATTCAATCACGGTTGAGAATATTCTGGTCGGTGAGGTGTGGATTTGCTCAGGACAGTCGAATATGCACTGGACTTTTTCCAAAGGACATGGAGTATTAAATAATGAGACTGAACTGGCCAATGCCAATTATGACGATATCCGCATATTCACTGTGGTCAAGGGCGGTGCTCCGGAAGTGGCTGAGGATACCAAAGGGGTCTGGCTGACCATTAACCGTGAAAACCTTTTAGTGGATGGAGAAAACGGTGCATCAGCATTAGCCTATTTCTTCGGTAGAAATCTTTATCAGCAACTTAACGTTCCGGTCGGACTGATCAACACGAGTGTTGGGGGCACAACGGCTGAAAGGTGGACCAAACGTGAGGCACTGGAAGCCAGTCCTGATCTGAAAATACTTGCCGGTAAAGGTGGTGCCTCAACATTGTATAACGCAATGATTGCCCCGCTGATCCCTTACACAATACGAGGGGTCATCTGGTATCAGGGGGAATCGAACCTCGATCGTGCCTTCCAGTATCGTACCCTGTTCCCCTCAATGATCGCCAACTGGCGTTCGGACTGGAAACAAGGTGATTTTCCATTCGGCTTCGTACAAATTGCACCTTATCGTTATAAAGGTCAGAATCCTGAGAATTGGGCCGAGCTTTGTGAAGCTCAGCTGATGACGCTTAAAAATGTACCCAACACGGGTATGGCGGTCACCATGGATATTGGTGATGTCGGTAATATTCATCCCAAAAACAAACAGGAAGTCGGTCGTCGGCTGGCACTTTGGGCAATGGCAAAAGTGTATGGCAGTAAGCAACTGGTCTATTCAGGACCTATTTACAAATCTATGAAGATAAAAGGAAATAAAATTGTTCTGAACTTTGAGCATTGCGGTAGCGGACTAACTGCCGGTGATGGCAAGTCCCTGTTGGAGTTTACGATTGCAGGTTCCGACAAGGTATTCCTACCCGGCAAAGCTGAAATTATTGGCAACACGATCGTCGTTTCGGGGGATAAGGTCACCAATCCGGTCGCGGTTCGTTACGCGTGGCATGATGACGCACAACCCAATCTTGTCAACATGGAGGGTTTGCCTGCATCACCGTTCCGTACCGACTCGTGGAAAGGCGTAACTGAGAAATAGTCAGGAGAATTATAAGAAACTATTTTACAGTAAACCTAAATATTAAAATATATGATTTGGATATCCTATATTTATTTTATACGTTATTAACCTATCTTTGTAATCATATACCATTTAAACAGGAACTTATTATGAAGAAATTTCATCTTTTAATGGCCATAATATTTACTTTTTCAGTCTTATTTACGCAAAACACGATTGCTCAATCCATTCCAACGGTAGCTGAAGTGAATAACTTTATTGTTAATAATCATTTCCTGGTAACTTACAGAGAGGGGGAGGTTGTTTACGGCACATATTATTTTATCGAAATTCATTATTGCCCTTCGGGTTTGTATGGACTTTATGGGAAAAGTGTAAAACAAACTGTCATGGGAAACGAGCAGCATAATAATTGGCAGGAGTATGGAACCTGGAAAGTCATTGAGTATAATGGGAACGTGGGAGTTTATTATAAAACCACAACTGGGCAGGAGAAATTTTTTCCCGTTTATCTTTTACCAAATGGTAATCTTTCATTTGGAGAAGGAGTTTCTGTCGTAAAGCAAGGAGAAGCAATTTGTAAAAACAAATAATCATTGTCAGCAATTCCCCGGATCCTTCCCCGGGGCAGCAGGGGTGAAACAAGATCGTTGTCAGGTAAATCACCACCAGGATTTTTTTTAATCGTAAAGTACCCATCCGGCTGAAACCAGGAACACCTAAAAGCTATGCCTGAAAAAAATTTTTCGGCCACCCCTAATGGCTTATCCGCGGGAGCAGTTGGTCGGATTTTTTAACTAAAACATAAACTGTTAAAAAGGAAATAGAAAGATTTCTTAATAAAATAGTTTGCTTTAATTCTCCTCTGTCGAAATTCACCTGGGAAATCAAAAAAAGGTCAAAAAACCATTGGATTCTGATAAATATTGATTTAATTTTGGTATGCTAATATTTTTTCCTGCTTCATTATTTACAAACTAAAAACATTTGCTATGAAAAAGATCATTATTTTATCACTATTTGTAGCTGTCATGGAATCTTGCGTAATTATGTATGACAAGGAAGACCATTACAAACTCCATCCTCTTTATTTATTGCCTGGAATTGGCGCTTCCTCAATCAGAGGCAGTGATAGTTGGGTTGATCCCGTAGGAATCCAGCTTGGGGTTGAAACTAATATTTGTAAAATAAATAAAAGTTCCCAAATAAGAAGCGGACTTGGATTCTCATATCAGGGTGCCGGATACAGAGAGCCAATGGTTTCGGGGAGAGTTAGATTGTCCTATCTGAACCTACCGTTTATATACTCTTATGAAGGTAAAAATAAAATTTATGGTGAAATAGGATTACAACCAGGATTGCTGCTGAGCGCGAAAGATAAATACAACGGAACAAGTTATGACTTTAAGGATCAAGTCAATAGTTTTGAATTAGGCTTACCGGTCGGTGTTGGATACCGGATAAATGATAGAATAAACCTAGGCATACGAGGCACTTACGGGCTTACAAAAATAAACAAATCAGGTGATGTCGGTGATCATAATTATATGGTAGTCGGATTGCTCAGATATGCTATTGACTGGCCAAAGAAGAAATAAATAAACTCTTTTTAAACAGAACTTCGCAAAAATACTATCCGAAAATTCATGGAAAAGTTGAAAGTGAAGATATTTTAACATCGCCTGGGGGTGTTTTAGTGTCGATATTCAATTCCAGGATTAATCAGTGAATATTCTGGACTAAAGTGTACAATGGGTTTTAGGGCAATATTGTACATAATTTAGTAAAAAATGGGATTGATTTGTGCGCTTTGGCCTTTAAAAGACATTATGGTAAACAAATCATCCAATTGTGTACAATTAAGACGAATTATTCAAGTAAAAGACTGAGATTATTTAAAACCTTTCATTCTTGCTGTTATGTACTTGCAAAACAACAATTATCTCTTCACAGTTGGTGTATTACCTTACTTTTTATTAAAGTGGGAAAAGTCCCAAATGGGTTTTATCAGAAACGGCACAAAGATATTCGTCGGAATATTCCTGAAATGATTAGTCCTTCAATGCTGAATATTTTATTGTTCAATAACAAGTTAAAGTTTTCGGTGTATGGAAAATGAGAAACTTTTCGTACACAGCTGTTGCTTGCTCGCATCAACCTGTTTTACACATGATGAATTGTTTCCCGTTTAGTATTGTTAATATGTCAATCTTAAGTTAACTTCTGATTTAACAACTGTGTATAGCATGATCAGTGAGTACTTTTTGTAAGTAAACACTCAGATATAGATACGCAACAAGATACAGAAAAAGAGAATATTGAATAGTCAAAATTTCGTAAGAATGTATTTAATATAAACAATTCTTAAAAATGCCGGTTCTGGCATTTCATCATCTGTTATTTATTGGGATCCAGATGAACCGTCGCTGGTTAATCAGATTGTTGTTTTGCAAAATAATAATGATGATAATTTGTTAAAGGAAATATATAATGTACTAGAAACCATAAGTAATAACACATATGTTAAATAATGATATTGTATCGAAATAGTGTAAATATTCGGCAGTTATTCTAATTGAGGATTTCTGATGTGTAAATCTTTTTGATACCTTCATATGCGTCAAGTTGGTATATAACACTATTAAGTTGTCCGTCATGCAAACAAAAACAACTGCAATAATGATACCGAAAGAATTAATGGGAAATAAAAGGATATACAACTTAGGTTTTTAGAGGTCAAGCATATCATGTACATATTAGATTCATTGGGGATTGTGGTGAATATCGGTTTATTTCCCATTCCTCCCGGTTTAGTCAATATAAATTCTGCTCAAAATATTTGTGAATCCACTATATTAAACTTAATTTTGGTTAATGCTTAAATAAAAAGCTGATAAGCTGGCAGTTATTATAAAAATTATGATCCAACAATACATGGATGTTGATTAATGAATGTATATAAAAATAGATATGACCTTAGAAATTAAGCGCAAAAAATTTCGATTTTGGATTAATTGGACATTTTTGAGTTTTGTGATAATACCGGTGAGCTATATGATTAGTCTTATAGTCGTCCTCCTGGTTCATGGAGCCTTTGGATTCAGTCAGATGGAGGGTGGAACGTATCTTTCGCAAACAGTAATGCAAATTGCAGGCGGAGCTGTTATAGGTCTGGGAACAGGGATATACCAAAGATCATTACTAAGAAAACTGTTCAATGTTTCTTCATCCTGGATTTACACACTGATTATTGGCTTTGCAATTACTGAATTTATAGTTTGTATAATTCTATGGCAACTGAATGTTAATAGATATGAATTGAGATTCATAGAATTCAGACCACTTCCTGAAGCCTTGATCTTTACATGTGCCGGGCTGATAACTGGTCTTTTACAATGTACAATACTAAGAAGATTCTTCTTTGGGAGCATTTATTGGGTAATTGCAAGTACCTTGGGTTGGGGAATTTGCGTTTTTGTAACGCAGATATCTGTTTGGGCATTTTTCATTGGCGCATTATTGTATGGGGCAATTACAGGAGCTACCTTAATGTGGATTTTACGAAAGAAGGAAGAAACCAGATGATTTAATCAATTAATTGCTGGTTTTAAGAATAAATATTCGGGAAAGAATCTAATTACTGAAAAAAACTGTTGCGAATCAATCTTACATTCGTCATTGTTAAGTCTGTATATGGTATTATTACATTATCAGTTATTGCAACACAGTCAGACGATACGTAAAGTCGTACAGCCGGGCGTTATAGCAAAGCCGGACCTCCGGCTTACCGGAGCCGGTACTCCTGGATTTCCTCCTAACGGTAACGAAGCAGAATTCTAAAACCGGGGCAAAAGAAAATTTATAACAACTTCTTTCCGCGTTAACTTATTAAGCCTTTGGCAAAAGATCTTTCGTGTTCAATTTTGAGGGTGAGAATATACCAATGACACCGTTAAGGCCAACGCTCATTACAATATTGAAAAAGAAGGCAAGAAATCCGGCAAGTAGAAGTCCGCCGCATATTGCAGCCAAAATCATATACGTGTTAAACTCGCCATGGATATAAAGAGAACGACGCAACATGCCTTGCAGTCCTGCCATGCCCATAAATGCACCCATTCCAACACCGCCAAGCAGCTGCGCCCAGAAGTGGAAACTGGCCAGCTTCTCGCTGTAGAGTTTAGCTCCGTTTGTGAGGATGGGGAAGAGGAAGTATATAGCCGAATACAGCGTCATGGCAAGGCCAACCAATATTGCAACATGTACATGCGGGCCAATGACCCATTGTGTATTGTGCAATATCCTGTTTAATCCAATGTCGGCCTGCATAATACCGGCAGGAACGGCAAGTGCAAAACCAAGCAGCCCTCCAAGTAAAAACTTCAGCGGATTTGTCATCTTCAGGGGGCGCGCACTCCATAGAGTATAGAGGGTTATGAAAAATGCAAGACCCTGGGTGATCAATTCAAATGCAGTTACCATTTCTCCTGATACTACCTTTAGTATTCCTGGTTGTGCCTGGTCGCTTAGCAGGTGGTGTGACCACACCGTCCATGATACTACAAGTTCCACCAGAAGGGCAATACGGGCAACGTTCTCCATATAAAGTTTCTTACCTGTTATTAATGTTGCGAGTAAATACCAGGTTCCAGCTACAAAGATTAAAACCAGGCCATCTGCCACAAGATCAAGTCCCCACCAAAACCAGTTTTTATACAAAAGTGCATCAATAGCAGTTGATTTCAGATCGAATCCAAACAAGGCAGCCACCATGTAAACAAGGATAAGTACACCGGTAAAAAGGATTATGGCGGCATTAAACGCCACATCAACGGTTCCCTGTGCAATGGCAGCCACAGGAAGGGAAACCAGTTGTTCTTTCTTCTTCTTACTGAAAAGATTGCTAAAAGCCGTAATCCCCAATGCTGATTTTAAATTTTCTCCGGAGGGCTGTTGTGCCCATCCTTCAGGCGTATAGGTAAGAGTTTTGAAGATATTGATCACAAAAAACACGGTGCCAAGCATTACAAGTGCAATTCCAGTTATAAAAAAGGTTCCACCTACTACGCTGAATTGGGTAAAGTCGGCAGGCAACGGCCAATATAGGGTGTATAATGGCGCATAATGGGTTATAAATCCCGCGAACCAGAATGTGAATGTGCCAACTCCAATAAGAACTAATGTCCAGTTTCCTAATTTGATACTCCACAAAGGTTTTTTTAAAAGGAAGGGTACAAGAAACAAAAATGCCCCGAATACAATTGAGTAGGTTGAGCCGAAAATTCCCACCAGCGGATGAGCCGTCATAATGGCAAAAAACTGTTTTGATTCTATTGCCGGAATTGGTTGAATCTCGTAAAGGCGCATTATCATGCCTTCGATCACTGCAAAGGCATAATATATCAACCCTACGACAACGAAGCGAAGGGTCATTTTTTGCATTGGCGTCATTCTGTCAGGCTTAAATATGCCTTCCTCTCCATGTAAGAATGTTTGTATAAAATTCATATTGTCAGTTTTTTTTAGATATTGAAATATTAATTGTTTTGGGCGGTTTTTTCGTCAGTTACAATAACTGCATCCTTTACCAGCATATCAACCCCTGCCGGTCCTGAGTACTCGGTTGAACGAATTGTATAAACACCTGGCTTGTCAAATTGCCAGAGAATATCATTCAAATGTCCCGGAACTACCTGCATTTGAAAGACCATGGAATTATCCTTACGAAACAGGCCAAATCCATAGGTAAGGTCATTGGAGGTGACTCTGAAGAGCGCTTTTTCGTGACATTCAATAACCATCTTTTCTCCTGGAAGAATGAAATGATGTTTCTCTGCCACGATATCAAACACTTTGTCGGCTTTGATTTCTGCCCGGTTCATGTCGATAGGTGCCCATGGAATGGTATTGTATGTTACGATATGCAGCGAAACCCCAAGCACGATTAAAAATGTTATAAATGAATAGAATAGCGTATCTTTAATAACCCCTTCTTTCCCCTTTCGGGTGATTTTATAACCGAACCATCCCATAAGTGCCAGGATAGCCAGGCAATAGAACGTGTAGGCCAGCGTCTGACCATGTAACACCATTGTTGAGTCAACCATAATTGATAGTTATTAAGTTTAACAATAAAGAGCCTTTATTTATATTAACCTGAAATTTTAATAAGATCCAGTTGATATTTTTCTTTAAGATCAGCAAGGGTTGTATTTGAAAGTGTATTGGCCATTTTCGAACCTGCTTCCATCCACGAATCATGCATAATACACGGTTTATCAACAATACAACAACTGAAGCCAAGAATGCAGGTAAATGTCGCACCGGATCCTTCTATTGTATTTATTACCATGGCGAGACTTATTTCCTTTAAATCCCTGGCAAAGACAAATCCGCCATTTCTACCTGATGTACTTTTTAAAAATCCGTGTTTCGACAAATCAGTTAGTAAACGACGGAGATAACGACGTGGAATATTTAATTGTTTGTAAAGGTATTCTGCAGAATAGATATTTTCATTCCGGGTCGCCATAAACCCAAGAATTGTAAGTGCATACTCAGTGGTTTTATTAAGTATCATATACTACTACCTTTTTGTGGTATTTATAACAAAGATAGAAATAAAAAGATAAATCCAAATTAATTCTGGCAATAAACTAAATACAATGAGTTTTGGAGACTTGCCTTTTCAACGGAATATCCTTTCCTGGTCCCGGCAAATCACCGGGCTTTTTCCCTTTTCCTCCATATGCTTTTCTGATTACGGCAGAAATTCAAGCGATCAGGCGCAATCTGGTGTTAAGATGAAATGTTACATCTAATCCTAATACCCTTTCTTTGTTTATTTTTTGGAAAGTAAAAAAGCAGTTCATGTTTCTGCAATTTTTTTTATTTTTACACTAACACGACAATGAAATTTGCAAAGTATGGAATCAACCGGCAAATCGTATTCTATTCAGCCAATTTCGGCTAATCTGGATTTCGGACAGGCACGGCATCTGTTGGACAGAACTCTTTTTGGAGCAAAAAAAGGTGAGACAGATATATTTGTTGGGAAAAGCATATCTTCAGTACTGTCAATACTTACTCAAAATCCGTCATTACCTCAGCCTCCGTTGAGTATGGATGCCAAAGATTTAGATGTAGCACTGGGCGTTACGTGGGTTAATGCAGCCTACAACAGCACCTATAATACTTACCGCCTTGTGAGCCTTCATTCATGGTGGATTGGGAATATGATGCTGCAAAGTACTTCCATTTCTGAAAAGATGGTATTGTTCTGGCATAACCATTTTGTTACCGAGACTCAAACAGTAAGTGTCGCATCTTTCCTGTATCAATACAATCAGGTTTTAAGGACTTTCGCCCTTGGGAATGTCAAACAGCTGGTTTACGAGATAACCATTTGTCCTGCCATGCTCGTTTACCTAAATGGGGAATCGAATAAGGCCAGCTCTCCAAACGAAAATTATGGACGCGAGCTGTTCGAGTTGTTCACCATCGGTAAGGGACCCCTGATTGCCGATGGTAACTACACCAATTACACAGAAACCGATATTCGTGAGGCGGCAAAAGTTTTGACCGGATGGAAAACTGACAGAACAACAGGTAGAGCTTTGTATGATACCAATCAGCATGATAAAACCACTAAGGTTTTTTCGGAAGCTTTCGGAAAAACCACAATTCAGAATAAAGAGGCTGAAGAATACAAATATTTGATTGAAATGATTTTCAGCAGGAAAGAAACTGCGCGTTTCTTTGCACGAAAAATTTATCGTTGGTTTATGTACTACGAAATAAACCAGACTATTGAAGATCAAATTATTGAACCACTTGCAACGACTTTGTACGACAGTAATTACGAAATTAAACCCATGCTGATACAGTTACTGGGCAGTGAACACTTTTTCAGTTCCGATTACCGTGGTTCACAGATAAAAAATCCAATCGATTTTACTATTGGTGTTTACCGGAAATGCGAAATAAATCTATCCCCCGTAATTTTAAATAATTACGATATCTGGAACGCGATTTATTATTCATGTCAGAATATGGAAATGGCACCAGGTGATCCGCCAGATGTAGCCGGATGGCCTCAATATTATAAGGAACCAGCATATTACGAATTATGGATTAGCTCATCGACTATTCCGCAACGGACCGCTTACACTGACACCTTATGCTCTGCAGGCATTACCAAAGGCAGTTTCAAATACATTATAGACCCGTTTGTCCTGACCGGAAAAGTTAGCGACCCTTCGGATGCGACTACTTTGATAAATGGCCTGGCCCGGCTTTTACTCCCTGTTGCATTAAATACAACACAAATCAGCCAGCTTAAAGATTTGCTAATTCCTGGTTTACCTGATTCAACCTGGACTTTCGAGTGGTCGAAATACACTACCAATCCAAACGATGCAACACAAAAAAGCCTGATCAGCAAAAAGCTGCTTGCTGTTATTTCTGCCTTTCTTCGAATGCCCGAATTTTATTTGTGCTAACATTAAGACCTTAGTGACATGGAAAGAAGGAAATTTCTCAAATATGCGGCTGCTACATTGTCAACACCTTTTGTTTTTCAGGGACAATGGATCAGTGCTATGGCCGACGATGCTATTTTTAATGTTTTGAATTCATATAATCCCGACCGGAAGCTTGTGTTGATTCAGCTTAATGGAGGTAACGATGGCTTAAACATGGTTATTCCGATTTCGCAATACGACAATCTGGCCAATGCCCGGGGAAACATTCTTGTTCAAAAGCAACAAATCTTAAAACTTACAGATGAAACCGGGTTTCATCCGTCGATGCCTGAACTTACAGATTTATACAAAGAAGGTAAAGTACAGATTATCCAGGGTGTTGGTTATCCGAATCCTAATCTTTCGCACTTCCGGTCGAAGGATATTCTGATGTCGGCTTCCGATTCAAATATTGTCATCAACTCAGGGTGGATGGGGCGTATATTCAGTAATAAGTTTCCAAATTATCCTATCGGATACCCAAATACTTCTCAGCCTCATCCTATTGCCTTGACCATCGGGTCAGCAAGTTCAGCCATTTGTCAGAGCGAGCTGGCCAATTACAGTTCAGTACTCACCAATCTGTCATCTACATACACCAATTCTTTGGCAAACGTCAGTTATCCTGAAACTCCTTACGGGAATGAACTGCGTTTTGTAACCAGGATTATGGAACAAACTGAAAGCTATCTCTCTGTGATTAAAGCTGCAGCAGGGAAGGCAAAAAACCTGTCTGCACTTTACCCTCCTAAAGGGCAAAACTCCCTGGCCGACCAGCTGAAAATTGTTGCCAACCTGATTGCTGGCGGATTGCAAACACAGATTTATGTTGTGAGTCTGGGAGGATGGGACACTCATTCTTTACAGGTAAACAGTTTAGCCGATAAGCTCAACGGGGCCCAACCCCTGTTAATGAGTAAAGTTTCTAAAGCAATTGCAGCTTTCGCTGACGATTTAAAGCTAATGAACAAAGCCGATGATGTAATAGGATTTGTATTCACTGAATTTGGGAGGAGGATAAAATCCAATGACAGCCTCGGAACCGATCATGGCACTACCTGGCCAGCTATTGTTTTCGGATCAAAGGTAAATCCGGGTATTTTAGGTCAGAACCCTGTAATCCAGACCATTGTCGGAAAATCAGATAATCTTGCCCTTCAATATGATTTCCGGAGTATTTATGCCGGGCTTAGCAAACAGTGGTTTAATATTGATGATCAGGAAATCTTACAAATTTTTGGCAAATCATTTCCTGAAATTCAAATTATTGCCCAAAGCACAGCCAATTATACAATTCGGGAAGAAACAAGTAAAAGTATGAAATTATGGCCCAATCCGGTTGAAGATCATGCTCAGCTTTCATTTGAAGCCGATGGTAATCTCATTCAGGTCCAAATTTATTCAATGCAAGGCTCATTGATTGAAAACAATCTGCAACAAAAATTCCCGAAAGGAAGGCATCAAATTGTGCTACAGCTAGGCCATCTTGCAACAGGAATGTATTTGCTGGTATTGCAGGGGACAAAAAGCAGGGAAACGCTGAAGTTTGTAATCAGGCGCAATCGGTAATTAATGATGCACAGTCTTTGTTGGCAACCATTTCCCCTCCTTTCTGAAATTTTGATTCTGCCGGAGATTTGCAAATCCACTTTATTAAACTTAATTTCGGGGAAACGATAAATAAAACGCTATATGTTACGATCAATGCCCCAGGACAGCATATTTAAACATTCAGAGTGCAAAAAATGCCGTTATGAATAATCAGGACAAAACAAAGGAACAACTCATAAAAGAGTTACAGGAATTACATAAGAAGAATATTTCCCTGGAAGCACTGTACAACAAAGGTATCACCGAACGCAAACGACATTCTCTGGCAACTGAAAGTTTTGGCTTTAGGAGGAAAATTTGAGGATTAACTCCGGTTCAAAATAATAAAATTAAATTTTTAAATAACATAATAAAAATGGGAAAAGCGATTATTAAATTACTAGTATTGTTCTCTTTCTTAACTAGTTATGGTGTAGGAAATGATGATAATGCCGGGAAAATGCAAAGAATAAGAATAGGTACTATACGATGGGATGCATGGCTACCTTCAACAAGTTCAATAGTAGGTGCTGCCGTTGCCAAAGCTTTGAATCCAGTTAAATATAGATTGAGGTCTCCTTTTTTCTCCATACTAAACCAGGGGAAAATTGATTTTCCCGAATACACATTAGATATATGGGAACAAGAAGTGGATTATGCTGTTTACGCAGGGATCGATTATTGGGCGTATTGCTGGTATACTGATAATTCTCCAATGAGTCTGGCCCGAAAATATCATACACAAAGTCCGAAAAATAAAGAAATTCAAATGTGTGCCATTTTAGGTGTTGCTTCATTTACTGAGATTGAAAGAAATCAACTTTTTGCGGCGATGAAAGAAGATTACTACGTTAAAGTGAATGGTATGCCATTGGTCTATATATATGGTGGTTCCAAAAATATGGATAATGATACAATTGTGAAATTACGAAGTGAGGCTGCCAAAACCGGATTGCCAGCTTTATATGTTGTGTCTATGGTATCTGCTGGAATGGCGGAAGGTGAAACAGTGTTATCTAAAGGTTATGACGCACTATCTTTTTATAGTTATCCTGTAGCGAATGGACCTTTAACTTATGCCCAATTGGCAGCCAAAGCAGAAAAACGTAATATTGATTTAGGTACTAAACTTTATTTAGGAAAACCAGTTCCAATGATTCCTAGTTTTACCGCTGGTAGGGATGTCCGTCCGAGGTTGGATAATCCGGTACCCTGGGGCGGGGATTACGGATCAAAAAATTATGCCGAATTGGGGACAGCATCCGAGATAGCCGGTCATATGTCTAATGTTTTGGAATGGACGCTTTCCCATCCAGGAAACGCTGCTGCCCAATGTGTTATTTCATATGCATGGAATGAACATGATGAAGGTGGTTGGATTTGCCCTGCTATAAAAATGAATGAGGATAGCAATTTGTTGATTGTTAATGGTAAAATGGTTCCGGATTCATCAATTATTAATGCCATTAGAGATGCTATCATTGCTTTTCGTATTCAGGAAGATAAAAAGTAAAATATACTAAAATTGAAGTTGGTTCCGGATAAATGGAAGGAGATGCCATTCACTTTTGTCATTGCGATTATGTATTCCGTATTGTTATGTACATTTGTGATAGAACAGGACAAGCCGGGTTAATAGAAAGGTTTAAACACGGTTCTGTGAGAACGTGAGGGTGAAATTCCCTTGCCTGCCCGGTGCTGCGGGACGTTAGTCAGAACTAAAATACAGATAAGATGTTTTTACATCGGTTTTTTGGGCATTCCATCAGTCCGGCAAAGGGAATATTTTCGAATTTGAAAATTTTTGTGAATAGGAGATAAGCTATAGATCATTAAATATATTGAAAATTAAACTCAGATGACCATTAAATAATTAGGCATAAAAGTTGTAAATGTTATATGAATTATATAACTTTCAGTATAATATTGACGGGTAAGTATTACGCATATATAAATGTGAAAGAGGGTGTCCTGAAAGTCAGAATAAATTAACCGCAATGACCACAATCCCGCAGATACGGGACGCTATGATCGCAAAGAATCCCGCAGGTGCGGGACTATTTAACCTGGTGTGCATTGCTCCTTCTCCGGGTGCACTGTTGTTAAAAAGGTCTTTTGGGACACCCTCATAAACGTAATGCCCCATTGCAGAAAGGAGGATCTCAATATGAAGAAATAGATAATGATAATTTTCATACCGGGGTTCAATGAATATGAACCCAAGCTCAATCCTATATTATTAACTACATTAAAAAAGACTAAAATGAAATTTAAAAATTTATTTGTGCTATGCATTATGGCGTTAACATTAGCGCCGATCACATCTTTTTCACAAGATGAAACTGTAAAAAAAGCGGCCAACCCGGTTTATAATTTAGACGGAGTTTTTAGCGGCGCCGGGGGTAAATACTACCTAAGGCAGTTAGGCAACGAAATACTCTGGTACGGAGAAGAGGATGCTGTTTCACCCACATGGTCAAACGTTGCACATGGCATTATCAAGGGCAATACCATTACCGTTAAGTGGGCCGATGTTCCAAAGGGAGAGATTATGCAAAGCGGTAATCTGGTGATCAAAATCAATTCAAATGACGAACTGGTATTGCTCAAGCAGACCGGAGAGTTTTTCGCCACGGATTCGTGGACAAGAATAACACAAGAACAACCTCAGCCGGAATAGCAACTTTGTCCGCCGGAGCATCAGGTGTCATTGGGCATTGGCTTCGGGTCATTTCCGCCAGCTGGCGGATCATTCAATGGTCATTCAATGGGCATTGGGCATTGGTCAGTTGGCAAGAAGCAAGCCGCCAGCCGCAAGTGACCCTGAAAGGGTCAGATATCGGTAGCCCGGGGTAAATGATCCCGATCGGAACGTATCGGGAGAATGTCACCCCGGGATAAAAAGGCAGAGGGAACCCCGTCTGCGGTAGCCCGCAGTTTGAAAATGATCAGCCCTTGCGGACGGAATGGCACAAGCCTTCAGTAAAGAAGTTCCATAAGAGTATTATAACTATAACAACATAAACCTTATTCCTATATTTTTTCATCAAAAATTTAAAACAATTGAATTATGAAAATCACAAAAAAAATCAAAACAGCCGGGTTATTTACCATAGTCCTTGTATTTAGTCTTTTTATTATTTCTTGTCGGAGCAACTCCAAAAAAGTCGGGGAGAAAATAATGGAGAAAGCCATTGAAAATGCAACCGGTCAGGATGCCAAAGTTGATCTTGAAAAAGGGGGAGCAGTAATTGAAACCGGTGCCGGAAGTATTAAAGTTGACGGGAATGCCAAAATCTGGCCAATTGAAATCCCAGGCGATATCCCGGAATTTAAATTCGGGAAAGTTGAAGCTGTAACAACCAGCAACCTTGATAACACCAAATCATGGACCATTGCTTTTAAGGAGGTACAGAATGGTTTCCTCGATAAATATGATGCCCAATTAAAAGAAAAGGGGTTTGAATCAGTTTTGATGAAAATGGGTGATAGTGGAGGCAGTATTCAAGCCGAAAACAGTAAATATAATGTTTTCCTGATGGGTGGCGAAGGCAATCTAAGTTTGGCTGTTTCAATAAAAAAGCAGGAATAATTTTATTCCGTGAAATCGGAACTGGCGACTGGCACCTGGCTATCCGCTGCCAGTTGTTGAAAGCAAATGACACTGGAAGGGTCAGATATCGGTAGCCCGGGGTAAATGATCCCGATCGGAACGTATCGGGAGAATGCCACCCCGGGATAAAAAGGCAGAGTGAACCCCGTCTGTGGTAGTCCGCAGTTTGAAAAAGGAAAGCCCTCCCGGACGGAAAGGAACAGCCGCTGGTAAATGTAGAATGAAACAAGAGATGACTGCCAGCCGCCAGAAGCAACAACAATGATAACTTGAGTTCGAAATAAAATTGAATAGATAACAATTGAAAAACAACAAGTTAATAAGGTTATATGGACTTGTACATAAAATTTCTACTAAGGTTTGGTTAAAAAAATAAGGTTTTAAAACCTTATCATTCACTTTTTAACATTAGTAGAAAGCCATCAGCTAAAAGTGCTAACCTTATTACCTTATTTATAAGATGTTAGTCTATTGTTTATGCCGAACTCAGGTTAATAACTTGATAACTTGATAACAATGACAACAACAACAACAATGAGAACTATGACAACCTTTTTCCGCTATTTCGCTGCCCTGGTATTACTGCTGCTAGCTTCCGCTCCGGCCTTCTCCCTTCCGCCTGCCGGTGTTGATTGCGGTGTCCAGGACAGCTTCGACCGCTACATTGGTGTGAGGTTTGATGGGCGACTGGGTGCAGGTGAGGTGGTAGAAAGCCTCACAGCGAAAGTAGTCACCCCTGCGACTGCCGTGCGTATAGGGTTGGAAGGCGCACAAATGAACGATGCCGTCACCTTCCGCAACCATAAAAACGGCTGGTGGACAGTGGAGCTGCAACGCACAGGACAAAGCGTGAAGCTCCCGCTGTTCTACATGGCGGTATGGGGGTTCCGTCCCGATGATGAGATGGAGGATGGCGTCATCCCTGCCGAGATAGCCGGAAAGGTTACCGACCCGGCGCTGTTTAAGAAACTGGGTATTGCAGGAATGAAGCGGGGCGACCACGTGGTAATCGAAACCGACGGGAAGAATGCCACCCACTTGCGGCTGCTTGACACCGGCGAACAGCGGCTGATCCCGTGAATTGGCTGCTGGCTTCCTTCGGCAAGTTCAGGACAAGTCTGGCAACTGGTTCCTGGTTTTCCTGCTGCATTTTTAATGGAATGGCCGTCCCGAAGGGACAGATTACTTCAGCCCAACGGCAACGCCTTGGGTGGT
>Ga0247841_10001757_pt1 | contig 46151 bp, 40 predicted proteins | sample LaCruzMarch2015__2_FD_192410 | JGI IMG/M metagenome (GOLD analysis project Ga0247841, IMG submission 192410) | Freshwater microbial communities from meromictic Lake La Cruz, Castile-La Mancha, Spain - LaCruzMarch2015_18m | ecosystem: Environmental > Aquatic > Freshwater > Lake | place: Spain... | reverse complement strand
AGGCCGCCTCCGCCGGGAGCAGAACATCCATCAGGGTTTTGTCGCCCGGCTTGGCCTCGCTGATCTTCTGTATCCCTTCCCTGCCGGCAGAGAGCATCCTGCCGAACACCTCCCGGTCGATGGCCTCCGCGCCGTCACAGACTGCGGCCAGGAATTTGAAGAAGTTGCCGTACAGGGGCCCCATCGATCCCCCGATCTTCATCACGAGGATCTTTGACAATGTTTTGAAACCATGAGTCAAGTCACCCGGATGGGCCAGAAGCTCTTCCCGGCAGAGGAGGAAGCCCTTGTTCATGTTAATGCCGTGATCGCCGTCGCCGATCGCGCCGTCGATGTCGCTCAGGTATTGCTTGTTTTCATGTATGGCCTGGATCAGATCGAAAAGGATCCGTATTCCATCCCGGTTCGCAAATTGTTCCATAACCTACCTCCCAACAAGCCGTTAAAAGGCGACAGGCTGTTCAAAAACGTCTGGATGCAAGGCCCCCGAGATCCTGAGCCGTGAGGCGTACTTTTGGGTACGTTGAACGGCGAAGGGCGAGGGAAACGCGGCAGACGGGCGTTTTTCAACGGCCTGTGAACTGGCACAGCCCCATCGACTCGGCCTCATAGTCGATGCAGACCTTGAGCCCCGCATCGAGCTTCATGACCGTCAGGGTGACGCCAGCCATCTCCAGCGACGTGAAATAATTCCCCACGTAAGGCCGGTAAATCAGGATCTGCTTCTCCCGGAAAATCTTTTCCACCTCGTTGTACAGGATGTAGAGCTCCATCAGCGGGGTCGATCCCAGGCCGGAAACCAGCACCACCACCTCGTCACCGGCGTTGAACGGAAGATCGGGCAGGATGATATTGGTCATGCGCTTCGCCATTTGTGCGGCGGTTTCCAGTTCAACCACTTCCAGACCGGGCTCTCCGTGGTGGCCGATCCCCACCTCCATCCTGCCTTCTTCGATCGTGAAGTTGGGATGACCGACCTCCGGGATGGTGCAAGGCATGAGGCCGATCCCCATGCTGCGGGTATTGTCGACGGCCTTCTGCGCCTCGGCAATGACCTCATCAAGGCCTGCCCCCATGGCCGCCTTGGCGCCGCCCACCTTCCACATCAGAATTTCGCCGGCCACACCGCGGCGTTTTTCTCGCTGATCCTTGGGTGCGGAGGGCACATCATCGTTGGCCACGACGGTTCGGACTTCGATCCCTTCGTCTTTCGCCAGTTCCATGGCCATCTTGACGTTCATGTTGTCGCCGGCGTAGTTGCCGTAAAGGCAGGCCACCCCCTTGCCGCCGTTTGCCGCTTGGAAGGCGTCGAAAAACATCTGCGCCGGAGGGGAAGAGAATATCTCGCCCACGGCCACGGCATCGACCATGTTCCGGCCGATGTAGCCGATGAAAGCCGGTTTATGGCCCGAGCCGCCGCCCGTGACGATGCCCACCTTCCCGGAGATGGGCGCCTGTCGGGACTTCAGGACGCGCGGATTGTCCGTCCCGGCTACCCGATCCGGGTGGGCCTTAAGGAATCCTTCAACCATTTCATCCACCGCCGACTGCGGCGCATTGATCATCTTCTGCATGGATGAACCTCCTTAATCCTTCCCGTGAAATGATTCCTGCTCCAACTCCCGCATCTTGTCCACCTTGGGAGCGGACCCGCCTCCCTGGAAGTCCGAGCGAAGCCACGCATCCACGATCATCTTGGCCAACTCCGGACCGATCACGCGGGCGCCCATGGTCAAAACCTGCGCATCATTGCTCTTCTTCAGGCGCTCGGCGGAATAGACATCGTGGCAGGTTCCGGCGAACACCCCCTCGACTTTGTTGGCGATCATCGCCATGCCGAGTCCGGTGCCGCAGATCAGAATACCCCGGTCGTAACGGCGCTCCCGGATTTCCCAGGCAAGATGAAACCCGATTTCAGGGTAGTCCGCCTTTTGATGCCCCAGATAATCCAGGTCCGTGATATCAACGCCCTGTTTCTTCAGGTGATCGCAGAGGACTTTCTTCAGATCGAGAGCCGTTTCGTCGCAATCGATGGCGATGCGCAGGTCCTTATTGCCCACGGCCCGACCCCTTCCTTACAATCTAAAGATACTCGTCTCGGATTCAAAATGATGAGCACAAAGCCTCGGTTAATCCATGTGGGAGCCGCCATTGATGTCAATGTCCTCCCCCGTGATGTAGCCTGCTTCCTCGGATGCCAGAAAGGCAATCGCTGCAGCGATATCTTCGGGGGTACCCAGCCTCTGACAGGGGATGTCGATAGCCATCTCCTTTTGACGCTCCGGGGATTCAAGGCTCCCCCGGATATCCGTGGCAACGAGTCCCGGGGCAACCGAATTGACGGTGATCCCATAGGCAGCCACCTCCCTCGCCAGCGCCTTTGCGAACCCGAGAATGCCCGCCTTGGCTGCGGAATAATGGGCGCCGCCGAATACCCCTCCTCCCCGTTTTGCGGAGACGGAGCTCAGATTGACAATGCGGCCGTATCCCTGTTTGATCATGGCCGGAAGAACCGCCTTGGAACAGAGGAATGTTCCCTTAAGATTGGTGGTGATCACCCGGTCCCAGTCGGCTTCGGTCATGTCCAGTACCTTGATGGGTTGGGTAATCCCGGCGTTGTTCACCAGGATGTCAATCCGCCCGAACTGTTCGAGCGCCCTTTGAACGAGCCGGGAAACATCCTCCTGTTTCGAAACATCGACTTTGACAGCCAAGGAACGGCGTCCCAATGCCTTGATTTCATCAACCACAGCTTCGGCGCCTTGAAGATCCAGGTCGCCCACCACGATATCTGCTCCATCCCGGGCCAGCGTCAGAGCGGTGGTGCGTCCGATGCCTCTTTTCGATCCCGCTCCCGTTACAATCGCAATCTTATCTTTAAACCTCATCTTCTGATAACCTCCTCTTCTTTTAATAGAGAGTAAGAGCCGGAATATACGTAACCGCTACGAGCAAAAGCATCGCAACGATAAAGAACGGCCAGAGTTCGTGGATCGTGTCGTCAAGCGAACATTTGGCGATCGATGCCGCGATGAACAGCGTGGTTCCGACGGGCGGGGTGTAGAGCCCAATGCCCAGGTTGATGATCATGATCAGGCCGAGCTGCACCGGGTCGAGGCCGATCGACGCCCCCAGCGGCACGAAGATCGGTCCGAAAAGGAGAATGGCCGGCGGCAGATCGAGCGGCATGCCGACGATGAGCAGCACCACGTTCATCGCCAGCAGGATGAGCCACGGGCTGTGGATCGTCGCCGTGACCCAGGCGGCAAAACGGGCCGGCACCTGGTCGAATGTGAGGAGCCAGCCGCAGGCCGCACTGCCCATGATCACCAGCATCACGACACCGGTGGCAATCCCGGCCTCGACCATCGCCTCCTTGAACCGCGCCCAATCGAGGTCTTTGTAGAAGAAGAGGCTAAGCAGGAGCGAGTACACGACGGCCAGCACGGCGACCTCGGTCGGCGTCGCGATGCCGAAGCGCATGAAGATGAGGATCCAGATCGGCATGACCAGCGCCGGGCTTGACTTCAGGGCAAGCCGAACCATCTCCGCCTTGCCGACCGTCGTGCCCGTCTTTTTGTAACCCCGGCGTTTCGCAATCCACCAGCATGTGGCGATGAATCCCCCCGCCATGAGCAGGCCCGGCAGGATTCCGGATATGAAGAGGTCCGCCACGCTGGTGCCGCTGACAAGCGAGTAGAGGATCATCGGAATCGATGGTGGGATCAGGATGTCGATCACGGCCGACGTCGCAATATTGGCCGCGCACAGCCCCGCGGGGTAGCCGCACTTCTTCTGCCAGGGAATCAGCACGGGGCCGAGGGCTGAAGCATTGGCGACGGCGCTCCCGGAGACGCCTCCGAACACACTGGCGGCCACCACGGTCGTCGAGAGCTCTCCCCCCGTAAAGCGCTTCATGAACTCGGATGCAAAATCCAACAGTTCCCTGCCCAGCCGCCCCCCCATCATGAGACTTCCGGCCAGCATAAAGAAGGGCAGCGCCAGCATCGGAAATGATTGGGTCTGCTGGAACAACTGCTGGGTCACGACCAATAGCGGCAAGCTGCCGTCCCACAGGACGGCCACGGCAGACGCGATGACCATGCCATGCCCCACCGGAACGGCCAGCAGCATGAGCACGATGAAGGCCAGCGTGAGGATAAAACTCATCGTCAGATTTCCTTATATGAGAGCGAGAAACGTGTTTCCGGCCCGGTCAACGCGAGGCGCACCGAGGAGCATGCCGTCGCGAGGGCCAATAGGATGCAACCCAGCGCCACGGCCCAGTACCCGTGGCTGTTGCTAAGGTTGAGCACGGGGCTGTGTTCCACCTTGGTAATCTCTGCCAGCACCAGCGACTGCTGGCAGAGGACCAGGTAGGATGCGATGATGATTGCGTTGGCGAATTGAAGAAGCCAGCAGCGACCGCGCGGGCCGAGCCTGTCGAGCAGCCAATCGACCGACATATGTCCGCCCGCCTGTGCGGCCAGCGCGATGCCCGCAATGATGAACCAGGGAAACAGCCGCTCCGGGAGTTCCGCGGCGGCATCGATCCCGCCGCTGGCGAATATGTAGCGCGCCATGACGTTGCCTGTGAGAATCAAGGTCAGCGCAACCCCCGTCACCAGAACGATGAAACGGCAGAGGCGCGTGATGAGACGGTCAACTTTGTTCGCCGCAGCAAGAGCCGCACGTCGAAGGGAGGACCCAGCCTTTGCCGGGTCCTCGACGCTGTTGCCAGTTCTCATCAATCATCTCCTCGCCGCATCGATGAGCTTGCCGACAAACGCACCGAAATCCTTTGCCTTCCACTTGTCGAACACGCTTGCGGTGGCAGCCTGGAATGCCGTCCTGTCCGGCTGGTTGACAACGACTTTGGAATTCGCTTGGTATGCCGCGAGCAGCTTGACATCAGTCTCAATCATGAGATTGCGCTGAATAGCCCCCGCCTCTTTCGCTGCCGCCTTGATGATCTCCAACTCGTTCGGCTTCACCTTCTTGACCGCGATCTGGGACATCAGAAATGGCGTGGACTCCCACTTGTGTCCCGAAAGGGAAATGTACTTGTTCACCTCGTGGAGCTTGTTGCTGGAGATGTTGGCAAGGGGGTTTTCCTGGCCATCCACGACGCCCTGCTGAAGGGCGATGTACAGCTCGCCGAACGCGATCTGCTGGGTGGCCGCGCCCAGCGCCTGGAAGATATCGACAGTCATGGGATCGGCCGGGGTGCGGATCTTGAGCCCCTTGAGGTCAGCCGGCACCTTGATCGGGCGCTTCGAATTGGTGACGTGGCGGATGCCGTTGTCCCACCAGTCCAGGACCACCATTCCCAAGGCAGCGAACTTCTTGTTCAGTTCCTCACCCGTGGGTCCACTGAGCACTTTGTAGGCGGCTGTGCTGTCCGCAAACAGGAAGGGCAAGCCCAGGGCGGCGACTTCCGGGACCAGGCCGGCGGCCGGACCTTGGCTGTTCGCAGTCAAGTCGAGCGCGCCGGACCGCAGGGATGTCAGCATGGCAACGTCACTTCCGAGCTGCTCGGAGCCGGCAATTTTGATGGTGACATTGCCGCCGGTACGCTCAGATACCATCTTGGCGAATGCCTCGGCAGCGATCGTACGTGGATTTCCGGGCGCGGCCCCGTGGCCGAGCATCAGCGTGACACCGGCACGCGCATTGCCCGAGGGGACAAGGATGGCCAGGGCCGCGAACAGCAGGGTTGCGTATTTCAGAAGCTTTCGGTAATTCATGTGCGTGGTCGTACTCATGACGGTTCCTCCTTGGTTGATGGTTTTGTCGTGAACAGGCTCCCCCATTCACTGTTCGAAATGAAGGGTGTGGTACCTTTTTCCCCTTCACAGTGAAGCTATAACCATTCCTTGATTTTACCCGAAATTGCTTTCACTGAAATTCCGTAACGTTCGTGGAGCGTTGGCAAGGCGCCGGCATCCAGAAACGCGTCCGGCAGCGCAATCTGATGGAACGCCGGCGCCACGCCGGAGCGCAACAACAGACAGGCAACGGCCTCGCCCAAGCCGCCGATGACGGAGTGGTTTTCAGCCACAATCACCATGCGTCCCCCGCGAGATGCTTCTCTGAGGATGGCTTCTTCATCAAGCGGCTTGACGGTGGGAACATGCAACACCGCAACATCCACACGATCGGAGCGTAAAGCGGCAGCGGCTTCCAGGGCGCGCATGGTCATCAATCCGGTCGAAACAATGAGTGCATCAGCCCCGCTCCGCAACAGTTTGGCTTTGCCAAGCTCAAATCGGTAGTCGTATTCGTCCAGCACCAGGGGGACATTTCCGCGCAACAAACGCATGTAGACCGGTCCGTTGTAAGCCGCAATGGCGGGTACCGCCTGTTCAATGTCGAGGGCATCGCAGGGATCGATGATGGTCAGGTTGGGCATGGCCCGGAAAATCGCCAAATCATCCGTCGCCTGGTGGCTGGGTCCGTAACCCGTGGTCAAGCCGGGCAAACCACAAATCATTTTCACATTCAGGTTTTCTTCGGCGATCGCCATGCAGATAAAATCGTAGGTCCGCCGTGCGGCAAAAACCGCATAGGTCGTGGCAAAAGGGACAAATCCTTCTCTGGCCATGCCCGAAGCGGCACTCATCAGCAATTGCTCCGCCATGCCCATTTGATAAAAACAATCCGGGTGCGCCTGGGCAAATATGTGTAAGTCAGTGTATTTGCTTAAATCAGCGGTCATCCCGACAATCTCGGGCCTATCTGCTGCCAGAGCCGTCAGCGCATGACCAAACGGCGCAGCCTTTGTGCGCTGCCCCGCGGAAGCGATGGAAGCAATCATCGCGGAGGTGGTCAAGCGAGGCTTGGAGGATGGATCAGCTCCGATTGATTTTTGGCTGTGACTCATTCGTCCTCCCTACTTGTAGAGCGTATCGAGTGCAAATTGCCATTCATCGGCTTCGACACGAATGAAATGATTCTTTTCACGCCCCTCCAAGAACGGCACTCCTTTACACATCTTAGTGTCGCAGAGGATCACACGCGGCCGTGGCGCCGTCAGCGCACGGGCCTGATCAAAAGCGGTCACCAGTTCATTCAAATCATTGCCGTCGACCCGCTGTACATGCCAGCCAAACGCCTGCCATTTGTCTGCCAGGGGTTCAAACCCGAGCACGCTTGATGATGGGCCATCGGCTTGCTGGTTATTGACATCCACGACGGCAATCAGATTGTCCAATTTCCAGTGGCCGGCTGACAAAACCGCTTCCCAAGTCGAACCTTCATCGAGCTCGCCGTCGGACAACAAATTGTAGACAAAGCAAGGAGAGGATTTGCGTTTGAGACCCAGACACATGCCCACTGCGATGCCCAGGCCGTGCCCCAGAGATCCGCCGGTGATTTCCATACCGGGCGTGTAAGTGGCCATGCCGGACATGGGCAGGCGGCTATCGTCACAGCCATAGGTCTCGATCTCCTCTTGAGGTAGGATACCCGCTTCGACCAATACGGAGTAAAGCGCGATCGCATAGTGGCCGTTGGACAGAAGAAATCGATCGCGCCCCTCCCAGCGTGGATCTTCAGAACGGTAACGAAGGGCATGAAAGTAGGCCACGGCAAGCACATCCGCCACACCCAGCGCCTGTGCGATATAACCTTGTCCCTGAACCGCGCCCATGGTCAAAGCATTCCGCCGGATGCGGTAAGCCCTCTCGTGCAGGGAAATATCGGACCCAAGATTTTTACTTTCCATTGCGTTCTCCAGCATGATCATTCCCGCTCAGCTTTCGGTCCTTCGTTGTTTGGTGTCTTTCCTTCCTGCCGTTCTCTCGACCGCATGGCGTTCAGTTTTTTTGTCCGATCCGATCACTTGACACCATAAGCTATATGTAGTATGTAGGATATACTATATTCTTTTATTTTGTCAAGTCCTTTCTTTTGATTTATTTTTAATTAACACCATGGTAAAAAAGCAGTCCAAAGAATGGACAGCGAAGAAAGAAAATGACATAGTAATTTTCAGTGTAAAGGCCGATTGGGTATTTTAAAAGAGGTTCTCACGAATGAATATTCATGATTCCGTACCAAACATTGGAAGGAAGCCGATCTCCTCTTTGATCGTGGAGCTCATCACGAATTACCTCTTGTCGGGTGAGTTGAAGCCCGGAGACAAACTGCCAACGGAAATGTCCCTTGCACAGAAGCTCGGGGTGGGTCGTAACTCCGTGCGTGAAGCGCTCAAGATGCTTTCATCAATAGGTGTCCTGGAAGTCCATAAAGGAGCGGGAACGTTCATCGCAAAAACAATGAAAACCTCCATTCTCAATCCTCTCGTTCTCAGTCTCGTGTTTGAACAGGGAACCTCTAAGGACCTTATTGAGCTGCGGCTTCTCCTGGAGATTGGGTCAGCGGAATTGGCTCTTCCCAAGATCACCGAGAAAGATTTGCAGCGTCTTGAGGAGCTGACCGATGACCTTAAGAAAGAAGGGGAAAAGAGGAAGAGAGATCCAAAAAAGTTGTTGGAAATAGATCTCGCTTTTCATATGGCATTACATCGGATGGCAGGGAACAAGCTTCTCTTCAAGCTGGTGGAACCGATTTACACCATCTTTTTTGCTTCCATTGAGAAGTCCGTCGGAAGAGCCCCACAGCGTGCCTACAAGAACCATCGAATGGTGATTGACGCCCTGCGAAAAGGTGATATCGATTTAATCCGACGGAACATGAGAGAGTCCATGAAAATATGGATGAATGTCGTCCATCAATCCTCATCAAAAAGATAGCCTTCCGTAATTGCCTTGAGGGACCGTAAAAAAAGAGCAATATGATACAGAAGTTGGAGAGCCAGATCAACGGCACCCTTTCCGATGCCATGGAAAAGGCCATCGAGGGGCCCGAAACGGGCCGCCAGATCCGGGAAGCGCTCAAGCAATAGCCGCATCTGCCGGCAGACCGGGAATCCGCGCGGCGGGAAATAGCCGGCCGTATGGATTCCCGGCGCATCGGGCCTTATCGCTCCTCCGTCCTACTCACGGCGGAACAGCTTGATTTCGAAGAGCTTCGGCCACAATTTCCCCGTCACGAAGAACCGTTTCCCGCCGGCGTCGTAGGCGATTCCGTTAAGCACATCCACGGGAATCCGCCGGTCGGCCTCCGGGAGCAACCCGCGCAGATCGATCCAGCCGGTCACAGCGCCGGTTTGGGGGGATATCCTCGCGATCCAATCCGTCTGGTACACATTGGCGTAGATCTCGCCCTGAACGAACTCTAACTCATTGAGGTCCGTCAGCGGGATGTCACCGTACCGCACATTCAGACGCCCCGTTTCCCGGAGGGTCCGTGGATCGAGAAACCGCAGGGTCGCGGTGCCGTCGCTCATGATCAGGCGGTCCCGATCGTGGGTCAACCCCCAGCCCTCGCCCGCATAGTTGAATGTTCCCCGCACCTTCAGGTTTGAACGGTCGTAGATGAACCCCAAGTTCGAATTCCAGGTCAATTGCAGCAGTCTGCCGCCCCACTCCGTGATCCCTTCGCCGAAATATTGCCGGTCCAGCGAACGCTGCTCGACCACCCTTCCGGTCTCCAGGCGGACCTTCCGCAGGCTGGAGGCGCCGTGGAGTCCGGTGCCCTCGTAAAGAAATCCGTCGCACCAGATGAGCCCCTGCGTGAATGCCTGCCGGTCGTGAGGATAAACGTTGACCACCCGGTAACCATAGACGGGAAGCGCAATCTGTTTCCACCCCGCGGACGACGGCCCGGCTTCCGCACGGACAAGACCCGGAAGCAGGCAGACCAGAGCCGCCATCAGGAACGCCTCAAGGATTCCGGCTTTAGCAGCATGTTGAAAAAGTCTCTTTTGCAGGCCGTTCAAAAATGCCCAGATGCAAGGCCCCCGAAATCCTGAGCCGTGAGGCGTACTTTTGGGTACGTTGAACGGCGAAGGATGAGGGAAACGCAGCAGATGGGCGTTTTTCAACAGCCTGTTAGGGGTTCGCTTTCGTTTCATACTGAAGGGTCACCAGTGGGGCTGATTTCCGATGCGGTGCCCCATCACCTCCGTGGTCTCGGTGACGACGACGAAGGCGGCCGGATCATTGCGGCGGACGATCTGCTTCAGGGCGGCCAGTTCCCGGAAATTCACGACCGTGTAGAGGATCTGCTGTTCCCGCTGCGAATACCCCCCCTGGCCGCGGATGATCGTCACCCCGCGGTGGATCTCATCAAGGATCCCCCGGGAGATCTCCTGCCACCGGGGCGAGATTATGAAGATCGCCTTCCGCTGGCTCAGACCCGTGACCACGAGGTTCATGATCTGCGCGGAGACGTAGAGGTAGATGAGCGTATAGAGGGCGTCATCGAAGGAGAAGAGCAGGGCCGCGGCAGCCAGCACCATGATGTTGAAGGCAAGCCGGGTCGTCCCCAGACGGATGGAGAAGCGCTGGAGGAGGATCACCGACAGGATGTCCGTTCCCCCCGCCGATCCCATGGACTTCAGGATGATCCCCGATCCCGTTCCCAGGATGAGGCCCGCCAGGATGGCGGCCAGAAGCGGGTCCTTAACCGGAATGACGCCGACATCCACCCAGGCTACGGCGCTGGTAAAGATGATCGTCCCGGCGATACTGTAGAGAAAGAACCGGCGGCTGATGAAAAACCAGCCGGCCAGGAAAAGCGGCACATTAGCAACGGCGTAGATCAGGGCAACGGAGAGGACCGGCGACAGATAATGGAGGACGAGCGCAAGCCCCGTCACCCCGCCGCTGACGAAGCGGTGGGGGATCAGAAGCCCGTTGATCCCCGCCGCGGTCACCACGCTTCCCGCACACAACAGGAACAGGTTCCAGCCGACGGTCTTCAGGACCGGCCAGCCGCCCCATTGGGAAACACGCTTCATTTCCGTTCTCCTCCCGTTGATGATCCCCACCGCGATCGGTCTTTAAGGGATCCGTATTTCCGCCGGCCTCGGCCATCGCCTCCGGATGAAAGCGCCGACGGCTCGGCGCGAAGCGCCTGAGCCATCACGATGGTCACCGGCGTGGCACGCCGTTTGCCGCCCCAGTGGAGCGATTTGTTACCTATGCTCCCGTTCGGTCATTCAGTCTATACCTGTCACTGTGCTTCGTCGTTCCACCAAGATAACGTCTCGCCAGGTTCCGGCAAGGTCGCCGTGAGTCATCTTTCCTATTTTTTCACGTCTTCCGATTTCCCTGAATCCGTGTTTTTTTAACATACCGAGGCTCGCTGCGTTCTCGGGGAAGATACTGCCTTGCAGCGTCCAGATCCCCGCCTTTTCCGATGAGTCTATCAAGGCCCCGAGAAGGGCCGACCCTATTCCTTTGCCTTTATGCCCGGCTGCTACATACAGACTGAGTTCCGCCACCCCTGAGTATACGCAGCGACCGGACACGGGGCTGAGTGCGGCCCATGCCAGAACGCTATTACCTGCCCTGATGACCAACCTATGCTCAGACAGGTGAGCGGAATCCCATTTGTCCCAATCGGGAGCATCGGCCTCGAATGTGGAATTGCCCGTGCCAATGCCTTCAAGATAGATCGAACGGACTTGTTCCCAGTCTTCCGGCCTTATGCTGTCAGTCACGTATTTCATTTTCTCTTTTGCTCATAACGACTGTTTAGATGGTTTCCAGATAAACCAGTTTTCCGGTCTTCCTTAAATTCAGACTTGCCTTGAGATGAAGCCCTCTCTCGGGATCAGGACTGCGCCGCCAAGAGGGCCTTTTTCGTTCTGAGCTTCTGAATCAGAAAAATCGCCACAACGATGGCCGTCGCCGAGATAGAGGCCAACAGACTGATCTGTGCAAAGAGCATAATGGCAGCAACGAAACAGAGGGTCCTCTCCGGGAGGGTCGAGACGGCCGCGAAATAGCCCCGGAAACCGGAGCCTATGGCCGTGATGGCGATCACGAGACAGACAACAACATAGCTGTATTGCACCCAGTCAAAGGCGATCTTCGGATCCAGAAGCCAGGGCATCATGATCACGATGGGCGTATACATCCAGACAAAGGGGAGGATCCAGGTGGAAGCCGACTGGCCGAAGGCGATGATACCCGTCCGGAAGGGGTCGCCGCCCGAGATGCCCGCCGCCGCATAAGCCGCCAGGGCGACAGGAGGCGTGACATCCGCCAGGATGGCGTAAAAGAAGACGAACATGTGCGACAACAGCGGATGAATGCCGAACGCCATCAGCGCCGGGGCGGCGATGATGGCCGCCACGATGTACTGGGCCGTTGTGGGCAGGCCCATGCCCAGCACAAAGCAGGAAAGGGCCGTCAGAACCAGCAGGAAGAAAAGCGTCATGGCATCGACGGTGAAGAAATACTGCATTCCGATCGTTCCCAGAAATTTCGCAATATCCCCGGCCAGGTTGATCGTCAAATACCCGAATTTGAGGCCGAGGCCCGTCAGCATCGTCGTGCCGACGATCAGGCCCACCGCGGCGCAGGCGGCGCCGATGGACAGGGCATTCTTCGTTCCTCCTTCCAGACAGTCGACGATCTGTTGAATCCGCATGTTGCTCTCCTTGTAGAAGATGCCGAGGCCTATGACCGCCATATTGGTCCAGAAGGAGACCTCAAAGTGCTTGAACTGGAGCGCCGACAGGCTGAGCATGACGGCCATGGGCACAAGACCGATCAACCAGTCCCTGAGTTTCGTCTTGCGGAAGGTCCAGACCATGAGGCAGGCAATCACGAGGCAGAAGCCGGCGACGAAGATCGGATCAGCATGGAAGATGTTGAAATCGAAAAGAATCCCCGGGAGGGCGAAGATGATGGGAACGAGGAAGGTGATGGTTCTGGGGCTCATCGAACTCATCTGTCCGAAGGCCATGGCGGTGATCATCGCCCAGAAGGCCGCAAGAAATGGACTGCGCCCGTCGATCATCAGCCAGAGGATCAGGAGCAGCGGGATGAGCATGATGCCCCGCTCCTTCATGACGACGCGCAGCTTGGGCAGCTGGTCTTTCGGCAGTCCGAGCATGCCCCTCTTGAGGGCCTCGAAGTGGATCATAACGCCGCAACCGAAGAAGTGAAAAAAGGCCGGCAGGATCGCGGCCAGGCAGATCTTGATGTAGGGAATGCCCAGATACTCCGCCATGATGAAGGCGGCGGCGCCCATGACGGGAGGCGTGATCTGCCCGCCCGTCGAGGCCGAGGCCTCGACGGCCCCGGCAAATTCTGGGGTATAGCCGATCTTCTTCATCATGGGGATCGTGAAACTGCCCGAACCGACGGTGTTCGCAATCGAACTTCCCGAAATGGTCCCTTCCATGCAACTGGCGACAATGGCCACCTTCGCCGGTCCGCCGGGCGAGCCGCCGGCGAGGGCCATGGAGATGTCGATAAAGAGCTGTCCCAGACCGGTCTTCGCGATGAACAACCCGAAGAGGACGAAATGGAAGACATAGGTGGCCACGACCCCGACGGGGATGCCGTAGATGCCCTCCGTTCCCGAGTACATGTGATCGATGATCCGCCTGACCGAATAACCCCGATGGGCAAACTCGGAAATCAAGGGCACGCCGACCAGGTAGGGTCCCAGATAGCAGTAGGCCAGGGCAAAGAGGGCGATCACCATCAGGGGAACGCCGATGCTCCGGCGGGTTCCCTCGAGAATCAGAGGAATGGCGATGAGACCGATCATCAGATCCCGGAGGGTGATAGGACCGGCACGAAGGATGAATTGATCGAAATCGAGAAAGATGTAAGAGGAAATGCCGAAGGCCATCGTGGCCAGGACGATGTCGAAATAGGGGATCTTGAGCGGATCGATCCGGAATCCCTCGCCCCGCTTGATAATGGCGCGAAGAGCAAGCAGGGTCTGGACCAGAAAGACCGTCGTGATGATCCCCACAATGGCCCAGAGCCAGACGGCGACCCGGGTTTGGGATTTGTCGATGACCGCAGGCCAGTGATTCAGAATAAAGACAATGAAGACCCCCATGGCCGTCAGATAGATCCCCGAGAAAATCAAATCGACCCGGGGCACGATCTTCAGCGGAAAGACGGGCCGTTCCTTAAAATAGAAAAGGCTTGACGCCAGGAAGAGATAGACGAACCAGAAGTAGATTAAGGGGAAGCGCAGCGTGGTCAGGAGTTCAAAGGAGACGATGCCGCCGCCGATCAGGGCATAAAGTCCGCTGTAGATGAAGGATTTCACCCGGGGCAGCTCTTTTTTCTTGATCGGATAACAGAGAAAGATGAGCAGCATGACGAAACTCAGGTGGAAGGACCGGTGCTTCCATTCCTGGAGGACGCCGAATCCCGCCGTGTACATATGAAACAGCGAGAGGATCATGCAGAAAATAAGGATTGCCTTGCTCGCCAGGCCGACCGTTTTGCGAAAGCGCGATTCGGGGTCGTATTTTTCGACAATCTCCTGGATTTGCTCGTCCGTAGCATAGTGACTTTGATTCAGATTAAGTTGTTCAGCCATCGTTTCATCTCCTGATACCCATATTGAATCCTGTTGAACTCGTGAACTTTCATCTCTATGACGCCGTCACCTACAATGGATGACAGATTGAGTGTTGCTTTGCTGTTGAACGTCAGAATATTGCCGTACTGGCGCTGCACCCTCAGGTGGAGAGAAGGAACGGGCCGCTTGATGTTGCTGATGCTGAAATTGCCGTCCTCGCGCACCCGGAAGACCTGACTCTTCGCCGTGGCAAAGGGAAGCCCATAACCATAGGCGGGAAATACCGTTTCCTCAAGAATCATTCGGTACCGGGAATCGATAAAATAAATGTCCCATACGGGACGCTGATAAACCGAATGTGTATAACGGAGAGAAAAGGTATCGCCGGGATCCGCGGCCGCAAGCCAGATCCAACGGTTGTCTTTGGCATCGCGCAGCCCCAAGCCATGCAAAGGCCAAAGCCCGAAGCCCAGCAAAGCCATAAAAACAAACGTAAAAACAAATTTTTTCACAGGGTATCCTACCCGAAGGAGAAATGGGGACCCGCCGGCGCCGGCGGGCGCCCCATTGATGGTTTTATTTTGCCTCCATCTCACGAGAGGATGCAGATTTCATCCCGGGAAACTGACGGGACGATATCCGCCACCCTATTTGAGCATCCCCTTCTCTTTGTAGAACCTTTCGGCGCCGGGATGCAGAGGTGTGGTAATTCCCTGCAGCGCGTTTTTCAACTGGATGAATTTCCCCGTTTCCGGAACCACCTTCGCCAGAATTTCTGCGCCGTTGGCCTGATCTTTTCTGTTGGCCATGTTGCCTTTTTCCCAGAGGGCCTTGGTCATCTCATAGACCAGCTTTTCCGACATGGCGTCATTGGTGACCCAGAGGGCCATCATGGCGATCGATTTGATTTCCTGATCCTGACCACGATAGGTCTTGGCCGGAATCGTGCTGGCTACATAGAATTTGTACTGGGCGCAGAGCTTCTTGATGGCGTCGTCGGACAAAGACACCAGATTCACATCTTTCATGGTGGTCAAATCGATGATGTAGGATGCGGGATAACCGGCTGTCTGGAAGAGCATGTCGCCCTGATCATCCTTCAGACGCTGTGCGGCCACTTCCCAGCCCACATAGTCCGGTTTGATCATATCATAGGTGATCCCGTGGGCATTGAGGATGTTCCGGGCATCAAATTCGGAGCCGCTCCCCTTGTCGCCCAGCATGACGCGCTTTCCCTTGGCATCGGAGACAACCTTGATATTGGCGCTTTTGAGGGCGCAAATCTGGATCGTTTCCGGATAGAGAGAGGCGATCACGCGCAGGTTCTTCAAGGGTTTCCCCTGCCACTGATCTCTTCCGAAATAGGCGGAATCCAGCACGTTGTTCTGAATGAAGGCCGTCTCCACCTCATCCTGGGCAACCAGGTTGACATTGGCCACCGAGGCGTTGCCGCTCTGGGCAGTCGCTGACACATCAGGAATCTTGCTGGAAATGACCTGCGCCAGGGCGCCTCCCAAAGGATAGTAGAGACCGCCGGTGCCACCCGTGGCGATGCCAACAAATTGCACCTTCTTCGCCGCCACGGCCGCCCCGCCGATGGCCAGGACAGCCGTCAGCACAAAAACCATCACCCACAATAACTTCTTTTGTCTCTTCATCATTCTGCTCCTTTCTTCTCTTTGGTTAAAATATGAAACACTGAATGGCGAAAAGGCGTTTGGACCTCCTCGTCCCCTCACTTCCCTACAAACATCCCCCCTGCCGGGATCAGCGACACTGGCGGATCACCTCATCGAGGCTCTCCACCACCGTGACGCCGGCCTCCTTCAGGCTTCTGATTTTGGAATCCGCCGTTCCGAATCCGGCGGAGATCATCGCGCCGGCGTGACCCATCCGCTTTTCCGGCGGCGCTGTGGCGCCGGCAATGAAGGCGATAACTTTCTTGGGATAAGGGTGCTCCCGGAGGTAGCGGGCGGCCAGCTCTTCGCCGGCGCCTCCGATCTCCCCGATCAGGATCACCTTCTCGGTCTCGGGATCTGCGCGGAAAAGTTCGAGCACATCCACAAAATCCGTGCCCTTCACCATATCGCCGCCGATGCAGACACAGGTGGACTGACCGATGCCCCGGCAGGTCAGATTGGAGGCGATCTCGTGGGTGAGCGTACCGCTCCGGGAAATGACGCCCACGGGACCTTCCCCGTAGATGAAGCCGGGCATGATCCCCACCTTGCTTTTGCCGGGGCTGATCACGCCGATGGTATTGGGGCCGATGATGCGGACGCCCGTTTTCCGGGCCATGCCGCGAATTTTCAGGGCATCGTGAAGGGGAACGAATTCGGTGATGACGACCACCAGCGGCACCCGGTTCTCGATGGCATCAAGGGCGGCCGCGAGCACACCGGCCGGCGGTACGACGATCATCGACGCATCGACGGGCGTTTCCTTCATCGCCTGGGCTACCGTGCCATAAACGGGCACGCCGTGCACCTGGGCGCCTTCCCGGCCCGGGGTTACGCCGCCGACGACCCGGACATGATATTCCAACAATTTCAGCGTATGGTACTTTCCCTGCTTTCCCGTTGCTCCCTGGATGATGACACGGGTATCTCCGTTAACCAGTATGGCCACTTCCCCTGACTCCTCTTTCTTTTAATTTCTCCATGAGCAGCAGGACCGCCTCTTCCGTGGTGCCGAACTTGACGATAGGGATCTGCCGGGCCTCCAGGATCGCCCAGCCCTCGTCCTGAGAGTGACCCCGCATCTTGACGACGATGGCCTGGGGGGGATGCAGCGCATCCAGCACCTGGGCGATCCCCTTCGCCATGCTCTCACAGTTGTTGATGCCGCCGAAGAGGTTGATGAGAATCCCCTCCACGCCGGGCGTCTTCAGGACGATCCGGAGCGCGGCGGCGGTCCTTTCCCGGGTGGCATTGCCGCCCAGATCCAGAAAATTGGCCGGCGCCCCGCCATGAACAGAGATCATATCCATGGAGGCCATCCCGAGACCGGCGCCTCCGGAGACGAGTCCGACATTGCCTCCGCCCATACGCACATAGGCGATTTCTCCGGCCTTGGCCTCCGCTTCGAGAGGATCGAGCAAGTATTCCGTACGAACGAAGGCGGCGGTCTCTTTCACACGCCCCAGGGCGGAATCGTCGATCTCTAACTTGGCGTCGGCGGCCAGCACACGGCCTTGCGCATCGATGATGAGTGGATTGATCTCGACAGTTATGGCCTCGTACCGGAAATAGGCCCTGATAAGATTCTGAACCGTGCCGGCAACCCTGAGCATCTCCTCACCCTGCAATCCCGCCATGAGGACCAGGTCGATGACCCGGGGCAGACCGGGCAGGTCGAGAGGATCCAGCGGCAAGCGATAGAGTTTCCCGGGCGTACTGTGGGCCACGGTCTCAATATCCATCCCTCCGGACGGAGAGATCATGAGTTGCGGCAGGAGCGTCAGGGGGTCCAGCGTGATCCCGGCATAAAGTTCCCGGGCAACGGTGAGACGTTCTTCAATGAGGAGTTTTTCCACCCGTTCGCCGCCGATCGAAAGCGTCAGCAGGGCCTCAGCTTCCCGGACCAGCGCATTCCCATCCGCGGCAAAACGGATGCCGCCGGCCTTGCCGCGGCTTCCCCGGAGCACCTGGCTCTTGAGGACGACCGGATAGCCCAGTTCCGCAGCAACCACGGCCGCTTCCGTCGGGCCGGCAACCACACCGCCCTTCGGGACCGAAATGCCGGTTTTGGCTAAGAGGGCCTTCCCCTCGTATTCATAGAGTTTCATGGGTATCCCCGCCGCTGAGATAGGCCAGGGTAATCTCCAGGGCCTTCAGATTGATGTCTCGGAGCCTGGGCGCCAGGCGTTCCCGGATCGTCCTGCCCAGCGCCTCCAGGGAGATGATCCCGGTCTTCTGCACCACCGCCGCCAGCATCACAGTGTTGGCCGCCATCCGGCTGCCGCACTGCTCCTCGGCCAACCTGGTGGCCGGAATGCGGTAGAGATGACGAACCGTCTCCGGCACTGCCGTTACCAGCATTTCATCCACAAAGACCGCCGCCGTCTCCGGATCGATCTCCGGCAGATACCGGTCCAAGGCAGGCTGGGACATGGCCACAAAGACATCGGCATTAAGCGTCTTCGTGTAGTCAATCATTTCATCGGCAATGACCACCTCCGCCCGGCATGCCCCGCCCCTGGCCTCCGGTCCATAGCTCTGGGTCTGGGCAATCTCCATATTTTCATAATACCCCGCCGCTTCCGCCAGCATGACGCCCATCAGGACAATCCCCTGACCGCCGAAACCGGCCAGTTTGATTTCTTTTCTCATGGCTTGTCCCCCAGGGTTATGGCGAGCTCCGGACAGATCAGTTCGCAGGTTCTGCAGTTTGAGCATTGTTCCGGATCTGCCGCCATCGGGGGCACATATCCCCTGGCGTTTCGCCGCCCCGATTTTTTCAGGATCTGCTTCGGGCAATAATGCATGCAGAGTCCGCAGCCCTTGCAGTACTGCTCATCAATAATTATATCTACCATCGCTGTTCCAAACCTTCATCGTGAAAATGCCCCTCCCTTCATGCGGCAGGCGCACTGCCTGCCGTCTCCCACCTATCGTTTCCTGATATCCTGGACCGGTCTTCATGCGGCCGGTTTCCCGCCCCGGGGACCAGCCGTCCCGAAATAACTTCGGGAAAATTCCGTCTTCCCCTTGTCATGATGCAGCGTTCCGATGAGCCATTTTCCCTGCAGCGCCTCGGCATCCAGTTTCGGCGCCGATTTCACCGACACCGTCTGGGCCTTCAGCATGTCCAGCAGCCTGGCCGGGTCCGCTGTGCCATAGATGATCCGTCCCGCCTGAGTGGGACACTGGGTGATGATCTCAATGAAGGCAAACCCCTCGTGGGTGATCGCCTCGGCAATGGACCGGGACAGGGACAGGGCATGTGCCGCCGTCCAGCGGGCCACATAGGTCGCCCCGGCCGCCTTCGCCAGTTCGCAGGCATCGAAAGGATCTTCCGGATTCCCGTAAAAGGAGGTCTTCGTTTTCGCCTTGAGTGGAGTTGTCGGGGCCACCTGTCCTCCCGTCATGCCGTAGATCTGGTTGTTCACCATGATCACGGTGATGTCCAGATTTCTCCGGGCGGTGTGGATGAAGTGGTTGCCGCCGATTCCCAGACAGTCCCCGTCGCCGGTAAAGACGATCACTTTTCTTTTGGGATTGCTCATCTTCAGCCCTGTGGCAAAGGGAAGCGTTCGTCCATGCAAACTATGGAGGGTATCGGCATCGATATAGACCGGGATCCAGCCGGAGCAGCCGATCCCGCCCACCAGAGCCACATCTTCCCGGATCCCCAGACGGTCGATGGCCCGGACCGTGGCGCCCAGAACGGTGCCGTTGCCGCAGCCGGGACACCAGAGGAAGGGGAGCGCCGTTTTTCTCAGATATTTTTCACCGATCGCGTTCATGGCCGGCGCCTCTTCGTCAGTTCCGCAAGAATCTCATCGGGGGTATGCAACAGGCCTCCCAATTTGGGCAGGGACACCACTTCAGTCCGGCCTGCCGTCACCCTTCTCACCTCCTGCACCACCCGTCCGACATTGAGCTCCGGCACGATCAGCGTCCGTGCTTTTCCGGCCAGGGCCGCAATCGCCTCTTCGGGAAAGGGCCAGATCGTCCGGATTTTCATATACCCTGCCCGGACTCCACGCTCCCGTGCATCCTTGACCGCCCGCAAGGCCGGACGGGCCGGGCTGCCGAAGCAGACGACCACCCTCTCGGCATCGTCGAGGAAATGGGTCTCCAGATCGTAGATCTCTTCCCGATGACCGGTGATTTTCCGGCAGAGCCTCTCGGTCAGCTGCGCACAGACATCGGGCAGATGGCCGGCCCGGTTGCCGTCTTCACTATGGAGCTGACCGTCGATCAGCAGCCGATACCCCTCATTGAAGGCCGGCATGCCATCGAGGAGGTCGTCCGCTCCGGCCTTGTAGGGAAGGTAATTTTCCCGCTCCCGGGGGTGCTTCCTTTCGATCGGCCTGAGTCCGCCGGGAATACGGACCTTCTCGCGGGTATGACCGATGATCTCGTCGGAGAGGACATAGACGGGCACCCGGTAATGCTGCGCCAGGGCAAAGGCCCGATAGGTCAGTTCGAAGGCCTCCTGACAGGAAGAGGGTATCAGGGCGATGATCTCGTAGTCGCCGTGAGATCCCGCCCGCGCTTGGATGATGTCCTGCTGCCCGGCCGCCGTGGGCATGCCCGTGGAGGGGCCACCGCGCATGACATTCACCACGACGATGGGCGCCTCGGTCTCTGCCGCATAGCCGATGCCCTCCTGCATAAGGCTGATCCCAGGTCCTGATGAGGCCGTACAGGCCAACGCGCCGCCGAAAGCCGCTCCAATGGCGGCACAGATGCTGGCGATCTCATCCTCCATCTGCATGAAAACGCCGCCCAGGGGGGGCAGACGTTCGCTCATCAGTTCGGCAATCTCCGTGGCCGGTGTGATGGGGTAGCCGGCAAAATAGCGGCAACCGGCGGCCAGAGCCCCCTCCACGACCGCTTCATTCCCCTGCAATATCTTGATCTCTGTGATTGATTTCTCGGGATTCATAAAACTGCCTCATACACCCTGTACCCCCCTCTAAGTTTCTCGGGGGAAAAAAGCTCAGGTCAGGGAAAATTCCGCTTCTCTTTACCTGCCTGACGGCATCGATCCAAAGGCAAGCGATCAATCGAGCAGGTGTACAAACAGACCGCTCCGGAGCTTGGGTTCGAACCAGGTAGATTTGGGAGGCATCACCTTACCCGCATCCGCCACTGCCATCAGATGCTCGAGGGCTGTGGGGCAGAGCGAAAAGGCCACGGCATACGCGCCCGAGTCGACCAGCCTTTCCAGTTCCGCCATGCCTCGGATTCCCCCGATAAACTTGATCCGGTTGTCTGTCCGCGGGTCCGCGATACCGAGCACCGGTCCCAGGAGAAGTTCCTGTAGAAGCGATACATCGAGGACCTTCACGGGATCGCGCGTGTCGGCACGCTCCGCCGGCAGGATTAACTGATACCAACGCCCCGTCAGGTACATGCCGAACTCGTGGAGGTGAGAAGGGGACTTCTGCGGGAAACCATCCCAGACCTGGAATATCCTGCCGACTTTCCCCAGGAAAACCGCTTCCGTGAGGCCGCCCAGATCCCGGACAGCCCGGTTGTAATCCATGATGCGGACCTCGTCATCCGGAAAGATGACCGCCGGAAAGGTATTGTAGGACTCATCGCCGCGATGGAACGGGTTCCGTTCCCGACGCTGCCTTGCCACGGCTGCCGCCGCGGCGGAGCGAGTATGACCGTCGGCGATATAGAGCGCCGGAAGCGTCGCAAAGGCCCCCATCAAGTTCCGGATCTCTTCATCCCGGCGCACCACCCAAACCGTATGGCCGATTCCGTCGGCGGAAACGAAATCATACTCGGGCGATTCAAGCTTGATCCCGTCAATGATCCGGCCAATGGTTTCACTTCTCCGGTATGTCATGAAGATCGCCCCCGTATGGGCATGGACCGTATCGATATGACGGGTCCGCTCAGCCTCCTTGTCGGCCCGGGTCAACTCATGCTTCTTGATCCGCCCCGCCTCATAGTCCTTGATCCGGAGTCCCGCCACTATACCGGTCTGTTCGCGGGCGCCCATCCGGAGCCTGTATAGATAGAAGCAGGGTTTATCATCCTGAACGAGGATGCCGTCCCGGATCAGTGCCTCCAGATTCTGACGGGCCATCTCGTAAACCTGATCACCCCCGCCGCCGGGATAGGCCGGCACGTCGACTTCCGATTTCTCCACATGGAGAAAGCTCAGAGGATTCTCCCGGACCATCTCCCGCGCCTCTTCGACATTCATCACATCATAGGGAAGCGCCGCCACAGCCTCCGCGACATCTTTCCGCGGCCTCAACGCTCTAAAGGGAATCAGAACCGCCATAAACACTCTCCTCATCACACCAGATAAACGCAGAACTGTCTGCCTACTATCCTACCGGGGAATTGTCAACCCTGTATTTTGTATCGGATCTTCCAGCCATAATATAAGACAAGCATGGTGTAAGGTAGGGGGATCCCGGGGCATGCGGCACGAAAGATATTGACAGACTCCGCGAAGGTGTATAAAAATCAGCGAAAATCCAAAGCAGGGAGGTCACAAGTTATGCAGGCATTATTTACGTTGACGTCTTCGGAATCCAAAAGGCTGCTGGGCAAGGCCGTCGCGGCGATGCCCGAGGTGCAGCATGCGAAAGCCAACGGGTATCTGGTCGTCGGGCGGGGTTCGACCAACGCCTTCATCCTGGAAGAGCTCCTGAAGAGCAAAATGGACAAGGAACGATACGCGGCCGGCCAGGTGATCAAGGGGGTGTTTTGCGTGCTGCCTGCGGGGCTGAGGACAAAACCCGTCACCCTGCACAAGGGCGAGGTCCTGAATGTGGAACCGGGCGACGTCATCGACAAGCTGACCCCCGGCGATGTCCTGATCAAAGGGGCCAACGCCGTCGATCCTTTCGGCAATGTCGGCGTAGTCATGGCAGGTCCGGGAGGCGGGACGATGGGTCAGTTCTACATGGCCCTGAAGGCCCAGGGGGTCATGACGATCTATCCGGTCGGTCTCGAAAAGCTGATCCCGTCCGTCGAGGAGGCGGCCCGCTACGGCGGTAAATTGCTGCTGGGCCGGACCATCGGCTGCCGGGTGGGGATGGCCCTGGTCGCGGACGGCCGGATCGTGACGGAGATCGAGGCGATCGAAATCCTTTTCGATCTGAAGGCCGTCCATTACGCCTCCGGCGGCTGGGGTGGGGCGGAGGGCTCCGTCACGCTGATCGTCGACGGGGAAGAGGAGGGTGTGAACCGCTGCCTCGACTTCATCGAGGGGATCAAGGGCGAACCGCCCCTTCCCGCCGTCAAGGGACCCTGCAAGGGCTGCGGCGCCCCGTGCAGTTTTGACGGGAAGGAAGCGGAAGAACTCCCGGCCTATCTGCGATAGGGACAAGGGGAAACCGGTCGATCGACACCTTCCGGAAGGCGAAGCAGTACAACGGCGCGACGGCCGCCTCACGGGAAACGCCGGAGCCGGTCCTGCACGCTCTTGCGAACGGCGGTCCGGCGGACAGGAAACCGCCATGAACGATCCGGATATCCTGAAAGCCAATGAAGAGATCGCCCGCAAATTCGGGGGAATCGAGGCGGATCTTGCCGTCTGCCGGGAGATCGGGGAGCTCTTCGAGAAGCTGCTTTCGGGGAGCGAAGAGGCGTTCGGCGTCCCCTTCGTCTGGCTCTCCCTCCTTCACAGGCCGGAGGCGGAGGCGCTCCTCAAACTCCTGGGGAAATCCGATATCCTGCGAGACCGGATCAATATCATCGCCCCGGCGCCTTTTCTCGAAATTGTCCCGGATTTTACGCACCCGCTTCTCGCAAGCGGGGATCTCCGACCATTTTTCCGTCTGATGCCGCCCAACGTGAAGTACTTCCTCCGCTCCCTGGCCATCGCCCCCCTCACCCGCCACGGTGTGCTGATCGGCAGCCTCAATCACGGGGACGCCTCCCCGGATCGCTACCAGCCCGGGATGGACACCGCCCTGCTCGACCATCTGGCGCGATCGGTATCCGAACAACTCTCCCGAATCCTGCCGCCGGAGAAACCCGGCGCGACCGGGAACGGAAACTAAAATCCATTTCCCCCCGACTTTTTCCGGTTCATCTACTTCCATCCGTCGAAAACAATGTCTTATCCAACTGATTTCTAAAGCCTGTCTCCCTTTTTATTCAGATAGAACCGGAAACGGCCATCCTGTTTCTTCCGTCGGTCTTAGCCCGGTAGAGAGCCTTGTCCGCGGCGTCAATCAATTTATCAGGAGAAGAGTCCGGGAATGATCGGGCCGTTGCCACGCCCAGGCTGATGGTCACCACCCGGCCGGCCTGAGATTCGGTATGAGGGATGCATAGATTTTCCACATTTTTCCGCATGGTCTCTGCAATTTTGGCGGCACCGCCTTCCTGGGTGTTAGGCAAAACCACGACGAACTCCTCTCCCCCGTAACGGGCCACGAAGTCAAGGGGACGTTTCAGGGCGTTGGTCAGCGCAGTGGCCACTTTCTGCAGGCAGATGTCGCCCTGCTGATGCCCCTCTGAATCATTGTATCCTTTGAAGAAATCGATATCACCCATGATGAGGGAAAGGGGCGCCCCTTCGCGGGAGGCCCGCTTCCACTCACGGAGGAGAAAATCATCGAAGTGTCTTCTATTGGCAATGCCCGTTAAACCGTCCATCAGGGACAGGTGTTTCAGCAGCTCTTCAGTCTTTTTCCGTTCGGTTATGTCTATCCCGGTGGCAAGGACCAGATATACATCGCCCTTGCCGTCGCGAAGGATGGTATTGTTCCAGGCGATGATGCGCTCTACCCCGGCCTTGGTGATAATCCGATTTTCGTTTTCTTTAGGATCATATCTCTGCAGTGAACGCGTGAATATCTGTTTGATCTCTGGGGCTAAGCCTTCGGGAAGGAAATGGGAAAACCAATCGCGACCCAGGGCGTCTTCTCTCCGCCAGCCGGTAATTTCCTCAGCGTGGTCGTTGAAGAGCACGATTTTCCCTTCCCGGTCCAGACCGATAATCAATGCCTTGGCCGTCCTGACGATAGAGTCGCTGAATTCCTTGGCCAGCCCGATCTGTTCCGCCGCCATCTTTCGTTCTGTGATATCATGGGCAATGACGAGCAGGTTTTCCCGGTCTTCCAGGGTTATGATCGAGCGGATTTCTTCCACATCCACGATGGTTCCGTCTTTCTTTTGATACTGGGAATTCCTTTCCTCCCCTGCGGATGACAAGGCAATATCCCTCAGGGTCATGCCTGTAAATTCCTCCTGTGTGTAGCCCAGCCACTGACTGGCGAAATGATTTGCCGCCAGGGTCTTCCCGGTTGTCCTGTCGAAGATGAAGATGGCGCTCGGGACGCTCTGGAAGATCACATGGAAGCGTTTTTCCGAGATAACCATCCTGGCCGTAGAAAGGAGGAGCCGGCGGTTGTCGATGAAAAAGGTCAGGTTGAGCAGGGACAAAAAAAGGATCATCACGATGGTGAGCAAACGGGTCCAGACCACGGCGCTCATCGATTCCAAGACAAAGATGGACAATCCCACCTGGCCGACAAAGCTGGTCATGGCAAGATGGGGCGTCCCGCGGAATGCGATCTGCCCGTCAACCGGTTCCCGGGGGAGCAGGGCCGGAAAGGGACCAGGTCCAAAGGCGACGGTGTCGATGTGTATGCCCTTTATTTTCGGGTCCAGCGGCCAAAGTCTCATCAGGCGGAGCGGCGGCTGGCTGGTCAGGATGATAATCCCGTCCAGGCTGACCAAGAAAGCGTGGGCGTGATGTTTCAGCCTGAGTTCGTCCTGCTGGAATCCCTTTTTCATTATCGCAGCCCCGATAATGCTCCCTTTCCGGGAACGAATGGGATAGGCTGAGTAATAATAAGGCATAGCCGTCGCTTGATCGTGTGAGAAGACCACGCCCCGTAAGCCTGATAAAGCTTTGCGTATGAAGGGGAGGGAGAGGTCAAACTGATTTTCTCTATTCTCGTCAAAGCGGTCGGACGAGTTTACAACCTTGCCTTTCAGGTCGATAATGCTGCAAACATCCGCATCAGACGTCCAGCGCGCTCTGTCCAGTATAACGGCCCCTGCCAATATTTTATGGTTCTGCCTGGTGGTCAGGGCGTCGACAACGGTATCGGAAATGGACACCGTCACGGCCCCCTGATCTACCTGCCTCACAAGATTGCCGAAATAATCGGCCATAATAGCCGCATCCACTTTGGTCTTTTCTCTCAGTTCGTTGAGGACGTAGTTGCCCATGTAGTTGGTGGCGAACCAGCCGCCGACCATAATAGCGAGCATGGCAGTAATTGAAATCACGGTGTATTTTAAGGACTTATTGTATAAGTTGCTGAATTTGACAGAAGCAGCCGTTGTGTCCAGGCTATGCAGAGAGATAAAAAAGGCCAGGACCAGGGTCAGCATTCCGGCAAATAACGGCTGAGGCAGGCCGAAGGGGAGGTATAGAAGGAGGTGTTCAGTCAGATCATAATCAATATCTGCTGGCGCGCCAGCCAATCCGGCGCCCAGGACGTATAATATGAGACATACACCGGCGCCGATTAAGCAGAGCCGCGGTCTGGAAGATAAATTGTAGGCCTGCCTGAAAAGGGCCACGGCGGCGCCGAATCCGCCGATGGAGCCGAGAGGGTAACGGGCCGCCCACCCAAGTCCGCTCCAACCGTTATAGATGGCGCCAAAGACAGCGACGGCTATGAACGGGATCACCACCCAGCGTCCGATGGTTTTGCCATCAGGGAGTTTGTTGCCCCGCCGCGCAAATTCAGCAAGGGGGAAAAAGGAAATTACGACGAGCGAGGTATGGAGCTTAGGAAGCAGGTGTTGAAACGCCGGCCAGGGAAGTTCGAGGAATATTCCCAGGCTGCGAAACGCGGCAAAGAGGCCCAGTAATGCCCATGGGAACTCTTGCCGACTGGTTCTTGTCTGGGTCAGACACGAGGCCCCTAAGATGATATAGGCGAGACCCTGTAAGAAAAGGAGATAATCACCTTGAATGTAAAGGAAACTTTCCATGGCAGTCATTTTTTAACGCTTCCGTAAAAAGTCACGCGGCGATTTTGAAAGTGTCGGCCATATTTTCAGTTGCCGAGTCAAAAACATTGCTTTGATAAGAGCTTACCTTTCATCGGGGAAAGATTAGGGAGGAATGAGTTGTGTGTCAAGAAGAATTTGCATCCACAGACCTTCACTTTTCGCTCGCTTTTCGCTCGCTTTTCGCTTGACAACCTAATTTAAAAGATGTAACCAACAGACAATCATTTTCGGAATATTATTTCTCTATCCGGAATTTTCCTTTTGTTCACATATCACAATCCATACGGGAAGGAGAACGGAACATGGCAACGATGAAATATCCTGCGAAAGTCGTCCTGGGCGAAATCACGGTGCGCGATGGCCTCCAACACGAGCAGAAAACCATCCCCACCCAGGCTAAACTCTGGCTTTTGGAGCAGCTTGTCCTGGCCGGATTCAAACGGCTGGAAGTGACCAACATGGGAAATCCCAAAGGGATGCCCCAGTTTGCCGACGCCGATCAGTTGCTCCAGGCCGTCCACAGCAGTAAACTGCTGAAAGACAAGCTCAAAGATCTTGAATTGACCGCTGTGACCATCCGGGAAAAGGCCGCCGAGCGGGCGTTCGACGCCCGGCAGAAGGGCTGGGGGCCGAATCGCATCCTCTTCATGGTTTCCACCAGCGAATCTCACCACCGGCGCAATTCCGGCCTTTCTCTGGAAGAGTACTGGAAGATGTGCGAGAAATACATTAAAATGGCCCACGAAAACGGAATCAAAGCGAACGGAACGGTCTCCACTATCTGGGGCTGTCCCATCGAAGGTCCCACGGAACTGAAGAAGGCCGTGGAATTCACCCGCCGTTTCCTGGACATCGGGGCGGATGACATCGAACACGCCGACCATGACGGTTCGGCGCCTCCCAACAAGGTGTACGAGTACTTTTCCCTGCTTCTGGACGCGATACCCGATCCGAACCTCCACATCGCCCATTTTCACGTGACCCGCGGCTGGGGCCTTGCCAATGTCCTGGCCGCCCTCCATGCGGGGATCACCCATTTTGAATCCACCCTCGGCGGCTCCGGAGGACAGCCGGCCAACTTTGTCGACGGCTGCCCGGTGGCGGGAACCGGAAAATTTTATTACGCCGACCCCAACATTGTCGGGCTGACCTCGACCGAGGACATGGTGGTAATGATGGACGAGATGGGGATAGAAACGGGCGTGGACGTGGACCGCCTCCTGGAGATCGGCCAGATGTACGAACGCATCTTAGGACGTCGGCTCCGCTCCGAATGTATCACGACGGGTCGTATTCCCAAAAAACCTACGGGGCGCTGATGATAAACCGATTTCCCGTTTATGGGATAATGAAGGTCGGTAATTATGAAACTCTATGAATATGAGACGAAGCAGATTCTGTCAGGGGCAGGGATACCAGTGCCGCGGGGGGCGCTGGCGAAAACCCCTGAGCAGGTCCGCGAGATCGTCGAACAACTAAAAAATCCGGTCGTGCTGAAGCCGCAGACGCTGGTCAAGGCGAGGGGAAAAGCGGGCCTTATCAAGGTTGCCGACGGTCCGCAGGAGGCGGCGGAGCTGAGCCCTTCCCTGTTCGGCCGGGAGCATAAGGGAGAGGTTATCGATACCATCCTGGTAGAGGAAAAGGTCAAACTCATCGGCGAGCTCTTTCTGGGGATTGCGGTGGATTACGCGGGTTACCTGCCGGTTTTCCTCATCAGCCCCAACGGCGGGGTAGAGATCGAAACACTGGCCCGGGAGAAACCGGACCGGGTGCGAAAATTTCCCGTTCCCGTTTCACAGGGGATGACCGAAAAAGCGGCCCTGACCCTCGCCCGGTTCATCGGCGAGCACCGGGCAGAGATGAACAATGGAAAGCATTTGGCGGAGCTGCAGCGAATCATCCTTTGTTTTTATCAGGTGTTTAGGAACTATGACTGCGAGCTTGCCGAGATCAACCCTCTCGGAATCCGGGACGACTTTTCTCTGATCGCCCTCGACGGAAATATGGCCATCGACGAGGAATCGCAATTCCGACACACCGAACTCATTCGGCCCCGAGCGCAAACAGAAGAGAGCGCCAGGCAGGAGCAGGACTTCCGGACACGAGGCTGGACATACCTGCAGATGGACGGGGACATCGGGATCCTGTCCAGCGGGGCGGGGATCACGATGGCCATCATGGATCTCATCCATCTCGGCGGGGGGAAACCGGCAAATTTTCTCGATACCGCCCAGATGAACCGCCAGGGGATTTATGACGCCTTCCAGATCTTTCACGGCAGTGCGAAAATCAAAGTCCTTCTCGTCAACATCTTCGCGGGATTGAACCGATGCGACGAACTGGCCTTGGGGATCAGGGATTATCTGAACGCCTTTCGGCCGTCATTCCCGATCGTGGTGAGGATGATCGGGAATCGGGAAAACGAAGGTAGAAAAATCCTGAAAGAAATCGGGATCACGCCGATTGCGGGGCTGGAAGAAGCCGTGGATCGGGCGATTGCGCTTGTGAGGTAGAGAAATGAGCATTCTCGCATTTCGCGACACGAATGTGCTGATTCAGGGAATCACCGGAAACGCGGCCCGGCACCACACCAAAAACATGCTTGAGTACGGAACGCGGATCGTGGCGGGCGCCCGACCCGGCTCCGGCGGTGAGGATGTTCACGGTGTGCCCGTCTATAACAACGTCGCGGAGGCATGCCGACGACACCGGATCGACGCCTCCATTCTCTTCATCCCTGCAAAAGCGGTGAAGGATGCCGCCCTCGATGCGATGGAAAACGGAATCCGGCTCCTGGTGATCGTGACCGAACACGTCCCCCTTCACGATGCGATGGAGGTGTTCGAGGAGGCAAAGAAAAAAGGCGCCGTGATCATCGGGCCCAATACGCCGGGGATGATTTCCCCGCCGGAAAACGCGAAGTTGGGATTCGTTCCGACCATGTATTTCAAGCCCGGTTCCATAGGCGTGGCCTCCAGGAGCGGGACGCTGACGTATGAGTTTGTTTCCCGTTTGACAGCGGTCGGCATGGGACAGAGCACGGTGATCGGCGTCGGAGGGGATAGGATGGTGGGTTTGCGGTTCGGCAGCACCCTTAAACTCTTCGAAGCGGACCCCGACACCCGGGGAGTCCTTTTGGTCGGTGAGATCGGAGGGGCGATGGAGGAGGAGGCGGCCGGTATGGTTGCCAGTAAAGAGATCCGCAAGCCCGTTTTCGCTTATATTGCCGGTAGTACGGCGCCCGAGGGGAAAAGGATCGGGCACGCCGGGGCGATCATCGCGGGGTCTGTTGGTACGGTGGCCGGCAAACTGACGACGCTGCGGGAAGCGGGGATTCACGTAGGTAAAACCATCGCCGAGACTGTCGGGATGATGAGGGAGATGCTGAAGAATTGACGGGGGGAAACCATGATTGACAAAGATTACATCAAGTCCCTGGAAAAAGGCTTGAACATCATCTCTCTGCTCTCCCGGCACGGTTCTCCCCTCAAGCTGGAGGAGCTGGTGAAAATCTCCGGGGTGAGAAAAACCTCTTGCTTCCGGATCCTCCAGACATTGACGAGGTCGGGTTTTGCCGTCAAAGACAAGGACACCTGTGGCTATTTCATCGGTCCGAAGATGATTTCCATCGGCATGGCCGCCCTGGGGAGCAGAGGCATCCGGGAACTGGCCCTGCCCTTCATGAAAGAGATCCGGAAGAAGACGGGAACAACGGTCAACCTCGGAATTCTCAATGGTCACGATGTCATTTTTGTGGAACGGCTTCAATCAGCGCATATTGTTGAGGCGAATTTGCAGGTCGGTTCCCGCCTTCCCGTTCAGCTCTCCTCAATGGGAAAGGCGATCCTGGCCTATCTTCCGGAAGCCGAGCTGGAAGCGGTCCTCAAGCAGATCCGCTTCGAAAAAAAGACGAAAAAGACAATCACCTCGATCGCGGCTCTGAAGAGTGAATTAAGTAAGATCCGCGAAAAGGGATTCGCTCTGAACGATGAAGAACTGGAGACGGGGCTTTTCGCAATTGCCGTTCCGCTGCTCAATCATGCCGGGGCGGCTGTGGCGGCCATGAATATCTCCTTTCCGCTCATGCGCCACTCCCGTGAGGAAGCGATGAAGGTCTTCTGCCCCATGATCCTGGATGCCGGCAAAGAGATCTCAGCCATGATGGGTTTTCATTTGGACGACCCGGCGGGTGGTCGGGAAAAGCCACGGCCGCCGCTTCGAGAAAAAGGACCTGACCCGGGAAATATTTCAGGCCGCAAGGAGGTGAAATCGTAGCCGGTCAGCCTGCATAACCTTACGGTCAGGGGGAGACACGTTCACAGTTCCATTGAAACCAATGACGAACAAAAAGGAGGAACTAACATGTCTGTGAGAAAGAGCATTGCATTGTCTATCCTTGCCTTTGGACTGGGAGGTCTGATCTGCGCCGGCCCCGCCTCGGCCGCTTCCAAGAAGCTGCTCGCCATGGGTGCGACGCAGTCCTCATCCAGCCACTACGCCTATTTCGTAGCCATCGCCAAAATCATGAACACCAAGGTGCCCGATCTGAACGTCTCGGTGGTGGAAACGGGCGCCTCCGTGGACAACATCAACCGGATCAACAAAGGGGATCTCGATTTGGGGATGACGACGATCCATCTTCAGTATCAAGCCAATCTGGGGCTGGGCGCCTGGAAAGGCAAGCCCGTCAAAGATCAGTACGTTCTCTGGGTTTATCAGCCGGCGCCGCAGAACTTCGTCATCCGGGCAGACAGCGGTGTGAAGACCGTCCAGGATCTGAACAGCAAACCCTTCAACGCCGGAATGAGGGGATCGGCAACCGAAAGTACGGTAGAGAACATCTGCGAAGCGCTTGGGATTGTTCCGAAATACTATCGGGGCGGAACGGACGACACGGTGGCCGCCATCAAGGACAATCGGATCGTCGGGTACGCAAAATCGGGCGCTGGAACGAGCATGCTCGACGCCTCCTCGCTGGATATCGCCACCTTCACCCCCATCAGACTCCTCGGGTTTTCCGATAAGGATATCGCCACCGTCCTCGCTAAATATCCTTACTTGAGCCCCATTGCCATTTCAAAGGGTATCCATAAGGATTCCCCGGCCTACAAGACCTTCGCCATGTTAATCGGCGTTGTGGCCGGAAAGAACATCTCTGAAGAGCTGGGGTACAAAATCGTGAAGGCGTGCATGGAAAATTTTCCGGATCAGGTTGCAGCCTACCCTTCCGTCAAGGGAGTGAACCTCCCGCAGCTTACCCTGGAGACCTGCAACGTTCCCCTGCATCCGGGCGCAATCAAGTATTACCGGGAAATCGGGATGAAGATCCCGGAAAATTTGATCCCCAAATAAGCGAGCCATTGGGAATTCATGAAACGAACGTCATTCTTTTCCAGGGCCAAGGCGATGGCATTGGCCTTCGCTCTTGGCCCCGGCGATTGTGTCATGACATTAGGGGGAGGATTCACGCATGAGTGAAAGTCAAGGCCAGGAAACGTGCAAGATCGATGTAAACGACCTGCTCAATATCAAACCGGAAAAGGTCGATATCAAAGACCGGGATGAAGCGACAGTTAGAAACCTCAAAGGGCGGGCGGCCATCGTGGCAGGCGCAATCGCCCTCTTGCTGGCACTCTTCCAGCTCTACACCGCCTACGCCGGGGCCTTTCCTGATCTCATTCAACGCAGCATCCATGTCGGGCTGGCCATGGTCCTGGGCTTCATGATGTACGCCGCCACGGATCGATCGCCCAAGGATCGCATCTCTTTTCCCGACCTCGTCCTGGCCGTTCTTGGCGCTGTCATTTGCACCTATGCCGCGATCAATTACGATCGAATCGTGATGAACCCCGGCATATCCAACCGGGTGGACCTGATTTTCGGGATCATCATTACCCTTCTGGTCCTGGAGATGACCCGGCGCATCCTCGGCTGGATCCTCCCGCTCATAGCCGTCCTGACGGTCGTCTATGCGTACGTCGGTCCTTATCTTCCGGATACCTTTGCACATCGCGGTTTCGGAACGGAATACATCCTGGAGACCCTTTACATGTCCACGTCCGGCATCTGGGGAAACGTCACGGGAGTTTCGGCGACCATCATGGCCGGTTTTCTCATCTTCGGTTCGCTCCTCTTCTACACGGGAGGAGGGGAGACCTTTGTCGATTTGGCCAAAGCAATCGCCGGACGGTCGTACGGCGGACCGGCAAAAGTGAGCTGCATCTCCAGCGCCCTTTTCGGAACCATCTCGGGCAGCGCCGTGGCGAATGTCGTCGTCGACGGGGTGTTCAACATCCCGCTGATGAAAAAGTTGGGATACCGAGCGGAATTTGCCGGAGCCGTTGAAGCGACTGCTTCCACGGGTGGGCAGCTCATGCCGCCCGTGATGGGGGCAGGCGCCTTCATCATGGCGGAATTCATCAGCACCCCTTACCTGAAGATCGCCCTGGCTGCCACCATACCGGCCCTGTTGTACTACCTCGGCGTGACTGCTTCAGTTCATTTCGGGGCCAGAAAAGACAATCTGGCGCGAATTCCCAGAGAGTTGATTCCCTCCATCAGGAAAACGCTACCGAAGAGCGCCCCTCTCTTCGTCCCCGTCATCCTCCTCATCTACATGATGATGGCCGGTTGGGATCCCACGACGTCTGTCTTCTGGGCAACAATGACATCGGCAGTATTGTATCTCGCGGGCATTCGCAGTGCAATCATGCTCAAGGAAAGAGTCGTGAATCTGGTAAAAGCCCTGGAAGCCGGGGGTAAATCCATCGTTATGATCGCCGCTCTGTGCGCCTGCGCCCAGATCGTGATCGGCATGTTCAACCTCACGGGTCTGGGGATCAAGATCTCGGAACTGGTCATCGGCCTCAGCATGGGGATCGAATTTCTGGCGCTGTTCTTCACCATGGTTGTCTGCGTGATTCTCGGCATGGGTTTGCCGACCACCGCTGCATACGTTCTGGCCGCTTCCGTGGCAGGTCCGGCGCTCATCAAGCTCAGTGTCGTACCGATCGCGGCCCATCTCTTCATCTTTTACTTCGCCATAATTTCCGCAATCACCCCTCCCGTTTGCGCCGCCGTCTATGCCGCGGCAGCCATCGCGGGGTCAAATTGGTGGTTGACGGGGTGGATGGCAGTGAGAATGGGTCTGGGAGGCTTTGTGGCCCCCTTCCTCTTCGTCTATCGTCCGGGCTTGCTCCTCGTCGGCTCACCCATCGACATTATCTGGAGTTCGTTGGTGTCGGTCGCCGCCATCTTCGCCTTGGCGGGTGCCGCCATTGGCTATTTTGGGGATCGGTGCCGCTGGTATGAGTCGCTCATGCTATTCGGAGCCGCGGTATTCCTCATAATGCCTGGTTTAGCGACGGATCTGATCGGCCTTGCGATCGTGTCCGTCATTTTTATCTATCAGAAAAAAAGACACGCAGCTTCGGGAATGTTTTCAGCAAAGGCCGCATAAGACCGGATCACCGTTTTCATTGCCAGGCGCCGCGGGCCGGACCATCCATAGCGAGAGGAAATCGCCGACCGCCGGGAACAGCTTTTTCCCTGTCCTTTACGCTTGAGCAACTCTGTGGTAAACAGACGCATAACGCGTAAACGATCCCATCGCCATGCCTCCCCCGAAGACGCCCGGACACCCAGGTAATCAAGGGGGTGTTTTGCGGGATGGACACCGCCCTGCTCGACCATCTGGCCCGATCGGTATCCGAACAACTCTCCCGAATCCTGCCGCCGGTGGGAAGCAGACCAGCCGGGAAGAAAGACTGAATCCGGATTGTACCCCTCATGATTTACATGCCCATGATCCACGAGGCAGCCGCGACCATCCTCGCCTGCGCCAGGATCGGCGTCGTTTCCGTTCCCGCGTTTGCCGGAGATTTCCTCTTTCCCCCCGATCGCCTTTTCAGGTCGCCGCATCAGGCTTGTGCGGTTTCAGGGCGAGGATCAGGAAGGTCACCATCAGCAGCACGGTGAGGTTGAGAAGCCAGGCGGACGTGTAGGCCCCGCTGAGGTCATAGACATATCCGGTAATGATGGGACCAAGGCTGCCGCCGATGGCCACGAAGAAGGTCAGCATGCCGTACGCGGCGCCCAGGATGTGGCGGCCGAAGCGGTCGGCCAGCAGATAGGGAATCATCGGGGCCATGGATCCATAACCGAAACCGAACAGAAAGGCAAAGCAGAAAAGGAGCGTGACCGTGTCCGCCTTCAGCAGGAAGATCATTCCAGCCGTCATGAAGAAGAGGCCGATGGCGGCGGCGTACTTCGCATCCCGGATGCGGTCGCTCAACCACCCGAAAAAAAACCGGCCCAGGACACTCGCCAGGCCGATCATCCCCAGGGATGAGGCCGCGGCGATCCGGTCGATATGCTGATCCAGGGCATAGGGAACCTGATGGACCATGGCCGACATTTCGGCCATAAATGCAAGGCTGTAACAGACAGCCAGGATCCAGAACCGAGAATCCCGGAGGATCTGCCTGAGAGACGGCCCAAGCCGCGGTCCGCCGTCTGACGTCGCATCGTTCCCCCGTTCCGTTCCCCCTCCCCCGTCCGGCAGGAGGCCATAATCCTCCGGCCGGGTCTTCCCCATGAACCACTGGGACAGCCCCACCCCGACGACCAGAACAATCCCGCCCAGAGCGAGGAACCCGACGCGCCAGCCATAAACCTTGACAACCCAGCCGGCCAGAGGCGCCAGGACCATCGTTGCGGCGCCAATACCGATGGAGGCGACGCCGATGGCCATCCCCCTCTTCCGTATGAACCATTTGCCGACCGAGGAGTTGCAGACGACGGCGCCGAAACAGGCGCTGCCGAACCCGCCGAAGAGCCCGTAGGTGATGTAGAACTGCCAGGGTTCACGGACAAAGGTGGTCAGAAAAAGGCCGGCGGCCACCAGGGCGGACCCCGCGGTGATCAACCAGCGGGGGGCGATCCGATCAACCAGGCGGCCGGAAAAGATCCCCCCGATCCCGTAGGCGAGAATGAGGATGGACATCCCGGCGGAGATGACCGACCGGGACCAGTGGTACTCCAGGGCCATCGGCTTGACGAAGACGCCGAAGCTGTAACGCGCCCCGTAATTAATCCCTATGATGAGAAAGGCGCCCAGCACCACATACCAGCCCCAGTAGAGCCCTCTCGGGTTGTTCCCCATATCCCCCTCCCTCGCATGGATCGATGACAAAAGTGGATTTGGATATCACAATTGCACCAGAATAACCAGTTTTCCGGCGAAGATTTCCGATTCCCGGTCTTTACGCCGCCGCCCTTCTGTGGTAGAGGTTCTTATGCTTCATGAAGAGAACTCCAGGAAAAGACCGCGCGGAAAAACCGGCAGGCCGCAGCGGAAGCACTCGCCGGGAAAATCCCCCCATGGCAGACATGCACGGCCCCATCTCCGGATGAAACCGGAGACGGAACCGTCGCTGATGCCGGTCTTCGCGCAGATCGGGAAGCCGCCGGCGACGGCGTTCCGGCCGGACCCCTTTCAATTAGACGCCCTCGATGCGATCCGGGAGAACGATTGCCTGGTCATGGCCCCCACCGGCTCCGGCAAAACCTGGATCGCCGAGGAGGCGATCCGCTCCGTCTTACTCAAAGGGGGACGCTGCTGGTACGCCTCCCCCCTCAAGGCCCTGACCAACGCCAAATGGGTCGAATTCGGCAACCATTTCGAGTCGGCGAACGTCGGCATCGTGACCGGGGACACAAAGGAAAACACCGACGCCCCCATTCTGGTCGGAACGACCGAGATCCTCCGGAATCAGCTCTACGACGCCATGCACAGCGGGCGGAACCTGAACTGCGACCTCGTCATCCTCGACGAGGCCCATTTCTTAGGGGACCACGACCGGGGGGTCGTCTGGGAGGAGATCATGATCTACCTCCCCGTCCGGATCAACCTGCTGCTGCTCTCGGCGACGATCGGCAACGGCGAGGAGATCGCCGCATGGCTCTCCTCCATCCGCGGCAAGCCGTGCCGGGTCATCCGAGAGGAGAAGAGACCGGTCCCTCTTTTCCCTCTTTTTCTCCACCCGTCGGGCCGTATCATGCCCCTGGTCGAGAAGAACCGACTCTTCGGGAAGATCAACGATTTCATCGGCCGGCGGCAGCACGGCCATTCGGAGCGGGGTCTCCCGCCGTTCGGGGAGATGATGGATGTTCTCGCCCATTTTCAACTCCTCCCGGCGATTTTTTTCCTCAAATCCCGCGCCGAATGCGACGCGGCCCTCGGGATGTGCGGCCCTCCGGCCGATCCGACGGCGGACGAGGCGTTCCTTCAAGATTTGGAAACGCTCCTGGAACGCTTCCCCTACCTCCGGAACCACCGGCAACTCCACGACCTCCGGACAGCCCACGTGGCCGCCCACCACGGTGGCCAGCTTCCCGCCTGGAAATTCCTCGTGGAGACGATGATGAAACAGGGGCGCCTCAAGGCGATTTTTGCCACTTCCACCGTTGCGGCGGGCGTCAATTTCCCCGCCCGGACGATTGTGCTGATGAATTCAGACCTCTTCAACGGCCATGAGTTTTCCCCCCTGAGCGGCACGGAATTCCATCAGATGACGGGACGGGCGGGGAGACGGGGGCAGGATCAGGTCGGCTTCATGCTCGCCGTTCCGGGGCGCTTCATGGATCTCATCCACGTCCGAAAACTCCTCTTCCGGAAACCGGAGGCGATCGCAAGCCGGATCCGGAGCGATTTCTCGATGGTCCTGAACCTCCTCCTCTCGCAGACGCCGGAGGACATCCGGGAGATCTTCGCTAAATCCCTGGCCGCCTACCAACGGCGTCACGGCGAAACTCAGGGGCAACCGCGGGAGGAACAGACGGATCTCTGGAGCGATTTCCAGCGCCACCTCCATCTGCTCCGGGAGGAGGATTTTGTCGGCATGGACAACCGCCTGACGGAAAACGGGGTCTGGGCATCCAAGCTCCGCCTGGACCAGCCCCTTCTCATCGCCGAATGCCTGCGGCGGGGGGTCTTTCCCCGGGAGGACGAAAAACTCCTCGCAGCCGTGATCGCCCCCTTCGTCTATGACGGAGATCAGGATTTGATCGTGATCCGGAAAGAGCTTCCCGGCCGGCTGACCCGCGCCTACGACCGCGTTGTCAAAACCCTCTCGCCCCTGGCGGGGCGCCTGAAGGCGGAAGGATTTCCCGTCGCCCCCCTCTTTCTCTGGCCGGCAGCGGTGATCTACGAGTGGGCGGCGGGCGGCGACTGGAACCGGATTATCCGCAAGGCGGGGATCGCCGACGGCGACATGGCGATGCTGATCATGCGGACGGCCGACAACCTCCGGCAGATCATGTCTCTCCGCGAGACCCATCCCGAAACGGCGGCGCTGTCCGCGGCGGCCCGGGAGGCGATCCTCCGCGAACCCGTCGTTTTCGACTGACCGGGGGAAGCGGGCGCTTTCCCCAAAGCCCCCCCGGATCATGATCCCGAAATGCGGCCTCGATTTTTCCGATTCCCTCATTTGTCGCTTGACATGGCCACGAACTACATTATATAAAACCTCCCCTCCGAGGAATGTTGGATGGCAATATCATCAGGTCTTTTGAGCTCTTACACATGTCCCCATCGTCTAGTGGCCTAGGACACTGGCCTTTCACGCCGGTAACCGGGGTTCGACTCCCCGTGGGGACGCCAATAATGAAATCAAGGGATCAGGTTATGTTAGCTGAACCTGCTGCTTCCGGACGAGGAGATCGCCGCCCGCTTGAAGGCGCTTCCAAAGCGGCCGGCGCCGATCGATACCGGTTTTCTCGGCCTCTACTGCCGTCACGCGGCGCAGGCCGATAAGGGCGCCATAACAGCATGTTGAATAAGTCTTTTTTGCAGGCTGTTCAAAAATACCCGGATGCAAGGCCCCCGAAATCCTGAGCCGTGAGGCGTACTTTTGGGTACGTTGAACGGCTAAGGATGAGGGAAACGCAGCAGATGGGCGTTTTTCAACAGCCTGTACTGGAGGATTGAAATGCCGCTCCCAAGGATGACCCTCTGCCGGCAGTCTTTTCCCCGCGATGCCATCGCAACACCCGCAGAAACCCTGACATCTCTGATCAGATCGAGCTGGATCCCGGAGAAGGTCCAGCCGGGGCAGACGGTGGCCATCACCGGCGGCAGCCGGGGGATCGCCGCCATCGTCCCTCTCATGCAGGCGCTCGTTGCGGCGCTTCAGGAACTCGGCGCCCGGCCCTTCGTCGTCAACGCGATGGGGAGTCACGGCGGCGCCACGGCGGAAGGACAGAAAGAACTTCTGACGTCGCTGGGAATGACGGAGGCCGCCCTCAACTGTCCGGTCACGGTCAGCATGGAAGTCGATCCGGTCGGCAAACTGGCGGACGGCTTCCCTGTCCTCTGCGACCGGAACGCGGCGCGGGCCGACCACATCATCGTGATGAACCGGATCAAGGCGCACACGGCGGTCACCGGCCCGGTCCAGAGCGGTCTCTGCAAGATGTGCACTGTGGGGCTAGGCAAGGTGGAACAGGCCTCCCGCCTTCACCGCTACGGTCCGTCCCGCATGGGAAAGATCATCCAGGAGGTAGCTTCGACGTTGACCCGCCGGGCGCCGGCACTGGCCGGGATCGGCATCGTGGAAAACGCCTACGGCGAGGTGGCAAGGATGGAGCTTGTCCGGCCGGAGGAGTTCCCCGCGACCGATGCGAGACTCCTGCAGGAGGCCTTCCGTCTGACGGCAAGACTGCCCCTTTCCGAACTTGACCTTCTCATCGTCGAGGAGATGGGCAAACGTTACAGCGGCACGGGCCTCGACCCCCATGTCATCGGGCGCTTGCGTATCTGGGGCGAACCGGAACCGGAATTTCCCCGAATCGAGCGCGTGGCCGTCCTGGGGCTCGATCCCTCCTCCCACGGGAACGCCCAGGGCGTCGGCCTCGCCGATCTGATCACACAGCGGCTCTTTCACGACATCGATTTGGCGATAACTTACAAGAACACCCTCACCAGCACCTACGTCCAGCGGGGGATGATCCCCATCATCGGCGGCACCGACCGGGAGACGATCGCTAACGCCGTCTATTCCATCCCGCTCGTCCGAGGGAATCAGCTCCGGATTGCCTGGATCAGAAATACAAATCAGTTAGAAGAGATCGCCCTCTCCCCGGCGGCTCTCGCCGGTTGCGGACCGGAGACGCGCCTCGAAAAAATCCGCGAGATCGACTGGGAATTCAACGAAAATGACCTTTTGATCCCCTGGGAAAAAAAGTGAGAATCGGTTGGCCAGGGCGTTGAAAATCAACCCCCGCGACAACATTGCCGTGGTTCTCGGAAACGTCCGCCCTCGGCGGGAGCCACCCCCCCTCCGGAACGCCTTCTCCAGTTGCAACTCGTTTGATTCAGAACTGAATTGTCCATGATGTAAATTTTGTAAATTTTTATTGACAGCCGACCATCTCCATGTTAGAGGCATCGGCAAAGGATTACCGATGCCGATGAAGCAGATATTTAACATCGAAGATATCGAGAAAAAAATTCTCCTCATCCTGCGGATTCTCCACGAGTCGCCGGAGCCGGTGGGCGCCCGTATCATCGCCCGGCGCATGCAGGATCACGGGGTCACCCTGAGCGAACGGGGTGTCCGCTACCATCTCAAGATGATGGACAACCGCGGCCTCACCCGGCTCATCGGCCGACATGACGGCCGGGCCATCACGGAACAGGGGATCGAAGAAATCGGCAATGCCCGGGTCCGCGACAAGATCGGCTTCGCCATCTCCCGCATCGAGATTCTCGCCTATCGGACATCCCTCGATCTGGACCGGCGGCAGGGTCTCATCCCCGTCAACATCTCCTTCTTCCCCAAAAAGGTTTTCAAAAAGGCCCTGGAGATGATGAAGCCCGCCTTCAGCGCCGGCATTCATGTCAGCGAACTGATCGGTTGCGCCGACGAGGGCGCCCGGCTCGGCGAGCTGACGGTGCCGGCGGGATATGTCGGATTCGCCACGGTCTGCAGCATCGTGGTGAACGGCATCCTCCTCAAGAACGGCATCCCGATGGATTCCAGGTTCGGCGGCATCCTGCAGGTCAAGGATGGCAAACCGCTGCGCTTCGTCGAACTGATCAACTATTCCGGCTCATCCCTCGATCCGTCGGAGATATTCATCCGGGGGAGGATGACCTCCGTCCGGCAGGCGGCGGAGCAGGGTGAGGGCAAAATCCTCTCCAATTTCAGAGAGATTCCAGTTCCGGCGCTTAAGCTCGTCGATAAATTGATCACAGACCTCCGGAACGCTGGAATCGGGGGGGTTCTCGCCATCGGCGAGATCGGGGAGCCGATCTGCCAGATCCCGGTCGACATGAACCGGGTCGGCATGATCCTCTACGGCGGGCTCAATCCCGTCGCCTGCGCCCGCGAGACGGGAATCGAGGTGGAGAACCGCGCGATGTCCACCGTCATGGAGTATCAGGAACTGCAGAATTTCTGGGAACTCTGCAAGAAGCAATAGGAACCGTTAAACCAATATTGACAGACAGGAAGAGAGGGGGAATTTATGGCCAAGGTCAATTCGTTTGCGATTACACAACAGCAACTCGATCAGTGCGCAAAGATACTCCATCTGGATCCCGGCGTGCAGGCGATTCTAAGGGTTCCGTCGCGCGAACTCCACGTTTCGATCCCAGTCCGCATGGACGACGGCTCATTGAAGGTGTTCCAGGGATTCCGCATCCAGTACAACGACGCCAAGGGACCCTGCAAGGGGGGGATCCGCTTCCATCCCGACGAAACCATCGACAGCATCCGTGCCCTTGCCGCCTGGATGACCTGGAAGTGTTCGCTCCTTGACCTGCCCCTGGGCGGCGGGAAAGGCGGCGTGATTTGCAACCCCAAGGAGATGTCCCAGGGTGAACTGGAGCGGCTGAGTCGTGCCTACATTGACCAGGTCTGGCGGATCATCGGCCCGGAGAAGGACGTGCTGGCGCCGGATGTCTATACCAACCCCCAGATCATGGCCTGGATGATGGACGAGTATTCGAAGATCTCCGGGAAGAACCAGTTCGGCCTCCTGACCGGAAAACCCCTCGCCGTCGGGGGCTCTCAAGGACGCGGCGACGCCACCGCGAGAGGCGGTCTTTTCACGGTCCGCGAGGCGGCCAAGGAGTTGGGGATCGACCTTTCGAAAGCCACCATCGCCGTGCAAGGTTACGGCAACGCCGGCTACTATGTGGCCTGCCTCGCGCAGACGATGTTCGGCTGCAAGGTCGTCGCCGTCAGCGACTCGAAGGGCTGTATCCTGAACGATGGCGGGCTCGACGCGGTGGCCGTCGGAAAGCACAAGGCGAAGACCTCCACGGTCTGCAACTTCTCCGGGTCCAAGGCGATCAGCAATGCGGAACTCCTCGAAATGGACGTGGATATCCTCATTCCCTCGGCCCTGGAGAACATGATCACCGAGGAGAACGCCCCGCGGATCCGGGCGAAGATCGTTGCCGAACTCGCCAACGGCCCCACGACCCCCGAGGCGGATGAGATCCTCCACAAGAACGGCGTCCACGTCATCCCCGACTTCCTCTGCAACGCGGGCGGCGTGACCGTCTCCTACTTCGAAATGGTGCAGAACTTCTACATGTACTACTGGGAGGCGGAAGATGTTTACAAACGCCTGGACAAAAAGATGACCACCGCCTACCATGCGGTCCTCAACACCTCGAAGAAGTACAACATCAACATGCGCCAGGCCGCCTACGTCGTGGCGGTGGGGCGCGTCGTCGAGGCGATGAAGCTCCGCGGCTGGGCATAAACAGCCTGAGATCCGAAAAAAGGGGGACTTCGCGTCCCCCTTTTTTATTGATCTCGTTTCAGCAATAAATCTTTACACAACCCTTTTCCACCGCCCCATTTATTTTACTCCTTCCAGCAAGCCCAGCCACTTGTGCTGTCATAAGCTTTGCCGTATGCTGACAATTTATCCCGCAAGGATTGTGTAAGAAGGATATATTTCATTAAATCATCAGGCAGATGTTTTCTTACATCCATAAAACTTCCCGCGACGCCGCCATGCCCGCAACTTCCTTTTGAACCGTTGGCACCGACACAGCAGCAACTGGAGGCGGCAAACGCAGGGACAGAAACCAACAAAACTGACAAACACACCAACACAATCAAATACTTTTTCACGATTTTTCTCCTCTTTTTATTTATTTTCTAATCCTCATTACTACCTAAGTTTACCGTATTCTTCACCCATCAAAACGTGTTTATAGGTGCTATTGCTTTCTTGTGGGACGGTTAATTTAAAATCAACCTTGCTTTGAAATATTAATACGAAATCTGAACCGCCAAACAAGAAATATCCAAGCATATCTCCCTTCTTGACTGTATTGCCTACCTTGACAGTATCTTCAAAATTAACCGAGGATACCTGCGACATTCCAATCGGTAACAACGCTACCAAGCCATACTTTTTAGTTTCGATAATTACGCAACCACGTGTCTCAATATTTTGCCAGCCGGGGGTGTTTGCGTCAAGAACATATCTCTTGGTCTTGGCGTCCCATGTTGTAATACCACCAGCCGCATCATCACTCTGAATAATGCGAACTTCTTTTATCGCTCCGCCAATCGGAAAATGATAGCGGTGATAATCGTTTACATCGAGAAATGTATGGGTTAACGTCCCATTGGCGAATGCATTCTTGTACGCGCTTTCTTTACCGATAAGCACAGCTATGGACTTGAAAACCTTGGATTTGATTGTAACGCCTTGATGATGTACGATGTTAGAGTCTTTGTCTGTTTTCCATACGCCTTGAGGCTTTGAATCGGCAGGGGATGATACGATGGACGGGTCGTTTGGAGATGCGATCGGGCGTTGAGCAGGTGATTTCAAATACCTTGCAAAAAAATCATTGAATGTTTTCCATTTTGACGGATCTTCATACCACCCTTTCTGCAATCCGAATCTTTCATCTTCTAAAGCTTTTTTATAGTACTCATCTTTCCACGACCCTTCCTTGCTTAAATACATACCCCATTCTTTTACAAAATTGATTAACCACGTACGATAGGGTTCATGGTATTGCAGTGAATTATTGTAATACCCTTTGTTTTTTAATTCAGGAAGCGGTTGATCATTAATGAAATAGAAGTAATCTAAACTCTGATCGATTTGATCGTACAGAGTTGAATACGGAAGATTTGGTACAATTGACCAAGGCATTGCCTTGGCCGCCCAATCTACAAAAGTATAATATCCTTCTAACGTCTGGGCCGGATTTGTGACCTTATCCGGATTAATTTTTTTTGCTATTTCAATTGAACGAATAAGCATCCCTTTTAGTTCTGAATTATGCTCCACCATGGTGATCAATTGCTGTGTAATCGGCCCATGCTTTGTTTGTGCCGACTTGTTTTCCTGTGCAAGAGCGTTCAAGTTCAAAAGAAAACATAATGTAAGAACTGACAATAACCAGGCTAAAGTTTTTTTCGTTTTCATAAACACTCCTCCTTCTATAGAAAGTTATGCTTTCTCTGATTGAATTATGCTTAGAAGTGTAGTTCAATCTCCTAGAATTTCCAGAAAAAATTTGCGCGCAGCGTCAGCCGAACACGAAGTTGAGCGGAGCGTAAGCGATCGGCTCCAACGTCTGGTTGGGCAATATTTTATGCTCCCCATGTACGCTGCTATGCTCCGTCTCCATCGCCTTTCACATAGTTAAGATGTCCTCAACTCTCCCCTTGTGGCTGGGGATTAAAGTTAAGGGTTTAGCCTAAAAAGATTGTACGGAACCCGGGTTAAAGCAGAACCAGCCTGTTTTACTATCGAAGGCCTTGCCTGACAAGTACTCGGCCTGCGGCGTCGTGTTTTTGATAAAATATGTAATCACGTTATTCGGCGCGACCGTGAAAACGTCCTTAAAACCTGCGCCAAGGCCGCCGTTGCCGCAGCTGGAGCCTTTAGAAATGCCAACACAGACGCATGTGTCGGCCTGGGCCTGGGCGGCGGCCAGCGTGAAGGCGAACAGGGTAACCAGCAGCAGTGATCCAATGAGATTTTTTTTCATAACGCTTCTCCTTTTCATGTGCAGTTATTTGACGACCTCGTAAAAAGTCGAAAATGCTGGGAAGAATAGGGACATCCATGATAAGTTTTGTCAAGAGGAAAACGGAGATTTCCCTTGACCTTCCGGGTTGAAGGATTTCCAGTGGCCTTCTTACTCCAATCTGCCGCGATCCGTTTTTTGGAGCATTTGCAGGTTGAGGTCGGCCATTTCCGCCGGATGCCGAACGTTGTGAAAGAAGATGTATCTTTTACCCACTGGCAATAGGTCTGTTCGGTCCGACGGTGTAATGGCGAGAGCGCAGGGATTCCCGCAATTGATCGAGGAGTTTCGGTTTGGGCGGCGCCGGCGTATTGTTGGGAGGGACGCTGTCCGTCTTACCGGACAAAGTGGTTCGATGAGTTGGTACGATTTTCAGCGGTGCTCTTGTCCCGGTCATTCCTCCACCCTAAAGCATTTAGCCTGCGGGAAGATACCTGAGTACATGCAACACGCGGATTAAGACAATCGTTAAAAAACTTCGTATTTTTAAACACATCAAAGCTCCTTTGTCAATCATAATATGGGGTCCGGCGCCATTTGACTTTTGCGCACAATCCCGGTATGAGTCTCTTATCCTTCATCCAAGAGCGGTCACCGGAAAGGAAAGATCATGCACGTAAAAAACGTCTGTCCGCCCCCGACGTTTGCCGCCGGGGATAAGAGAGATGGTTTCCATATCCTCCGGGTGGAGCAGATTCCGGAGATCCGGGTCACCGCTTACGAAATCGAACATGAAAAGACCGGGGCGAAAATCCTGCACCTCCACAGCGACGATCGGGAGAACCTCTTCTCCATCGGCTTCCGGACGCCGCCCCGGGATTCGACCGGCGTCCCCCACATCCTCGAACATTCCGTGCTGGCCGGCTCCGAACGCTACCCCCTCAAGGATGTCTTCAACGAACTCCTCCGGGGAACGCTCCAGACCTTCATCAACGCCTTCACCTACCCCGACAAGACGATCTACCCCGTCGCCA